>Ga0114129_10013586_pt1 | contig 11602 bp, 10 predicted proteins | sample RhiMetdeltSRZDD1_FD_80071 | JGI IMG/M metagenome (GOLD analysis project Ga0114129, IMG submission 80071) | Populus rhizosphere microbial communities from Tennessee, USA - Rhizosphere MetaG P. deltoides SRZDD1 (version 2) (version 2) | ecosystem: Host-associated > Plants > Roots > Rhizosphere >... | reverse complement strand
ACGCGGTGTACCAGAATCTCTACTCGATCATGCGCGAGGCACCGCGGTATCTGATCGTGCTGTCGGGCGATCACGTCTACAAGATGGACTACGCGCGCATGTTGCGCTTCCACCAGGAACGCGGCGCCGCAGTCACGCTGGCGACCATCGAGGTGCCGGTGGCCGAGGCAAAGCGCTTCGGCATCATCGCCGTGGACGACGCCGAACGCGTCACGGGCTTCCAGGAGAAACCGAGCGCGCCAAGTCCCATTCCTGATTCGCCCGATCTGGCGCTGGCGTCGATGGGTGTCTACATCTTCGACACCGACCTGCTCGTGCAAACCCTCGAAGCCGACGCGGCCAAGAAGGACACCGAAACGGCCCACGACTTCGGCAAAGACATCATTCCGGCGCTGATCCACCGGGCGGCCGTGTACTCCTACCGTTTCTACGACGAGAACAAGAAGGCGGCGAAGTACTGGCGCGACATCGGCACGCTCGATGCCTACTTCGAAGCCAACATGGATCTGTGCCACGTGAACCCGGAGTTCAACCTGTACGATCCCGAGTGGCCGCTTCGGACGTATCAGCCGCAGGCGCCGCCAGCGAAATTCGTCTTCGCGGAGACGGGGATCCGCTGCGGGCAGGCACTCGACTCGGTCATCTCGCCGGGCTGTATCGTGTCAGGGAGCAGCATCTTCGGCAGCGTGCTCTGTCCGAACGTCCGCGTCCACAGCTTCTGCCAGATCGAGCAGTGCATCCTGATGCCGGGCGTGCGCGTCGGACGGCACGCGAAGATCCGACGGGCGATCATCGACCGCGACGTGCTGATCCCGCGCGGGGCGCTCATCGGCTACAACCTCGACGAGGATCGCCGCCGCCACACGGTCACCGAGGGCGGCGTCGTCGTCGTCGAAACGGATGACGAGCCGCTCATCGGACCGCTCAGCGAAGACGCGTTGAGATTCGAGGCCGAGGCGGATCGGCGAGGAGCAGGCGGATGACCAGGCACAAGACCGTCGCGTGGTTCGCAGTCGCCCTTGCCCCGGCGTGGTTCGCGGGCGTTCCGCGCGCGCAGGCGCCGGCGACGGCGCCGTTCAGCATCCAGGCGCACTACACGAAGTACGAGTCGTACATCACTGTGCGGGATGGCAAGCGACTGTTCACGTCGATCTACGTGCCAAAGGACACGTCTCGCAGCTACCCGTTCCTGATGACGCGGACGCCTTACAGCGTCGCGCCGTACGGCGTCGATCAGTTCCGGACGCGGCTGGGGCCGTCGGAGGCGTTCGACCGCGCCGGGTACATCTTCGTGTTCCAGGACGTTCGCGGGCGGTATCTCTCGGAGGGCGACTTCGTCGAGATGCGGCCGCACATCGATACGCCGAAGGGCAACACCGACGTCGACGAGAGCACCGATACCTACGACACCGTCGAGTGGCTGCTGAAGAACGTCGCGAACAACAACGGACGCGTCGGCATCTGGGGCATTTCATATCCTGGCTTCTACACGTCCGCGAGCATCATCGACACGCATCCGGCGATCAAGGCTGCGTCGCCGCAGGCGCCGATGACCGATCTCTTCATGGGGGACGACTCGTACCACAACGGCGCGTTCATGCTCGCGGCGAACTTCGGCTTCTATACGAACTTCAAACCCCGGCCGCAGCCGACGCTGCCGGCACGCGGGTTGCCGGCGTTCGAGTACGGCACCAATGACGGGTACGACTTCTATCAGCGGATGAAGCCGCTGCGCAGCTCCACGGGACAATTCTTCCAGGAAGGGCACTGGCTGTGGGAGGACCAGATCCGCCACGACACGTACGACGCGTACTGGCAGGCGCGCGATCTGTCCCGGCACATGCGCCAGATCACCTGCGCGGTGCTCGTCGTCGGCGGATGGTTCGACGCGGAGGATCTGGCCGGACCGTTCAGAACGTTCAACGCGATCGCCAGGAACAATCCGGGTACGCCGATCACGCTGGTCGAAGGCCCATGGGCGCACGGCGGCTGGGGGCGGTTCGATGGCGAGCGGCTGGGACGTGTGAGCTTCGGATCGAAGACCGGCGACTTCTACCGCGAGCACATCGTGTTTCCGTTCTTCGAGCAGCATCTGAAGAGTGCCGCGGATGCAAAGCTGCCGAAGGCATACGTATTCGAGACGGGCACCAACATCTGGCGACAGTACGCGAGTTGGCCACCGGCCGACGCCGGAGACAAAACGCTGTATTTCCGGGCGAACGGCGTCCTTTCCTTCGATCCGCCGACTGAAACGCAAGAGGCCTTCGACGAGTACGTGAGCGATCCGGCCCACCCGGTGCCGTTTGTCGGCTACACGACGCAGAACGTGCCGCAGGAGTACATGGTGAGCGACCAGCGGTTCGCGGCCAAGCGTCCTGACGTGCTCGTCTATCAGACGCCGCCGCTCGACGAGGACGTCACCGTCGTCGGAGCCGTTTCTCCGGCGCTGCAAGTCTCGACCACCGGCACCGATTCGGATTTCGTCGTCAAGGTGATCGACGTGTACCCGACGGACTATCCCGAGAACGAAAGCGCTCCGGGCGGCCCGCCGCGCGATGTGACGATGCCGCGCGAATCGATGGGCGGCTATCAGCAGTTGATCCGAGGCGAGCCGATGCGCGGGAAGTTCCGCCGGAGCTTCGAGCGCCCGGAACCGTTCACGCCCGGAAGAGTCGAGGCCGTCGCCTTCGACATGCCGGACGTCAACCACACGTTCCGCCGAGGGCACCGCATCATGGTGCAGGTGCAGAGCTCGTGGTTCCCGCTGGTCGACCTCAACCCGCAGACGTTCGTGTCGATTCCGAGCGCGGCGCCGACCGACTTCCGCAAGGCGACCGAACGCGTGTATCGGTCACGGTCGGCGTCGAGCGGTGTCCGCGTACGCGTCCTGGGCACCGGTCCGGCGAATCGGACAAGGAGTGTCGAGTGAAGATCGCCCGCGTGCACGGGCGCGAGATCCTCGACTCGCGCGGAAACCCAACGGTCGAAGTCGACGTGGCGCTCGACAGCGGAGCGACGGGTCGCGCCGCGGTGCCGTCAGGGGCGTCGACAGGCGAGCGTGAGGCGCTCGAGCTCCGAGACGGCGGCCCTTCGACCAGCTCAGTGTCGCCCCGACCCACGTCGAGGGACGACAAATCGCGGTACTCGGGCAAAGGCGTGCGCAAGGCGGTCGCGAACGTGAACGGCGAGATCGCCAAGGCGATCGCCGGGCGCGATCTCGATCAGCGCGGGCTGGACGAGGCCTTGATCGCGCTCGATGGCACGGCCACCAAAAGTCGTCTCGGCGCCAATGCCTTGCTGGGCGTCTCGATGGCGGCACTGCGCGCGGAAGCCGCGTCGCAGAATGTTCCGCTCTATCGGCACATCAGCGCTCTGTATCGGGGACGGAGGTCGGTAGACGCGGAGGACGACCTCCGTCCCCGGTTCACGCTGCCGGTCCCGATGATGAACATCCTGAACGGCGGCGCGCATGCCGATTCGAGCGTCGACTTCCAGGAATTCATGGTCATGCCGCTCAGTGCGCCGTCGTTCAGCGAGGCGCTGCGGTTGGGCGCGGAAACCTTTCATGCGCTCCGCGGCATCCTGAAGGCCCGTGGACAATCGACCGGCGTCGGCGACGAGGGTGGTTTCGCGCCGAACCTGAAATCGAACCGGGACGCGCTCGAGGTCGTCCTGGAGGCGACCGCAAAGGCCGGATTGAAGCCCGGCACAGACGTGTGGATTGCGCTCGACGTGGCGTCGAGCGAGTTGTGGGCCCCTTCGACTTCGCCCGGGGCGGGAGGGGGCGGCCGGTACACGTTCAAGAAATCAGGCGAGCCCGATCGGACGTCGGACGAGATGATCCGTTTGTACGAAGACTGGATTCGGCAATATCCGATCGTCTCGATCGAAGACGGCCTCGCCGAAGGCGACTGGGAGGGCTGGCAACGGTTGACGACGGCCCTTGGCGATCGCGTCCAGCTGGTCGGAGACGATGTATTCGTCACGAACCCGGAGATCCTGAAACGAGGGATCAGCGACGGAGTCGGCAACGCCCTGCTCGTGAAGCTCAATCAGATTGGAACGGTCACCGAGACGCTGGACGCCGTCCGCATGGCCGCGGACGCCGGCTACGCCACGATCATCTCGCACCGATCGGGCGAGACCGAAGATTCGACGATCGCCGACCTGGCCGTCGGCACCGCCGCGGGTCAAATCAAGACCGGGTCTGCCAGCCGCACCGATCGCGTGTGCAAGTACAACCAGCTGCTGCGCATCGAAGAAGAGCTTGGATCGGCAGCAGTGTTCGCGGGCCGGACGGGCGTGCGGTCCGCCCACAGCTAACCTCGCCACCACGGAGGACACGGTGGACACCGAGATCGGATCGGATTGGATAGGATTTGACCTCCAGTCCTCTGTGTCTTCTGCGGTGGCGAGGTTTTCGGATGCATAAACTCGTCCTCCTCCGCCACGGCGAAAGCACTTGGAACAAGGACAACCGGTTCACTGGCTGGACCGACGTCGACCTGTCTGAACGGGGCCGTGCCGAAGCGAAGGAGGCCGCTCGCCTTCTTCAGGAAGGCGGCTACGTCTTCGACATCGGCTTCACGTCGGTGCTCAAACGGGCCATCCGGACGCTCGGCATCGTCCTCGACAGTCTCGACCTGCTGTGGATTCCGGTGACGAAGGACTGGCGGCTCAACGAACGGCACTACGGCGCGCTGCAGGGATTGAACAAGGCAGAAACCGCGGCGCTTCACGGCGAGGAGCAGACAAAGATCTGGCGGCGCAGTTACGACCTTCCACCGCCGCCGCTCACCGTCGACGACCCGCGGCATCCCTCGCGAGATCCTCGCTACGCCGCGCTATCACCCAGCGCGCTGCCGCTGACCGAATCGCTGAAAGACACCGTCGCGCGATTCCTGCCCTACTGGCACACCACGATCGCGCCAACGATCAAGAGCGGCAAGCGCGTGATCGTCGCCGCGCACGGCAACAGCCTGCGCGCGCTCGTCAAGTACCTCGACAACATCGACGAACAGACGATCGTGGAGCTGAACATCCCGACCGGCATCCCGCTCGTGTACGAACTGGACGACGACCTGACGCCGACCCGCCACTATTACCTCGGCGATCCGGCGGCCGCGGCCGCTGCGGCCGCCCGCGTCGCGAACCAGGCCAAGGCCTAGCGGCGATCCTCGCCGCGATCGAAGACGATCACGTGATCGAACGGCTTTCCGCTCGCATCGATGCCCGCGACGGTCGCCGTCAGAGTCCGGCCATCCTCGTCCACTTCATACGTACCGCGCCCGAGCGCGACGCCGTCCTTCTTCGCGGACGACTCGAGCCGTCGCGGCCCGAGCGTACTGACCGCGACAATGCCCGGCGCTCCTGGAACCGGGCGCTCCTCCCCATCGGGTTGGATGGTCTGCGTGCTCGACTCGTGTTTGCCGGACGCGTTGACGCCCTCGTAGGTCAACACGACGGCGTCAGCCCTGACGTCGAACCGCATCGTCGCGTTCTGAAACTGGTGGTTCGCGTGCCGGACCGACTTCGAGAGGTTGGCGATCCAGGTACCGTGAAGCGGATGCATGACGCGACTCCAAATGAAAAAGGCCGGCACGCTTTCGCGCGCCGGCCTCGTCTAGTACCTAGTCCCTAGTCCCTAGCCCCAACAGGTTTTACTCGACTGGCTCCGCGGTCTCATCCGCCGCAATCCGCAGCGATCGAAGGAAACGGCGGTCGTTCGCGGTCACTTCAAAGTTGCGGCGCGGTTGCACGACACGGGCCGGCGCGGCCACTTTGGCCAGGGCCGACGACTGCTGCGAGCGACTGACGAACCCGACGACGGCTTCGAGCGTCACCTTCATCTCGAACCCCGCCGCGCGCGCTTTCTCCCGACAGGCTTCCACCTGCGGATTCTCCGCGACCGCGGCGGCAATCGCGTCGGCCAGCTCTCGTGCGAACCGGTTCACGACGTCGTCCATCTGCGTTCCCTCCCTACGCCGCCGGGCCGGGGTTCCGGGGCGCCTCCCGATCGAAGCCTGCATACACCAGGGCGGTGAGCAGGGATCGGGCGCCTGACGTGTTCATATGGGTCGGAAAAGAGTCTGTAGGTAAGTTGAGTTTAAGGCGGAGGCGCCATTGTGTCAAGCACTTACAGCGACCTCTGCCGCGCGAGTCGCAGTACAATCGCCGCCGTGGGCCACCTCCCTCCCGCCTTGACGCCTGAGGACCTCGCGAACTGGGATCCCCGCGTCGAGCTCGGTGAGCCTGGCGAGTATCCCTTCACCCGCGGCATCCAGCCGACGATGTACAGGGGCCGCCTGTGGACGATGCGGCAGTACGCCGGGTTTGCAACCGCGCAGGAATCGAATCGCCGCTATCGGTATCTGCTCGCGCAGGGCGTCACCGGTCTCAGCGTCGCCTTCGACCTACCGACGCAGATGGGGTACGACTCGGACCATCCGCTGGCCGCGGGCGAAGTTGGACGCGTGGGGGTGGCCATCGATTCGATCGAGGACATGAACGCCCTCCTCGACGGCATCCCGCTCGGTCAGGTCTCGACCTCGATGACGATCAACGCCACGGCGATCGTGCTGCTGGCGCTGTACGTCGCGGTCGCCAAGCGCCAGGGTGTCCCGCTACAGAAACTATCCGGGACGGTTCAGAACGACATCCTGAAGGAGTACGTCGCGCGCGGCACGTATATTTACCCGCCTCGCCACTCGCTCCGCATCGTCACCGACATCTTCGCGTTCTGCGAGCGCGAGCTGCCGAATTGGAACACGATCTCGATCAGCGGCTATCACATCCGTGAAGCCGGATCGACGGCGGTCCAGGAAGTCGCGTTCACGTTCGCGCACGCCACGGCGTACGTGCAGGCGGCGATCGACGCGGGACTCGACGTCAACCGCTTCGGCCAGCGCGTGTCGTTCTTCTTCAACGCCCATAACGACTTTCTCGAGGAGATCGCCAAGTTCAGGGCGGCGCGGCGGTTGTGGGCGCGGATCATGCGCGATCGGTTTCACGCGACCAACCCGCGGGCGCAGCAGCTCCGGTTTCACACACAGACCGCCGGAAGCACTCTCACCGCACAGCAGCCGGACAACAACATCGTTCGCGTGGCGCTGCAGGCCCTGGCGGCAGTCCTCGGCGGAACGCAGTCGCTGCACTGCAACGGCCGCGACGAGGCACTGGCGCTGCCGACTGAGGATGCTGCGCGAATCGCGCTAAGGACACAGCAGGTGATCGCGGCGGAAAGCGGCGTCGCGAACACGGTCGATCCCGTTGCCGGGTCGTATGCCATCGAGGCGCTGACGAACGAGATCGAGCACGGCGCCCGGGAGATCCTCTCGCGAATCGAGAACGTCGGCGGGACGCTCGCGGCCATCGAGTCGGGGTTCATCCAGCGCGAGATCCAGGAGTCCGCGTATCGGGCCCAGCTCGCCGTGGATACCGGCGAATCGGTCGTCGTCGGGGTCAACCGGTTTTTCGATCCCGGCACCGATCCCGGCACTGATCCCGGCACTGATCCCGGCACTGATCCCGCCGCCAGGGTCCGCCCCGCGCTCTTCTCCGTCGACGCTGACGTCGAGCGGCGGCAGATCGAGCGTGTCCGCGCCGTGCGCGCCGGTCGCAACGCCGAAAACTGTCAGCAAGCCCTGGCTGCCGTGGCGGCGGCGGCGCGAGGGGGGCAGAATCTGGTCGTGCCAATTGTCGCAGCCGTAGAAGCCAAGGCGACCGTGGGTGAAATTGCTGACACGCTGCGCGAAGTGTTTGGCGAGTACGCAGAAACTGCAACCGTTTGATGGAACCACTGCTTCGAATCGAACGCCTGACGACCGTGTTCGATCAGGCTGGTGGAGGCGGCCGAACGCCCAGCTCGCTCCCCGCTGTCGACGAGGTCAGCTTCGACATTCAGGCGGGCGAGACGCTGGGGCTGGTCGGTGAATCCGGCAGTGGCAAATCGGTGACGGCCCTGTCGATCCTGCGGCTGGTGCAGCCGCCGGGCCGCATCGCCGGCGGCCGGATCCTCTTCAAGGGCCGCGACCTGATCGCCCTCGACGAGCCGGCCATGCGGGCGGTGCGCGGTGCCGAGATCTCCCTGATCTTTCAGGAACCGATGACCGCGCTCAACCCTGTCTTCCGCGTCGGCGACCAGGTCGCCGAAGCGCTGCTCGTCCACGGCCGAGCGTCGCGCCGGGAGGCGCGCGACAAGGCGATCGAGCTGCTGGCCGCCGTTCGAATCCCGGATCCAGCCGCCCGCGTGAAGGATTATCCGCACCAACTGTCCGGCGGGATGCGCCAGCGGGTCATGATCGCGATTGCGCTGGCGTGCCGGCCGTCGCTGGTGATCGCGGATGAGCCGACAACCGCCCTCGACGTCACCATTCAGGCAGAGATCCTCGACCTGCTCCGCGAGATGAAGGCCGCATTCCACCTGTCGCTGCTGCTCATCACGCACGATCTCGGCGTCGTCGCGGAAACGGCCGACCGCGTCGCCGTCATGTACGCCGGGCGGATCGTTGAAACCGGACCGGTGCGTGAGATCTTTCGCCAGCCGGCGCACCCCTATACGCGCGGGCTGCTCGCGTCGATGCCAGGGGGCGCCCCGGGCCAGCGTCTGCGCGCCATCGAAGGGTCGGTTCCACTGCTTGGCGCGCTCCCCCCGGGATGCGCCTTCGGTCCACGCTGTCCCGATCGGTTCGAGCCATGCACCACCGCGCCGCCGCCGGACTACGCAGCCGGACTCTCGCAGACCGCGAAGTGCTACCTGCACGATCCGCAACGGGCAATCCGCAATCCGCAATCCGCAATCCGAAATCCAGATGTCGCTCGTTGATGTTTCGCATCTCGTCAAGACGTTCACGCGCGATGGAGGAATGTTCCGCTCGGGCACTCGCGTCGCGGCCGTCGATGACGTCACCTTTGCGATCGAGGCGGGAGAAACGTTCGGCCTCGTCGGGGAGTCGGGCAGCGGCAAGACGACCACCGGCCGTTGCATCCTCCGACTCATCGAACCTTCGTCTGGTGACGTGCGGTTCCGCGGCGAAAGCGTGCTGGCGTTTTCGAGCCGGCGCATGCGCGAGGCGCGGCGCGACATGCAGATCGTCTTTCAGGATCCGTACTCGTCGCTCAATCCACGGATGCGCGCGCGGCAGATCGTCGAGGAACCGCTCCTCATTCACAAGCTGGGCGCACGCGCCGCGCGGCGCGACCGGGTGGCCGAGCTCTTTCGCCTCGTCGGCCTCGACCCGGCGCACCTGGATCGCTATCCGCATCAATTCAGCGGCGGGCAGCGCCAGCGGATCGGTCTGGCGCGGGCGCTCGCGCTGAACCCGTCGTTCGTCATTCTCGACGAGCCGGTCTCGGCGCTCGACGTCTCCGTGCAGGCACAGGTCGTCAACCTGCTGATGGATCTGCAGCAGCAACTGAGTCTCACCTATCTGTTCATCGCCCACGATCTGCGGCTCGTGCAGCATATCTGCAATCGCGTCGCGGTGATGTATCTGGGAAAGATCGTCGAGATGGGGCCGACGGCGGCGCTGTTCGCGTCGCCGCAACACGCGTACACGCAGGCGCTGCTCTCGGCGATTCCGGTGCCGGACCCTGACGCCCCGCGTCAGCGCATTGTTCTGGATCCCGCCTCAGTGAACCGCGACGCCGCGCTCAAGGAAGTCGCGGCCGGACATTGGGCTGCACTTTAAGCAGCTCTCCTGACGTCGTTCTCTACCTGTCCGTCGCGGATGTGGATCGTGCGGTACGCGAACGCAGCGACGTCCGATTCGTGGGTGACGAGGACGATGGTGTTGCCGGACTTGTGGAGCCGCTCGAACAGCGCCATGATTTCCGCGCCGGTCTTCGAATCGAGGTTCCCCGTCGGTTCGTCCGCCAGCAAAATCGACGGGTTGTTGACGAGGGCGCGGGCAATCGCCACGCGCTGGCGTTGACCACCGGAGAGCTCGTTGGGCCGGTGCGTGACGCGGTCTCCGAGCTCCACTTTCTGCAGCGCCAGCTTCGCGCGATCCTGCCGGTCCTTCGCCGTCACGCCGGCGTACACCAGCGGCAGCTCCACGTTGTGCAGCGCCGTCGCCCGCGGCAGCAGGTTGAACGTCTGGAAGACGAACCCGATTTCCTCGTTGCGGATGCGCGCCAGCTCGTTGTCGTTCATCTGGCTGACCTGTTTCCCGTTCAGCAGATACGAGCCCTTGCTCGGCGTATCGAGACAGCCGATCAGGTTCATCAGCGTCGACTTCCCCGATCCCGACGGCCCCATGATCGCGACGTATTCGCCCGATTCGATCGAGATCGACACGCCGCGCAGCGCGTGAATCTCCTCGGTCCCCATGATGTAGGTCTTCCACAGATCGACGGTTTCAATGAGTGCCATAAGGATGCGTAGGGTCTGACGAGATCGTCACGACTCGTGTTCCCAGTCTTGATTATGCCCCGGTTCGGAGGCGTGCGAGCAGCGTCTTGGCAATGCCGGGCGCGTCGAAGGGCATGTGGGCATCCCAGTTCCGCGCGTCGACCGGGATGAGCGTCATCTTCGTGCCGCGTTGCCGGCGGCGCTGTTCCGCGATCGCCAGCGCAAGCTCGCCGGCGGGCGCCACCGCCGAACCCATCAGGAGCACGCACACCTCGTCGCCCGATCCACCGGCCTTGCCGGCCGATGTCCACGCGTCGACCACGGCGTCACGGTCGACGCACGCCACGAAGCGGCCGAGTAGCCGCGGACCCTTGCCGCGGGTGAACAGTTTGCTCTTCGGCGCCCACGCGACGTCGAACCCCTGCACCTGCGTTTCACCGTATCCGCTGTCCACCGATTCAATCGCGGTGCGCAGTCGGCTGAGGGTCGCTTTGCGAACGAACTCGTCGCGGCTGGCGCGCTCTTTCTGGAACTGGGAGCCGGAGGCCCTCGGCGCCTCGGGCTCGACGGGCGACGGGATGGGCACGCCCGCAGCGGGCGCGGCAACGTCGGCGGGCCTCGGTGCGGCGGCAGTCGCCGCGAGTCCTGGCGCCCCAAGCGCCCGATCGTATTCGGCGCGGCGGCCCTCGTCTGACAGGATGCGATACGCCTCGGTCAGCTCCGCGGCCCGCTCGGCCGCCATTGCCTGGAACTCCTGACCGAGATGCTGAACCTTGTCGGGGTGATACCGCGCAATCTGCTGGCGGAACGCCCGCTTCACCTCGTCGGTGGTCGCGGTCGGCGCGATCTCGAGGAGCCGATAATAGTCTTTCAGGGCGACCTACTTCTTGAACTCGGCGACGTTGCCCGCCGGCAGCTCGCGCCGCGCCTCGCGGCCGTTGCGATCGCGCAGCCGCTTCACCGCGCGCTTCGGCTCGGTGCTGCGCGCGCAGTACGGACAGAAATTCCAGCCGGGCTGGAGCGCGCGTCCGCAGTGCGGGCAGCCGCCGCCGAGCCGCTTGCCGCACTGCGGGCAGGCGTTGAAATCGACGCCAACCGCGCAGCCGCATTGGGTGCACAGCGTGCGCATCTCGCGCACCTCCGTCACGACGCGGAGTAGCTCTTCGGCGGTGGTGACGCCGCTCTTGACCTTCGCGAGGCCGTCCTCACCCAGCGTGATCATGCCGCCCGTGATCGCCGCCTCACGAACTT
>Ga0114129_10013585_pt1 | contig 11602 bp, 10 predicted proteins | sample RhiMetdeltSRZDD1_FD_80071 | JGI IMG/M metagenome (GOLD analysis project Ga0114129, IMG submission 80071) | Populus rhizosphere microbial communities from Tennessee, USA - Rhizosphere MetaG P. deltoides SRZDD1 (version 2) (version 2) | ecosystem: Host-associated > Plants > Roots > Rhizosphere >... | reverse complement strand
TTATCGGCAGCAGCCAGGCGCAGCAACAGAACGATCTCACCTGGGCCTTTCCGCAGCTCGTCCCTCAAAAGGATCTCAGGCCCGTCGAGGACGATGGAAAACCGAGGCGCATACCGGGAAGCATGAAGGAATACACACAACAACAGATTGATGACCGGTTCAATATTCCCGACTGGTTTCCCGACGAGCATCCGCCGTTTACGAAAGTCGTTCAGTTTGGGAGGGCGCCGACCGTCCAGGCATGCGGGAAGTGTCACCTTGCCAATGGTCAGGGTCACCCCGAGTCCGCCAGTCTCACTGGTCTCAACGCTGCCTACCTGATCCGTCAAATGGCCGATTTCCGAAACGACGTACGGAAGAACGGCGAACCGATGAATATGTACGCGAAAAACATTTCAGATCAGGACTTTCGGGAAGCCAGCGAATACTTTGCGAACCTTAAGCCGAGCGTCTGGTATAGGATCGTCGAAGCACGGGTGGTGCCGAAGACCTACTTGACGACAGAGTACAAGCGGCTTCCGCTGCCGGACGGAAGCATGGAGCCCATCGGTAGCCGCATCATTTCCATTCCCGAGGACGTGCATCGAAACGAAAGCCGCGATCCCCATTCCGGCTACATTGCATACGTTCCTCCTGGAAGCTTGAAAAGAGGGGAAGAGCTGGTCAAAACCGGAGGCGGAGGCAAAACCGTTGCTTGCGGGATTTGTCACGGTCCGACGTTACGAGGTCTTGGCGAAGTTCCGCGCATTGCCGGACAACACCCCATCTATATTGTTCGTCAGCTTCATAACTTCAAAAATGGTAAGAATGGCGGTGCCTGGGCTCCCTTAATGGTGCAGCCCGTCGCTAAGCTGACCGACGAGGACATTATCGGAATTGCTGCTTACGTGGCGTCGCTGGCGCCCTGATTTCATGTTAGGATACGCGCCATGAAGAACGACGGCGCGAACTCCAGGAATGCGGCTGGGATCGGTCTACGCGAGCTGAAAAAGCTCGATAAGCGCCGCAGAATCAAAGCAGCAGCGGCCGACCTGTTCACGACCAAAGGGTTCGAGGCGACGACCACACTCGAGATTGCAGAGCGCGCCGGCGTTGGCGAGGGAACCGTGTTCCTATACGCCAAAGACAAACGCGATCTTTTGTTTCACATTTGCATGGATGAACTGGAACAGACGAGGACCAAAGGGTTTGGAAAGATCAAACCCAACATGCCCCTGCTGGAACAGCTCCTCGTTCCTGAAGTCGTTATGTACAAGCAGCTGGCCAAAAACATCCAACTTGAACGGATCTTTTTTGAAGAGTTGACGTTTTGTTCCGGTCCTCAAGCCGAGCGGCTGCGCGAGAGCCGGTTGCGCATGATTTCCAGGATCGAGCATTTGCTCCACGTGGCTCAGCAACTGGGGCACATCCGTTGCAACGAAGATGCCGCGTTTGTTGCGAGGCACATTTTCTTTTCCTCACAGAGCGCTATGCGCTGGTGGATATCGGGTGATAAACCAAAAGTCGCTGAGGGCATCGCGGATCTCCGTCGCATTTACACACTCCACCTGAGAGCTCTCAATCCCACTCCTGACGCGTTTGGCAAGAGTGAATCCCTGGAAGCTGTTACAGCCGGCTGATCCGAGGTAGAATCAGTACCCAACATTTTTCATGCGATCGCTGTTTCTAACATGCCTTGTGGCTTTCTTCGCCACGCATATTGCTGCGGCGCAAAGTACGCCACCGACGTTTAATCGCGATGTTCTGCCGATTCTCCAACAGAACTGCCAAAGCTGCCACCGTCCTGGAGAAATTGGTCCAATGCCCTTGGTGACTTATGAACAGACGCGTCCTTGGGCGAAGGCCATTAAGAACGAAGTGCTTATGCGACGTATGCCACCTTGGTATGCCGATCCGCAGTTCGGCCACTTCGCCAATGATCGGCGATTGAGCGATGAGAACATACGGAAACTCGTGGCATGGGTGGATGCGGGCGCTCCCGAAGGAAATGTGAAGGACAAGCCGACGCCCCGTGTCTGGCGAGACGGCTGGAATATCCGGCCCGACAAGATCTTTCAAATGGTGCAGCCAATCGCGGTACCCGCGAAGGGCACTCTGGACTACATGTACATTGTCCTTCCGACCGGATTCACGCGCGACACGTGGGTAACGGCAGCCGAGGTTCGGCCAGCCGCTCGCGATGTGGTTCATCATATTCTTGCAGTTATCCGGCCTCCAGGTTCTCAATGGATGAAGGACGCAAAGCCTTTCGTCCCTTACATTCCATCTTCCGAGGAGAGTAACGCTCCTGGCAATAATCCGCAGACTCAGCCCGTGAATATGAGCTTTGAATACTTGGCGGGCTACTCTCCGGGTATGCAGCCGGAGCGCTTCGATGTCAATGAATCGGCGAAACTGATTCCCGCCGGTTCCGACATAGTGCTGCAGGTGCACTACACGCCTAACGGCCGTAGCGCAACCCAGGATTTAATTAAGGTGGGTGTTACTCTGGCCGCTGCAATTCCGAAGAAGCGCTTCATGTCTGCCGTCGCGGCATCGGCGAAGTGGGAGATTGCACCGGGAGATTCCAACGCCGAGGGAAAGGCGACGCTCATTTTTGGTGAGCCGGTTGAACTCGTCAGTATTCAGCCGCACATGCACGTGCGCGGCAAGGACATGACAATTCGGGCGATATATCCGGGTGGCGAATCGCAGGTTCTGTTAAGCGTCCCTCGCTACGATTTTCGGTGGCAAATTATTTATTATCTTGCGAAGCCGCTTGCTTTACCGCAGGGCACAAAAGTCGAAGTAACCGGGCACTGGGACAATTCTGCCAATAACCCGTTTAATCCTGATCCCACAGCTACAGTGCGATACGGCTTCCAAAGTACTGAGGAAATGTTAAGTGCTGCGATGGGAGTGGTGATCGTGCCGTGACAATCTTGCGGACGAGCATCGGGATTGGTCAAACCGTCAGATTCAGATCTGACCATTCGACCAAATCCCAGGATCCGTCCGAAGGGACCTAATCGAAGGTCCCGCCCCATTTCCAGCCGTCACTTGGCCGCGTAATGGTTACCATCCGAAGACGGTAATCCTCCGCTTTCCGGCCTGGGTTGCCGGTAACAATGACATAGTCACCGGGCTTCAGTGTTTCGCGCGTGATACCTTGGCGCCCTAACTGACCGCCGCCACCCCACTCGACCGCCCAGCGCTCCATCTGACCATTTTCGCCCTTCACCTCGATGTGAACGAACGAATGGGGATTTCGAAAGAGAAACTGCACGAGGGTGCCCTCGATCTTTTGAGTCTTGTCTTCGAAGTACGTTGCCGCGAAAGAGTGATGGGCGAAGGCAGGGCCACTCGATAGCGCCAGGACCGCCATCAGTGTCATGGCAACAAGTAAGCGTTTCATTCTTTCTCTCCTGAGAAACCGAGCTTGATTATGCGCGCAATTTAGCACCAGAAACATTGGCCCGTCAACTCAAAACTGAGCGCGCTCAGTTACTTCTTGACAATGCCGTACTCGCAAGATAAGCTCGGCGCCCAAAAACAAACTGAGGCAACTCAACACCGTGGAGGGCGTCGCATGACCAGCAGCAGGCTCAGAGCCGTGGCCACCAGTCTATTTCTGCTTCTGATCACATTGTCATGCCAGCCTCTTTTTGGGCAGGCTGTTTCGCAGATCAGCGGCACCGTTAAAGATCAAACAGGCGCGCTTTTGCCAGGCGTCGAGGTGACCGCGACGCAAACAACAACGGGCATCGCTCGCATGACCATCACGAATGAAACCGGGAGTTATGCACTTCCGAATCTGCCGACCGGGTCTTATAAGGTCGAAGCGGCGCTGCCAGGGTTCCGCACTTATGTACAAACTGGCATCGAATTGCAAGTCGGTACGGCTCCCGTGGTTCCTATCATCTTGAATATCGGAGAAGTAGCCGAAACTGTCGAAGTGCAGGCAAACGCCTCTCAGGTGGAAACGCAAAAACTCGGTGTCGGTGCGGTGATGGAGACTCAGCGCATTCTCGAATTGCCGCTCAACGGCCGAACAACGACGGACCTCATTGTACTCACCGGCGCGGCTGTGCAAACGGGAGCGTCTCCATCGTATGGCCAAAATACGGGAGTATCAATTTCGATCGCAGGTGGATTGGGATACGGCGTTTATTATGGTTTGGACGGCGCTCCGCACATTAATTACTACGACAACACGAATCTTACGCTGCCATTTCCCAACGCGCTCCAGGAATTTAAGGTCGAGACCAGCACGCAGAACGCGCAGGCCGGTACAAAGTCCGGGGGGCAGATCAACTCGGTTACGAAGTCGGGAAGCAATGCCTTTCACGGCGACGTTTTCGAGTTCATGCGCAATGCCGCTATGAACGCGCGGAATTTCTTCGCCACGGATAGTGACGGTCTCAAACGCAATCAATTCGGTGGCACTCTGGGCGGACCGATAATAAAGGACAAAATGTTTTTCTTTGCGGGCTACCAGGGCACGACGCTGCGCCAGGAACCGGTTAGTAGTACGGTTTTCGTTCCTACTGAAGCAATGTTAAATGGGGATTTCACGGCCTTCACTTCCGCAACGTGTCAGGGCGTTGCGAGAAATCTGTCAGCTCCGTTCGTGGGCAACAAAATCGATCCTGCGCGATTCGATCCGGCCGCTTTAAGAATCGCGGCCAAGTTGCCTAAACCGCTCGACGACTGTGGAAGATTCGTAACGGGGAATCCTGTTTCGCAGTATATGTGGCAAGTGCCTGTCCGCGTAGATTATCACGCGAGCGAAAAGCACAGCCTGTTTGCGCGGTATCTGATCACGAAGTTCAACCAGGCCCAGCCTTACACTCTGCGTCCCGACAATGTGCTGACCTCGACGGGCAGTCTTCTGGATGAGATCACGCAGTCGGTCACCCTGGGCCACACTTACATCATCAGTTCGACGAAAGCGAATAACTTCCGTCTGTCCGGAAGTCGTCCGGCCATGCTTCACCTTGGACCTGAGTACTTCGGCCCAACCGACATTGGAATCAACAGCTACAGTTCACTTCCGCATTTTCTGAACATGAGCGTTACTGGTGGATTTAGCCTCGGAGGCTCCAACGGCAAGGTTGTGATGCACAATACGTACCTGTCAGCGAATGAGGATTTCAGTCTGATCTCCGGAAAACACCAGATTTCTTTCGGCGCAAGCGTCACGCGTTCGTTGGTGCTCAACAATGGCAATGTGCGCGGCGCCGGAAGTTATCAGTTCAACGGTCAGACCACAGGACTGGGACTCGCCGATTTCCTGCTTGGTAGCTTGTCGCAGCATCGTCTGGCATCGCCGGATGAATTGGATGTTCGGCAGTGGTTCTTCGGAGCGTATGTCCAGGACACCTGGAAGGCTTCCGACCACTGGACCTTGAATTATGGCTTACGATGGGAGCCCTTCTTTCCGATGAGTGTGTTGAACAAGCGCGTGTACACCTTCAGCCTGGAACGCTTCTACAACGGTGTGGTGAGCAGTGTTTACAAGAACGCTCCGGCAGGGTTCTATTATCCAGGCGATCCAGGGTTCAACGGCAACTCGGGTATGAACGAACGCTGGGGAATTTTTCAACCACGCATCGGACTCGCTTGGGATCCCACGGGCCGCGGACGCTTGGCGATTCGGTCCGGGGCAGGCGTTGCATACGACTTTATCAATGAGCAGTCGTATCACAACATGACGACCGTCGCGCCATTTTCAGGCGACACAATCCTGCAGGGACCGATTTCGCTGTCGGATCCGTGGAGGAATTATCCGGGAGGAAACCCGTTTCCGTATGTGTACAGACCGAGCAATGCGCGGTATACAGCCGGAGCCGTCTATCTGCCCGTGCCGCCGGATATCAAACCCAGCAAGATTTACAATTGGAATCTGGCAATCGAAAGTCAGATCACTCCGGATTGGTTTGCATCCGTGAGCTACGTTGGGAGTAACTCGATACATCTCTGGACCAACATCGAGTTGAATCCCGGCATCTTTCTGGGACTCGGTCCTTGCACGCTGCAAACGGCCACTGGACCGGCGCAGTATGCAACGTGTTCCACGACGGGGAATCTGAATCAGCGCCGGCGGCTGAATCTGGAGAAACCTGTCGAGGCAGTGAATATCGCAAACCTGACGGCATATGATGACGGCGCCACGGCGAATTATCATGGTCTGATTCTGAACACACGATGGCGCGGTGGACGGAATCTCAACATCAACACGAATTACACATGGTCGCATTGCATAGGCAATGCCACCAACGGAAGCAACACTCCAGTCGTCGGGTCGAACTATGTTCATGCCGATAATCGGGCTCTTGACGCCGGTAATTGTTCATCCGACAGGCGGCACATTTTCAATGTGACCGCGGTCGCCCGAACACCGGAATTTTCGAACAACGGTCTGCGACGCGTGGCTTCAGGTTGGTCCGTGTCCACGATCTACAGGTTGTCATCGGGATCTCCGATGACGATCAGCTCGGGGCTGGATCGGGCGCTGAACGGATTCAGCAACCAGCGCGCCGATCAGGTGCTTGCCGATACGGCATCGCCCAACAAAGGTAAGGCTTGTTTAAATGTTGCGCCGTGTGTCGATTGGTTGAATACCAATGCTTTCAGGCAACCTGAGCTCGGAACCTTGGGAAACATGGGTGTGTTTAATGTTCTCGGTCCCAAATACTTCCAGTTTGATTTGGCCCTGATGAGAGAATTCCCGATTACCGAGGGTCAGAGGCTGGAGCTTCGAGGTGAGGCTTTCAATGTGCTGAACAACACTCGATTCAGGAATCCAGGCACGTCTTTGAACAACACGAACAATTTCGGCCGCATCCTCAGCGCTGAGGATCCGAGAATCATGCAGGTCGCGGTGAAGTACACGTTCTAGGCTTGAGAGTCATGGCGCTTCGGTGCAGAGGCAGCGGATGGCGCATCGATGAAGTCGGTATTCCCCAAGATCAACACTTGATAATGTTGCACAGTTATCAGGAGATTCCATGAACAAGCTCAGGAGAATTCATTTCGCGGGCGTCGGTTTGCTCGCGCTTATGATCATGTTTTCGAGTCGTTCGGCATTTGCTCAGATCGATTTGAGTGGCGATTGGTCGAATAAGATGCATGAGGACCAGGTATGGCGCATACCGGGCGCAGAGTTAGGTGAGTATGAGGGAATTCCCCTCAGCGCTGCCGGCCGCATGAGAGCGGAGAGTTGGGATGCTTCCATTAACACGCTGCCAGAAAAACAATGCAATCCTTTGCCTGCGGACGATTTCACGGATTTCGTGGATATGCGGATCTGGAAGGAAGTTGATCCTGTTACGCAGCAGGTGATTGCATGGCATCAGTACACGAATTGGGGAGCTCAGGAGCGTGTCATTTGGATGGATGGACGGACGCGACCATCCGAATGGGCCCCGCACACGTGGGCCGGTTTCTCGACTGGAAAATGGGAAGGCAATCAACTAACGATCACGACCACACACCTAAAGACAAGACCATATGAACGCGTCGGCGAATATGCCAGCGATCTTCGCACCTTACGCGAACACTGGATTCGGCGTGGAGAACATTTGATGGTGATGTTGTTCATCGACGATCCGGTGTACCTGGCCGAACCGTTTGTACGAACCAGAGACTACACACTCAATCCCAACGCTCGCACAAATCCGTACTCTTGCACACCGACAGCTGAGATTGCGAACCGGCCGGAAGGTTATGTGCCGCACTATCTCCCTGGCAAAAATCCGTATTTGTCCAGCGCCACGACAAAATTTGGTGTGCCGGAAATCGGAGTGCGAGGTGGCGCGGAAACAATGTATGCCGATTTTTTGGCAAAGATTAAAGATGCATCCGCAAGGCCTGCTCCGGACCGTCTCCCGCCTCCACCGGGCCTCGACCAGAAGCCGATTTAGACAACGTGAAGATCTCAGTAGTACCTGTACAAGGCAACGTCTATATGCTGGTAGGAGCCGGTGCTAACATCACCGTACAGGTTGGCGAGCATTCTGTATTAGTAGTGGACACGCAGTTTGCACCGCTGAGCGAGAAAATTGTCGCCGCAATCCGGCAAATCTCCAGCAAGCCGATCCGCTTTGTCATCAATACAAATTTCGATCCAGATCACACGGGTGCGAATGCAGAGATTGCGAAAGCAGGCAGTCAAATAGGCGGCGGTCAGCGTTTCCTCGGAGAAGGAGACAATGCTCCGGCATCCATTGTTGCGCATGAAAACGTGCTCCAACGCATGAGTGCGCCAACCGGGCTGAAATCGACTGTACCTTTCGCCGCATGGCCGACTGAAACCTACGCAACTGTTGAATACGAGCTGTTCAATGGGGAAGGAGTTCAGATCATACATATACCGGCCGCCCACAGCGATGGCGATAGCATCGTCTTTTTCCGTCGTTCGGATGTGATCAGTACGGGTGATGTGTTCTCCACAATTTCCTACCCAGTCATCGATCGTAAGAACGGCGGAAGCATCAATGGGGAAATCGCTGCATTGAATCGGCTCATCAAGCTGAGCATTCCGCGACATATGCAGGAGGGTGGAACCTACTTGTCCCGGGCCATGGAAGAATTTCCGATGAAGCCGGCGTGATTGAATACCGTGATATGGTTACGATCATTCGTGACCGCATTCAGGATCTGATCAAGGATGGCAAGACGATGGAACAAATCAAAGCGGCTCGGCCGACGCTGGACTATGACGCAAGGTATTCAACGGCACGATGGACTGGTGACATGTTCATTGAAGCTATTTACGCGGATCTGACAGGCGCAAAGATAAATTGATGCGCATCATTTATTTCACGGATCCGATATGTTCGGCTTGCTGGATGGTGGAGCCGCAAATCAGAAAATTGCTCATCGAGTATAGCGAGCACATCAGACTCGAACACCACATGGGTGGTCTGCTTCCGTCGTGGGATGCTTTCAAGTCGGGTTCGATTACTAAACCGTCTGATGTGGCGCATCACTGGGACCAGATGGGCAGCCATTACGGAATGCCCATCGATGGTGAAGTATGGCTGACTGACCCCCTTCCTTCTTCCTATCCTGCATGCATGGCCTTCAAGGCGGCGGAGCTTCAGGGAGTTGAAAAGGCCGAACGTTTTTTGCGCAGAATTCGCGAAATGGTAATGTTGGAAAAGACGAACATTGCCCGGCCTGAAAATCTTCGGCAGGCCGCATTGGAATCGGGGATCGATATGGTCAGGTTCGATGCCGACTACAACAGCAGCGCTCAGCAGTTATTCCGGCAGGACCTGCAGCTGTGCGCACAATTCAGGGTCCAAGGATTCCCTTCAATGTTTTTCGTAGACGATGCATCAAATAAAATCCTAGTGTATGGCGCCCGGCCATATGGTGAGTATGAAGCGGCAGTAAAAAAGCTGGCGCCGTCGGCGGAAAAAAAAGAACCACCATCAGCGGAGCAGCTGTTTGACCGTTATTCCACACTCACAACAAAAGAATTCAGCATGATCAAAGGCGTCCTGATGCCTGAGGCAGACAGAATGCTTTCGGTGCTCGCCGAAAAAGGGATTGTAAAAAGACAGCCGGTGAAAAACGGCGTGCTCTGGAAGAATGCCCGCGTTAATTGATCGCGAGAGCCCTGCCGAAGTCCGGCTGCAGCCCTGGCGCCCACTTACGCGCATTGGTTTCCGTCTCGCCGTCGTTTACTTCACCCTCTACGCTGTGGTCACCCACATTGCAGCGACACTCCTGGCTGTGCCGGGCTCCACGCCCCCTCCCGCCGGTCTGGGGCCGTTATGGCCCATGAGCGCTATGACGTCTTGGGTCGCCGTGAAAATCTTTGGAGATGCATCGCCCCTTGTCTACAGGGGAAACAGCCGGGACACCAATTTCTTTTGGGCCGAAGCCGTGTGGGTGCCGATTGCCGTGCTCCTCGCCGCCGGCCTTTGGTCGGTCCTCGACCGCCGGCGCGAACACTACACCAACCTACACAAATGGTTTCGGCTGTTCATGCGTTTCGCCGTTGCCGCGCAGATGTTTTATTTCGGCGTAGCGAAGGTCATCCCCACGCAGTTCCCACCTCCATCGCTAATCACGTTGTCAACGAGAGTTGGAGACGTTCCGTTGCACGGTCTTTTCTGGACCACGATCGGCATGTCACCCGTGTACGAGATGTTCCTCGGCTGGGTCGAAGTACTGGGCGGACTGCTGTTACTTACGCACGGTACAACGATGCTGGGAGTACTTGTCTCTGCGGCAGGGATGGTTCAAGTCTTCCTGCTCATTTCATCTCGTGCTGATGAGCCTCTTTCTACTGGCGCCGGACCTGCCGCGTCTGAGCGCGTTCTTACGAAATCGTCCTGTTGCACCGTCGACTGACCCTCAGCTGTTTCGGTCGCGCAGCGCCAATCGCGTAGCGCTTATGTTGCAGATCGCATTCGGCATTTATCTGCTGGGCGTCTATACGAGCATCGGCAGTATCTGGTGGCGCATGGATGGTAGCGGCGAACCATTGCGTTCGCCGTTATATGGCATTTGGACAGTGGAGCGACTCGCGATAAACGGGCGTGTCCGCCCGCCGGATCTCAACGATTATGACCGGCGATGGCGGCGGGTCATCTTCGATTCTCCGGACCGCGTCGTGATTCAACGCATCGACGACTCCTTTGCTCGCTATCGAGTTTCAATCGATGCGAGCAGTCGCACGCTGCAGCTGAACAAAGAAGCCAGCCGGATCTGGCAATCCCGTTTTGTCTTCCAGCGACCGGCGCCAGACCGCCTCATTCTGGAAGGAGGATGGATGGACTCCAGATTCGCGCCGAGCTCGGGCTCGTCGAGTTCGATACGTTGCGGCTCTTGAACAGCCGCTTCCGTCTGGTCCGGCCGCCCGATCCGGATTGAGAACTAAGACTCCACCTCCCAGTTGTGAGATGGCAGTCTTACTTCAGTCGTTGCCAAACAGTGGTGACGGTTCGCGTTTGCCCGTCCATGCTTTCGGTACTGACCGAAGTCACTGTGCGGCGGTCTGGTGAAATCGTGATTCGTGTAGTGGCCGTCAACCGTCCGTCCACCCTTACGACATTTTCATACGTGAGGTCGTCGATTTGCCGATAAGCGTTCGTCACGTATTGATCTACGCCCTGGACTATGTAATCCCGGCCGTCGAATTTTCCGTTCCATTCCAAGTGGATTACTCCGCCTCGGAGACCAACCGTATCGTAGGTGATCCGCACTCCATCTTCCTGTGGCGCAACCCGGAAGGTGACGCGGCGAAACGGCGGCCGCTCGCCGTACGAGGATCTCTGCAGGTCGAGCCGCCACGTGCCATACAAAAGTTCTTCTGGACGCGACGACACGGGCAGCGGAAGGAGAAGAATTGATGCGACAGTTAAGACCGCAGAAATTAATCGCACGTGCACACAGTAAAAGTACATGATTGTACGCGTTGTTTATGACATGGCCACATAAACTCCCTTGACGCACACAAAAAAGGAAATACAATGAGGGCACTCAGTTTTGCGAAAATGGAGGAATCGGGATGTAACGGCGCTAGCCCTCTCGCTTGCGAGCTTCGGTTCGTAAGCGCGCCCGGTGCTATCAATGACGACAACCAATGTCACTTTCCTTGTGTGCG
>Ga0114129_10013584_pt1 | contig 11603 bp, 11 predicted proteins | sample RhiMetdeltSRZDD1_FD_80071 | JGI IMG/M metagenome (GOLD analysis project Ga0114129, IMG submission 80071) | Populus rhizosphere microbial communities from Tennessee, USA - Rhizosphere MetaG P. deltoides SRZDD1 (version 2) (version 2) | ecosystem: Host-associated > Plants > Roots > Rhizosphere >... | reverse complement strand
GCATCATCACATCCGGAGATGCTGATTTAGAACCAGTCCTTGCCGAGTTTGAATCTCCTACTTCAGCAGTAATTTTCGCCCCGGTACTTCCTGGCGATGCTATAACTTTGACAACTCAGCGCCCAGCTAGCGAAATTGCAACTCTGCCTCTTATCGGGGGCCGACATTTTCTTAGTACCTATTACCTTACAGAAGTAGGCGATAATGCGGAGGGCATATATGCCGTTGGCCCGGTACTGTCGGGTGCAGCTTACAAAGACCTTTTGTCCCAATTTCAAGAACAATATGGCGAGGCCCCATCTACATCTCAATTTGCCTATTCATACGATGCGGTGAATATCATCGCTGACGCAATAGCTCGCGTTGCGGCTACTAATTCCCAGAATACTATGTTGATCGGGAGACAGACGTTACGAGAAGCGCTTTATCAGACGACAACTTTTCAAGGTGTGACGGGCAATTTGAGCTGCTCGGCATGGGGTGACTGTAGCACCGCATCCCTAGGTGTGTATCGTGTTCAGAATCATTCCTGGACGGTCATCTATGCTCCGTAGACGTAATCTATTCTGGTTTAGGGGTCGCTGATTTTGAACGTGGCCCAACCCGTCGCTCTGTTCCAGCGATTAGTCGCTTGTAATTTGGAATCAAAGCAAGCCCCGTGAGAATTAGTGTGCCAATGGCGTAGCCGATATACGCTACAGGGGTATTCAGAACGATGGCTCTTGCAACAAAGATCCCAACTATGAATACTCCAGCAGCTGTCGATGCGACAGATGCATAACCGGTTGTATAAAGTGTCAGCGCAGCTAAGGGGATTAGAACCACCGCCGACCAGGGCCACAAGGCGACTGCCGCCCCAACGTTGGGGCCAGTCCCCGCTCCACCCTTGAAATTTAGGAATATGGGCCAATTATGTCCAGCTACCGCAGCAACACCGCAAACGGCCTCTAATGCAGGTTCGCCTCCTCCGAGTAATCGCCCGATATAGACAGCTGCGAATCCCTTCGCTATGTCGCCGAATGCAGTTAGAATCCCTGCGGTAAGCCCTGCCGCGCGGAACGCATTTGTCCCGCCTGTACGCCCGCTCCCAACTTCACGAATATCCCTACCGCTCAGGATTCTGACCACGAATATGCCCACTGGGATACTACCCAGCAAATAGGCAATGATAACCGCTATTACATAATTCAGGATCGCAGGCATATGATTCCTCTGTGTCTGAATAAAATGTACATATCAAATCAACACCCACGTAAACAGAACGTTGTGTTTTGGCTATGGATGAATTTCTATCGGCACTTGTCTGGGCCTCATATCAACAATTTGAAACGCGCGGGCAATCCATCTGTCATTTATGTCAGGAGCAATAATAATCATTAAAGCATCGGGATATGTATGTTCGCGTAGATCCGTTTCCGATGGCTCTGTCCGGTTGCCAGCTGGATGTGAATGGTAGATTGCGACAAGTTCCCACCTACATTTCTCTATATCACTTAATGCTTTTAACTGAGCACGTGGTTCCATGATGAATTTATACTGCGGAGTGGGCGAAATATTCGGAATAGGATAACCCCTCATGATTCGCCCGTCTACTCCGCCAAGTAAGCCACAACACTCTTCTGGGTGCGCCGTTGATGCGTGAAGTCTAATGGCGATTAGATCATCGGCACAGATTATCAACATTAGGAGCGAAGTATTCCTTCTATCAGCGTGGTATAATTTCGCTGAACTAGCTAGAACCACTTGTAACGAGGCAACCGTGACGATTATTACCCGGGAGCGCGAAGACTATCTAAAGACCATCTACAAGCTCCAGCAAGAAGAGTCGCCGGTTCGAACAAACTCGATTGCACATTCCTTAGGAGTCGAACCAGCCTCTGTAACAGGTGTAATCAAGCGCCTTGCAGAGCTTGGATATCTTGAACACCAACCCTATAAAGGCGTTGTGCTGACTCGTGCTGGCGAGCTTGTCGCGCTTGAAGTCATCCGACACCATCGTCTTATTGAACTGTACCTCATTCAATCCCTCGGATACAGTTGGGATGAAGTCCATAATGAGGCAGAACGCTTGGAACACGCAGTTTCACCACTCTTTATTGAGAGAATTGAGGCGGTACTAGGCTATCCGAAGATCGATCCACATGGAGCACCGATCCCGACCACAGATGGTCATATCGCACCTCGGAAAGGAACGCGCCTCAGCGAGCTTCAAGTCGGTCAGCATGGTAATGTTGCACGCGTTAGTGACGATGATCCAGGGCTACTCCGCTATCTTGCCAGTCTTGAAATTCGACCGGGTGCTGCTATTACTGTCAGAACAATCGAACCGTATGGCGGACCAATCGGAATAGAAGTAGATGGTGCAGAACGATCAGTCGGGCCACAGGCAGCAGCCCAAGTCTTCGTTGAAATAAAGCCACGTTAGAAGCTGAATTGACAGTTCAGCAGTAGGTCTTTCCCCGAATTAGTTCTCTTGATTATTTCATGATCCCGCCTTCAGTCATCCGGCGTGCATCAAGTAAGCGTGCAATCTCCTCTTCGCTAAGGTAACCCTTTTCAAGTACAACTTCGCGAATTGTTCGGCCCGATGCCATTGCTTCTTTAGCAACTTCAGCACCCTTTAGATAGCCGATGACTGGATTAAGAGCCGTTACCAGGATTGCATTCCGTGCCAACCAGCCCTCTGCCTTTTCCCGATTTGCGACCAATCCTTCGACAGCCTTGGTGCGGAACACGGTGAGCGAATTGATCAACAAATCCATCATTTGAAATAGATTGTAGCCCATTATGGGCATCATGACGTTTAGCTCAAGTTGACCCGCTTGTCCGCACATCATGACGGTTAAATCATTGCCCATTATGTGATACATGGTCTGGTTGACCATCTCGGCAATGCTCGGATTTACCTTGCCGGGCATAATGCTTGATCCTGGTTGGACGGCTGGCATAACAATTTCGTTTAGCCCCGTTGAAGGGCCAGATGCAAGCAGTCTTAGATCATTGGCAGTCCGGGTAATATCTTGCGCTAGCGTACGCAGCGCACCACTGAAAAACACTGCATCGCCTACCGACTGCATTGACTCGAAAAGGTCATCAGATGATTCGAGTTCGAGGCCAGTCAATTGCTCAAGAGCGGCGATCATACGAATATGATACTGCGGATGGGCATTGAGGCCCGTTCCAGTGGCAGTACCGCCAATACCTAGCCTACGTAGACCCGCAGCCCCTTCTATGATTTTTTCGACATTGCGTTCAATTGAGCGAGCATAGGCCCCGAATTCCTGCCCAAGACGAACGGGAACTGCATCTTGTAGATGCGTCCGTCCTGATTTCACAATTTCGCCAAATGTCTCAGCCTTCTCTCGAAAGACTCCTGCCAAAGCATCAAGAACATCTATCAATTCGTCCAGCCGCCATAGACAGCCAAGGCGGATAGCTGTCGGAATAGTATCGTTTGTAGATTGAGCCATATTCACATGGTCATTTGGATGAACCGGCTTGTTCGAATCATCGAGTGCGAAACCAAGAATTAGATTAGCTCGATTCGCAATGACCTCGTTGGCGTTCATATTGAGCGATGTACCCGCACCTGCTTGAAAAGGATCGACCACGAATTGATCGTCCCATTTCCCTTCTATGACCTCATCTGCGGCTCGCATAATAGCCTGTGCAATCTGCTCGCCAGTGATGATTCGATCACCAGCCTGTTTGTCTTCGAAAAGTCCCAACTCACTATTCACCTGTGCAGCCGCACGCTTGATTGCTGCCATTGCCCAAATGAATGCCCGATATTGCTTGAGTCCCGAAATTGGGAAATTCTCAACACCGCGCTGCGTCTGCGCCGCATAAAGCGCATCGGCGGGTACTTTTAGCTCGCCAAGCGAATCCTTTTCAACACGATAATCTGACATTTCAGCATCTCCTGTTGCCATTCTCTTCAAGAAATCAAAAAGGAGCAGCACCAAGTGCTGCTCCTATTTTATCTTTACACTGGCCCACTTACATATTCAACGCGTCGTAACCGGGGCCTTCTTGGTAAAACTTATAGTTGAAAGGAATATCCGGCGTCAGATCGACTACTTCGCCGCCATTGTATGTGACGAGTTCCTTCGTTACGTGGTCGCGCCGTTCCTGACCTGCTTGCATTGTATATACGGACGGCACTTCTTCCTCAATGAAGATTGCTTCAAACGGGCACTCTGGAATACACGCCCCACAGTCAATGCAGGTATCGGGATCAATATAGAACCACGGCCACTCGTTTTCTGGCTCACCCTTTACAATGCATTCGACCGGGCAAACCTCCACACAAGCGCCGTCACGAAGGCACAGGCTGGTGATGATGTGCGTCATAGTATCTCCTCTTACTTCAGCATCTTCGCTTCAGGATACGAAATAGGATTACTTGCCCGACGATTCGAAGCGCCGGGAAACTTCGTCCCAGTTCACTACGTTCCACCAAGCCTCTAAATAATCGGCTCGGCGGTTTTGATACTTGAGATAGTATGCGTGTTCCCAGACATCGACGCCGAGTAGGGGAGTCATACCCTCAGTGAGTGGATTATCTTGATTCGCAGTACTCATAACCGAGAGTCCGCCGTTCTTATCGAGCACCAGCCATGCCCAACCGCTTCCAAATCGCCCTACTCCTGCTTTGTTCACCTTGTCTTTCAGTTCCGCAAACGAACCGAACGCTTGATTAATCGCTTCAGCAAGCCGTCCGCTCGGTTCTCCACCCCCATTGGGCTTCATGAGCATCCAGAACAGCGAGTGATTTGCATGTCCGCCGCCGTTGTTGCGTACTGCCATCCGAATGTCTTCAGGAATAGAATTCAGATCATGTACAATATCATCCACTGATTTGTCTTGAAGGTCGGGATACCTCTCAAGTGCATTATTTAGATTAGTAACATAGGCTTGATGGTGCTTGTCGTGGTGAAGGTGCATAGTTTGCTCATCAATGTGAGGCTCTAGCGCATTATAGTCATAGGGTAGCGGCGGAACTTCGTAAGCCATCGAATGCCTCCTCATGGCGATTGGGACAATCAAGGGAACTGCAATAAGGCAAATGGGCGTGCGATTTGCACATTGACCGCCAGTATAAGCAATGTTAAGATACCTATAGAATGGCGATGAGATTGTAGCTATATTCACAGGAGAAGTCAAGGATACCGCCCCCTTTTTCAGCCACAACTAAATGTGCTCTCGCTGATCGATCCACAACCGATTCTAGACTTTTCACGATTGGGCTATTGCTCGTAATGGGCGTGCTGCCTATGTAGTCTGCATTCATCCTTATCCCTTGGGCGCAAGGTACAGGTAGGTCTCCCTAGTAATTGCGAACTATCGGCCTACTATATACTGCTTCTCGGTTGCGGTAGCTATTCCTAATTGCACGCCTGCGCGTATGAAGAGACTGTGCTAAACTACGATGGCTTGGGCTTGCAAACCTGCCGTTGAGTGGCGCTTGGATTAATTCCGTAGCTTATAGGGCACAATGCACCAAACTGCGCTCTCCGCTATTTGCCTGCATCGGTCGTTGGGGTCACAATTTTGGGGCCAGTGGGTTCGCCCATACTGGCTATAATGATTCTCAAAGAAACTCCAGGGCAGCAGATCATAGGGCAATACTGATGCTTGTGGAAATTGGGTTAAGAGTTTAAGGGACTGCAAGAACAGCCGCTTTTGCGGAGGCAAATGCCCAAGCGAGTTACTAGAGGAAAGGTATTCGAATGCTCAAAGTATCTTGTTTCAATTGTCATTGGGGTTGGTCAATGAACAATGAAGCTGTCCAAGCGGCACTTTCGTCCCTACAACACGGCGAGGAGTATTATGCAATAGAGTGTCCTCAATGTCGCCGTATCAACAAGATCAGTATCCACAAACTTGAACGGTCTCTTCCGCGTGGAAAAACGGCAGCGAATCTCAATGACCATCAAGAGTAGATCAAAGATGGGCCGACCTCGCCTCATGCTCCATATTGCACGTAATCTGCAATGGAGGCGGGAAAGTCAACAGCCATTCCAGATCGCGCGGCTTGCCCTGACTACTTTACTCGATGCTATCGTAGCCGATCTCGACAAGTTTCCAACGTCCAATGGGTATATCTTAGGGGGCCAAACGATTACACTTGATGACTATCTGGAGATTCGTCCAAATGCCCGCGTAAATGTAGACAATCTAATTAAAGCTGGCCGGTTAGAAATTGGGCCTTGGTTTATTATCCCCTACGAATCGCTTGTAAGTGGTGAATCATTAGTACGAAATTTGGAATTCGGGAAGTTGGCAGCAGATAAGCGGGACATTCAATGCCAAGCTGCGCTCTTAGCGAATACGGCTGGTCATGCCGATCAATTGCCCCAAATTCTACAGAATTTCAACATTTCGGCAGTAGTTGTTCCTTTGATCGATGATCTATTCACACCACCATCATCTTGGAGTTCACGTGATGGTAGTCAAGTCGTGTACGTAGAGGCTCCGACGGTTCCCAGCTCAAATTCTCCGAAAGAGCTAGGTCTGCTGTATCGAGAGACTAAACCCGAAGCTGAAAACAACACAAGCACCGTTTTGAGCCTTGTGCAAATTAACCCTTTGGCAGATACCTATAGTGTCATGCAGGTGCTGGATGATTTACCAAGAACGAAAGAGCTAGTGATACGCTCTGGCACGTTTTCCGATTTTTTCGAAGGAATTGGGCCAAGCTCACATTTAAGCCATGTTGCGAGTGACGTTGAGTTGGATCATGTTGAGTACCCCGTCGATACAGCGTCAACCAAGATCTGGATTAAGCAGAAAAATCATAGTGCGGAGCAAATACTTCTTCGTTGGGCTGAGCCGTTTAGCGCGTGGGCTAACTTAGTTATCCTAGAGAGTACCGCTAATACCAGCAGTAAACCCTTTTTGAGCTCGCCTGCTCAAATTGTCGATTATGCCTGGGAGATTCTCCTCCAGAATCACTCACCTGAGATTCTGTCGGGCGCATATATTGACGATGTAGACCCTGAGGTCGATTTACGGTTTGCCCATGTTCATCAGATTGGGCGCGAAATTACCTCACGCAGCTTGCAGATATTGGCGAGTATCATAGATATAGAGGGCAGTTCGGCTGACGTGCTCGGTTCTATAATCGTATTCAACCCTGCTCCTATCGAACAATCCGGATTAGTTGCCACAAAAATTGCTCCTTTGGGAGATACTATTGAGCTTATGTTAACAGATACAGAAGGCAACACTGTATCATCGGAGCAAGCTATCAATGTTGGAACCGGTACGCCCCCAACCTTAACAATCCGCTTCGTAGCTGAACATGTCCCACCTATCGGTTATCGTGCTTACAGATTCCACGCAGGCAGCAATTCGGCGGGAACCGTTATTGACGATACAGGTACTAGTATTGAGAATGAACACTTAAACATTGATCTGAACTCAGAGGATGGCACTCTTAGTCTGTTCGACAAAAGAACTGGACGCTCATTTAGCGGCTTAAATCGATTTGTAGATGGCGGTGAAGCAGGTGATCTACGGATGCACTTGGCACCTCATAGAGACACTCTTATTGAGGTAGCCACTAATAGTCCTTTGCACGTAGATCGAACGATCAGCTCGGTTGAGCAATGTCTCCGAACATTTCAAATTTTTCGTATCCCTGAATCGTTGAACGAAGAGGGTGATGCTCGCTTGCCACTCGCAGCACAATTTGTACCAATCTCGGTGTGGACTACAATTCGCTTGCCGCGAGCTGTACCGCGTGTTGATATTGATGTAACAATTTCAAACACGGCCCGTGACCATCGACTGCGAGTCCACTTTCCTACAGGCATCCACACAGATTCTATTTTCTTTGAGAGCCAATTTGGAGTTGTTGAGCGGGAGGTGAATTACCTGTATGGCAGGCGGTGGATCCATCAAGGATTTGTCACCGTTCCTGGCAGCAATACAGGCATTACGATTGCATCTCGCGGACTTCCCGAAGTTGAGCTAATGCAGACGGATGCAGGTATTGAGCTTGCACTAACATTGCTGAGATGTACTGATGGCGTCTCATTGACAAGCAGGGAATATTGGACAGCATTGACAGCATTGGGGGATGAAAGCACTGCCCAAGCCCAATGTATCGGTGAGTATACTTTTTCTTATAGCCTGATTCCGCATTCCGAGGACTTGCTAAATGCTTGGGAGCAGGTATGGGCATTTCAAAATCCGCTTGATGCAGTGAGTGAACCACCACACTCCGGCAATCTGCCCGCCTGGAATAGTCTTGTTTCCAGCAACAATCCGAATTTTGTACTGAGTGCAGTTCGGGAGAATTCGGCTTCAGGTGGATTACTGGTTAGAGGATATAACCTAACTAATCTGTCTCAGGTAGTTCACCTTCATTTGGGATTGCCCTTTAAGCGTGCTGAGAAAGTTCGTCTTGATAAATCCTCCGTTGGAGAAACGTTCAAGATTCACAAGACAAAGGGAATAGAGTTTACGGCACGCCCGAACGAGATCATCACCCTTCTATTGATCAAATGAGCCCTACTACTTATTGACCGAAGCCGAGAAAGCTTCCATCACCGGGCCATTGTTCTAAATCCGGTAATTCGACCTCCTGCCCCGGTGGAACATAGGGCTTAAGATATTGATCCGCAAGACGCTGTAACGTTCCATCCATTGCCATATCCTGCAAAGTAAAGTTGATGAGTGCTAGAAAATCAGAGTCTTGTACAGCAACCGCAACTACGTACCCTGTTTGCCGATATACCTTTTCATCAAGGACAATGCGATCATCGGCCTGGGCTATCAGTTCGAGCGAGAACTCGTCTCCAACGAGCGCATATGCCCCTCGACTGGTTATTGCTTCGAACGCACTCTGATAAGAGTCAGTCGTATCAATCCTCGGAAAGCTATTATTCTTCTTAATAAGATCTTCAGCTATATCAAGCGGAGGAGCTGCCAGCGAAGGTTTCCCATCGAGATCGCTGATACCCGCTATTGTTACATCGTCCATGTGAGCCAGCCGGAGTCCACGTTGGTAATATGGCTTACTAAGACCCAGGGTACCAATCATTGATTTCTCCGGTCGGATGCCCAGCACAACGTCAGCCTGCCCAGACTGAAGCAATCCGATCCCCACAGTGCCCGCAGAATCCGGGATTTCAGCTACCGGCACATTCCAGCGCCGAGCCATTTCGTTAATTACAGCGCGATTGTAACCATCAATAATGGGCTGACCATCAAATGGGACTGGGATTGCCAGGAGGGCGATCCCAGCCACACGTAATGGTTCACCGCGCCGGAACCGCTCAAGCGCCGACTCTTGTGTACTAATTTCAGCAGAAAAATTAGGGTAATCGTAAGATGAGTCTCCAGCGAGAAGCGGATAGGGGTCTGGTGTGTAGCCGAAGAACGTATCAGAAAACACAGTCCCAAGCGTGTTGTCTGAGGCGAGATTTTGTAATGTTAGATCAATCAAGTCTCGTAACGGGTAATCCCCTCTCCGCACAGCAAAAGCATAAGGCTCGGTAGCAATGAACTCAGTTAGAACGGTTGAGTCCGGTGCAGACGAGTTGGCAAGAATCAGAGCCTCACGCCTTCCGATTACTGCTCGAACGGAACTAGAAGTCAAAAGAGCAGCAGCAGCTTCTGGGCTATCAACTAGCTGTATGGTGGACGCGAGGCCATTTTGTGCGGCATATTGGCTAAACATTGCTTCAGACTCGTGTCCGATTACAGCTACCGGCCCACCTCCAATCTGTGCGATAGAAGCGATCCCCGATGAACTAGATACAAGCGCAGTGTATCCACTCTTGAAAGTAGAAGTTGTGAATGTTACGAATTGCTCAAGCTCACGTCGATGCGGCATCGCGGCTGCTAGAATATCCACATCACCACTCATCAGCATGGGGAGTCGAGTTTGTCGTGTTACCTGTACAAAGATAGGATTGACGCCCCATTTCTCAGCAATTTTCCGAATGAGCTCTGCTTCAAAGCCTTCCACCTGCCCATCATGTGCGAGATATCCAAACGGAGAATAGTTATAGAGTACGCCAACGCGTACTTCGCCGCGTTTTCTAATTTCAATAAGTGAGGACTCTGCAACTGGACTAGCAGTCGGAGTCAAGTTTGGGTCAGTTCGTGAAGAAGGTGCGTAAATCGGTGTCACTAGAATGACAGGAGTAACTTGGAGAGCAGGTTTCGTTGACTCGCCTGTATTGCAACCAGCGAGCCACAACACGGCAACGAACAGCATGCGGCCCAGCCGTACTGCCGCGCTTTTATACATGTAGGATTACTCCAAAGGAAATTCTCGATACAAATTGCGGTCGATAATGTACCCGCGCACCGAATCTGTGACAAGATATCGAATTGACCGACCCGCTTTGCTGCGTATGCGAATATCGTGGCTAGAAATATCGATGAGTGGTGTCTTGAGGAAATCGCTCTGTTGAGTTATTCCGGGGAACATTCGTTCAAGAAGGGGCATATCGTAAGCGATCCCAGGTCGAGCCATCACTACAAGCTTAGCAATTTCAACAAGCCTTTGAGGCGACTGCCATGTCGGCAGGTCGCGCAGAGAATCACTGCCGATTAGCAGGAACCATTCTACATCGGGGAATTTCGAGTCAAGTAAATCGAGAGTATCAACTGTATAGTGAGGCCCTGGTCGATCCACGTCCACGCGTGACAGGGCAAACTGCTCGTTATCGGCAATCGATAGCGAGACAAGTTGAATCCGGTCGTCAATCGGAGAAACGGGGTTCTTTTGTTTGTGCGGGGGATTGGCGGCAGGAAGCCACAAGATACGATCCAAGTTACATTGATCTAGGGCTTCTTGAGCCAGTACAAGGTGACCCAAGTGAGGTGGATCAAAAGTGCCACCCAGTACACCGATTCGCATTAATCCTGCCACTCAAGTTCGTAAGTGCCAATGAGGACCGTGTCGCCTGGCTGAACACCAGCATCGCGTAGTGCCTTCGCAATGCCAAGTGCCTCAAGAATTCGATGAAATCGCACGATGGCCTCGTCATATTCCCAATAGGTCATGGCTGCCGCGCGCTCAATTCGGCTTCCGATAACGCGATAGGCATCGTTCTCATGAACAATTCGAAATTCCTCTTCGTCTTCGCGAGGTCGAAAAACTGGTACTTCCTCTGAGGATGCTACTGGTTCCGGAAGTGCGGCAAGCATCCGAGCAGCATGGAGCATCAAATCCTGTACACCCTGATGGGTGGCTGCCGAGATACCCATCACCAAATGGCCGTGCTCTTCTATGAACTTCTCTACTTTCGGCCAATGTTCCTTTGCACTAGGAAGCTCTATCTTGTTAAGTGCCACAATCTGCGGTTTTCGAGTGAGTTCTTCGTCAAAAAGAGCAAGTTCAGTATTGATTTGTACAAAATCAGCAACTGGGTCTTCCCCTGCTCCGTCAAGGAGATGAACAAGCAGGCGCGTTCGTTGGATGTGACGCAGAAAGCTGTGGCCTAGTCCAACCCCTTGATGTGCCCCTTCTACCAATCCGGGAATATCTGCAAGGACGTATTCTTGATCGTCCACATATGCGACACCAAGATTAGGTGTCAAAGTTGTAAAAGGGTAGTTCGCTATTTTTGGTTTCGCAG
>Ga0114129_10013582_pt1 | contig 11604 bp, 10 predicted proteins | sample RhiMetdeltSRZDD1_FD_80071 | JGI IMG/M metagenome (GOLD analysis project Ga0114129, IMG submission 80071) | Populus rhizosphere microbial communities from Tennessee, USA - Rhizosphere MetaG P. deltoides SRZDD1 (version 2) (version 2) | ecosystem: Host-associated > Plants > Roots > Rhizosphere >... | reverse complement strand
TCCAGTTGAATCTCTACAATTTGCTTGAGGTGTTCTTCGGAAAGGGCGTGGAAGACGATGATCTCATCCACGCGGTTGAGGAATTCCGGTCTGAAGTGGCGCCGCATCTCTTCGAGCACCGCTCCCTTCATTCGTTCGTAGGTGTCGCCTTCGAATGCGCCTCGATATTCAAGTATCACGTGACTGCCGATGTTCGAGGTCATGATTACGATGGTGTTCTTGAAGTTCACGACGCGGCCTTGACCATCGGTGAGCCGGCCGTCGTCGAGTATTTGAAGCAACACGTTGAAGACGTCGTGATGAGCCTTTTCGATCTCATCAAACAGGATCACCGAGTAAGGCCGCCGTCGAACGGCTTCGGTCAACTGGCCGCCTTCCTCGTAACCGACGTATCCCGGAGGAGCTCCGATCAGACGTGCGACCGTGTGCTTCTCCTGGTATTCGGACATGTCGATGCGAATCATTGCGTGTTCGTCGTCGAACAGGAACTGCGCCAGCGCGCGGGCGAGCTCGGTTTTGCCGACGCCCGTCGGCCCGAGAAAAATGAACGAGCCGATCGGACGATTCGGGTCTTTTAGACCTGATCGCGCTCGGATGATTGCTTCGGCGACCGCGGTCACCGCCTCGTCCTGTCCCACCACACGTTCGTGCAATTCCTCTTCGAGGTGCAGCAGCTTTTGAATCTCGCCTTCGAGCAGCTTAGAAACCGGTATCCCCGTCCATCGGCTCACTACTTCGGCGATGTCTTCTTCGTCTACCTCCTCCTTCAACAGCCTCGCCGGTCCCTGCTTTTCCGAAAGCCGTTTTTCTTCCTCTTGCAGTCTGCGTTCAAGGTCCGCGAGTTTCCCGAACTTCAGCTCGGCGGCGCGATTAAGGTCATACTCGCGTTCGGCTTTTTCGATTTCAATCTTTGTCTGCTCGATTTGCTCTCTCAATCCGCGAAGCTTTTGAACTCCTTGCTTCTCGGTCTGCCACCGTGCCTTGAGCGCATCAGCCTGAGCTTTCAAGTCGGCTAGTTCTTTTTCGAGTTTTTCGAGCCGTTGCTTCGAAGCAGCATCTTTTTCTTTCTTAAGAGCCTCCCGTTCGATCTCGAGCTGCATCACTCGGCGAGAGATTTCATCAAGCTCCGTAGGCATCGAATCAATTTCCACGCGAAGCTTGGCCGCCGCCTCGTCGACAAGGTCAATCGCCTTGTCGGGCAAGAACCGGTCAGATATGTAGCGATCCGACAGCACCGCCGCGGCTACGAGCGCGGAGTCCTTGATGCGAACACCGTGATGCACTTCGTACCGCTCTTTGAGTCCCCGGAGGATTGAAATCGTGTCTTCCACAGTTGGCTGATCAACCATTACGGGCTGGAAGCGGCGTTCGAGCGCGGCGTCTTTCTCGATGTGCTTGCGGTATTCGTCGAGAGTCGTAGCGCCTATGCAATGAAGCTCGCCGCGAGCGAGCATGGGCTTGAGCAGGTTGCCCGCGTCCATCGCACCTTCGGCTTTGCCCGCCCCTACGACGGTGTGCAGTTCGTCGATGAAAAGAATGATTTCTCCTTGAGATTCCTGCACTTCTTTGAGTACCGCCTTGAGGCGCTCTTCAAACTCACCGCGATACTTCGCGCCTGCGATGAGCGCGCCCATGTCGAGTGCAATGATTCGTTTGCTCTTCAAGCTCTCAGGCACATCGCCGCGCACGATTCTTTGCGCGAGGCCCTCGACGATTGCAGTCTTGCCGACGCCCGGCTCGCCTATGAGCACCGGGTTATTTTTTGTGCGACGCGAAAGGACCTGAATGACGCGGCGGATCTCGTCGTCGCGGCCGATCACCGGATCAAGCTTGCCCTGTGCGGCGAGCTTTGTCAGATCACGGCCATATCTTTCGAGTGCCTCGTAGGTAGCTTCGGGGTTTTGCGACGTAACGCGCTGATTGCCGCGTATCTCCTGAAGCGCGCGCATCAGCCGATCGCGCGTGACGGCAAGTTCTTTCAAGATGCGGCCCGTTGCTCCGCCATCCTCGGTCATCGCAAGCAGAATGTGCTCGATTGAGATGTATTCATCCTTCAGTTTCTTTGCTTCGTCTTCAGCCTTCGCCAGCAACTGATTCAAACGGCCGGTCACATAGACCTGATCTGGCGCGCCCGACGAACCGGACACTTTCGGCATACGCTCAAGCTCTTGCTCGATGCGCTGTTTTAAAGTCGCAGGATCGATCTGTGTTCTTGTGAGAATAGATGTTGCGAGCCCTCCCTCTTGTTCGAGAAGCGCTGCAAGAACGTGCTCCACGTCGATCTGCTGATGACCGTAGCGAACCGCTTTTGTTTGGGCAGAGGCGATCGCCTCTTGAGCCTTTTGAGTAAATCGGTTGATGTCCATCCTGTCCTCCGTTCAATTCTTAAAGCCTGCTGCGCAGCACATCGTTTTCGCTTTCAAGCACGCGCAGCCGATCTACGATATCCAGAATGACTGCAATGCCGGCGAGGTTTATTCCGAGGTCACAGCGAAGGCGCTCGATGATCCGAAGCCGCGGCACGACCGAAACGTCGAACAAGCGACCTGGACCTACGCGCTCTACCGGTTCTATCAAACCGACTTCGATGAACTGCTCGACAAGCTGTGGATGAATGTGGGTACAGGACGCAAGCGCATCCATCGTCAGCTCGCGCCGCGGGTCCCTGCGTAAGACAATTTCGTATCGACGAGCGTTCATTTTCCGGCCCCCCTCAAGAGCTCACGGGCATTGAAATTCGACTGAGCGACGAGTTTCTGGAAAAGCGCTTTCTCAGCTTCTGTCAGCTTCGGTGGGATCACGATCTTGAGCTTCACGTACTGGTCGCCGCGCCCGCCACCTCTTCGATTCAAACCCTGGCCCCGTAATCTGAGCCGCTTGCCGCCCTGTGTGCCTTCCGGGATCGTCATATCTACCGATCCCTCAAGCGTAGGCACGCTCACCTTCGCTCCAAGCGCAGCTTCCCAGGGTGCGACCGGCAGCTCAATCTGGATGTCGTCACCGATAATGGTGAACAGCGGATGCGGGCGTAACCGGACGTGAAGATAAAGGTCACCCGGCGGACCGCCGCCGGCGCCGGGGTCGCCCTCACCCGCCAGTCGAATGACTGAACCCTCGCGGACGCCCGCAGGAATGGTGACTTCCAACGACTTGGGCCGGCTCACAACTCCGGCGCCGCGACAAGTTGGGCAAACCTTGTCGTCTTTCTTGCCGGTGCCGTTGCAGTCGGGACAGGTTTCAGTCGCGTGGAGTATTATGGTTCGCTTCGCACCGCGATGAGCTTCCTCTAGCGTGAGGGTGATCTCAGCTTCTACATCCTGGCCGCGCATTCGAAAGCCGGCGCCGCCACGCGCAGCTCGTCTCCCGCCGAACATGCTTTCGAAGAAATCGCTGAAACCGCTCGATCCGCGGCCACCGCCGAACATATCGCCGAAGTCACCATACTCGACCCGCATACCTTCCCATCCGGGTGGTGGGGTGAATTCGGCGCCGGCTTTCCAGTTCTCTCCGAGCTCGTCATACCGCTTGCGCTTCTCAGGATCGGACAGAACCTCGTAAGCTTCGTTTAGCTCTTTGAACTTTTCTTCGGAGGATTTGTCTCCCGGGTTTACGTCAGGGTGAAGCTTGCGCGCCAACTTTCGGTACGCCTTCTTGATCTCATCCCCAGTTGCCGTTCTGGAAACACCGAGGACTTCATAGTAGTCCCTGAATTTTACCGCCATCGCAATACCGCAAGTATCAAAGTGCTCAAGCCTGCAAAGGCAAGGCCTGCTCTTATGGCGTGAAGACGATGCCAACGATCCCGAAACTCCGCCCAGTTCGGCGGCATCGAGTCCGCCGCCCACGAATTTACCGCCTTGTTGATGGGATTGATCCACACTGCCCACACGCTAATCATTGCGGCAATGCAAGCACTTGCTATGACGGTTAGAGCAAACACAGCAAGCCTAGTGCGAACCAGGATTGTCATAATGAGCGTGGACACAAGGGCCGCTGACTCTACTCCTCCCACGGCAGCGCCGTAATTTCTTAAGAGAATCTGGTGAACGCTCAGGAATACTGAGCCAGGCAAATTTGCTTTTGGTCCGTGCTGAAGCAAGTGCGTAAATACGACTCCGGTCGCGAGTGCCATCAGAAAAAGGCTGATGAATTCTAGCGCTGCGAGCATTGGTCTCTGACTCCGGCTAACTCAGTCCTTCTTATATCTCCGCCTCATCCACGTAGCACCAACGCCAATTCTCTCCCGGTTCGAAGGACTGGATGATCGGATGTCTGGTTTTCAGAAAATGTTCCGTCGCATGCCGATTCGGAGAGGAGTCACAGCAGCCGACGTGCCCGCAAGTCAGGCACAAGCGCAGGTGCACCCAGGCACTGCCGATCCTCAAGCAATCTTCGCAGCCGTCGGCGCTGGGAACGACGTTGCGCACAAATTTCAGATGGGGATCAGTCATTTCATCTACCTTGCTTCGCGCAAGACGCTGTATCACCGGGCGACCCGCACGCGCGCAGGTCTGAGGACCTTATCCCCCCACCGGTAGCCGCGCTGAAGCTCGTCTACGACGGTACCCGATTCATATTGATCGCTCTCCATCGACGCGACCGCTTCGTGCAAGTTTGGATCAAAAGGCTCGCCTCTGCTCGCGAACTGGGTGATGCCCTGCGCTTCCAACTGGCGCATTAACCGCCGGTGAATTGCGCGCACGCCCTCTATTATTGAAGCGGGATCGTCATGGACGTGCTCGAGAGCGCGATCAAAACTGTCGAGAGTCTCCAAGAGTGTGAGCGCGATCTCGCGCTTACCTGCCCGCGCCGCCTCAGCCTGGTCTCGTTCGACGCGCTTGCGATAATTGTCGAAGTCAGCGAGCGCTCGCAGGTACAGATCGTTCTTTTGACGCAGCTCTTCTTTGAGCTGATCGATTTCCAGCGGCTCATCGCCGCCATTCGTTTGCTTGTGTTTCTTCGTTGTTTCCATAGTCGAATAGGGTTTGTAGTACGGCCTTCAGGCGGAAGTTCGTACGTAACAACCTTAAAGCTCGGCTACGAACTTCAGCCTGAACGCCGTACTGCAAACTTGGCGCTACGTCTTCTTGAAGTCCGCGTCGATAATGTCGTCGTCGCCGCCGGGCTGCGCACCTGTGGATCCGCCTGATTGCGCACCGGCCGCGGTGCTCTGCGCATGAGCCGACGCCGCAAGCCCATAACCAACCTGCTGCAAGTCGCTGGTGAGCTGCCGCAGCCGGGCAATGTCCGACGAGTTGTTATTCACCAACTCGCGGATCTCGGCGATCAACTGCTCGGCGCGCGCTTTCTCATTGACCGGCACGCGATCGCCAAGCTCCCGGAGCTGCCGCTCAACCTGATAAGCCGTCGAGTCGGCGGTATTACGCACTTCAATTTCTTCGCGTCGCTTGCGATCCTCGTCCGAATGCGCCTGCGCGTCGCGCACCATTCGATCGATCTCTTCCTTCGATAGCTGAGTCGAGCCGCTGATGGTGATCTTCTGTTCTTTGCCGGTTTCCTTATCTTTCGCCGCGACGGTCAAGATGCCGTTCGCGTCGATGTCGAAGGTGACTTCGATTTGCGGCGCGCCTCGCGGTCCGGGCCGAATGCCTTCAAGCCGGAAGTGACCGAGCGTGCGGTTGTCGCGTGCGAGCTCGCGCTCTCCCTGAAGTATGTGGATATCCACAGCACTCTGATTGTCCTCAGCAGTAGAAAACACCTCGGACTTGCGCACGGGTATTGTTGTATTTCGCTCGATCAGCCTGGTCATCACTCCACCGAGCGTCTCCAGGCCAAGAGAAAGCGGAGTCACGTCGAGCAACACAACGTCTTTCACTTCTCCGGCAAGCACGCCCGCTTGAATCGCAGCTCCAATGGCGACGACTTCGTCAGGATTGACCGACTGGTTAGGCTCCTTTCCTCCTGTGAGCCGGCGAACGAGTGCTTGAACCGCCGGGATGCGCGTCGCGCCGCCGACCAGGATCACTTCATCGATGTCGCGCTCGGTGACCTTCGCATCGGCAAGAGCTTGCTTGACCGGATTCACGCAGCGTTCTACGAGATCCGCTGTCAGCTCATCAAACTTGGCGCGAGTGAGCTTCATTTCCAGGTGTTTCGGCCCGGTTGCATCGGCAGTGATGAACGGCAAGCTGATGGTAGTCTCGACAGCGCTCGAGAGTTCTATCTTCGCTTTCTCAGCCGCTTCGGTGAGGCGCTGCAATGCCTGGCGGTCTTTCCTCAGATCAATGCCGTTATCGCGCAGGAACTGTTCGGCCATCCAGTCCACCAGCTTCTTGTCGAAATCATCGCCCCCCAGATGAGTGTCGCCGGAGGTCGAGCGCACCTCGAAGACTCCGTCTCCGACATCAAGTATCGAAACGTCGAACGTCCCGCCTCCGAGGTCGAACACCATGATCGTCTCGTTCGTCTTCTTATCGAGTCCATATGCAAGCGCTGCAGCGGTCGGCTCGTTGATGATGCGAAGCACGTTGAGTCCCGCGATCTTGCCGGCGTCTTTGGTGGCCGACCTCTGTGCATCGTTGAAGTAAGCCGGTACGGTGATCACTGCGTCGTTGACTTTCTCGCCCAAGTACTTTGCGGCGTCGTCGGCGAGCTTGCGCAACACAAGGGCCGAGATTTCTTCGGGCGCATATTGTTTGCCCATGATTTCGAAGCGCACGGCGTCATTCGGGCCGGCGACGACTTTATAGGGCACGTTGTGAATCTCCGACTGGACTTCGGAGTAGCGCCTTCCGATGAAGCGCTTGGCCGAGTAGATGGTGTTCTCCGGATTGAGCACTGCCTGGCGTTTAGCTAGCTGTCCCACAAGCCGTTCTCCCGACTTAGTGAAACCGACGACCGAAGGAGTCAGGCGGCTGCCTTCGTTGTTGATGATCACAGTGGGCTTTCCGCCTTCCATCACCGCAACTACTGAGTTGGTTGTTCCGAGGTCTATTCCGACTGACTTTGCCATAGCAACTCCTCCTATTCCCTGGCTAATCTTTGCTTATTCGATGTCTCGGCCAACTAGTGCTCGGCGGGTCCTGTCGGCCGTGCTTTCAATTCGACACGCTTCCAAGCACTGGTTTCGCAACTTGAATGCCGAGAATGGATTAGTTCTTCCAGGGAAATGGATCCTGAAGACAAAGAGGTTATGGACCAATCGCGATTTATCTTGTGACAGAATGGTCTCAGGCACCCAAACAAACTCGCCCCCGAAATACTTTGAAACGTCGTCCGTGTACTTGTGTTTGGTAGTTTGAGAAAAGTCTGGACCTGCGGTTATGCTATCCCGTGACGCGGGAATATTGAATGCCACGGATCGCTGGAAATCCGGGACCGTACCGGCTTTTTTTCACGAGCTTCGACTGCAATGAGCCGCCGCACGTGCATGTCGAACGCGAGAACAAGACCTGCAAGTTCTGGCTCGAACCGCTCAGGCTTGCGCGCACTCACGGCTTCAGCGCCCGCGAGTTAAGTAGGATTCGGCGTATAATCGAGAAGCATAGCGCAGCTATTCTGGAGGCTTGGCATGAACACTGTGGCTAGTAACGATACGAGCATTCAACACGTGCGCGTAACTGACGACGAGATCATCTCGCAACTCGCGGACGGCCGAGTGATCAGCGTGCCGCTCGCGTGGTCCTGGCGATTGTCTGAAGCGACTCCTGCGCAGCGCGCGAACTGGCGTCTAATCGGAAGTGGGCAAGGTGTGCACTGGCCGGACCTCGATGAGGACCTAAGCGTGGAAGGGATGCTTCACGGCGTTCCCGCTCACCGGCCTCAAGTGGCAATTGTGAAACAACGCAAAGCAGGCCGCCGAAAGCCGCCGTGTAAGGGAGCACAGTCAACAGAGAAAAAAGTGCAACTTCGGCGACGGCCGAATCGTGCGGCTGATGGCACACGATGAATCATCTCGCACGGTGCGCTATCGAGCTTTCTCGACTTGGGTTAGCCGCCGAAAAAGGAAGATTGTGGCAATCAAGAATATCGCCGTTGCTACATCAACGTAGGCCCAAATCTCCCGAGTCATTCGAAAGCTGATGAGCGGATTAAACAAGACGGCAATTGCCCCAAACGAGAATGCCCAGGCGATCTGTTTCCATTCGAGCGCGAGATAAACCGCATAAGCGCAGACAGCACAAGTAACAAGTCTCAGGAGTGTGTAGTAGCCAATCGGATGGCGAGCTAACGCCCAAAGCAAGAGTCCGGCGGTCACAAGGCGCGCTACGATAAAGCCGATTGAACTATTCATCTTTCATACCGACCAAAAGTAGCCAGATACTCGCGCTTAGGAAAATAGTGAGAAGCGCACATTTGATTGCGAGCCAAAACTTCCATTGGCTGATGCTAGTATTGCCCGTGCCTCTCAAGCGCTTAATTTCTGGGTTATCTGGCAAATATTCTACTTCCACGACTTCAGTTGGGCCGGGTATTTCGTCAAAGCTGTCGTAGCCTCGCGTCACCGTCCCAGTCGCGCCGGAAAAGGTCTGATAAGTATATTCCACTTCTACACCGTCCCGCCCGGAACGAACTTCTGCAATCGTAGCCGAAACCACTTGGGCGCGCTGAATTAGCGCGCGCTCCTCACCCGCACTCTGCCAGAGAAGATAGGCAATCAGAATAGTAGCTTCCGATGCCGAGGGTGCCTGCCACCACGCTTTCTCGATGATGTCGTAGTATCCGATAGCGTATGTAGCGTAGGTTCACCGAAGGGGATTAGACCTCTAGGCCGATAGGTGTGTCAACGATAGAGGATGAAGATAGAGTAAGAGCCTTGGGCGCGCTTGACGATTCTTGTTTACCAGCTTGCCACACTCGGGCGCCGTCTTCAGAGATGGACTACTGAGTGGTGCGGCCTAACGCAGCGCAGGGCGATGAGCCGCGAAGATTCGCACTTCGCTGAGTGCTCTAATGGACGCCTGTTGCTCGCATTGCTCTTGCTTCGGTGCGGTTCTGGCTCGCTTGCGATTGATATCTGTGTAGCTTGCGATAGAGTGTGCGCCGGTCGATCCCAAGGATTTCGGCCGCGCGAACATGATTGCCACCCGTTTCTTCCAGGATGCGGAGAACGTGACGTCGTTCGACCTCGGCAAGCGTGCGAGCTTCGCCGACGGGGTTACCAGATCCCATCAGCCCGACCAATCCGCCAATGCAAGACGGGAGGTCGGAGATTGTCAGCGTAGGCATCGTACCGATTGCAAGCGCGTATTCGACAGTGTTTCGCAGTTCCCGCACGTTCCCCGGCCAGTCCGAGCCGAGCAGCAGTCTCATGGCTTCTTTTGAGAAATGACGCGCATGCTGACCATTCATTTCTGCGTGCCGCGTCAAGAAATGCTCTATCAAAAGCGGAATGTCTTCGCGCCGCTCGTGCAGTTCGGGCAGGTAGATATTAACAACGCTGAGGCGGTAATAGAGGTCCTCTCGAAACTCGTCCTGGCGCACCGCCTCGACGATGTCCTTATTGGTTGCGGCGAGAACTCGCACGTCGACCTCAATGTTCTCGCGCCCGCCAACCCGTCTGATCAACCTTTTCTTGCTCTGGTCGGCGCGGCGAATCGTGCTCCTTTGCAAAGCGCGAAGCAGCTTTGACTGAAGCTCAGGCTTCAAGGCCTGCACTTCATCAAGAAACAGCGTGCCGCCGTTTGCTGTCTCGAATAAGCCTTTCCTGATATCGGTAGCGCCGGTGAATGCACCCTTTTGGTGGCCGAACAGCTCCGATTCTACAAGCTGTTCCGGCAACGCGCCGCAGTTGATGTCGACGAAGGGTTCTGATGCGCGCGTGCTGTTGCGATGAATCGCTCGTGCCACAAGCTCTTTACCCGTACCAGTGCGGCCGTTGATTAGCACCGTGGACTCGGTCGGCGCGACTCGCTCAATTATGTGAAAGACCCGTGCCATTGCAGCCGAGCGTCCGACAATTTGGTCGAAACGATGACGCAACGGGATGCCGGGCACGTTTACATCCATCTCCGCTTGTGACTCGCCCGTCTTGCCGAAGTCGGATTCTTTCTTAGCCATACTACTCATAGTCTTCGAAGTGAAGCGAACGTCACCCGCTCGCGTCGCGAAGCTTCGGAACCTCTCGATTTCAGTTTGAAGTTATCCGCGTCGGATCTCAGGACGCGTCGCTATGAGGGCGATTCTAGGTTCGACAATTCGTCGCTCTCACCGTTCTGATGTCGGGAAAGGTGCTTCAACCAACGCCCGACGAGAGGTCTGAACACTCAACAAACGTGGCGTCACGGCTGGTCGCAATCTCCTCTGAAAACGAAGTCAGTATACGCCCGCGCACATCGAACGTCTATCACAAATGTACCCATCGAGACTCGAGCAGAACAGACTCGCGGTGGTAGAGAATGTCAGTTTTGCCTGTTTCAGAACGCAAATCGGCCACATGAAAAATCGCGGGCTCAATTTAAGTCCTTCGCTGATCATCACACCGGCTGGCCGTGGCTGATTAAGAATTCGGCACAGAGCTTGCGGCTTTCACAATCCGCAGCTATTCAGCGGTCGTCGCTGGCGATGGCCCAACACTGAGGGAGGAGATTCCTGTGTCTAAAATGAAATCGACCATATTGTTTGTTCTTTCAGCGATGCTAGCGGCGCACGTGCTTGTTCAAGCGACCACGCGCGCGGCCGGCCTCTCGCAGGGTGGGATCTTGAGGGAGATACGGCATGAATTGATCACGTTGCCGTACTACGACGTATTTGACTGGCTTGAAGGTGAAGTACGCCCGGACGGCACAGTGGTGCTTCGCGGAGAGGTCGTGCACTCTACCATCAAGTCCGAAGCCGAAGCTCGCGTTAAGAGAATAGAAGGGGTCAATCGCGTTATCAACGAAATTGATGTCCTTCCGCCGTCGCCGAATGATGACCGTCTTCGAATTGCTCTGTACCGAGCGCTGTTCAACTGGGATTCACCGTTATTCCGCTACGCGCACCAGGCAGTACCTCCGATTCACATCATCGTGAAAAACGGAAGGGCTACGCTAAAGGGAGTCGTCGCTACGCAACAGGATGCTCAACTTGCATTCATGAAGGCGCGGTCGGTGCCAGGGCTCTTCGACGTGAAGAATGAATTGCGTGTCGAACGCGCGAGTTAAAGTAGGTGCAGCAGCGTGACTGATCTGCGCAATGGCAGGTTAGAGGTTAGAGTACCGCCTGCAGCCGGACCGTTCCTGCGACCCTGCACCGATACTCTAACCTCAAACTTGGAAGGTTGAGTTAGCTATGAGGATAAGTGTCAAAAGAAATTCTCGGCAGTTGATTTTGTGGGTCAGAATCAAGATGCTGATTTTGTGTGTCGCTATTTGTTTGAGTGGCGCATGCAGAGATAAGAATACCGGTGCGCCGACCATCCCGGTAGCCGACTCAATGAACCCGCCGGCGTCTTTCGCTGATGTGGTAAGCCAGGCTGCTCCCGCAGTAGTTACGGTTCGCTCTGAACGTCGAGTCCGCGCACCACAACAGTATCCCTTTTACAATGATCCCTTCTTTCGTTACTTCTTCGGAGTTCCTCCGCCTAGCGGTCCCAACGAACAACGCCAGACCGGATTGGGATCAGGCGTCATAGTCACTCCCGAAGGCTACATAGTGACTAAT
>Ga0114129_10013581_pt1 | contig 11604 bp, 5 predicted proteins | sample RhiMetdeltSRZDD1_FD_80071 | JGI IMG/M metagenome (GOLD analysis project Ga0114129, IMG submission 80071) | Populus rhizosphere microbial communities from Tennessee, USA - Rhizosphere MetaG P. deltoides SRZDD1 (version 2) (version 2) | ecosystem: Host-associated > Plants > Roots > Rhizosphere >... | reverse complement strand
TGGAAGACAAAGTTGTGCCGCCAAATCAGGCCGAGAAGATGGTTGACGCGCTGCGCAAGAAAGGCGTCCCCGTCGCTTACGTTGCGTTTGCAGCTGAGCAGCACGGTTTTCGCCGCGCCGAGAACATCAAGCGTGCGCTTGATGGCGAGTTGTACTTCTATTCCCGGGTGTTTGGCTTTGAATTGGCTGACGAGGTCGAGGCGGTCGTCATAGAGAACCTCTGAAAGCGCCAACAGGTTCGTAGCAACCGAACAGAATCGATTTTCGATTTAGGGTCCTCAACACTGAGCCCGGTCAGAAACTCAACTTCGCTGCAAACTGAATCAGCCGCGGGTTATTGCTGGTCGAGGTGATGCGCCCGAAATCGCCGGGATTAATAATCTGTCCGGTGTTTGAATTAACGCTGGCGGCGTTGAAGTTACTGATCGGGTTCGCAAAGTTCACCTGATTGAAGAGATTGAAGAACTCAGCGCGGAACTCGACGTTCTTTGCTTCGCCCAAGGGGAAGCGCCTGATGACTGAGAAGTCGACGTTGATTTGTCGCGGCCCACGCAAGACATTGCGCCCAACATTGCCGATGTCCGTGCCCTGCGCGTCCGCGACGGCCGTACCGTTCGAGCTTGGGAGCGGCTGACCAGTCTGTACGACGGGCCGGGCGAAGGCGAAAGGGTTGAAGTAGTATCCGACGGGGACGTTGCTGGTCGCGGTGCTGCGCGTCGCGCCGGGCGCCCAGCTCGGACGGGCGAGGCCGCTGTTGGCCCCGAAATAGAAGGAGCCCGCGGCTGAATCCACGATGTCAAGCGGCTGACCTGACATCGCGGTAATGATGCCCGCCACCTGCCAGCCGGACAGCAGCAACCGTCCCGAGGTTGACCTTCGGGCGAAAGCCGGGCGCGGCAAATCCCACAGATAGCTCAGGACGAAGCGGTGCGTACGGTCGAAGTCAGAGACGCCGCGGTTCGCGCGGTCATCAAACTGGCTGCCGAGGATGATCGACGCGTCAAATCCTGCCTGGCCTGAGGCGTTGTCGAGCGACTTCGCAAAGGTGTAGGAAGCGAGCACTTGCAACCCACGCGAGAGCCTCCGGGTCAGGCTCAACTGGAGCGAGTCGTAAGCCGACTCAGCACTGTACTGAAACTGCTGAAAGCCGGAGATGTCGGCGCCCTGATATGGCGCTCGCAGCAGAGCGTTGTTGGGCGTGTTGGTGGTAATTACTTGCTGGGTCACGACGTTGACAATCGGCTGTTGCGGACTGGCAAGCCGCGCCTGATTGATGCGAACGTTGCGGAACAGATTGTGCCCGCGTGTGCCGACGTAGGCGACTTCGAGCAGCAAGTCCTGCGCGAGCGCATACTGAAGGCTGGCGTTGTACTGATGAAAGTAAGCTGTGCGCAGGCGGCGATCAAACGTACTGCTGCTCAGGAGGACGCCGGGTACAAACGCCGGGAATTGATCTTGCGATGGCAGGGCGAAGAAAGGATTCTCCAGAGGAACCAGTACACCCGCCGGACTCCGGCGAATGGCGTAAGTCGGCGGAGCGTTAATCGTGTTGCTAATGTGAACCGTTGAAGGCCGCGAATAGAAGACGCCGTAGCCGGCGCGCAACGTCACTCGTCCTGAATCAAAAGGCGAGTAGGCAAACCCTACTCGCGGGCCAAGGTTATTCGGATCAACGCTCGTGAAGACGCGACGGCCTACGTTCGGCATGTCGGCCAAGTCGTATTGCGAGATCACATTTCCTGCCTGTACGAATCCGCCGGCGGGAGGCCCGACGGGATTGCCGCTCGCGTCCACCTCCATCCTCGGCCGGTAAAGCGCCGGGTCGAAAGTCGCCAGTGCGCCCCGCGTCTCGTAAGGCGGCAGGTCCAGCTCGTAGCGCAAGCCGAGGTTGAGCGTTAGCTTCTGCGATAACTTCCAATCGTCCTGAAAAAAGAGGCTGTAGTCAGTCGCGCGCATGAAGCGTGTGTTGATGCCCTCACCATTCACCGAGCTGGTGGCCAGGCCGAGCAGGAAATTGTTGAAGTTCTGGAAACCTATCGCGCCGCGCCGGTTGTTGTTTGCCGTCACATTAATCCGGTAAGAGATGATCCCGCCGCCCGTGCGGACGCTGTGACGCCCCCGTGTGATAGAGAGAATGTCAACCAGCGTAATCGCGGAGTTGTCGGACTTAAAGTCTACGAAAGTGCCGGCATTGCCGATGGTCAGTGCGTTAGTGCCGGCAGTGCCGATGCCGAGCGCCTCGGCGGTGCCGATGCGAATCAGCCCCAGCCCTGGGTAGGCGTCGGCGTTCGCCCGCTTGATCCCCACGTCCGAGTCCTTCACAGGGTGTCGCCCGAAGCTGTCCGAGAAAATGAGGCTGTAGCCGACGCGCGCTTCGTTGACTGTTCTCGCGCCGAAGGAGTGAATGTTTTGGACGGACAACAACCGGTTGTTCTGCTTCAGGTCAGCGCCGAAGCCTGGAACATTTGAGCCGCCACCAGGAATGGCGGAGAACTGCGGCGCGTTCGAGAAGAAGAACTTCACCGCCAGCCAGTCTCTTTCGCTAACGCGGTAATCGAGGTTCGCATTGAATTGATCTTCTCGGTAAGTGGAAATAGATGAGCCTGAGTAGCGCCCGTCTGCTTGCGGCGTCGGAATCAGAAACTTTCCATTAGGCAGTTTTGTATTAAGGAGGGCCAGCGCCGTCGGATGAATGATGAACGCCGGCACTCCGTTTGGAAGCCTTGGCCTGAACGTCGCGAGTAGGGTTTGTGGTGAACGGTCGTCGGTTAACCCTCGAGCGATAAGAATGCTGGACGTGAGGCTGCTGTCCGAGGCGCCGTTGCGCTCCCTGGTGCCCTGATACGAGCCGAAAAAGAACGCTTTATCGCTTTTCAGCGGTCCGCCGAGCAGTCCGCCGAAGACGTTGCGCTTGAGCACGGGGCGCTGGACCGAAGCCGCCTTGAGGAAAGGGTTATTAGCATTGAAGGAGTCGTTGCGGAAGTATTCATAAAGCGCGCCGTGAAACGCGTTCGTGCCGCTGCGCGTGACCGCCTGCACACTGCCTCCGGCACCGCGCCCGAACGTCGCGTCATAGAGCGAGGTCTGGACCTTGAACTCCTGAATCGTCTCCGGCGCGGGCACGGCTAAGGCCTGAGCGTTGTTAAAGTCGAGCCGGTTGGCGTCAATGCCGTTGATCTCGAAATTGTTTTGCGTGCGGCGCGCGCCGTTGACCGAGACGGCTTGCGAGTTGCGGCCCAGCGCCGTGTTGTCGGCTAGGTCAACGAAGGTGCCCGGCGAGAGCGCGAGGATTTGCAGAAAGTTGCGCGTGGCGAGCGGCAACTCCGCGACCGCGCGCGAGTCAACGACCCGGCCCAGCTGAGGGCCGCCCGCCTGGATGAGTGGCGCGGCTCTCACCGTGACTGTCTCGCCGTTTAATCCCGCGACCGCGAGTTCGGCGTTGACTGTGGTAATTTCGGTGATGACCACCCGGACAGAATCGAAGAGTTCCGGACTGAACCCGCTGGCCGTAATTCTTACGCGGTACGTGCCGGGCGGCAGGAGGGGGACGACGAAGTTGCCCTCTGTCTCGGTCGTAACGTTTCGCTCATCGGCAGTGGCGAGACTCGTGATTGTTACGTTGGCCCCGACGACGACAGCCCCGTTCTGGTCTTTGACCGTCCCGGCGATGCGGCCCGTGGTCTGACTCTGGGCGAAAGCGGACGGTATGAAGAGGGCCAACAGCCAACCCAACAAAAGTAACGCGGCGGCATTTCTCGCAACCATCATATGGAACCGGCGTGGGTTACGGCGCGAGCTTCACACGCCGGAGCAAGTCGATGAACCTCGGGTCTGCGCGGAGCGTATCCAAGCGGGGGTCTACCTTGAGCTCAATCGCCCCCTGTTCGTGCTCGTCACAAGCTTTCTTCAGCCACGCCAGCGCCTCATCTTTATTTCCCAGCGCCGCATAGATGGCGGCGATGTGTGTGCCCAAGTTGTAACGCTTGCCGGTTAAGCCCTTCATTTCTTCGAGTATCTTGATCGCCTCGTCTCTCTTACCCGCGACTGCGTAAACATAGCCAATCCTCGCCAGCTCTCTGGGATAGCGGATGCGAGGTCTCACCTCAAGCATCTCGGCGAGCGCCTCCTCGTATCTTCCCTGCTTCACATAAATCTCTCCCATTCCAAGGTGCGCCATCTCCCTGCGAGTAGTTCCTTTCTCTATTGTCTTCCGCCATGCTTCAAGCGCTTCGCCGTAACGTCCGGCAATAAAGAAGAGCCTTGGCACACGTGACTCCCTGGCGAGCCTTGAACCAGGCGGTTCATTCCAATCAACGCTCGCATCGGCGATGGCTTCATCAATCCTTCCCGTCACTTCCAACCAGCGATTATACAGACCGCGGTGGAAACCTTCCGGGTTCAACTCAATAGCGCGCTTGAGTTCCCGTTCGGCGCCCGGCCAGTCCCAGTCGTACCACATCTTGACCGCCGCCAATGCACTGTGAGCGCCAACGAGCCTTTCATCAATTGCTAACGCTTTGACCGCCGCAGCCTCCGCTTTCGGCAAGGCTGCATTCGACCGCATATTGCCGAAGCCCGACATAATGATGTAATAGTCTGCCAGCCCGACATAAGCCAGCCCGAAGTTAGGATCTTTTTCTATCGCCTGCTGAAAATACTCGCCGCTTTTAAGCGTCGCCTCGTCCGTATTCTTCCACCAGTAGTAGAGCCCTTGCAGATACAGCTGGTAAGCTTCGGCGCTTTCGGTGTCGGGCCTGGTCAGCCGCTCCTGCTGCTCGCCGGTCAGCTTCAGCCGCAACTTTTCCGAGATATCCCGCGCGATTTCACCCTGCAGCTTAAAAACGTCGGCCAGCTTGTAGCTGTACTGCCCACCCCAGAGTCGTGTGTTGTCCTTCACGTCAACAAGCTCGGTGCTGACCAAAACATCGTCGCCGCGCAGTGTGAGCCTGCCAGTGAGCACGGCCCCGACGTTCAGCTCGCGCCCAACCGCCTGCGGGTCAATCTCCTTCCCCTTATAAGGCAATACGGAATTAAGAGAGATTACCTTTTTGAGATTCGGCAACTGAGAAAGTCTGCTAATAACACTGTCGCTGAGTCCGTCGGAGAGATATTCCACGTTCGGGTCGTTGCCGACATTCACAAATGGCAGCACCGCAACGGAGTCTATAGATTCGCCGGCGAGGTTAAAGTACTGGCTCTTTATTACAAAGACGGAGATAACAATCGCGGCAATAATAAGAACACTTGCGGCGGCGAGCATTGCACCACGCCTGTGTTGCGTGATTTGACTTACGAGGTATTCCGCACTCGAAGTAGGACGCGTGACGGCAACGGGTGTGGTTAGCGGGTTTACGTCACGTTCAATGTGAGCGGGTATCGGCGGCGCGGTCGTTGACTTTGCGCGGGCAATAGTGGCCGCCGGAGAATCTTTCAATAACTTTTGCAGTTGAAGCTCTTGTTTTACGTTTTTCAAGTCACGCGCAAGCTCTTTGGCGGTTTGATATCGTTCCTTTTGGTTCTTGCGTAGCGCCCTGGTAACAATCCGATCCAGTTCGACCGGTACGCTCGCGTACTCGATCAAAGGCGGAAGTTCATCCTCCATCAGTGAAACCATCACATGACTGGGTGTCTCGCCCGTGAACGGCACCCGCCCGGCCAGCAACTCGTAAAGCAGCACACCAAGTGACCAGATATCTGTGCGCGCATCAACACCCTTTCCCCGCGCCTGCTCCGGAGACATGTACTGCGCTGTACCCATCACCAGCCCGGGATTTGACTGATGCATTGTGCTTCGTTCCAATTGCTGCTCGTCGGTGACTTGCTCGGTCAGCTTTGCCAACCCAAAATCGAGCACCTTCACGTATCCGTCCGACCGCAGCATTACGTTTTCGGGTTTGATATCGCGATGGACGATGCCCGCGGAATGTGCGGCCCGCAGCGCTTCGGCGATCTGAATCACGACGTTCAACGCTTCGTTAATCGTGAATGGTTTCTGGTTCATCAGATGGCGGAGAGTGTGTCCCTCTACGAACTCGGTGACAATGAACCGCGTGCCATCAAAGCTGCCTATTTCATGAATCGTAACAATGTTGGGATGATTGAGCGCCGAGGCTGCGCGCGCTTCCTGCTCGAAGCGGCGCACACGTTCCGGATCAATGGTGAACTGAGGTGGCAGCAGCTTGAGTGCGATTCTTCTCTGCAGCCGTCTGTCTTCGGCAAGATAAACGACGCCCATCCCGCCTTCGCCAATCAGCGAGTGGATTTCATAAGGACCGATAGTTTGTCCTGGTTCTAACTGAGCAATCGCCAGCACTCGGGCTGCGGCTTCAAACGCCGGCTGATCAATAAAATGTGCATCACTATGATGAGCGGCAATTAGATTCTCGACTTCGCGACGTAGCGATTCGTCGCCGCCACACGCCGTCGCTATAAATGCAGCGCGATCGGCGGCATTCTTTGCGAGTGCTGCGTGAAAGAGGTCTTCTACTTGCTGCCACTGATCCATGATTTTTACACGGTTCCCGCCAGGCGTCAGACACCTCACTTATGCATGCGAAATTTTGGGCGAGAACCTCTAATGCGAACAAGGAAAATATCCGGCATCAGTCAGGGTTCATCATCTGCTTTTTCAGCCAGGCGCGCGCGAAGGTCCAATCGCGCATGACGGTACCGGGAGAAACCTGCAATACTTTGGCAGTTTCTTCTATGCTCAGCCCGCCAAAGAAACGCAGCTCCACAATTCGACCCTTGCGCTGATCGGTCTTTTCTAAAATCGTCAGTGCTTCGTCAAGGGCCATAACGTTTGCCGACTGTTCGGTCGCGACTATGGATGCCTCGTCGAGTGTGACTCGAATTGCGCCTCCGCCACGTTTGGCAAAGTTTCGCCGGCGCGCCTGGTCAACCAGAATCTGGCGCATTAATCGCGCGGCGATTCCGAAAAAATGGGAGCGGCTGTTCCAGTCGATCTTCTTTTGGTCCACCAACCGCATATAAGCTTCATTGACCAATGCCGAAGTCTGTAATGTATTCCCCGGTTTTTCGCGGCGCATGTATTGGCGTGCCAGTCGATGAAGTTCCTCATAAACCAACGGCATAAGCTTATTGATGGCCGTTTGGTCGCCGTCATTCCAATCCTTCAACAGCTGCGTTATTTGATGTGGTCCGGCTGCCATTCGAGTTTGCTCGATGAAAGGCGCAGTCCGTCGGCGCGGGTGACGTCGATTTCAGGAGCGCTGCAGTTGCCGCGTTAGAGGTTTCAGCAGCGTCTGGCGCATTACCAAGTGGCACGAATGATAACAAACCTCGCTGGGGGCAGCTAGCCCGACGTGATGAGAAGGCTGAGTGACGAGCAGGAGGCTCACATGAGAAACAAAACAGATTGCAAACGACACGCGGTTCTGATCCTGGCGGTGGCGGGCCTGATAACCAGCACGGCCCCTTTCTTGACTTCATCGGGGCTGGCCTACGCACAGGCGCCTGCCCCGAGTTGGAGTTATACCGGCAGCCTCAAAACGGCGCGGCTTTTTCACACAACAACATTACTAGCTAACGGCAAGGTGCTTGTTACTGGAGGTTGCTACGATGCCGGGTGCCTCAGCCTCGACAGCGCGGAGCTGTATGACCCGGTCACAGGAGCTTGGGGACTTACGGGCGCCCCCAATGTGGACCGTGTTGAGCACTCGGCGACGCTGCTACCGAACGGCAAGGTTCTGGTCGCCGGAGGATGGAACCGTGGTGTGGTTGGCAGCGCGGAACTATACGACCCGGTGGCAGGGACCTGGAGCTTTACCGGCAATCTCAATGTAGCCCGTGCTGATCACACGGCCACACTGTTGCCCAACGGCAAGGTGCTGGTCGCTGGAGGGGATACTCTTGAGACTGAACTGTATGATCCGGCCACGGGGACGTGGAGCATTACTGGCAACCTCAACACGGCAAGACAAATGGGTCACACACAGACGTTGTTGCCAAGCGGAAAGATTCTCGTCGCGGGCGGGACAGTGAATTCCGAGTGGTCTTTCAATAACTTGGCCAGTTGCGAGCTGTACGACCCGAACACAGGGACTTGGAGCTTAACCGGCAGTCTCAATGTAGCCCGTTTTGGCCTCACGGCGACGCTCTTGCCTAACGGCAATGTCCTCGTGACCGGGGGCGAGAGCCAGGACGGAGCTATTAACAACAGTGCCGAACTGTACAATCCGACCACAGAGACATGGAGCTACACGGGGAGCCTCAGCACGGGCCGCTATGGTCACACGGCAACGCTGCTGCCGAACGGCAAGGTTCTGGTCGCGGGAGGCCACGACTGGCACAGCAACACCTATCTCGACAGTGCGGACGTTTATGATCCTGCCACCGGCAATTGGAGCGGTACCGCCAAACTCAACGTGACGCGGCTACGTCACACGGCGGTGCTGCTCCAAAGCGGGAAGGTTCTGGTCGTCGGAGGATCGGACGCCAACCGCCGTCTTCTGAGCGCCGAGCTATATGACTCTGGCAGCAGTTCAACTATCAACCCGATTGACGACCCACATTTCTTTGTCCGCCAGCAGTACCTCGACTTCTTTGGGCGCGAGCCCGACGCGATAGGTTTTCAGAACTGGACTGACACGCTTACGAAGTGTGCGAATGGCGGATTCGGTGAGTTCGATAATCCTGACTGCGATCGCGTGCATGTCTCGGCCGGCTTCGTGCAATCGAACGAATTTCAAGGACGCGGATATTGGATTCTGCGATTTGGCTTCGTTGGCCTCAACCGCTCGATTGGGTCGGTCCGTTCGTCGGCGACTTATGCTGAATTCACTTCCGCGCTGCAACAGATTGGTGGCGCCAACTCGCCGTCTCAGGAAGAAACTGCCAAGGTCGCATTCACGAAGGCATTCGTTCAGCGTTCAGATTTTCAGGCGCTTTTTCCTAGCAGCTTGTCGAACTCGCAGTACGTAAATGGGCTCGAGTCGAAGGCTGGCGTGACGCTAAGCAATAAGCAAGCGCTCATCGATGCACTCAACAATATGTCGATGACCAGAGCCGACGTGTTACGAAACGTGGTTGAGAGCCAAGTCGCCTTCGACAAGTTCATCATTCCCAGTTTCGTGACGATGGAATACTTCGGCTATCTGCGCCGTGACGTGGACGAGATTGGATATCGGAATTGGGTCGAAACTCTCCAAACGGATCCGACCAACTATCGCCACATGATTTTCGGCTTCATCTATTCGACCGAATATCGACAGCGATTCGGTTCGCCTTAAGCCTCACTCGTTGATCGCCCAAGCTTCGTTCCGTGACGGGTTCTTGAGCCAGCGCGAAGGTTAAGGCTGCCTTTGTAAACATCAGGAGGGTGACATGAAAAACAGGACACACATTCCCAAGTTCTTCCTCGGCCTTGTGCTAATTCTGCCGGGGTTGCCCTGCTCCGCTGACGCTCGCACCACGCCGTTCAAGGGGAACGGCAAGATCGCGTTCGTCATCGGAAGATACGACGGATATCAGCATTCGGGCATCTCCGTCATGAACCCTGACGGCAGCGGTCGGACGCAACTGACCGCGACCCAAATTCTTTGTCCGCAGCCGAACCGTCCTCGGGGGAGCTGTGGGCCTGACCAACTGGACTACAGCCCCTCATGGTCGCCGGATGGGAAACAGATCGCGTTCATCAGAAGCGTACCGGCTCCAAACTTCAGGTATGTCGATGATGTTTTTGTGATGAACGCCGACGGGAGCGATCAGCGACGACTCACCCAGATTGGGAGCGTGGATTTCTTTTCCCGCCCCACCTGGTCGCCCGACGGAACGAAGCTCGCTTTCGTGGGCCCGCCGGTCGGCGACTATTACTCACAGATTTACGTCATGAACGCCGACGGCAGCGGGCTGCGGCCTATCGGTCCGGGTGTGGACCCGGCCTGGTCACCCGACGGCTCGAAGCTGGCGTTCGCTTCTGGAGGCCTCTACCTCATGAACCCGGACGGCAGCGGACGCACACAAGTCACCGCGCCCAAGAATGCCTCGCCTAACCTTTCTGATTATGACTGGAAGCCGGTGTGGTCGCCGGACGGCATGAGAATTCTTTTCATTCGCTCGGTCGGCTGCGACTGGGATGATAATTGTGAAAGCATAACCATCTGGACGGTCAACGCCGACGGGAGCAATCCGGCGAAGCTCGCGGACGTCGCAACCAACTGCCTCGACTGGTCTCCCGACGGAACCAAGATCGTTTTCCAGTCGCTTAACAGCGGCGGCCTCTTCACGATGGAGGCCGACGGCAGCAACATCACAAGACTTACCAACACCCCCGACGAAGCCCAATGGCTGCCATCATGGCAAGCCGTTCCGCTGATACCTTCCGCAATCGATGACACACAGTTCTTCGTACGGCAACACTATCGTGACTTTCTCAACCGCGAGCCGGATGCGGACGGCTTTGCCAACTGGTTGGCGACGTTACAAGGCTGCGCGAACGGCGGGTTTGGCGAATTCGATAGTCCTGACTGCGATCGAGTGCATGTTTCTGCCGGCTTTGTTCAGTCCTACGAATTCCAGGGCCGGGGCTACTGGATTTTGAGGTTTGGGTTTGTCGGTCTAAATCGTTCGGTTGGATCGACTCGTTCATCGACGACCTATGCCGAGTTTATTCCCGCGCTGCAACAGATTGGTGGTTCCAACTCGCCGGCTCAGGAAGAAACTGCCAAGGTCGCATACACGAACGCATTTGTTCAGCGGACGGATTTTCAGGCGCTGTTCCCAGCCAACTTGTCGAACTCGCAGTATGTAAATGGGCTCGAGTCGAACGCCGGCGTTACGCTCGCAAACAAGCAAGCGCTGATCGACGGACTCAACAATATGTCGATGACCAGAGCCGACGTGTTACGAAACGTGGTTGAGAGCCAGGTCGTCTTCGAGAAGTTCATCATTCCAAGTTTCGTGACGATGGAGTACTTCGGATATTTGCGCCGGGACGTGGACGAAACTGGATACCACAATTGGGTGGAGACCCTAACCGCGGATCCGAACAACTATCGCCACATGATCTTCGGCTTCATCTATTCGACTGAGTATCGCCAGCGATTTGGACCGTGACGATCAATCGCTGCCGTAGCGGATTTCCATCTTCCGGATGCGCGTGCCGGCGGCGATCAAAACCAGCGCAGTGACAATCAGCAATCCGGGAACAGATATATAGGCCGGCGTCGGCTCGGCGATCACTGCAAAGGGCCCTTCGGAAAGCGGCACCGGCACGAGCGAGTTTAGATAGTGAATTACGCTGATCTTTTTCAGCAGTGGCGGCAGCAGAAAATTAATCCACTCCCATCCGTACAGGACGAGCGCGGGGATAATCGGATTACGAACGAACAGCCCCACGACAATAAAGAACGCGCCATAGCCGATGCACGCCAGCAGCGTGATGCCCGCGTAGGTGAACAACTGCGTCAGGCCGGGGCCTTCAAAAAAGAAGCGCAGACTCGCCGAGTAAAAATGCGGGAAGAACATCAGCAGCATCGCCAGGATCGTCACGCCCACAAACAAGACGGCAGCAGTCACGAGGCCCGACACGTACTTTCCGGCGATTAGAACCTCTCGATGCACGGCGGACAAGAAGTAATAGTG
>Ga0114129_10013579_pt1 | contig 11604 bp, 11 predicted proteins | sample RhiMetdeltSRZDD1_FD_80071 | JGI IMG/M metagenome (GOLD analysis project Ga0114129, IMG submission 80071) | Populus rhizosphere microbial communities from Tennessee, USA - Rhizosphere MetaG P. deltoides SRZDD1 (version 2) (version 2) | ecosystem: Host-associated > Plants > Roots > Rhizosphere >... | reverse complement strand
TGCGGCCTGAACCAGTTGTATAGCCTGCGCTACGGCACCGTTCCCATCGTGCGCGCGACGGGCGGGTTGAACGATACCGTCCTCGACGCGGATGAGTCGCTGGCCGGAACAGGTTTCAAGTTTCGCGAATATACTCCCGAGGCATTGCTGGCGACGGTCAAGCGGGCCCAGCGGGCGTTCGAGGACAAGGCCCACTGGCTTGAAATCCAAAGACGGGGGATGCGGGAGGACCATTCCTGGGACGCTTCCGCGGTTGAGTACGTCAAACTGTATGAGGGCGTGCGGGTAGCCTGAATCTGAAGCGGCGGCCGCAGAGCCCGTAAAACTGCAATTCTGGGAGTATCTGAGAGGCCTCATGGCGAGCGAAAAAGTCCAGACCCTTACCGACACGAATTTCGAGCAGTCCGTCATAAAGTCGAGCCAGCCGGTCGTTGTTGATTTCTGGGCGGAATGGTGTGGCCCGTGCCGCCGCCTCGCGCCGACGATCGACGAGCTGGCCTCCGACTACGACGGCCGCGTCGTCGTCGGCAAGCTCAACGTCGACGAAAACCCCGTCATCCAGTCACGTTTCATGATCATGGGCATTCCGACCGTTCTCATCTTCAAGGGCGGCGATGTCGTCGAGCAGATCGTTGGCCTCGCCGACAAGACCGCGCTCAAGAAGTTGATCGATAAACACGTCTAAAGCGTCAATTTTCACACTTCAAACTTTGATGGCTCCTCCTCGCAGCGTCATCATCATCGGTTCTGGTCCGGCGGGGTTGACGGCCGCGCTCTACACGGCGCGCGCCAACCTCAAACCGCTCGTCATCGAAGGGCTCGAGGCGGGCGGGCAGTTGATGTTGACGACGCTCGTTGAGAACTGGCCCGGGCATCGGGACGGCATCATGGGTCCGGACCTGATGACCGAGATGCGCGCGCAGGCGCAGCGCTTCGGCGCGGAGATCATCCAGGGCAACGTCGAGTCGGTTGACCTCAATCATCGGCCCTTCACGGTCAAGACAACGGACCAGGCCTACCAGACACGATCCGTTATCGTGGCGACCGGCGCGACGGCGCGGTTGCTGGGGCTCGAGTCCGAACGATCGCTGATCGGCCACGGCGTGTCGACGTGCGCCACGTGCGACGGGTTCTTCTTCCGGGGGAAACCCATAGCGGTCATCGGCGGTGGTGACTCCGCTATGGAAGAAGCCATCTTCCTGACCAAGTTCGCCTCCAGCGTCACCGTCGTCCATCGCCGCGAGACCTTGCGTGCATCGAAGATCATGCAGGACAAGGCGTTCGCGAATCCGAAGATCTCGTTCGAGTGGAACAGCGAAGTCGAGGACATTCGCGATGCGGGGCAGGGTGCTGTCACCGCGCTGGTCCTTCGCAACAACAAGACCGGCGAGCAGAAAACGCTCGAAGTGGAAGGTGTCTTCGTGGCCATTGGCCACACACCGAATACGTCGCTGTTCAAAGGGCAGCTGGAGACGGATGCCAACGGCTACGTCGTGACCCACTCCGGCACGCGCACGAACATCCCCGGCGTATTCGCGGCAGGCGACGTGCAGGATCACATCTACCGGCAGGCGATTACCGCCGCCGGCTCAGGCTGCATGGCTGCAATTGATGCCGAGAAGTATCTAGAGGGATTGCCGCAACACCTGGGCGAGGTACCGGCTCACGCCTGACAGTGTAGAAGGCAAAAGGCAGAAGGCAGAGGGCAGAAGGCAAAAAGCCCTGACCTGCGAGCGCTTTGCCTTTTGCCTTCTGCCTTTTGCCTTCTACCCTCTGCCTTCTGCCTTTACAAATCTCACCGAATCCAACCTCCTCCTATCACGACTTCTTCCTGATAGAACACGACCGCCTGACCTGGCGCGACGGCGTGCTGCGGCTCGTCGAACGTCAACTGAGCGGTCGCGTTGTCGCCGGGCGTTAGCGTTGCCGCCGCCTCGCGATGTCGATAGCGAATCTGCGCGGTGACGCGCGTCCCGGCAACGGGCGCGGCGCCGGCAATCCAGTTCACGTCAGTCGCGGTCAGAGTGGTGCGCTCCAACGCCTCGCGCGGACCGACGGTGACCGTCTTATCCGCGGCGTCAATCCCGACAACGTAGAGGCGGACGGGAGAGGAGAGGCCGAGACCCTTGCGCTGCCCAACGGTGAAGCGATGGATCCCTTCGTGCTCGCCGATTACATTCCCATCGACGGTGCGAATCGTTCCTGCACTCTTGGCGGCGCCATGACGCTCGAGGAACGCGGCATGATCGCCGTCGGGAACGAAACAGATCTCGTGGCTGTCGGGCTTCTCGGACACGGGAAGCCCGAGCGCGCGCGCGTGCTCGCGCACGGCGGCCTTGTCCAGCCCACCCACCGGAAACATCGCGTGCGACAACTGCTCCTGGTCCAACGTGTACAGGAAGTACGACTGGTCCTTGGCGGGATCGAGTCCGCGCAGCAGTCGATACGTACCGTTCGAGTCCCGATCGACCCGGGCGTAGTGGCCCGTTGCGACGTAGCGCGCATTCAGCGCACCGGCACGGGCCGCAAGCGTCGCGAACTTGAGGTCGCCGTTGCAGTGCACGCAAGGGATCGGCGTGCGGCCGCCCACGTACTCGCGCACGAAGTTTGAGATCACCTGCTCGGAGAACTGCCGCTCGAAATTGACGATGTAGTGAGGGATCCCGATGCGGGCAGCAACCCGGCGGGCATCGTGGAGGTCGTCGATCGTGCAGCAGGTCCCGAAACGGACCTGTCCCTCGCGCTGGTCATACAGCTGCATCGAGAGGCCGATCACCTCGTGTCCCTGCTGCGCTAGAAGCGCCGCAGCGACCGAAGAGTCGACGCCGCCGGACATGGCTACGACGATGCGCATACTTTTTCGCGGCTCGCTGCTCGCGGCTCGCGGTCCGTAGACCGGCTCAGCCCCTCACTCCCGTAACCGTGCGGAGCTTTTCGACCACTTTGGGGAGCTTCGCGACGAGATAGTCGACTTCAGCATCCGTATTTCCGGCGCCCAGGCTCAGACGAATCGAGTTCTGCGTACGGTGCGTTGGCAAACCCATCGCGCGCAATACGTGTGACGGCTCCAGTGTGCCGGACGAGCAGGCCGAGCCCGTCGAAACCGCGACACCCTCGAGATCCAGGGCAATCAGCAGCGACTCGGCCTCGATGCCGTCGAAGCTGATATTTGTCGTGTTCGGCACGCGCAGACGACGATCGCCGTTGACGGCTGTGCCGGGGATCTTTGCCAGGATCTCGTTCTCGAGGCGATCGCGCAACGCGGCCACCCGGTCGCCTTCAGCCGCCATCTTCTTCGAGGCCAGCGTTGCCGCGACGCCGAGCCCAGCCACGGCGGGCACGTTCTCGGTGCCGGCGCGGCGATTTCGCTCGTGCTTGCCGCCGGTAAGAATCGCTGTCACGCGCGTGCCGCGCTTGATCCACAACGCTCCCGCACCCTTCGGCCCGTTGAACTTGTGCGCCGAGAGCGACAGCAAGTCGACTCCCAGTGCCCGGACATCGACCGCGATCTTGGCGACCGATTGCACCGCGTCGGTGTGGAAGATCGCGCCACGCGCGTGGGCGATCTTCGCCAGGTCGGCCACCGGCTGAATCGTGCCGATCTCGTTGTTGGCGTGCATCACTGAGACGAGCGCGGTCTTGTCGGTCAGCGCCTGTTCCAACGCCGCCGGCGCGACGATCCCCGACTGATCGACCGGCAACAGCGTGGTCGTCCAGCCCCGTCGGGCCAGTGCCTTGAACGTATTCAGAACGGCCTCGTGCTCAATCGCAGTCGCGATCAAATGCCGTTTGCCGGTTGGTTCGAGCGCCTCGGCCACACCACGGATGGCAAAATTGTCAGCCTCGGTGCCGCCGCTCGTGAACACGACTTCCGACGGGTCTCCGCCGATCAACGCCGCCACACTCGACCGGGCATCATCGAGGAGCCCTTTGGCGCGCTGTCCGAAGAAGTGGATGCTCGAGGCGTTGCCAAACTCGTCCTTGAGGACGCGCGTCATTTCCTCGACGACCGCAGGAGCGATCGGCGTGGTGGCGTTGTGATCGAAATAGGCGCGCATCGGTGCGCATAAATGTTACCATTTGCCTCTAAGTCTCAGCAATAAAAGGACTAGACACGGCTGTCGGGCTTGCGTATACTGACCCGGCTGCCCAGCCGCGAAAGCTAGTCAGACACCCTGCGAGATCAACCTTTTGGAATTGGTGGAGATTACCCATGTGGAAACGGGATGAAGCGGTGAAGCCGACGGTACCGGCGGGATCTGGATCGACGCCCGCACCCTCCATCGGTGTACCGCCGGCAGCTGAAGCGGCGCGGACGCCCAGTGCCCCCAGTGAGCCCCAGCGAGGATTGGAGAGGACAACTGTGAACATTGGAAAATCGGTCGTCATCAAGGGTGAGCTTAGTGGCAGCGAAGATCTGACGATCGAGGGCCAAGTCGACGGCAAGATCGAGCTGCGACAGAACGTCCTCACGATTGGTCCGAACGGGAAGATCAAAGCGCAGGTGTTCGCCAAGTCCGTGGTCATCCTGGGTGAAGTGACCGGCAACGTTACCGCCAGCGAAAAGGTCGACATTCGCGATAACGGCTCGGTTGATGGCGACATTGCCGCACCGCGCGTGGCGATCGCTGAGGGTGCCCACTTCCGTGGCAGCATCGATATGCAGCGCTCTGGTAAGCCGGCCGAGAAGGCCGCCGAATCGAAGTCGGAGGCCAAGCCGGCCGCACCGGCGGCGAGCCAGCCTCAGACCGCGGGCGTGTCTCGGTAGTTTCCCACTAAGGACACCGGAAACGTGGTCCGATAAGCAGCGAGGTGAGACGTGTCGGGCGCAACGCGCCCGGCGCGCCTATTCGACGTCGCAGTCAGGACCACTTCTCCGGTACCGGCGCCTATGCTGTCAGATCTCCTGAAATGGGGTGGGAAGCGCCCGGAGAAGGGCCAGATCTCCGGGGGTTCCCCTAGTGCGGCGACCACCACCGGCGACGAGCCGGTCGTGGGTTCGAAGGCCTTTGCGAAGTTTCTGGCCGCGCTGACCTCGAGCCCCTCCCCAGTCCTCATTGATTTCGGTCCGGTGATCGGCACGAACGTCGAGTTCTTCGGCGACCGGCTTGGCTGCAAGCTGTTCATCGAGGATTTGATCGGCGACATCGATCGACAGACCAAGGCCGGTACGCCGGACAACCTGCCCAAGATATTCGAGACGCGATTCCGGCACGCGGACGCCAGCGTTGACGGCATCCTCTGCTGGGACGTCTTCGATTTTCTCGACAAGAAGTCGGCTGAAGCACTGGCGCATCAGGTCACGCGGATGCTGCGGCCGGGCGGCGTGGTCATGGGCCTGTTTTGCACCGCGGCCAAGATGGATCACGTGTCGTTCACAAAGTACGAGATTGTGGACGAGGGGAGCTTCCGGCACCGGATGCACCCAGGCGTCGGCGGGACCAAACGGGCCATTCAGAACCGGGACATCATCCGGATGTTCGAGGGTTTGAACGTCGCAGACTCGTTTCTCCTCAAGAGCAATATCCGCGAAATGCTCCTGCGCCGGCGCTGAGGCCGCCTTTCTCCCGATAGCCCGCGCTCACCGGCGCGCGTTATCCTTGGGGGTATGCGGCCATCTATCGCGCTGCTGAGCGACTTCGGCACCCGCGACCACTACGCTGGCACGATGAAAGGCGTGATTCTGGGCATCTGCCCGGAAGCCACCCTCGTCGACATCACCCACGAGATCACCGCCCACGACGTTCTTGAAGGCGCGCTGCAGCTGGCGGCCTCCTACCGGTACTTCCCGGCCGGCACCGTGTTCCTCGCTGTCGTCGATCCGGGTGTTGGATCGGCGCGCCGCGGGATTGCCGCCGAAGCCGGTGACTACCGCTTCGTCGCACCCGACAACGGCGTGCTGACGCTCGTCTTTCGCGAACTCCCACCGCGCCGTGTCGTGGAGCTGTCCGAGCGCCGCTACGCACGACCGACGGTCACGCGGACGTTCGAAGGCCGCGATCGCTTCGCGCCCGCCGCGGCGTGGCTCGCAAAAGGCACACAGCTTTCAGCGCTCGGCCGCACGATCACCGACTACTGCCGCCTCGAAGTTCCGATCGCCCAGGCGACTCTCGATTCGGTTCAAGGCGTCGTCGTGCACGTCGATCGTTTCGGAAACCTTGTCACGAACATCGACCGCCGCACGTTCGAATCGTTTGCCAAACCGCACGGGCACATCCGCATTCTTGCCGCCGGCCGCTCCGTCGATCGACTCGTCTCCACCTACACCGAGATCGGCGCCGGCGAAGTGTGCGCGTTGTTTGGAAGCTCCGATCACCTCGAACTGGCCGCCAACAGCGCCAGTGCGGCCGACGTACTCGGGTTTGGGAAAGGCGCGACCATCGAAATCACACGAGCAACCTGACGTGTAGAACCCGACGGGTAGAACCCGACGGGTAGAACCCAACGGGTAGAACCCGACGGGTAGAACCCGACGGGTAGAACCCAACGTGTAGAACCCGGCGTGTAGAACCCGACGTGTAGAACCCAACGTGTAGAACCCGGCGTGTAGAACCCGACGTGTGGAACCTATCGTGTAAGATTTTGCAATGCTTGATTTCGATCTGACAGAAGAACAGCGACTGCTCGAGCAGTCGGTTCGGGAATGGGGCGCGCGCGAGATCGCGCCGCGGATTCGAGAGCTCGATCGTCAGCATCGCTTCGATCCCGCGATCGTTCCGCAGATGGCGGAGCTTGGGCTGCTCGGGTGTTCGGTCCCGCAGGAATACGGTGGCGCCGGCATGGACTACATCAGCCTCGGGATCATCAGCGAGGAACTGGAATACGTCGATACGTCATTGCGCGTGATCATGTCCGTCCACGCTGGCTTGAACTGCCTGTCGCTGCTGACATGGGGGACCGAGGACCAGAAACAGCGTTATCTGGTGCCGCAGGCGAAGGGACAGAAGCTCGCGACCTACGGGCTCACCGAGCCCGCGGCGGGAAGCGACGTCCGCGGGATCCAGACGGTCGCGGTGAAGAAGGGCGATCGCTACTTCCTGACGGGCGAGAAGATGTGGATCTCGCTCGCGGACATTGCCGACAACTTCCTCGTCTTCGCGTGGAGCGACCTCGACAAGAAGAAGAAGAAAGATCCGTCCGGCATCAGCGCCTTCATCGTCGAACGCGGCTTCAAGGGCTTTTCAAGCGGCACGCTGAAAGAGAAGTGGGGCATCCTCGCGGGCAACACCGGCTTCTTCAAGATGGACGACGTGGAAGTGCCTGAAGCCAACGTCGTGGGACGTCCGGGAGAAGGTTTTAAGATCGCAATGTTTGCGTTGGACCAGGGACGCTTCACCGTCGCGGCCGGCGCGACCGGACTGATTCGCGCCTGCCGTGATGCGAGCGTAAAGTACGCGAAGCAGCGCGAAGCGTTTGGCGTAAAAATCGCCGAGCATCAGCTCGTCAAGGAAATGATCGCGCAGATGGAGTCCGACTACCAGGCGGCTCGGCTGCTATGGTTGCGTGCCGGATACCTCAAGAACCGCGGTCGTAGAAACACGCGCGAGACTGGCCTGGCTAAGTGGTTCGCGACGGTTGCGTCCGAACGTGCGGCGGGCGACGCGGTACAAGTTCACGGTGCAAACGGATATTCGGATGAGTATCCTGTCGGACGGTTTTACCGGAACTGCAAAGGCGCGGTGATTTACGAGGGCACACGCGAGATCCACAAGCTGATGCAGGCCGATTACGTGCTGGGGTTCAGGGAGGACAAGCCGACGCGTTGCACGCTGCCGCCATTCCAGTCATGAGCTCCGACCTTTCGCTCGAGTTCTTGCGTGTTGTCGAACAGGCGGCCATCGCCTGCGCCCACACCATGGGCCAGGGGGACGGTCATAAGTCGGATCGGGCGGCGGTCGAAGCCATGCGGCGAACGCTCGACACGGTGCCGATCGATGGCACGATCGTGATCGGCGAAGGGGAGCGCGACGAAGCGCCGATGCTTTACATCGGCGAAAGAGTTGGCACCGCGGCGCACGCGGGTACCAGGATGGACGGCTTGCCGAAGGTGGACATCGCCGTCGATCCGCTCGAGGGCACGAACCTCTGCGCGACGGGCGCGGCAAACGCGCTGGCCGTCTTGGCCGCGTCCGACGCGGGCGGGCTTCTTCATGCGCCCGACTTGTACATGGAGAAACTGGTCGTCGGGCCGAGCGCCAAGCAGTTGGTTAGCCTGGATGCCCCAGTGGACCAGAACCTGCGGGCCATCGCGCGCTCCCTCGAACGCGACGTGGAAGATCTGGTCGTGATCGTCCTCGACCGTCCGCGTCACGAAACGTTGATCCAACAGATTCGCAGCACCGGCGCACGGATTCGACTGATCTCTGATGGCGATCTGTCGGCGGGCATCGCCGCAGCCGTCGTCGGCAGCGGCGTGCACGCGGTGATGGGCACCGGCGGCGCGCCCGAGGGCGTGCTCACGGCGGCTGCGATGCGCTGTCTGAACGGCGAGATCTTTGCCAGGCTGGTCGTGAACAAACCCGAGCACGAACAGCGCTGCCGGGCCATGGGGATCTCAGACGTGAACCGCATCTACACGTCGAAGGACCTCGCGTCAGGACGCAACCTCGTGTTTGCCGCGACCGGCGTCACCGACGGCACACTGATGCGTGGCGTCCGATTCTTCGGTGACGGCATTCGCACCTCGTCTCTAGTCATGCAGAGCGACCCTCCACGCGTTCGCTTCATCGACACGATCCACGTCGAGCAGAACCGGATGGTCCGGGTCCGATTCTGACTTGTCCTGGCGCCAGAACGTCTTCGCCGTCACCGCCGCGACCTTCGTCGGGTTCACCGGCTTCACGCTGGTGATGCCGTTCCTGCCGCTCTACTTCCAGCAACTCGGCGTGCACGATGTCGGCAACATTGCGCTCTGGTCGGGTGTGAGCCTTGGCGTGACGCCGGCGATTACCGCGTTCATGTCGCCCCTCTGGGGGCGCCTTGCGGATCGATTCGGACGCAAGATCATGATCGAACGCTCGCTCGTGAGCTTCGTCGTGGTGATGTCGGCGATGGCATTCGTGACCAAGCCGTGGCACGTGTTCGCGTTGCGCGCAATTCAGGGTCTCTTTGCCGGCTACGGCGCACTGGCCTTGACAATGGCCGCGGATTCGGCGCCGCGCGAACGAATGGCGCTCGCGATCGGGACCGTGCAGACAGCGCAGCGCATTGGGCCAGCGCTCGGGCCAGTAATCGGCGGCGCGGTCGCGCAGTTCGTTGGTCTTCGACGCGCGTTCCTCGTGACCGCCGGCTTTTACGTGATTGCACTCGTGATCGTGTTCACGATGTATCGCGAGACCGGTGTGCACGCCCGAACGGACACGAAAGAGCGCGGCCGCGTCACGTTTCGCAGCGTCCTGGCGTTTGAGAATTTCATCTTGTTGATTGGCGTGGTGTTCGGCCTGACGTTCGTCGACCGCAGTCTCGGCCCGGTTCTGCCGTTGTTCGTTGCCGAGCTCGGGACGGAGATGCGGGACGTGCCGCTCATCTCCGGGATTCTGTTTTCGATCTCGGCCGGCGCCGGCGCAATCGGCAACAACATTTGCCGCTTCCTGCTCGCCAGGATGTCGACGCGTAGAGTGATTGCCGCGGCGGCCGCGATGGGGTCTCTTGGAACGCTGGCCTACGTGTTTGCGGGCGGGATTGGGCTTCTGTTGCTGGGGACGCCGGTCCTGGGTCTGGCGCTTGGGGCGGCCAGCACGGCGGCGTACACCAGTGCCGGCGGGGTGATTCCGCCACACTCACGCGGGACAGGATTTGGCTTGCTTTCGACCGGGTCGCTGGTCGGCCTCGCGCTCAGCCCGGTCATTTGCGGACTGCTTGGCACTCTGAGCTTGCGTGCCGTGTTCGTCCTTGACACCATTATTCTGGTTTCGCTGGCCGGCCTGGTTCGACGGTTGATGGTCACGACCCGAGTAACGCCAACCGCGCCGCCGGCAACGGAAGAGGTTTGAACCCGGAGCACGCACTCATGTTGACGTTCCTAGTGGCCGCCAACTCGCTCGACACTCCGCTCGTTGCCCGTGCCGTCGACGTGCTGCGGGACCGTGGGGTGGTCGCGTATCCGACCGACACGTTCTACGGCCTGGCCGTCGACCCGCGTAGCCCCGAGGCGACCGCCAAGCTATTTCGCGTCAAGCGCCGGAGCCCGTCGACCGCGATTCCGCTGATCGCTGCTTCGATCGACCAGGTCGAGCGCGTTGCGACATGTTCACCGGCCGAGATGCGTCTCGCCGAGCGATTCTGGCCGGGGCCTCTCACGCTCGTGATGCCTGCCCGTCCTGGCTTGGCCAGCGTGATCCTTGCGGGCGGTACAACCGTCGCCGTGCGTGTTCCCGCGCATCCGATCGCACGCGCGCTGGCGTCAGAGTTTGGCTTCTGCATCACGTCGACGAGCGCGAACGAATCGGGCGAGCCGCCGGCGGTGTCGGCCGACGATGTGGTTAGCGCGGTCGGCGAACGGATCGATCTCCTGCTCGACGCAGGACCGACTCCAGGCGGACCGCCATCAACGGTTGTCGAGATGACCGCCGACGGACCACGACTCATCCGCGCTGGGGCAGTGCCGTGGGAGCGCGTGCTAGAATCGCTCGAGTGATGCGCTCGACTACATCCAATGGTCGAGAGCGCGCGGCGTTGGTCGGCTTGTTCAGCGGATCTTCCCGCCAGTTCGACCCCGAACATTCCCTCGACGAGCTTGCTGGTCTAGCCGCCGCCGCGGGCGCGAACGTCGTGCTGCGCGTGCTCCAGGATCGACCGAAGCCGGACCCGGCGACGTTTCTTGGCAGTGGAAAGGTCCAAGCGCTGGCCGCATCAAGCGACGAGCTGGCCGCCGACGTCGTGATCTTCGACAACGAGCTGAGTCCTGCGCAGCTGCGCAACCTCGAACGGGCGCTCGATCGCAAGGTTCTCGATCGCACGCAACTCATCCTCGATATCTTCGCGAGCCGCGCCCGAACGCGTGAGGGCAAGTTGCAAGTCGAACTCGCGCAGCTCAAGTACCTGCTTCCGCGGCTCGTTGGCGCAAGCGCGGCGCTCTCGCGTCTGGGCGGCGGTATCGGCACCCGCGGCCCTGGCGAAACGAAGCTGGAGACCGACCGCCGCCGCATCCGCCATCGCATCAGCGTGCTCTCGAAAGAGATCGACGTCGTCCGGCGCCGTCGAGCGCAGTTGCGCGAGCGCCGGCAGAAGGCAGAAGTTCCGACGGTTGCACTCGTGGGTTACACCAACGCCGGCAAGACGACGCTCTTCAATGCGCTGACCGGCGATCAAGCGGTCGCATCCGACGCGCTGTTCGTGACGCTCGATCCGCTCGTTCGAAAGGTCCGCCTGCCGGATCGCCGCGCGCTGCTCGTATCCGATACCGTCGGTTTCATCGATCGCCTTCCGCACTCGCTGGTCGCCGCGTTCCGTGCCACACTCGAAGAGGTTGCGAATTCGGACCTGCTGGTGCACGTCGTCGATGCCTCCAATCCGGAACGCGAGCGCCAGATGGCGGCCGTCCGAAACGTGCTGGCCGAGGTGGGCGCCGAGGACGTTCCGTCAATTGAGGTGTTCAACAAGAAC
>Ga0114129_10013578_pt1 | contig 11605 bp, 9 predicted proteins | sample RhiMetdeltSRZDD1_FD_80071 | JGI IMG/M metagenome (GOLD analysis project Ga0114129, IMG submission 80071) | Populus rhizosphere microbial communities from Tennessee, USA - Rhizosphere MetaG P. deltoides SRZDD1 (version 2) (version 2) | ecosystem: Host-associated > Plants > Roots > Rhizosphere >... | reverse complement strand
GTCTGCGACGTCGACGCGCGGCACCGCGGTGGCACGATTCCGCGCCACTGGAACCGTCGGTGATCATGCAGTGAACGTCCTGACCGGGTGGATGGGTCAGGGGTACCTGAACCACGAGCAGGCGCCCAACGCGTATCTGCCCCGCCCCCGATTCACGTTTCGCGTGACCCCGGGTCACGCCAACATGCCCGCGCACTACGCCGAACCTTATCAGCCACAGCCTCTTCCTGTCTCGAGCGATTCGGCGGGATCGCCGGTTGCGCGCATCACACCCACGCAGGGGCCGGTGAACACGCGCGCCTCGTTGACCGTCACCGGTCTTCCCCCGAACGCGCAGGTGTCTCTGATGTGGGGCACGCAGGAGGGGAACCGCGTCAGCGGCGATGGGTTCGCGCCGCTTGAGAACGAGCTGGCGAAAGTGAGCGCGGGTGCGGACGGGCGCATCACGATGCCGCTGTCAATCCCCGAAGACCTGGGAGGTCTCCACACGATATCCATCCGCTCCGGAGAGACGACGCTCGCCCGCGCCTTCTTCGTCGTGGAGACCAGCATCGTGGGTATGACGCCGACGTCAGGACCGGCTGGCACGCCGGTGACGATCCATCTCAAAGGCGTCGGGTGGACCGACTACGACAACATCTATGTCGCCACCTACGACAACGCATACATGGGATACGCCTGTGGCTTCAACAGTCAGGGCGACGTCGTCATCAACTTTACGGCGGCCGGCGCACCCGGCGTCCATCTCATCGACTTGTATCCCGGCATCTATCAGGGGCCTGAAGGCGGGCAGCAACTCTATCGTCTCCCTCAGCTGACGTACGCCGACGATCATCCGGGCAACAAGATTCCCGCGCTGCGATTCTCATTCGAGGTGACTCCCTCGCCTCCCCGCGTGAGCGTTCCGCCGCTCACCGGGAACACGCGCGAGTAACCACGCCGGGACCGCATGCTGTTCGCGCTGCGATGGCTCGTGGTCGCCGCTCTGATTCTGTTTGCCGTGCGGCGGCGGTCGCTGACGACGTGGATCCTCGTCTCGATGGTGGCCGGTGCAACGTTCGGACACGACTTCCCACAGACCGCCATCCAGCTCCGCATCCTCAGCCAGATCTTCATCCGGCTGATTCGCACCATCATCGCGCCCCTGCTCTTCGCGACGCTTGTCGTCGGCATCGCCGGCCACGGCAACCTGAAACAGGTTGGGCGCATGGGCGTCAAGGCGCTGGTGTACTTCGAGATCGTCACGACGATGGCGCTGTTCATCGGGTGGGCGGCGATCACGATCAGCCGTGCGGGGGTGGGGATCAACCTGCCGCCCCCACCGCCGGGAGAGCAGCTCGCTCGTCCGGTGGCGCAGACGTGGCAGGACGTCGTCATGCATGCCTTTCCCGAGAACATCGCCAAGTCGATCGCCGACGGAGAGGTGCTGCAGATCGTCGTCTTCAGCGTGATGTTCGGCGTCGCGCTCGCGCTTCTGCCGGAGGCGAAGCGTCGGCCGCTGCTGACGTTCAGCGAAAGCCTCGCGGAGACGATGTTCAAGTTCACGAACATCGTGATGCTCTTCGCGCCCATCGGCGTCGGCGCGGCGATCGCGTACACCGTTGGCCACATGGGGATCGGGATCCTGGTGAACCTGATCAAGCTGCTCTTGACGCTTTACGCGGCGCTGATCGTCTTCATCCTCGTCGTGCTGCTGCCCGTGGCGTTCATGGCTCGCGTGCCGATCCGACGCTTCGCCGCGGCGGTGGCCGAGCCCTGCTCGATTGCGTTTGCGACGACCAGCTCGGAGGCGGCGCTTCCGCGCGCCATGGAAGCGATGGAACGCCTGGGCGTCCCGCGGCAGATCGTCGCGTTCGTGATCCCGACCGGCTACAGCTTCAATTTGGACGGCACGACGCTGTACCTGTCGCTGGCGTCAATCTTCGTGGCGCAGGCCGCGGGCATCGAGATGTCGCTTGGCCAGCAGTTCGCAATGCTCGTCACGCTGATGCTGACGAGCAAAGGGGTAGCGGGCGTACCGCGTGCCTCGCTCGTCATCCTGCTCGGCACATTGAGCTCGTTCAACCTGCCGGTGGAGCCGGTGTTCATCATTCTTGGCATCGACGAGCTGATGGACATGGCGAGGACGATGACGAACGTGCTGGGTAATTGTCTCGCGACCGTGGTGATCGCCAGGTGGGAAGGGGAGTTTGACGATAAATCCCAAATCCCAAATCCCAAGATCCAAATCCCAACTCTGAACTCTCAACTCTGAACTCTCAACGCTGAGCCGTTGCTCGTTCCTCCTAGCTCTTTTTACATGCTTCAGCGGCCTCGTGCGACGTCGCACGCGAAGAGCAGCAGCCGCTCGCGGATATCGTAGGGTTTGGGGGTCCGTGTCGGAAGTGTGTGCTCCATACAGGAAGCACGCCTCTTGCCGCCACGGCCAAGATCGATTGGCGGACTATTCCTGCCGCTTACCCAACCAGACCTTCTTGCACACGGGGCACGCGTACCACGAGCGGCGGTGGCTGGAGAACTCGAAACTGATGGCCCCCCCGTGATCGCAGGACGGACAGGCGGTGTCCGGCCACGCGCGGTTGGTGGTCGCGAGCGGCTCGGGACGATGGGAGGAGTCCGATGCGCCGTCGCCCAGGCGCGCGCGGGCATGCAACTGCTCTCCGCGTGTCCTCAGCAGGCGGCCGATCCGCGCATACAGAAGGTTGTCCGCGAACGGCTTCAGCAGGATTCCATCACATCCCGCGGCGAGCACATCGGGGACCGACGTCGCCTGCGACGTCGTCATGAGTACTGTCGCGGGCGTCCTCAGGGACTTCGCGGCGTGGCAGATGTCAATGCCCCCATCACCCTGCGAATCGATGTCCGCGATGACAAGCGCGGGCGCGGTCCTGGTCAGATACTGTTTTGCGACGGCGAGCTCCGTCATCGTGACGACGTGATAGTCGCGGCGGAGTGCGGCAACGTGCTTGGCCCCGATCGATCCCCCCTCGAGAACCAGGATTTCCTGTTGAGCTGGAATGGGCGCCGGTGAAATAAGGACTGGCCGCCTGTCGGTGTGTTGAGGCTGGAGCGGCGGAATGAAGGATTCGGCCCGCATGATGTTGACCTCTTGCTTGAGGCGAAGAATATTTGACGGAATTTAGGTTGTCTGTCGGGTTCCTTACAGAACGCAATAACCGCAGCGTTACAGCGGGGTCGTCTGTCGTGTTTCGTACAGACGAAGTCCCGGGCGCCTGATAGCGTCCTCATACTCCAAGGGACTACGCCTGCCTCGCCCCGAATGGGCGGTGCCTGGTCAGCGACAGCCTCTTATGGCTCACCCCTCCCGGGTGACGGAAAGAGGCTTGATGATGATCAAACGCCGCGGCAGTCCACGACCCCCACCTGCCGAACCGTCGAAACGGAACCCAAACCGCCTGCTCGCGGCTCTTCCAGTCGATGAGTACGCACGCATTCATCAGGCGCTCGAAATCGCCACGACGAGGCTCAAGCAGATTCTCCACAAACCCGGGGAACCGATCGGCCACGTGTACTTTCCCGGCGGGGGGTTTTGTTCGGTGCTGACCGTCCTCGAGGATGGGCGCATGGTGGAAGTTGCCACGATTGGTCGCGAGGGCGCAGTCGGCATTGGCGCCATTCTGGACGGTGCGTCGTCGCCATCCGCGGCGATGGTGCAGGCCGAGATGACGGTCTGTTACAGGATGACGGCCGATGATTTTCGCCGCGAGATGGATCGCCGAGGCGCCTTTTACGAGCTCGTCACGCAGTTCGCACAGGCGCTCGTCGGCTTTATCATGCAGTCGACGGCATGTAATGCCGTCCATTCCATCGAGCAGCGCCTGGCCCGGTGGCTCCTCATGGCGAGGGATCGCGTCGAGAGCAACGGGTTCCCGTTGACGCAGGAATTCGCCGCCATGATGCTCGGCGCGAGTCGCCCGACGGTATCGGTCGTCGCCGGAACATTGCAGAAGGCCGGGTTGATCAAGTATCACCGCGGCCAGGTCACTATCCTGGACGGCGCCGCACTCGAGGAAGCGTCGTGCGAGTGTTATCGCACCGCGACCGATCTGTTGAACCGCGTTACGTCATCCCGCTCCAGGCGCGACCGGTCGCACTGACCGGAGCCACGACCGCGCCTGAGGCCACCACGTGATCGCGTGAGGAAGCGCGTGGCACGCGAGGCGCAGCACGCGAACGGTCACATTGAACGCGCGTTTCCGCCGGCGATTCCAGACGAAGCCGTAGTCGCGTCGAACCTTCGCTGGCAGCAGGCCCGCCGCGAGCAGCGTCGCCAGCGCGGTCAACGGGGCGGCGGCGCGACCCGATACCGGTGACAGCAGCGCGGCAGCGAGCGTGCGCGCCTGAGCGCTCACCGCGATCGATGACGCCTCATATTCCCGGTCAATGTACGCCTGCAGCTCCCGCCAGCCGCGAGGGACCTCATCGGCACGAGCGCCAAGCGCGATAGCCACATCCGCACTGTCGACGCAGTACCGATCGCGATCCGCCTCACTCAGCGGGGCGACGAGGCGATCGTAGACAACCAGGATCGAATCAATCAGCGTGGCGTGTACCCAGAGGAGGAGCGCCGGGTCTTCGGCCGAATAGGGTGTGCCGGCGGCGAAGCGGCCGCACGCGGCCGGCAGCGTTCCGTGAACGCGACGATGAATCGCTGCAATCGCATCGAGTGCCCGCGCCCGCTCACCCTCGTCGCCGAAGGTAATCGCGAGCATCGCGTTGACGGTGTGGTGCAGCCGCGACAGCGACGCGACCGTACTGCCTCTGAACGTGCTGTGGTCTGACACCCCGGCCGCGATCAGGGGATGGGCCAGTTGCAGCAGGATGGCGCGTGTCCAGCCGATCAGGACAAGGCGTTCTGCGTTGATTCGGCGCGAGGTATGGGAGGCGGTCAGCGGGTCGTCAGCCAGGTGCCGAGCGAATCGGCTGATTGCGACCGGACGGAGGTATGGCGGCCGCAGATCTCGCGTAGGTGATGCGAATGCCCGGGATCAGCGAAATGGGCGGCCGAGTATCCGCACAGGACCGTGAAGCTGTGCTTCTCGAGCAGGTGATTCCAGTAGTCTTCGAGCGCGGCGGTCTGTTCGAAGTTGCCCTCTTCAGCAAACAGTTCGACGAGCTCGTCGTACGCCCGGAGACCCCCCGGCTCGGTGGCGAGCTGGTCCACCATCTCGCCAAGCGTCTCGTGCACGCGCGTCGGGTCGAGCACCCCGCGGCGCGTCATTCGGCCTCGCAACTTGCGCGCGTCAACGACGGTCAGCCGCTCGGAAGGACCAGCGACCGGAAAACCTCGGCGCTCCAGGTACCCCTCGATCAGTTTCCAATGCGACGCCCGCACGATCACGAGCAGTTGGTGGCCGAGGGCGCGACCGTCGATAAGGTACTGGGAGACCGCATCGGCGAGGGAGCGCGGTGCATCGAACAATTGCACGATATGCTCGCGGTTCGATGTCGGCGCCGGGCGGACTGCGGTTGGCTTGCGCGGCACTGGTCCTCTGAGAGGATGCGGGGAACCGAGTTCTCTCGTCCGAGAGTATGTCGTCCAAGAAGTCCCGAGCAAGCTGAGCCTTGGTCCGAACCCCTTCGATATAATGCCGCGTGGTGCGACACAACTGGACACTTGGCGAGATCGAAGCAATCTATACGGCCCCATTTCTCGATCTCGTCCTGCGGGCGCAGCTGATCCACCGCGAGCACCACCCCGCCAACGAGATTCAGGGCTCCGTCCTGCTCAACATCAAGAGCGGCGGGTGCCCGGAGGATTGCGCCTACTGCCCCCAATCGGCGCACTACAAGACCGGCGTCGCGCGCACAGAGCTTCTGAGCGTCGGCGAAACGCTTACGGCGGCACGCGCCGCGCGCGAGCAGGGGGCGACGCGCTTCTGCATGGGCGCCGCGTGGCGCGACGTGCCGCGCGGGCCGCAGTTCGATCGCGTGCTGGAGATGGTTCGTGGTGTTCGCGCGCTCGGCATGGAAGCCTGCTGCACGCTCGGGATGCTGGAAGCCGATCAGGCTGAGGCCCTCGCTGATGCCGGGCTGACCGCGTACAACCACAACCTCGACACCTCGCCGGAATTCTACGGGCAGATCATCACAACGCGCACCTACGACGATCGGCTCGAAACGCTGACGCGGGTCCGCCAGGCGGGCATCACCGTCTGCTGCGGCGGCATTATCGGCATGGGGGAGAGCCGCGATGCGCGGCTGCGCCTGCTCCAGCAACTCGCCGGACTCGATCCGCATCCGGAGAGTGTGCCGATCAACATGCTCGTGGCGGTGGATGGCACTCCGCTCGCGGGTCGTCCGCCGGAAGATCCGATCGACCTCGTACGAATGATCGCAACCGCGCGCATCCTGATGCCGCACGCATTCGTGCGGCTCAGTGCCGGGCGCCTGTCGTTGTCCGATGAAGCGCAGGCGCTCTGCTTCCTGGCGGGCGCAAACTCGGTCTTTCTCGGCGACCGGTTGCTGACGACCCCGAACCCGACGGCGGACGTCGACCGTGCCTTGTTCAAACGCCTCGGGTTGCGTCTTCAAGAGCCCCACGAGGGCCACAAAGACGAATTGGCCAGTGGTTAATTCGTCTGCGTGGCCGTCGTGGCGGCGGAGTCGCGTGTGACTGACACGCTCTCCTCGAGAATTCGCACGCGCATGCGCGCGCTTGACGACGATGGGCTTCTGAGGACGCTGCGCGCGCCATCGGGTATCGACCTTTCTTCGAACGACTACCTTGGGCTCGCGAATCATCCGCACGTGAAGGAGCGGATGATCGAGGCCGTCGCGCGCGAAGGCGCGGGAAGCACCGGGTCGCGGCTGCTGCGCGGCAATCGCGACAGCTTCGCGGCCATCGAGCGCCGGTTTGCCGGTTTCAAGGGCACCGAGCGCTCACTCTATTTCTCGAGCGGTTATCTCGCGAACCTGGCGGTGCTGACCACGTTTTCCGAGGCTGGCGACGTGATCCTCTCCGACGAGCACAACCATGCGAGCCTGATTGACGGCATCCGCCTGTCTTCGGCCCGCCGCAAGATTTTCCCGCACAACGATCTGGCATACGTCCGGCGCGACCTGGACGCGACCAGCCGCGCCGGCCAGCGCTTCGTCGTCGTTGAGTCGCTCTTCAGCATGGATGGTGACGAAGCGCCGCTGGAGCAATACGCGGAGCTGTGCCGCGCGTCCGGCGCGTATCTCATTGTCGACGAGGCACACGCAGTCGGGGTTTACGGCGCGAAGGGGAGCGGGTTGGCCGAAGCGCGTGGCATCGAGGAGGACGTCTTCCTGTCGGTCAACACCGCGGGCAAGGCGCTTGGCGTGAGCGGAGCCTTCGTGGCGGGCCCTGCATGGGCGATCGACTACCTGATCCAGCGCGCGAGGCCGTTCATCTTTTCGACGGCGCCGCCGCCATCGATCATGGCCGCCCTCGACGCAAGCCTCGACATCGTCGAGCGCGAGCCGCAGCGCCGCGTCGCGGTGCTGGAGCTCGCACGCGCGTTGCGCGTGCGGTTGCACACCGCGGGAGTTCCGCTGCCCGACGGCACGTCGCAGATCGTTCCGGTGCTGCTCGGGGACAACGACCGCGCAATGGCTGTCGCCGGTGCATTGCAGGCCGACGGATTCGATGTCCGGGCAATCCGGCCGCCCACCGTGCCGCCCGGCACCGCGCGTCTGCGGATTTCGGTCAACGTCAATCTCACCGGCGCACTCATCGATCGTTTCGTCACCGCGCTCGTCGCGGCGCTTGCTTCAACGGGCGCCGCCACGATGGCCACAAAGACGGTTTAGCCACTAAGATCACAACATTCATCGACTGCGCGGCCATCGTAGCGGCCGGCATAACTTCTCACATGTTTCGCGGGATTTTTGTGACAGGCACCGACACGAACGTCGGTAAGACCGTGGTTTCGGCCGCGCTCATGGTCCGCTATCGAGACGAGGCGCCGCTTCGGTATTGGAAACCGATTCAAACCGGTATCGAGCGAGACGACGACTCCGCCGAGGTGGCACGGCTGGCGGAGTGCTGCGAGGAAGAAATCTTCAACTGCGGTGTCCGGCTGCCCCGTGCGGTGTCGCCGCACCTTGCCGCCCGTCTCAGCGGGACGCGCATCACTGTGCGCGCCCTCGTGGAGCAGCTCCGTGAGGCGGATCACACGACCCGTGCCGCAATCCCCCGTTGGATTGTCGAAGGTGCCGGCGGCGTGCTGGTGCCGATCAATGAACGCGAGACGATGGCCGACGTGATCCTCGGGCTGCACATTCCGGTGCTCGTTGTGGCGCGATCGACGGTCGGCACCATCAGTCACACGCTCCTGACAATCGAAGCGCTGCGCCGCCGGATGATGCGTGTCGCAGGCGTCATCATGGTGGGGACTCCGGATGATGAAAACCGCGCGGCGATCGAGAAATATGGCGCCGCGGAAGTGATCGCGCAGATGCCGCGTTTCGATCCGCTGACACCTGATGCGCTCGCGACCTGGGCGGCGACGGAATTCGACCGCAACGGCGTCTTGTTCGGGTGTCTGCGGTGATGCCGCCTCCCGAATCGCGGCTCGTCGATCGCGATCGCGCGCATGTCTGGCATCCCTACACGCAGATGCGTACTGCGCCGCCGCCGCTGCCGATCGTCCGCGGTCAGGGCGTCTACCTCTACACCGAAGACGGTCGGCGGATCCTCGATGGCATCTCGTCGTGGTGGGTGAATATCCACGGCCACTCGCATCCGACGTTGAACGAGGCGCTCGCCCGCCAGGCGCAACAGCTCGAGCACGTGATGTTTGCCGGCTGCACGCACCCGGCCGCGGTCGAACTCGCCGAGCGGCTCGTGTCGGTGCTGCCGGACGGACTGCAGCGGGTGTTTTATTCAGACAATGGATCGACCGCTGTTGAAGTCGCGGTCAAGCTGGCCACGCAGTACTGGATCAACAAAGGTGAGCCGGAGCGCCGGGCATTTGTGACGCTCCACCACGCGTATCACGGCGACACGGTCGGCGCGATGTCGGTCAGCGAGGACTCGCTGTTCACGCGCGCCTTCACGCCGCTGCTGTTCTCGGTCGTGCGCGCGCACGCGCCGTACTGTTATCGCTGTCCGCTCGGCCTCGACCGCGCGTCGTGCCACGTCGAATGTGCCGGGGATCTCGCGGATGCGCTCGAGCGGCTTGGGGGCACGGCCGCGGCGGTCATCGTCGAACCGATGCTGCAGGGTGCGGGCGGCATGATCGTATGGCCGGCGGAGTTCCTCGCCTCCGTTCGGCGCATCTGCGACCGCCATGGCGTGCTGCTGATCGCGGACGAAGTACTGACCGGCTTCGGGCGTACCGGGCGTATGTTTGCGTGCGAGCATGCGCGCGTCACGCCGGACATCATCTGTCTGTCGAAGGCGCTGACCGCCGGCTACCTGCCGCTTGGCGCGACGTGCACCACGGAGGCGATCTACGATGCCTTCCTCAGCGACGATCGCAGCCGCACGTTCTTCCACGGCCACTCGTACACGGCAAACCCGCTGGCGTGCGCGGTCGCGGTCGCGAGCCTGGCATTGTTCGAGGACGAAAGCGTGCTCGATCGCGTTCTCCGGCTCGAACGGCAGCTCACCGCAGGTCTCGCCTCTCTTGCGCAGCTTCCAATGGTCGGCGACGTCCGCGTCATCGGAGGCGTGGGGGCCATCGAGCTGGTCGATGACAAAGAGACGCGAGCTGCAGGAGGGTATCTGGATCAGATCGGTCCGCGTCTCGCCTCCGCGTTTCTGGATCGCGGCCTTCTGCTGCGCCCGCTCGGCAACATTCTGTATTTCATGCCGCCGTATGTGATCAGCGAGGCTGAAACGGCGTGGGCTCTTGAACAGATCGCGGTCGTCATTGCTGAAACAGCAGCGACGTGATGCATTGACATTCAACGACAAAGTTGTATCCTCGCGCCACTTTCCATTTGTTCGTTCGGCTTTGCGGATGCCGTGAGGGCTGAACCCCTCGCGTGAGGAGGTTTTCGATGGTTTGGCGTGTGGCAAGGCCCCTGATTGTGATCGCCGTCCTTGTTGCTGTCCCGATCGCCGCGTACGCGCAGGACGCCACTCTCTCCGGCACGGTAAAGGATTCGACGGGCGGCGTGCTGCCCGGCGTCACCGTGACGGCACTTCACGAGGCGAGCGGCAATACGTTCGTCGCGGTCACCGACACGGTCGGAGCCTTCCGGCTGCCGATGCGCACCGGCAGCTACAAGATCACCGTTGAACTTCCAGGCTTCGCCACCGTCGTCCGCAGCGTCAACCTGTTGCTCGGACAGACGGCCGCCGTCGCGCTCGAGATGTCGCCATCGACTGTCCAGGAGTCGGTGACGGTGACCGGTGAAGCGCCGCTCATCGACACCCAGACGTCAGGCCTTGCCGGCAACATCGATCCGAAGCAGATGCAGGAGCTGCCGATCAACGGCCGGAACTGGATGGACCTCGCGATGCTGGCGCCCGGCAGCCGGCAGAACCAGTCGAGCGGCGTGCCGCAGCTCCGCCAGGGCTACTCGCAGATCAACATCGACGGTCAGCAGGTCACCAACAACTACATCGGCATCGGCGACGACCAGCCGCGCTTCAGCCGCGATTCCATCGCGGAATTCGAGGTCATCACGAACCGGTTCGACGCGACGCAGGGTCGGTCAGCCGGCATGATCGCCAACGCGATCACCAAGTCGGGCACCAACAACTTCTCGGGCGGGATCTCGGGCTATTTCCGGGACGACACGCTGAACTCGGCCGACAAGGTGCAGCACGTCGTGCTTCCGTATTCGAACCAGCAGATCAGCACGATGTTCGGCGGTCCGATCATCAAGGACCGCGTGCACTTCTTCGGCAACTACGAGTACGAGCGCGAGCCGCAGGTGCTCGTGTTTGCCGCCAACGGCGCGCTGGCCGCATTCAACATGAATATTCCCGCGCCCCGTACGCAGTACATCTGGGGCGTGAAGGGGGACGTCGAATTCTCGCCGAGGAACCGCCTCTCGATGCGTGGCAATGGATACGATCAGGAGTTCTTCTCCGGCGGCGGCGCCACGAATCACCCGTCAACCGCACTCGACAATCAGCGCTTCACCAAGCAGGTGCAGGGCATCTGGACGATGGTCGTGAGCAATACGGTCGTCAACGTGGTCAAGGCGGGGTACAGCAACTTCAACCGGAACAACCATTCGCTCGCCGGTTTCAAAGGCGGGCCGAATCCGGACGTGCTCGGTATTCCTTCCTTCGGGTGGGGCGCACCGCCGCGCGTCACGTTCACCGGTTACGCCGTGGGCGCGGTCGTCCAGCATCACAACCAGGACCTCTCGTCTGTCCGCGATGACCTGGCGATGTCGTTCATCGCCCACGGGCGGCACGATGTCAAAATGGGTGGCGAGTACATCTACAACCTGGCGAACTTGGTCGGCTGCGGAAGCCTCTGTACCCCGCGGCTCATCGCGCAGGGCGCGTCGGCCGCGAACTCCGCGGCCCTTCTCCGCGCCGCGTTCCCGGTCTGGAACGACACCTCCACCTGGAACCTGAACCCGCTGGCGCCAATCTCGACGCGGTACGAGGCGTCGTTTACCGACGTCAAGGGGTTCTTCCGCACGATCC
>Ga0114129_10013577_pt1 | contig 11605 bp, 14 predicted proteins | sample RhiMetdeltSRZDD1_FD_80071 | JGI IMG/M metagenome (GOLD analysis project Ga0114129, IMG submission 80071) | Populus rhizosphere microbial communities from Tennessee, USA - Rhizosphere MetaG P. deltoides SRZDD1 (version 2) (version 2) | ecosystem: Host-associated > Plants > Roots > Rhizosphere >... | reverse complement strand
GCGGCGATCCGGGCGTCGTCGGCCGCGCCATGCCGCTCAACGGGCGGCCGACAGCCATCACCGGCGTGCTGCCGCCCGGATTCCGCGTGCAGATGCCGCCGCCGCCGACGTGGACCGGCGTGCGGTCCGGCGACGTCGATTTCTATCGCGCATCGATCGTCTATCCGCCGGGACCGCCGGGGCAGGTGACCGCCGTACAGATCTTCCAAGTGGTCGGCCGGCTGAAACCCGGCGTGTCGATCGCGCGTGCACACGACGAGCTCGACGCGATTCACGCGAACACCGCGAAAGCCTTCGGCCCCCAATACCGGCCGCGGCGCGTGCGCATCGTGCCGCTCGCCGACAAGATCGTCGGCGGTGCGAGGCGCTCGCTGATCGTGCTGCTGGCCGCCGTATTTCTCGTGCTGTTGATCGCGTGCGCGAACGTCGCGAACCTGCTCCTCGCGCGCGGATCCACACGGCAGCGCGAGGCGGCGATTCGCATCGCGCTCGGCGCGGGTCGCGGCCGCATGCTGCGGCAGTTTTTCGTGGAGAGCCTGATGCTCGCGTCCACCGGCGGCGTGGCCGGCGTGCTGGCCGCACGCTTCGCGCTGGCCGGCCTCGTGCGCGTGCTCCCGGAAGCCGTCCCGCGTCTCGTCGAGACGACGATCGACGCGCGCGTGCTCGCGTTCGCCGCGGCCGTTTGCGTGGCGACGGCGATCGTCTGCGGTCTCGCGCCCGCGTTCACCGTGCGGAAGACCAACCTCCACGACGTGCTGAAGGACGGTGCGCGGACGGCATCGGCGTCGGCGGGAAGCCTGCGCGCGCGGAAGGCGCTCGTCGCCGCGGAGCTCGCGCTCAGCGTCGTGCTGCTCGTCGGCGCGGGCCTGATGATGCGCAGCTTCTGGCGCATCACCGCGAATCCCGCCGGCTTCGCGCCCGACCGCGTGCTGACGATGCGGATGCAGTTCTCGGGGCCGCGGTATCGCGACAACGCAAACCGGGTCGCGTACGTGGACGACCTGCTGCAGCGCGCGCGAAGCGCGCCAGGCGTGGAGGCGGCGGGCGTGAGCTCGAGCGCCGACGGCCGCATGCTGCTCGACATCGAGGGCTCGCCGGACGTTCCGCGCGAGCAACGTCCCAGCGCGCTCGTCAGCGTCGTCTCGGATGGCTACGCAAGCGCGATCGGCATGCGCATCGTCAAAGGCCGCTGGATTCGAGACGACGAGCCCGCGCCGGTGTTCGTGGTGAACGAGGCGCTGGCGCGGCAGTATTTCGCGGGCCAGGATCCCATTGGGAAACGTTTCCGGCTGCCGTGGGTCGGCAATCAGGGGTTCGCCACCGTCGTCGGCGTGGTCGCGGATCTGCGGTACGCGAACCTCGATGCGCGGAGCGAGCCGGAGCTCTTCACCGATTACCGCCACGCCCGTCCGTTCGGGCTGACGGCCGCGATGCGCGTGGCCGGCGATCCGTCAAAGGCGGCGCCGGCGATTCGCGCGCGGCTCGCCGGCGTCGATCGCACGCAGCCGATCTTCGACGTGAAGCCGCTCGACGTGGCGCTCGCCGATTCGATCGCGCCGCGGCGGTTCAACCTGCTCCTGCTCGGCGCGTTCGCCGGCTCCGCGTTCGTGCTCGCGCTCGTCGGCATCTACGGCGTGATCGCGTACTCGGTGGCGCAGCGGACGCACGAGATCGGCGTGCGCCTGGCACTGGGCGCGGAGCGGCGCGAGGTGGTGCGGATGATCGTGTGGCAGGGGATGACGATGGCGGCCGCAGGGATTGTCGCGGGCGTCGCCGCGGCGCTCGCGTTGACGCGCGCGATCGCGAGCCTGCTCTACGACGTGACGCCGGCCGATCCGCTGACGTTCACGGCGGTCGCCGGCGCGCTCGCCGTGACGGCGCTGGCCGCATCATGCGGGCCGGCGATCAAAGGCGCGCTCGTCGATCCGATCGTCGCGCTGCGGTGTGAGTGAGGTCTCAGGCGTGGGCATCGGTCACATTCCTCCGTCGCGATCCGTCATGGTGACGAGGAGGACGACATGAATGTGACAGTAGAAGATCGCGGCGCCCTCTCGCCCGTGGACCTGAGTATTCCCGGCGCCAAAGGAATCAACATTACCGACTGGGGCTTCTGGATCGCCACCGCGCTCTTCTCCCTGCAGATAGGCTTCACCGCCTACGCGCAACTGCGCCTGCCGCAGGTGGCGGAGGCATTCGCCCATCTCGGCTTCCCCGACTACTTCCGAGTCGAACTCGCGTGGGCCAAGCTTCTCGGCGTCGTGCTACTGCTTGCGCCGGTGCCGGCGCGGCTCAAGGAGTGGGCGTATGCCGGCTTCGCCATCACCCTCGGCTCTGCGCTCATCGCGCACCTCTCGGTGGGAGATGGCCCGGAGGCGTGGGGCTTTGCGGCGGGCACCAGCGTGCTCTGGGGGCTCTCGTACTTCTTCTGGCGCCGCGCGCAGGCCACGGCGGCGAGCGCTTAGGATAACGACGTAATGCCGCCCGCCTCCAGCACCGTCACGCGCCCGCTGATCTCGATCGTACTGATCGCGCTCGCGCCCGTAGCCTTGGGGACCTGGAAGTTCGGGCGCCTGTTTCTCGTGCAGTTCTTCTACAGCCCCTTCCTGTGGATGTCCATCGCGCCCCTGGGTCTGGCCGCCGTCTGCTTGCGAAAAGGCTTCGTGCCGATGAGAAGCGGGGACAAGGTGTACCGCGATCAGCAGCCGCGCGACTTTTGGTTGCATATCCGCTTTATGCTCTTCGCAGGCGCCGCGCTGTACGGCATGAACGCGCTGATAGCCTGGGTCGTGATGTTGAGGAATCCATGAAGAACACGAAAAAGTCGCGCGCGAGCGAAGGCCAGGACTGGCGCGTGGAAACTCTCAGCAGAATGCGCACGCTCATCAAGGAAGCAGACCCGGACGTCGTCGAGGAGTTGAAGTGGGTGAAGCCCACGAACGCGGGCACTCCCACATGGTCGGACGACGGCATCATCTGCACTGGCGAGTCGTACAAGAAGGTCGTGAAGCTTACCTTCGCCAAGGGCGCGTCGCTGAAGGATCCGGCGCGTCTCTTCAACTCGAGCCTTGACGGAAACGTGCGCCGCGCGATCGACATCCACGAAGGAGAAGAAGTTGACGAGTCCGCGTTCAAGGCGCTCGTTCGCCAAGCAGTCGCCCTCAACAAGTCTGGCAAGTCGAAGCCTTCGAAGAAATCGAAGTCCTAAGGGAGCAGCTGGGAAAGGGAAGCCGGCCCTCCTCGCAGGCGGCAACCCCCCAAATCGCGAAGGCCGTCGCAGCGTCTTCTCCCTCCAGGCGAGTCAAAGCACGAGGAAGTGCACGCGACGTCGATATCCACGAGCACGACGAGGTCGACGAGGAGCTCATGGCGAGTTGGATTCGGCAAGCATCGGAGCTGCCCGGCTGGGGTCGCGTAGCGCCGGGAGCGAGGCTAGCGCAGGTCGTCGTAGCGCACGGCGATGATCGCGAGGCGCTCGGGTCCACGCGGCGCGCGAAGCGTCACCGTGTCTCCGACCTTGGCCGTCAGCAGCGCCTTGGCCAGCGGAGAGCGCCAGGACACGCGTGCGTCGCCGGAATCGAGCTCGTCCACACCCACAATGGTGACCTCGCGCTCGTCTCCGGTCTCGTAGAGGATCGTGACGGTCGCGCCGAAATGCACCCGTTGCTGCGTCTTGCCCGAGTTGTCCACCACCACGGCCCGGTCGAGACTCTTCGACAGATAGCGAATACGCCGGTCGATCTCGCGCAGTTTCCGCTTCCCGTAGATGTAGTCGCCATTCTCCGACCGATCGCCGTTGCCGGCGGCCCACGCCACGGTCGCGACGATCGGCGGCCGCTCCACCTTCCACAGGCGTGCGAGCTCCTCCTGCAGTCGTCGGTAGCCACCCGGCGTGATGTAGTTCTTGACCTCGTCACCCATGGGACACGTTGACCAACGCGGAGCCGGCGAGCAGTAGCCAACAGTATTTCGTGTCGAAGCTGCGATCACCCGCGGTGATTCGCCGAGTTGTTCGCCGCATTTCGTGCGGTGATTATCCGACATGATCACCGCAGAACATGTGGCGAAAGTCACGGTATATCCATGAGGTTCCCGCGTGAAACGCGCGATCGACCGACGTTGGAAGTCGGCATCATGCGGTCGGGATCGTCCCGCCGTCGATGACGTACTCGGTTCCGGTGATAGCTCCCGCTCGCGGCGATACCACGAACGCGATGAGCTCGGCCACCTCACGTGGCTTCGCGGGACGTCCGAGCGGAATGCCGCCGAGTGACTGCATGATGATCTGCTTGCCGCCCTCGTAGTCAGTTCCGGCATCCGCGGCGAGGCGCTCGGCGAGCGATACGGCCGCTTCGGTTTCGACCCACCCGGGCGAGACGCGCACGACGCGGATTCCTTTCGGCGTCACTTCCTTCGACAGCGCCTTACTGTACGTCGACAGCGCGGCCTTCGCCGCCGCGTATGCGATCGTCGATTCGGGAAGCGGCAGCTGGCGCTGGATCGACGTGACATGAACGATGACGCCCGATCCCCGCGCGAGCATCGACGGCAGCAGCGCCCGATCGAGCCGCACGGCAGGCAACAGATTCAGATCGATCTCCTTCGTCCACTGGGCGTCATCGAGTGCGGCAAACCCGCCGGCCGGTGCCTGCGACCCGCCGAGGACGTTCACGATGATATCGATTCCGCCGAGGTGGCCGAGAGCATCTTGCGCGACCAGGGCGCAGCCGGCGGCCGTCGTGATGTCCGCCGCGATGTAGTGCACGTCCGCGACAGAATCGCGCGGCATCGACCGGGCGGTGGTCACGACGTTCGCGCCGTTCTCCGACAGGACCTCGACGACCGCGGCGCCGACGCCTTTCGTCCCGCCAGTCACGAGCGCGCGATGACCAGAGAGCTCGAGATCGAAGGTCATGCCGTGATCTCCAGTCTGGCAATCTCGTCGCCCTCGAGCGCGAAGCAGTACCGTAGTTCTACGGGACTGCCGGGGAAATCGCCGGTGACCCGTGCGATGACAATCGCGTCTGCGCCGGAGATGTCTACGCTGAGCGGCTCGCTTGTATAGTGATATTTCGCCGTGGCCTCGGCCTTCCAGCGCGCGATGGCTCGTCGACCTCGATGCTCACGATGCTCGTCGATGACGACGGCGTGGTCGGTGAAACACCGAGCCACGGCGTTGGCGTCAGCGACGTCTGCCGTGAAATACGCGGCGATAGGCGCTGGCAGCTCGATGGGCGTGTCTGCGTTCGTCTGCATCGGAGTACTACACACCGTGACGGACGAAGCCGCAAGAACGCACCAGAAAGTGAGGAGCTCACCTGTGAGTAAGGATGCCCACACCCCTGCGTCGGCCGCTGTCGGTATCGGGCGCGCGATCGCCATGCTGGAAGGTCGCTGGAAGCTCGTCATCCTCTTCCACCTTTTTGGCGGCAAGACGCTTCGCTTTTCCGACCTGGAGCGCGCAATTGATGGCATCTCCCAGAAGATGCTGTCCCAACAACTCCGGCAACTGGAGAAGGACCGCATGATCACGCGCATCGTGCACGCGGAGGTTCCACCGAGGGTCGAGTATCACCTCACCGAGTGGGGGCAGTCTCTCTGCCCTGCACTCGACCGACTGTTGACTTGGGCTGAGCATCAGCCGTCACGGGCGGCGCGCTGAGGTTGCGCGGCCGTTCTCGGGGACAAGATACAACTTGGATGCGCCGGCGCATATTTGCCTGTTTCGTACACATTGGACAAAATAGGCGCATGAAGGCGCGAATCGCGAAAGCGGACTCGGAGTCAGGCTCGTCTGCTGTCCGACCACGACGCAGGCCAGGTCGCGTCGCGACGTTCCGAAACAGCCGTGGCGAGACACTCGAACCGTCTTCAGCGAGCGCGAGCGAGGCGAAGAGTGAGTTTGGGCGCGTCTTGGAGTTGGCCATTCAAGGCGGGGCGGTCGTGATCACGAAGCACGGCGCCCCCAAGGCCGTGCTGATCTCTGTCGAGAACTTCAACGCATTATCGGGCGCGGCGGAGACGAAGCTCGATACGCTCAGCCGCGAGTTCGATGCGCTCCTGGCGCGGATGCAAACACCCAAAGCGCATCGCGGAATGAAGACGGCGTTCACCGCGTCTGGAAAACGTTTGGGCAAGGCTGCGGTCGCTGCGGCGCGCTCGCGTGGCTAGGTCGAGGCGTCGTCCATGCACCTACGTCCTCGCTGGAACCAACGGTGCGGGCAAGAGCAGCGTCGCCGGCGCGATGTTTCGGCAGGCCGGCGCAGACTACTTCAATCCTGACGAAGCGACCGCCCGAATTCTGGCCGCCAATCCTGATACTTCGACCGCAGAAGCGAACAGCGCTGCCTGGCATGAAGGGAAACGACTCCTGGAACGAGCGATCGCCGAACGCCTGGACTTCGCGTTCGAAACCACGCTTGGAGGGCACACCATCAGTGCTCTTCTGCACGAAGCGTTGGGTTCTGGAATCGAAGTGCGCATGTGGTTCGTGGGATTGAGTAGTGTCGACCTGCACATCGCGCGGGTTCGATCCAGGGTTGTTCGAGGCGGACACGACATCCCCGAAGAAAAGATTCGGGAACGCTACGACCGGAGCCGGATCAATCTGATTGAGCTGATGCCACGACTCACAGAGCTTCGGGTCTTCGACAACAGCTTTGACGCCGACCCGCATGCCGGACGCGTTCCCCAGCCGACGCTCATTCTTCGCCTCGCGAAGGGGAAGATCCTGGAGATGGTCGACTTGTCCAAAACGCCTCAGTGGGCCAAGGCCTTGGTGGCTGCCGCGGTCAAGATCTCGAAGTGATCAGACGTTTAAGGATTCCATTCCTCACGGCGCGAATGTTTCGAATCGGTATGCGATCTCTGGACCGCCTTCGCCCTCGTACGCGAGTTCTCCCATCAGCGGCGCAAACGGTTCCAGGTAGCGGGCGACGCGAAGGGCGCTCCGAGCTTGCCACCCATCAACCCCGAGCCCAGAATTCCGATCCGCATCGTCGTTCCTTCAACGCCACGAGACCGCTGTCAGCGACCGACCAGCTTCTGCAGATGCTCCGGGTACCGGGCTCCGTGCACCGAGATGGCCGCGGCGCCGCGATCGATCTCGGCCAGGTCCTCGGGCGTCAGTTCGATCGCTGCCGCGCCAAGGTTCTCCTCGAGCCGATGACGTTTCGTCGTTCCCGGGATCGGGACGATCCAGGGTTTCTGCGCCAGCAGCCACGCGAGCGCGATCTGCGCGGGCGTCGTCTTCTTCCGTTCGGCGAATGTGGTCAGCCACTCGACGAACGCGAGATTCGCTTTCCGGTTCTCCGCGGTGAAGCGTGGGACGACGTTGCGAAAATCGTTGGCGTCGAATGGCGTCGTCTCGTCAATCTTCCCGGTCAGAAAACCTTTACCGAGCGGACTGAACGGGACGAAGCCGATGCCAAGCTCCTCCAGAGTCGGCAGCACCTCCCGCTCCGGTTCGCGCCACCACAGTGAATACTCGCTCTGCAACGCCGTCACAGGCTGCACGGCGTGGGCGCGACGAATCGTTTGCACGCCCGCTTCAGACAAGCCGAAGTGCCTGACCTTGCCTTCCCGAATCAACTCCCGGACGGTCCCGGCCACGTCTTCGATCGGGACGTTCGGGTCGACGCGGTGCTGATAAAAGAGATCGATGCGATCCGTCTCGAGCCGTTTGAGCGAGGCATCGGCGACCGCTTTGATGTGTTCGGGCCGGCTGTCCAAGCCCGCCTGCTTGCCACCCTCGAACTTGAACCCGAACTTCGTCGCAATCACCACGCGATCGCGCACCGGCGCGAGCGCTTCGCCTACGAGCTCTTCGTTCGCGTACGGACCATAGGCTTCAGCCGTGTCGAAGAAGGTGACGCCGCCATCAACGGCCGCACGGATGATCGCGATCCCGTTCTCGCGGCTGGCTGCGGGGCCATAGCCGAAGCTGATGCCCATGCACCCGAAACCGAGCGCCGAAACGTCCAGTCCACTTTTTCCCAACGTACGTGTCTGCATGACTCCACCTCATTGATCGCGCATTTCATCACCAGGTCGATCAGCCGGGGCATCGCGTCTCCCTATTGCCCGCGCGAGCGGGTACCGCTCGTCGATCAGCGTACCCGCCGTCTGATTCGCTGAGTAGGAAGCTCGCCAATCGAACAGCTTGACACGACTCCATCGTCGCGGCGCATAGTGGCGCTATGGCCATCGAGACTATCAACGGTACGCTGCAATTGACCCGGCTGACGAACGAGTCGGCCGAGTACGTCGCACGACGCGAAGAGCTCCGCCTGGCGGAAATCGAGTTGATGCGACAGCGCGAACGGGTCGCTGCGATGCGCCGCCGCCTTCCCGCGGGCGCGATCGTCCAGGACTACGTGTTCCAGGAGGGGCCGTCGAGCCTCGATGCGGGCGACGCGCCGATCCAGACTGTGCGCTTGAGCGAACTATTCAGCGGACCCGATCGATCACTGATCATCTACCACCTGATGTACGGGAAGCGCCAGACCAGTCCCTGCCCGATGTGCACGATGTGGATCGACGGCTACAACGGCGTCAGTCATCATCTCGCCCAGAACGTCGACTTCGCCATCGCGGCCGCTGCAGATCCGCCTGCCCTGCGCCAGCACGCTCGCAATCGCGGGTGGCGCAACCTTCGGCTGCTCAGTTGTGGGAACAGCACGTTCAAATACGACCTTCGCAGCGAGGATGCAGAAGGCAGGCAGGACTCGACGATCTCGGTCTTCACGCGGGACCGCGACGGCACGCTCCGTCATTCGTACTCCGCACATCCGTGGATGGCCGAGGATGTCAAAGAACGAGGAATCGACCTGCTGACCCCGGTCTACAACGTTCTCGATCTCACCCCCCAGGGCCGCGGTGACTGGTACGCGAAACTCGCCTACCCGGACGGTCCGCACTGGTCGCCGCGATGAGACCGGAGACTGAAACGCTCGCTACTGCGTCTGCTTCAGCGCCGGCGCGGCCTGCGAAGCGGCGGCTGCGCCTGCCGGCGTGTTGGTGAGCGGATACGCTGCGCGCGTCCGCCACCCGCTGATTCGCTACGTCTGGCGATCAACACCGGATCCGCTGCTGTCAGAACATTGCACCACGAGTCACTCGGCGTACCTCAGATGCTCCGGAAGTGGGCGATATGACGCCGTTCTGGGGGTAAGGGCGATCCCATAGCCGGACGCTCCTCGTTCGAATGCGAACAGGCGTACGACGAATCGCGCGGTGCGCACGCAGCGTTCGCATGCATTTCCTGACATTCGAGTTGGATCGGAACTCGCACGCCCGCGCGCATGTCCCTCAAAAATCTCGCGGCATGTATCTCCGTCTGTCTGCTGCTGACGGCCGTCAACGTCTGCGCACAAGAACTGTCCGAACTGTCGCTGCCGCCGAACGGGATGAATCAGAAGGCGGAAGTGTCGCAGTGGATCGGCCTGGTCAAGGTGACGATCGCGTATCACAGTCCCAACGTGCACGGACCTGCCGGCCGCGATCGCACGGGCCACATCTGGGGCGAGCTCGTCAAGTACGGGATGTTCGACGATGGGTTTGGACCGTCGAAGGCGGCGCCGTGGCGCGCGGGCGCAAACGAAACGACGACCATCAGCTTTTCTCACGACGTGACCATCGCCGGCCATGCCGTCCGCGCCGGAACCTACGGGCTCTTCCTCGAGATTCAGCCGACCGGTCCGTGGACGTGGATCCTGTCGACGCAAACGGGGTGGGGCGCGTATCAGTACGAGTCGAAGTACGATGTCGTGCGCGTGCCCGCGACGCCGGAGCCGGCGCCGTACACCGAGTTTCTGACCTACGGCTTCGACGATCGCCGTCTGCAATCGGCGGTCGCGGTTCTGCAGTGGGAGAAGGAGCGCATTGCGCTGAAGATCGACGTGCCGAACGCGCTGCAGTTGTACGTCGATCAGATGCGCAAGGATCTCCTCGGCTGGCCCGGCTTCAGCTATCAGAACTGGCAGAACGCCGCGCAATTCTGCGCCGACAACAAGATCAACCTCGACGAAGCGCTGGTCTGGGCCGACAAGGCGATCAGCGAGCCGTTCCGCAACGCCGCGCAGGGACGGAAGGATTTCTCTACGCTGAAAACGAAGTCGGCGGTGCTGCGCGCGATGGGACGCGACGGGGACGCCGACGGCGCGATGGACGAGGCCGTGGCCATGGCCGACGCGCCGGTCATGGGCATCCACCAGTACGGCACGGCGCTCCTCGCCGCCGGCAAGAAAGACAAGGCGATGGCGATCTTCAAGCAGAATCGCCAGCGCCACCCCGACGAGACGTTCGTCACCTACGTCGGGCTGGCGCGCGGCTACACGGCCCTCGGCGACACCAGGAACGCGATCGCGAACTGGGAGATCGCGATCAAGAACATCCCGGAGAATCAGAAGGTCAACCTGCCAGTGTACGAGCAGGCGCTGAAGGCGCTGAAAGAGAAGAGTTGACCCGCGTCAGCCGCAATAGGCGTACGCGTAGCCGCGCTCTTGCGCATGGCCGACGGCGACGATCCCGGACGGCACCATGTGCGAGTTGCCGATCAGATTCGAGGTGAGCTCCTTGTAGACCTCACGGAGGTGCAGGTCAACCGGCAATTCCCGGCGTCTTCCTGTGCTCGGAGTTGAACCGCGGCGGGCCGATCGTCGACCTCGAGTCGGTGCTGACGCGGACATCAGCAACTGCCCCGCGCGATTTCGAGATCGCGATGCTCGAAGGCAGAGGCCATGCGATCAATTTCCCGACGGGATACTCCGCGGCGTTTCGCCTGAGCTCGCCACATCGTCTTCGGTGATCGCCGTGACGAGCACACTTGACTTGATGTCGATGGGACAGGGCCCAGGATGTGGAAGCGGTAGTGCCTTCAGCACTACGATCGTGCCAATGTCGTGCGGTGAATCAGATGCCTGAAGAGCGGCTGCTCAGCGTCGGTGTCGAGTGCTACGCAGGCCATCGCGGCGAGCAGACGCCACGCACGCTGATTCTGGGTGACCATCGAATATTCGTCGCGGAGGTACTCGACGCCTGGCTGGCGCCCGACTACCGGTATTTCAAGCTGAAAGGCGCAGACGGTGATACGTATCTCGTCCGCCACGATGAGCGATCCAACACCTGGGAGCTCACGATGTTCCGAGCGGAACGCGTTGGCGGATGATGGGATGGGCAGCTTGGGGAAGAAGGTGAAGGACACATGAAACCAAAAAACACGATCTGCCTCTGGTTCAACAAGGACGCACAGGACGCGGCGCGCTTCTACGCCGCCACCTTTCCGAATAGTGAAGTGACCGCTGTCCACAAGGCGCCGGCCGACTACCCGAGCGGCAAGGCAGGCGACGTATTGACGGTGGAGTTCACCGTCCTCGGCATTCCCTGCCTCGGGCTCAACGGCGGCCCGGAGTTCAAGCACAGCGAGGCCTTTTCCTTCCAGATCGCCACGGACGATCAGGCAGAGACGGATCGCTACTGGAATGCGATTGTCGGCAATGGCGGCCAGGAAAGCGCATGCGGCTGGTGCAAGGATCGGTGGGGCCTCTCCTGGCAGATCACCCCGCGCACGCTGACCGACGCGCTGGCGGCCGGTGGCGCTGAAGCGAAG
>Ga0114129_10013576_pt1 | contig 11605 bp, 8 predicted proteins | sample RhiMetdeltSRZDD1_FD_80071 | JGI IMG/M metagenome (GOLD analysis project Ga0114129, IMG submission 80071) | Populus rhizosphere microbial communities from Tennessee, USA - Rhizosphere MetaG P. deltoides SRZDD1 (version 2) (version 2) | ecosystem: Host-associated > Plants > Roots > Rhizosphere >... | reverse complement strand
AGCTGGCCGACCTCGACGGCGACGGCGTCCTCGAGGTCGTCGCCAACCGCTACCACCCCGACCCCCAGATCTTGCTGACGTCGTTCATCCTCGGCATGCGCGCCGGCAAACCGGTCGAGCTCTACTCCGACAGCTCGCAGTTCCTGTTCGCCATGGACACCGAGGGCGGGGGGCTGAAGAAGGCGCTGTGGGGCCAAACCTTCAGCCCGGACACATTCTTTCGCAAGGGCCAGGCGGTTCGCTACGCGCTCAAGGGCGACAAGGTCGTCGCGGACGCTCCAATTCGCGTGCCGGCCACGTTCCGCGCGACCGGTGCGACGATGGCCAACATCGCGGGCAAGGGGCAGCCGCTGCGCAGTCTGGTCTTCATCGACGAGCAGAATCGCCTGCGTGTGTCCGCCGAGTCGGAAGAGACGTTTCGCTCCACGACACCGGTCGGCGGCGGGGGATACCTCAAGGTCGAGCTGCTGAAGTCGCGGACCGAGCGCGGAGGCCGGAGCGAGTTCTTCAACTTCGAGCCCATGCCGCTTGCCGTGGACCTTGACGGCGACGGTGTCGAGGAGGTCGTCGTCCCGCAGAATCAGCTCGATGGCCACCTCGCCATTCTGTTTCGCGGGCCCGCCGGCTATCGTATGCAGACCATCAATTCCGGCTTCGAAGGCATCATCACGGGGCTGGGCGCCATTCACGGCGAGACTCCGCCGACGCTCATCGCGGCGGTCGTTCGCTTCGCCAACTACTTCCGGACCCAGGGCGAGACGCAGATCATCATGACCACGGGGGAGTAAGGTCTCGAGCAAGCTTCCCACCGCACCGCCTCGCGGAATGCGCGACGTGCTTCCCGACGAGGTCGAGCTTCGCGACACGGCCACTCATGCGATCGTCGGTGTCTACCGTAGCCACGGCTTCCGGAGGATCGAGACGCCGGCGCTCGAGAGTCTGCGCCTGCTCGTCGGCAGCGAGGGCGGCGAGAACGAGAAGCTGATCTTCAAGGTCCTGAAGCGCGGCGACGAGCTGCAGTCGGCGGTCGCCCGGGGCGACGGCGAGCTCGCCGACCTGGGCCTGCGCTTCGACCTCACGGTACCACTCGCCCGCTACTACGCCGAGAACCAGGCCCGGCTGCCCGATCCCTTGAAGGCGATCCAGATCGGACCCGTCTGGCGTGCCGAGCGGCCGCAGAGAGGGCGGTATCGCCAGTTCACACAGTGCGATATTGACGTGGTCGGCGTGGGTGGGCTCGTGACCGAGGTCGAGCTCATCCTCGCAACGTGCGAAGCGCTGGCGCGGCTCGGGCTGACGGGACTCACCGTGCGGCTCAGCGACCGGCGCGTGCTCACGCTGATCGCGCGGCACTGCGGCTTCGCCGCCGATCGGCAGTCGAGCTTCTTCATCGCGTTCGACAAACTCGACAAGATCGGACGGGAGGGCGTGCTCGCCGAGCTCCGCGCGGCGGGGCACGATCCGGACGCGCTGACACGCTTCGAGAGGCTGCTGCCGGCGCTGCTCGACCAGGAAACGTCGCTTGCGTCGCTCGAGCGCGCGCTCACGCCACGCGCGGAGGATCTGGTGGCGTTCGAGTCGCTGGCGGCCATTCTCGCCGTCGTGGCGCCTGAGCTGCCGACCGGCGCGCGGGTGGTGTTCGACGCCGCCCTCGTACGGGGCATGGGCTACTACACCGGCACCGTCTTCGAGATCGGGTCGCCCGCCTTCCCCGCATCGATTGCCGGTGGCGGGCGCTATGACAAGATGGTGGGTCGCTTCCTCGGACGCGACGTTCCCGCTTGCGGGTTTTCGATCGGCTTCGAACGGCTCATCGCCATCCTCGGCGAGCGCGGAGATCGGCGAGGCGTGCTCGCACGGCCGGCGACGGAGGGGGTGCGGCGCATCGCGCTACTCGTGAACGACGACACCGCGCTGCCGCGGGCGCTCCAGGCGGCCCGCGCCCTCCGTGAGCAGGGCGATCTCGTCTCGCTGGAGGTGCGCCGCAAGAACACGCGCAAGCAGCTCGACGATCTGACCGCGCACGGGTTCTCCGATTACGGCGTGGTCGAGGCCGGGAAGTCTGCGGCGACCGTGAAGCCGCTGAGGCAGCCCGGGTGAGCGCGACACCGCACGCGTACCGTACCCATACGTGCGGGGCGCTCCGCGCCCGCGACGTGGGGCATGTTGTCCGGCTATCCGGCTGGGTCCACCGCAAGCGCGACCACGGCGGCCTGCTCTTCCTCGACCTGCGCGACAACTTCGGTGTCACACAGATCGTGCTGCACGGCGGCAGCGCGCACCTGGCCACGGCGGAGGCGCTGCGCCTCGAGAGCGTGGTGACGGTGACCGGGCGCGTAGTCGCGCGGGCGGCCTCGGCCGCCAATCCCAAGCTCGTCACCGGCGAGATCGAGGTCGAAGCCGACGACCTGGTGGTGCAGTCGGTGGCCGACCCCTTGCCGCTCCAGGTCAACAGCGACGCCGAGCTGGCCGAGGAGACGCGGCTGCGCTACCGGTTCCTCGATCTGCGGCGAGAGAAGGTGCATCGCAATGTCCTGCTTCGCTCGCGGGTGATCGCGTCCATCCGACGCCGCATGCTCGAGCTTGGGTTCACCGAGTTCCAGACGCCGATCCTCACGGCCGGCTCGCCCGAGGGCGCGCGCGACTATCTGGTTCCCAGTCGCCTCCATCCTGGCACCTTCTACGCGCTGCCGCAGGCGCCACAGCAGTTCAAGCAGCTTCTGATGGTCTCCGGCTTCGATCGCTACTTCCAAATCGCCCCGTGCTTCCGCGACGAGGACAGCCGCGCGGATCGGTCGCCGGGTGAGTTCTACCAGCTCGACGTGGAGATGTCCTTCGTCACCCAGGACGACGTCTTCGCGGCCCTCGAGCCCGTGCTCCACGGAGTCTTCGCGGAGTTCCGGCCCGACGCGCATGTGACGCCGCCGCCGTTCCCGCGGATTCCCTACGAGGAGGCGATGCGGCGGTACGGGAGTGACAAGCCCGATCTGCGCAATCCGCTCGAGATCAGCGATGCCACGGAGGTCTTCCGCGGCTCGAGCTTCACCGTGTTCGCGGCGGCGATCAGTGACCGGCGCGCAGTCGTGCGCGCCATCCGCGCTCCCGGCGCCGGCGCCCAGCCGCGCTCATTCTTCGACAAGCTGACGCAGTGGGCGCGCGATCAGGGCGCCCCCGGCCTCGGCTACGTCGTCCTGGCGGATGGCGCCGCCCGTGGTCCGATCGCGAAGTTTCTCGACGAGGTGCGGCTGGCTGCGCTGCGGGCGGCCAGCGGCGCCGGCGACGGCGATGCCGTCTTCTTCGTCTGCGATGCGCCGGATGCGGCCGCGAAGCTCGCCGGCCGGGCCCGCGCGCGCATCGGTGAGGATCTCGACCTGGTCGAGAAGAATGCGTTCCGGTTCTGCTGGGTCACCGACTTCCCGATGTACGAGCGCAACGAGGAGTCGGGCAACATCGAGTTCAGCCACAACCCGTTCTCGATGCCGCAGGGCGGCCTCGAGGCGCTCGAGACGCGCGATCCGCTCACGATCAAGGCGTTTCAGTACGACATCGTCTGCAACGGCGTGGAGCTTTCCAGCGGCGCCATCCGCAACCATCGCCCCGACATCATGTACAAGGCCTTCTCCATCGCCGGCTATTCGCCGGCCGAGGTGGAGACGCGCTTCGGCGGCATGCTGAGCGCATTCCGCTACGGCGCACCGCCGCACGGCGGGTCGGCGCCCGGCATCGACCGGATCGTCATGCTCATCGCCGGCGAGAACAACATCCGGGAAGTCATCGCGTTTCCGATGAACCAGCAGGCCGAGGATCTGTTGATGCAGGCGCCCGCACCGGTGCCGCCGGAGCGGCTCAAGGAGCTGCACATCAAGCTCGACCTGCCGCCGGCCGAGCCGCGGAAGGGCTGAGCGCGTGCATGGTAGACTTGAGGCGGGACCGACAGTTTGAGTGACGTCACGACCATCACGCGTCGCCTGTCGCTGGCGCCGGACGTGGATCTGGCCCAGCTCCTCGGGCGGAACGACGACCACCTCCGCACCCTCGAGTCCGAGTTCGAAGTCCGCATCGTCGCCCGCGGCCATGATGTGATGCTGAAGGGCGACGAGCGCCAGGTGCAAAAAGCCGAGCGCGCCCTCACCCAGCTCGCCGAGCTCGTCCGCTCGGGCGCCCCCGTGCGCGCGATGGAAGTGCGGGCGGCGGCCCGGATGCTGTCCGGCGATGAGGACGCCGACGTGAAATCCGTATTTGCCGACGCGATCTCGGTGCCGTCGCGCAAGAAGTGGATCACGCCGAAAACGGTGGGACAGAAGCGGTACGTCGACGCGATTCGGCGCAACGACATGGTGTTCGGGATCGGCCCCGCCGGCACCGGCAAGTCGTTCCTCGCGGTGGCGATGGCCGTCAACGCGCTGATGCGACGCGACGTCGCGCGGATCGTGCTCACGCGGCCCGCCGTGGAAGCGGGAGAGCGCCTGGGTTTCCTGCCCGGCGATCTCTACGAGAAGGTGCACCCGTACCTGCGGCCGCTTTACGATGCGCTCTACGACATGCTCGAGTCGGAAAAGGTCGGCTCCCTGCTGGAGAAGGGGGCGATCGAGATCGCGCCCCTGGCGTACATGCGCGGGCGGACGCTCAACGACGCCTTCATCATCCTCGACGAGGCGCAGAACAGCACCACCGAGCAGATGAAGATGTTCCTGACTCGCCTCGGCTTCAACTCCAAGATGGTCATCACCGGCGACATCACGCAGGTCGACCTGCCCGCCTCGCGCCACTCGGGCCTCATCGAGGTGCAGAAGATCCTGCACGGCGTGCCCGGCATCGACTTCGTGTACTTCGACGAAGGCGACGTGGTGCGGCACCAGCTCGTGTCTGCCATCATCCGCGCCTACGGCACCCACGAGGCGCGGGGGGCCGATCGCGAGGACGGAGCGCGCGCAGGGTCTCCCTGAATGGCCGTGGTGGTGGATCTGCGCCAGCGGCGGATCCCCGTGTCGCGCGCGCGCCTGGCCCGCGCCGTCGATCGCGCGCTCACGGCGGTGGGGCGACCGGCGGGGCTGATCGAGGTCGCCGTGGTGGACGACGCGGAGATCCGACGGCTCAACGCGACCCACCGCGGAATCGTGCGGCGCACCGACGTGCTCGCGTTCTCGCTCGAGGCGCCGGACGCCGGTTCGCTGGTCGGCCAGCTCGTCATTTCCGCCGAGGCGGCGGCCCGACAAGCGCGCCAGCTCGGGGTGCCGCTGGCGCTCGAGCTCGATCTGCTCGCCACCCATGGCACGCTCCATCTCGTGGGCTACGACGATCGCGACCCGATCGAGGCCGACCTGATGCACCGTCGCGAGCGCGACATCCTGGGCGACACGCCTGCGCGACTCTGGCGGGGACTCCTGCACGCCGAGCCACCCCCGACGGCGGGACGACGACGATGAAGAGCGGCTTCGTCGCCCTCATCGGCCCGCCGAATGCTGGCAAGTCGACGCTCCTGAATCGCCTCGTCGGCGAAAAGCTCTCCATCGTCTCGGCCCGGCCGCAGACCACGCGCAATCGGATCACCGGCATCCGGACCACCGATGACGCCCAGATCATCTTCGTCGACACGCCGGGGCTCCATCCCGGGCGCGGACAGCTCGGAGAGTTCATGCAGCGGACCGCCGAGCGGGCGGCCGAGGAGGTCGATTGCGTCTGCCTCGTCGTCGACGCGAGCGTGCGCGAGGACGGTCACGACCTCGTCCTGTCCCCGCTGGGGCGCCTTGCCGGGCCCGTGTTCTGTGCGCTGAACAAGGTCGATCGCGTCCGGCCGAAGAGCCGGCTGCTGCCGCTCATCGAGCGCTGGCAGCGCGTCCACGCGTTCGCCGAGATCCTGCCGGTCTCCGCCGCCGATGGCACGAATTGCGACCGGCTCTTGACCCTGTTGACGGATGCGCTGCCCGAGCACCCGGCCTTCTTCCCAGCCGACGCGACGAGTGACCAGCCGGAGACCTTCTACGTGGCCGAGATCGTGCGCGAGCGAATCTTCCACCTGACACGCGAGGAAGTGCCGTACGCGGTCGCCGTCCGCGTGGATGACCTCGTCGAGCGGACACGACCGGAGCGGCTCGACATCCGTGCGACGATCTTCGTCGAGCAGGACTCGCAGAAGGGGATCCTCATCGGCAAGGGCGGGGCGATGCTGAAGCGCATCGGCGTAGAATCACGGCGGGAGCTGGAGCGCTTCTTCGGTATCCAGGTCTTTCTCGGGCTCACCGTGGACGTCCGCCGAAACTGGCGTCGCGACCCGCAGGCCCTCCGCGAGTTCGGATTCAGGCTGACCTCCTGAGATGGCGCTCGGCAAGTCGGCGGCGATCGTGATCGGTAGCTTCCCCCTCGGTGAAAGCGACCAGGTGGTGACCTTCTTCACGCGCGAGTACGGGAAGGTCCGTGGCGTCGCGAAGGCGTCGCGGCGCATGCGTTCGCGGTTCGGCGGTTCGCTGCAGCTCTTCACCCTCGGTCAGCTCGTCTTCTTCGACTCGGGCCGGAGCGACCTGGTTCGCATCGATCATTTCGACGTCGTGGAGCCGTTCGCCCGCATTCGCGAGGATCTCGAGCGCCTCGGTCACGCATCCTGGATCGTGGAATGCGTGTCCCGGCTCACCGCCGACCGCGACCCTCATGCCGCCCTGTACGGCCTCCTCGCCCGAAGCCTGCGCGCGGCGGCGGGACCCGCGACGCCGGTGCGCGTCGCCGTCTGCTTCGGAGCCCGGTGCCTGGACACGCTCGGACATCGCCCGCGCCTCGATCAGTGCGTCGCCTGCGGACGTCCGTACCCGTTCGCGCGGCCGGCGCTCGACGAGGGCGGCGTGGTGTGTGAGCGCTGCGCGGCCGCTCTCGCCGGGGCGACCGTGGTGTCGCCGGCGGCGGTGGCTGCGCTCGCGCGCCTTCGCGCGGCGCGGTGGGAGGAGGCCCTCGGCCAGCCGCTGGGTCGAACGGAAGGCGAGCTCAAGACGGTCCTCGAAGCGCACATGACGCGACTCATCGGCCAGCCGACACGCACGGTGAAGTTCCTGCGCGAGGTGCGCCGGCTTTCGGAGGTCACCGGAGAGCGAGTATGAACGTGACGATGGACCTCATCGTGTCGTTGAGCAAGCGGCGCGGCTTCATCTTCCAGTCGAGCGAGATCTACGGCGGCACCGGTGCGGCCTGGGATTACGGCCCGCTCGGCGTCGAGCTGAAGAACAACATCAAGCGGGTGTGGTGGCGTGATTTCGTCCAGCAGCGTGACGACATGGTGGGCCTTGACGCCGCCATCCTGATGCAACAGACGGTGTGGCGCGCCAGCGGCCACGTCGACAATTTCACCGATCCCATGGTCGACTGCCGGGAGTGCAGGCGGCGCTTTCGCGCCGACAAGGTGGACGAGACGGACTGGACGCACTACTGCGCCGCGACCAAGGGGAACAAGTTCACGATCAAGGCCGGCGAGCCGTGCAAGCACTGCGGCGAGCGTCGCACGCTCTGCCCCGAATGTGGGAAAGGCGAGCTCACGGCGCCGCGCCAGTTCAACCTCATGTTCAAGACGTTCATGGGGCCGGTCGAGGAAGAGGCGGCGGTGACGTATCTCCGCCCGGAGACCGCACAGGGCATTTTCGTCAACTTCGACAACGTCCTGCAGACAACCCGTCGCAAGCTCCCGTTCGGCATCGCCCAGATCGGCAAGGCCTTCCGGAACGAGATCACCCCCGGCAACTTCATCTTCCGGACCCGCGAGTTCGAGCAGATGGAGATCGAGTACTTCGTGAATCCCCACGAGCAGCTTGATGGCCGCCCCGCCGATGAAGCCTGGCACGACCGATGGATCGCCGACTGCCGGGCGTGGTTCACGCGGTACGGTCTCGATCCCGCGAACGTGAAGCTCCACGAGCACGCCGCGGATGAGCTGGCTCACTACTCCAAGCGCACGGTGGACCTGCTCTATCGCTTCCCCATGGGGTGGAGCGAGCTGATGGGGATCGCGAACCGCACCGACTTCGATCTGAAACAGCACGCGAAGTTCAGTGGCAAGTCGCTGACGTGGTTCGATGAGGAGCGCAAGGAGCATCTCGTCCCGTATGTCATCGAGCCATCTGCGGGCGTCGACCGCGCGCTGCTCGCGTTTTTACTCGACGCCTACCGCGAAGAGCAGGTGCGCGGTGAGAAGCGCGTCGTGCTGCGATTCCATCCGGAGCTCGCGCCGATCAAGATCGCCGTCCTGCCCCTTCTGAAGAAGCGCGCGGACATCGTGGCGACCTGCCACGAGCTGCGCTCACGCCTCGCCCGCCGCTGGGTCACGCTCTACGACGACACGGCGGCCATCGGCCGGCTCTACCGCCGCCAGGACGAAGTGGGAACGCCGTTCTGCGTGACCGTGGACGTGAAGACCGTCGGCGACGCGGACAAGGGCGAGAGCGGCGACGGCAAGGTGACCATCCGGGAGCGCGACTCGATGGAGCAGATCCGCGTGCCGTTGGCCGATCTGGAAGCCGTCTTCGGGCGCGTGCTCGACGGGGGCGCCGAGTGGGCGGAGGCCGCGGCCGCCTACCCGCGCTCCGACGGCTGAAGGGTTACGGGCCCTGGACGTCCGGTGGCCGCGTCGGTATCGGAGTCGGCGCTGCCGCGCGCACGGGCTCATCGGCCGGGAGTGGCCACACGTTGCGGGGTAAAGCAGGCGGCGTCGAGAGCACGGCCGTACCCGGGACGGGGACTGCCGGGGACGCCTGCGGCGGCGTTGGAATCGCGGGCAGGGGGGGCGGCAACGGTGACGGCACCGCCGGGCGACGCCCACACGGAAGCGGCTCCGTCCCCTTGACGAACGCCATCGACACCACGCGGACGCATTCGTTGGACGGATCGAGATCGACCGGCACGAACACGATTTTTTCCGGCACCGGGAAATCCTCGCGTGGGCTGTCACCGAGAATCTTCCCCATGTACGAGACCCAGATCGGTACCGCAACACGCGAGCCCGTCTCGTCCTTCCCGAGGCTCCGCGGGCGGTCATACCCGACCCAGACGCCAGTCGCGAGGCGGGGCGTGAACCCGACGAACCACGCGTTGGAGTAGTCGTTCGTCGTCCCCGTCTTCGCCGCGATTGGACGCGCGAGCGCCTTCGCCGCCACGCCGGTGCCTCGTTCCACCACACCGCGGAGCATGTGGGTCATCACGTAGGCCGTCTCCGGCGGAACCGCCTCGCGCGGCTCGGCCACGTGTTCCTCGAGCAGCTTCCCCTGCGCATCGGTGACATACCGTATCGTCGTCGGCGACAGCCATTCGCCCTGGTTTGCGAGGGCGCCGTAGGCCGATGTCAGCTCCAGGAGCGTGAGGTCCGACGTCCCGAGGGCGAGGCTGAGATTCATGTGCAGGGGACTCGAGATTCCGAAGCGGCGGGCGACCTGGATCGTCTTGCCGAGGCCCACGCGCTCCTGGACCTTGACGGTCACGATGTTGACTGACTCTTCCACGGCCTGCTGCAGCGTCGTCGGCCCGCGAAACTTGCGATCGTAATTATCCGGCTTCCATGCCTGGCCATTCGGGCCGACGGCATACGAGACCGGCGCGTCCTCCACACGGGACGCCGGCGTGAAGCCCGCCTCCAGGGCGGCGATGTACACGAATGGCTTGAACGCCGAGCCCGGCTGGCGCCGCGCCTGCACCGCGCGGTTGAACTCGCTGCGGAAGAAGTCGTAGCCGCCCACCATCGCGCGGACGTACCCGGTCTGCGGTTCGATGGTGACGATCGCCCCTTCCGGGTGCTCGGCGACCTTGCCCTTGACTGTCCGTCCTTCCAAGGCTTTCAGCCCGTCGCGTAGCGCCTGCTCGGCCGTCAGCTGCATCGTCGGATTGAGCGTCGTGTAGACGTTGAGACCGCCCTTGAAGACCATGTCGGCGCCATACTTGCCCTCGAGCGTTTGCTGCACGTATTCGAGGAAGTACTGGCCGGTGGTGCGACGGCGCTCAGGCGGGATGAGACCGAGGTCGGTGCGCGCCAGTCGCTTCGCCTCGACCTCGGCCAGCACGCCGTACTCGACCATCCGTCGTAGCACGACCTCGCGCCGCCGACGCGCCGCCTCGCCGTGCTCGAAGGGTGAATAGCTTGACGGAGCGCGCGGCAGGCCGGCAAGTAACGCGGCTTCCCGGACCGTCAGCTCGCCGACCGACTTGCCGAAGTACGTGCGCGCCGCCGCCTCCACACCGTAGGCGCCGTTCCCGAAATAAACCTGGTTCAGGTACATCTCGAGAATGCGGTCCTTGGAATATCGACGCTCGAGCTCCAGAGCGAGCACCGCTTCCTTGATCTTGCGCTCGAGGCTCTTGTCGGGTGTGAGGAACAACACTTTTGTGAGCTGCTGGGTGATCGTACTGCCGCCCTCGACGATGCGACCACGGCGGTAGTTCTGCCAGACCGCTCTCGCGATGCCGATCGGGTCGACCCCGAAGTGCGAGTAGAACCGCCGATCCTCGGTGGCGATCACGGCGTCGCGCAGCGTCTGCGGGATATGGGCGAGGGGGACGAAGATCCGCCGCTCGACGTGAAGCTCTGTGATGATCTCGTCGTTGTCGTCGTAGACCTTGGTTCCGGCCAACGGCTGGAAGGTTTCGAGGGCCGTGACCGAGGGCAAGCTTCGCGGCAGAATGGTGAAGGCCCACAGCGCCGCCGCGCCCACGACGAGGGCGACGACCAGCGAGCTCACTCCGACGACCATGAGGAACAGGCGCAGCCAGCGGCGCGAGCTCCATCGGGAAGCCGACCGCACCGCCGGCCCGTTGTCCGAAGACGCCATCCATCGCCCATTATACCGGCGCAGCCGATGCGATATGCTGTTCGCGTGCAATCGTCCCTGCTGATCGACTTCGAGCGGCGAGGCCTGATCGTCGATCTGACGGCCGCCGACGAGCTCGACGCGCACCTCGCGGGCGGTTCGCGAACGGCGTATGTCGGCTTCGACCCCACCGCCGACAGCCTGCACGTCGGCAGTCTCCTGCCCTTGCTCGCCCTTCGGCGTCTCCAGCTGGCCGGACACCGCCCGATCGTGCTGGTCGGGGGGGGCACCGGCTTGATTGGGGACCCAAGCGGCAAGGCGGGTGAGCGGGCGCTGAATCCCAAGGACCGCGTGGCCGAGTGGGCCGAGCGGCTGAAGGCGCAGGTGCGGCCATTTCTCGATTTCGATCGCGGCCCGCACGCCGCGCTTCTCGCGGACAATTACTCCTGGCTCTCGCAGCTCGACGTCATCGGCTTCCTGCGCGATGTCGGCAAGCACTTCCCGATCGGGGCGATGCTGGCCCGTGAATCCGTGAGGGCGCGGATGGGCGCCGGCATCTCCTACACCGAGTTCAGCTACCAGGTCCTCCAGGCCTATGACTTCATGTCGCTCTCAATGCTCCACGACTGCACGCTGCAGCTCGGTGGGAGCGATCAATGGGGCAACATCACAGCCGGCGTGGAGCTGATCCGTCGTGTTCACGGCCGACCGGCCTATGGCCTCACGTTGCCGCTCGTGACCAAGACGGACGGAACGAAGCTCGGCAAGACGGAATCCGGAACCGTGTGGCTCGATCCGAGCAAGACGTCGGCATACGAGATGTACCAGTTCTGGCT
>Ga0114129_10013575_pt1 | contig 11606 bp, 2 predicted proteins | sample RhiMetdeltSRZDD1_FD_80071 | JGI IMG/M metagenome (GOLD analysis project Ga0114129, IMG submission 80071) | Populus rhizosphere microbial communities from Tennessee, USA - Rhizosphere MetaG P. deltoides SRZDD1 (version 2) (version 2) | ecosystem: Host-associated > Plants > Roots > Rhizosphere >... | reverse complement strand
TCCACCAGAACGCCTCTCGTTCATGCTGAACGACATCGAAGCGACGGCGCTGTTGACGCAAAAACATCTGGTTGAGAGCCTGCGCGGGCACCCGTCGCGGGGGGCGTGGCTCGACGCGGATTGGGAGACCATCGCGGCGGAAAGCGCCGAGAACATGGCGGCCAGTGTGGACACGGAGAACCTAGCATACGTCATCTACACCTCCGGCTCGACCGGCGCGCCGAAGGGCGTCTGTGTCACGCACCGTAATGTCGTGCGGTTGGTTAAGGAGACGAACTACGCCGCGCTCGATGCCCGGCGAGTTTTTCTGCACCTCGCCTCGATCTCGTTCGACGCCACCACCTTCGAGGTTTGGGGCAGTCTGCTCAACGGCGCGCGCATGGTCATCATGCCCTCTCGAACGCCTTCGTTGGATGAACTCGGCAAAGCTGTGCGAGAGCATGGCGTGACCACGATCTTCCTCACGACCGCCCTGTTCAACCTGCTGGTAGACGAACGGCCGGCGGATTTGCAGGGCGTGCGGCAACTGTTGGTCGGCGGCGAAGCGGCGTCCGTGTCACACATGAGGAAGGCGCTCGGACAACTCGGAGAAGGCAGTCTGATTCACGTCTACGGCCCGACGGAGAGCACCACTTTTGCGAGCTTCTATCCGGCGCCTGAAGAAAGCCTGCGCGGCGCGACAGTCCCGATTGGTCGCCCCATCTCGAACACACAGATTTACCTGCTCGATGCGTATCTGCGCCCCGTGCCGGTCGGTGTCGTCGGTCAACTCCACATCGGCGGCGACGGGCTGGCGCGCGGGTACCTCAATCGCGCGGAGTTGACGGCGGGAACATTCATCCCGCACCCGTTCAGCCGAGAGCCGGGCGCGCGCCTCTATGCGACGGGCGACCTTGCGCTTTTCCTGCCTGACGGTCGCATCGAGTTTGTCGGACGCAACGACCAGCAGGTGAAGGTACGCGGCTTTCGCATCGAGCTTGGTGAGGTTGAGGCTGCTCTCAGGGAACACACTACGGTACAGGAGGCCGTCGTGCTGGCGCGCTCTGACAAGCAGCGCGAGAAATGTCTGGTGGCATATCTGCTCGTCAACCGTCAGGAGCCGACCCTGACCTATGGTGAGTGGCGCAGCTATTTGAAAGCGAAGTTGCCGGACTACATGGCGCCGTCAGCCATCGTGGTGTTGGACGAGTTTCCGCTGACGCGCAACGGGAAGGTTGACCGGCGCGCTCTGCCGGCGCCCGAGATGACGAGCGCGGCGGCCGAATCCTACGCCGCGTCGCTTACTCCCGAAGAGACCGTGCTCGCCGGTATCTGGGCGGCTGTCCTGGGACACGAGCGCGTCGGCGTAGACGACAATTTCTTTGAACTCGGCGGTGATTCGATTCTCGCCATCCAGATCGCGTCTAGAGCCAACCAGGCCGGACTCCAACTCTTGCCCAAGCACCTCTTCCTGCACCAGACGGTCGCCGAACTGGCGGTGGTGGCGAAGCCCGGCGGCGGGACGCGCGGCGAACAGGGAGCTGTCATGGGACAGGTCAACCTGACGCCCATTCAGCGCTGGTTCTTCGAACAGCAGTATCCTGCTCCGCACCACTTTAATCAGGCCATGCTGCTTGAAGTCAGGGAGGCGTTTGATGCGGCGCTCGCCGGGCAGGTCGTGCAGGGATGGCTGGCGCATCACGACGCGCTGCGCCTGCGCTTCGTCAGGGAGTCGTCCGGCTGGCGACAGTTCAACGCCGCGCCGGATGACGCGCTGCCTTTTACGTGGCTCGACCTCTCGTGGCTGTCCGAAGAAGAACAGAGACCGGCGATTGAGAGACACGCGGCGCAGGCGCAGGAGAGCCTGAATCTCTCCGCAGGGCCGCTCGTCCGTGTCGTCTTTCTGCACCTCGGGGAGAATCGTCCGGGACGCCTGCTGATCGTCATTCACCATCTCGCCGTGGACGGCGTTTCGTGGCGCGTGCTGCTCGAAGACATGCAGACGGCATGGGAGCAACTACGGCGCGGCGCGGCGGTGCAGCTTCCGCCGAAAACCACCTCGTTTAAGTACTGGGCCGAGCGGCTGACTGGATTGGCGCAGTCCGAAGAACTGCGGCAAGAGGCGGACTACTGGCTGACGCTGCCGTGGACCGAGCATCAAGCTCTGCCGGTGGACTATCGAGACGGGCACAACACCAAAGCCTCCGCCTCGACCATCTCGACGCTCCTCGGCGTCGAAGAGACGCGCGCCCTGCTGCAAGACGTGCCCACCGCTTACCGCACCGAAATCAACGATGCGCTGTTGACGGCGCTGGTGTTGAGCTTTTGCCGATTGTTCGGCAGTCACACGCTGCTCGTTGACCTCGAAGGGCACGGGCGCGAAGACCTCTTCGAAGACGTAGACCTCTCCCGCACGGTCGGTTGGTTCACGTCTCTCTTCCCGGTCTTCCTGAAGCTCGACGCCGCGACCGCCGCCGGTGAGGCGCTTACGTCCGTCAAAGAGCAATTGCGGAGCATCCCACGGCGCGGACTCGGTTACGGACTCCTGCGCTACCTCTGCGGCGACGCCCCCACCATGCGCGCGCTGGGCGATCTGCCGAAAGCCGAAATGAGCTTTAATTACCTCGGGCAATTCGACCAGGTATTCCCCGAAGCTTCGCCATTCGCGATGGCGACGGAGAGCGCCGGCCCCGTCCGCAACTTGCAAGGCAGTCGCGGCCATCTGCTCGAAGTCACTGGATTGATCGCCGGAGGGCAACTGCGCATCAACTGGACGTTCAGCGAACACGTTCACCGCAGAGAGACGGTCGAGGAACTGGCGCACGCCTTCCTGAGCGAGTTGCAGGCGCTCATCGCGCATTGCCAGTCGCCGGATGTGGGAAGCTATACGCCGTCGGACTTCGCAGTCTTCAACTGGAGCCAGTCAGACCTCGACAGCATTACAGCCATCATCAACGAGGCCGCAGATGAGGGTTGAAATTCAAGGCATGGAGCAGGTTCAAGATTTTTATCCCCTCTCGCCATTGCAGGAGGGAATGCTCTTCCAGACGCTCTACGCGCCGCACTCCGGGGTGTATGTCACGCAACTCGCCTGCGTGCTCGGCAGCCTGAACGTCCCGGCGGTTGAGCGCGCATGGCGACAGGTCGTCGAGCGCCATGCCGTGCTGCGCACCTTCTTCGTTTGGAAAGACCTGGAGAAGCCGATTCAGGTCGTGCTGCGGCGCCTCGGATTGTCGCTCGATTCGCAGGACTGGCGAGACCTGGCTCCGCCGGAGCAGGCCGAGCGTCTACAGGCTTACTTGAGCGAAGACCGGACGCGCGGTTACGAGCTTTCCAAAGCGCCGCTGATGCGCCTCGCGCTCATGCAGTTGAATGACGGTGAGCACCAGTTCGTCTGGAGCTTTCATCATCTATTGCTCGACGGCTGGTCGGTCTCCCTGCTCTTCAAAGACCTCTTCGCCGCCTACAGCGCACTGTGCGGCGGGCAGGAATTGCAACCGCCCGCCGCACGTCCGTACAGGGACTACATCGCCTGGTTACAGAAGCAAGACCGGAGCGAGGCTGAATCATTCTGGCGGCGCTATATGAACGGCTTCACGACGCCGACACCGTTGCCCTTCGCCGCGCCTGCCGCGGCGCCCGACCCGCTCGAATCCGCCTTCGCCAAGCGCTCACTACAGCTATCGCCTGAGTTGACCGGCGCGCTTCAGTTTTTTGCGAAGCAGCATCAGTTGACTTTAAGCGCTGTCGTGCATGCCGCCTGGGCGTTACTGCTCAACCGTCACAGCGGGTCGGAGGATGTCGTCTTCGGGACGGTCGTCTCAGGCCGACCGGCGGATTTGCCTGGAGCCGAATCGATGGTCGGCCTCTTCATTAACACTCTTCCGGTGCGCGTCAGGGTATCGCAGGACGATTACGTCCTCGACTGGATCAAGCAGCTTCAGCACGAGCAGGTCCAGGCGCGCCAGTACGAATACATCTCGCTGCTACAGATCAAGGAGTGGAGCAACGTCGCGCGCAAAGAGCCGCTGTTTGAAAGTGCGTTCGTCTATGAGAACTACCCCGTCGACCTGTCGCTCAACCAACAAGTGAAACCGCAGAGTGGCCTGAGCTTGAGTCGGACGCGCTTGACCGAGCAGGTCGACTTCCCACTCAGCTTGATGGTTGTGCCGGGACAGAGATTGACGCTCAATTGCTTTTATGATGGCCAGCGCTATACGACGGCCGACGCGGCGCGCCTGCTCGAACACTACCAGACCATCCTCGAAAGCATCCTCGAACACCCCGAACAGAAGCTCGCCAGCGTCCGTATGTTGCCGTACGCCGAGCGACGACAACTACTCTTCGACTGGAATCGCACCCGTTCAGACTATCCGGCGGGGAAATGCGCGCACGAGTTGTTCGAGGCACAGGCGGCAGAGAGACCGGAGGCGACCGCTCTGGTGATGAACGACGAGCGACTCAGCTACCTTGAGTTGAATCGTCGAGCGAATCGTCTGGCGCATCACCTGCGCCGTCTGGGCGTCGGCCCGGAGTCGCGCGTCGGAATCATGTTGGAGCGTTCGTTTGAGATGGTCGTCGCGGCGCTCGCCGTCTTGAAGGCCGGAGGCGCATATGTCCCCCTAGACCCTCGCTATCCAGCGCGGCGCAACGCTTTTATGATACAGGATGCGCTGATTTCCGCACTGCTGACACAGCAGGGTCTTCTCAAGGAATTCTCCATGCAGGAATCGGCATGTGTCTGCCTCGATTCGGAGCAGGACGTAATCGCACAGGAGAGCGTTGAAAACCTGCGCAGCGATGTCACGCCATCCGATCTCGCGTATATCATCTATACCTCCGGCTCGACAGGACTGCCGAAGGGTGTGATGGTCCAGCATCAAGGGTTATGCAATCTATCGGCAGCGCAGATTCGAGCCTTCGACCTTCGACCTGATTTGCATGTCCTCCAATTCGCCTCTCTGAGCTTCGACGCCTCCATCTTTGAAATCGTGATGGCTCTCTGCGCAGGCGCGTCGCTCTATCTGAGCGCGCCGGAGTCTCTCATCGGTGGTTCTCTGATTGAGACGCTGCAACAACACAAGATCACAAACATGACTATCCCGCCCTCCGTGTTGGCGACGCTCCCGGCTGAGGATGTGCCATCGCTACAGACGGTGATAGTGGCGGGCGAAGCCTGCCCGCCGGAGTTGGTCGAACGCTGGGGCGGTGGCCGCCGCTTCTTCAACGCCTACGGGCCGACCGAGACGACCGTCTGGGCAACAGTCGCAGAGTGTCTGGACGGCAGCCGCAAGCCGACCATTGGCCGCCCGATTGCCAACACTCAACTCTATCTGCTCGATTCCCGTTTGGAGCCTGCGCCGGTCGGTGTCACCGCCGAGTTATACATCGCGGGAGCCGGTCTGGCGCGTGGTTACTTCAACCGCCCGGAGTTGACGGCGGAGAGGTTTATCCCGCACCCGTTCAGCGAGGGGCCGGGCGCGCGTCTCTACAGGACGGGCGACCTCGGGCGCTACCTGCCCGGCGGGGAGATTGATTTCATAGGCCGCGCCGATCATCAAGTGAAGCTGCGTGGCTTTCGCATCGAGCTCGGAGAAATCGAGACGGCGCTGGAACAACATCCAAGCGTGCAGTCTGCTGCTGTCATTGCCCGCGCGGAACGACTGACTGGCTATGTCGTGCCGGTCGCGGAGGTGACGCTTTCCGTGACAGGGTTGCGAATCTTTCTGCAAGAGAGGTTGCCGCACTATCTTGTGCCGCACAACATGGTGGTGTTAGAACATTGGCCGCTCACACCCAACGGGAAAATTGACCGCAAGGCTCTGCCCGATCCGGAATCGAGCCGCCCGGCCCTCGAAGTCCGCTACCTCGCGCCGCAGACGGATGTCGAGCGCGCCATCGCTCAAATCTGGCAGGAAGCGCTGAACGTCGAACAGGTCGGTGTGCAGGATAATTTCTTCGACCTCGGCGGTGATTCATTACGGATTCTTCGGGTTCAAAGTAAAGTTCAAGGATTACTCAAAAAAGAAATCCCACTCATCGAACTGTTCGAGCATGCCACTGTACGAGCGATGGCCGAGCACTTCACACGCCAGCGAACAGAGGAATCTACTTTTGAAGAAGCGCGCGAACGTGCGAGCAAGCAGAAGGATGCTATCGCGCAGCAAAAACAACGGATGAAGGAGAGAAGCCAGATTACCAGATTCGGCTTCAATTCTGAATAAAACACTCGAACGCGCGTGGGTTCAGCAAACCCACACTCCCTCGAACGCACTCTTACGGTATCTCCCAGAGGTCATTATCAATGAGAATCCTTTCCTTCGTTCTCCAGTACGCGCGCAAAACCCTCGTGCTTGCTTTGCTGGCCGGTTTCATCAGCGGCGCGACCAATGTCGCCTTCATCGCAGTCATCAACACCGCGTTGAAAGATATGAATGCCGCGCCGAACTTGTTATGGGCCTTCATGGCGCTGTGCGTCGCACTGCCGATTACCAGATTCATTTCGGAATCGCTGCTGGCGCGCTTCGGTCAGGGGTCGCTCTTCAATCTGCGTATGCAGTTGAGCCATCAAATAATAGCGACCCCCCTGCGCCGCCTCGAAGAACTCGGCTCGCCCAAGCTGCTAGGCGCTTTCACAGAAGATTTGATGACGATTACCAACGCGCTCCTGATTATCCCTGTCATCAGCATCAACGTCGCCGTCGTGCTCTGCGCCCTGTTCTATCTGGGCTGGCTGTCCTGGACGCTCCTGCTGATAGTCCTGGGCTTCATGGTTATCGGAATTCTTACCTACCGCTTTCCCGCAACGAAGGCTATCCACTACTTGCGACTGGCGCGTGACGAAGCGAACGAGTTGTTGAATCACCTGCGCGCTTTGACTGACGGAAGCAAAGAACTGAAGCTGCATCACAACCGGCGCAAGGCTTTTCTCACAGACGTGTTGCAACCGGCAGCCGAACTCTATCGCGAGCGCACTGTGAAGGGATTGACCATTTACACGGCTGCGGCAAGCTGGGGGCAGGTCTTGGTTTTCATTGTCATCGGCCTCGTCTTCTTTGCCTTGCCGGCATTCAGGAACATCCGCGTCGAGACGCTGACGGGTTACAGCATGGCGCTTCTTTACCTGATGAGTCCCTTGCAGGTCATCATCAACTCGATGCCGGGCATCGGTCGCGCCAACGTGGCCTTGAAAAAGATCGAGGAGTTGCAGCTATCGCTCGCGGCTCAACCCACGGACACTGGCGCAACCGCGCCGAGCGTTCCTAAGTCGAACTGGAACAGCATCGAAATGGTCGGTATGACGCACACCTATCGGCGCGAGGGAGATGAAGACAACTTCGTGCTCGGCCCCCTCAATTTGACGTTGAAGCAGGGCGAGATGGTCTTCATCGTCGGCGGCAACGGCAGCGGAAAGACGACCCTCGCCAAACTGCTGACAGGGCTCTACACGCCTGAATCGGGGGAGCTTCACCTTGACGGCAAGGCCGTCAAGGACGAAACCAGAGAAGCCTATCGCCAGTATTTTTCCGTAGTCTTCTCGGACTTCTATCTCTTCGAGACACTCCTCGGGCTGAAGTCCACGCAACTCGACCAGCAGGCGCAGGCTTATCTCGCAGACTTCCAACTAAGCAACAAAGTGGAAATCAAAGACGGCAAGCTTTCGACGACGGCTCTGTCGCAGGGACAGCGCAAACGGCTCGCGCTCCTGACGGCTTATCTCGAAGACCGCCCCATCTACCTGTTCGACGAGTGGGCGGCTGACCAGGATCCGTATTTCAAGGAAGTCTTCTATAACAAGCTATTGCCGGAACTGAAAGAAAAGGGCAAGACCGTCGTGGTCATCACTCACGACGACCGCTACTTTGATGTCGCCGACCGTCTCATCAAATTGGAATACGGCAAGATCGCCACGCCCACGAGTTACGAAGAAATCCGCCCCCTGGTGGATGAAAAAAAGCCTACACTCTATAAGACTCACTTTGTTCCGAGAGTCGACATCCGATAGCGAAGCGCGCTCTGCTGTGGGTGGAGTATTCCCGGCGCGGGAAGATAAAGGCGCGCATAATTATCCCATCCATAATTATCCCATCCATAATTATCCCAGCATGATACGGCACGACGAGCAATAGTGACCGAGAGAAAAGTGAGGAGAGCTTTATGACCGACGCGGGGTCACACGATAATCTTGAAGGCATCGCGATACTCGGAATGGCAGGACACTTTCCCGGCGCTAACAGCGTGGATGATTTCTGGCGCAATCTACGGAATGGAGTCGAAGCGATTAGTTTCTTCTCCGACGAGGAGTTGCGCGAGGCCGGTGTTGACCCGGCGCAGCTTGAGTCACCGGGTTATGTCAGGGCGAGAGCCGTCCTGGAGAACGTCGAGCTTTTCGACGCGCGGTTCTTCGGTTACAACCCGCGCGAAGCGGAAATCCTCGACCCGCAGCAGCGCCTCTTTCTTGAATGCGCGTGGGAAGCGCTGGAACAAGCCGGCTACGACCCGGAGGCTTACCCGGGCAAGATCGGCGTCTTCGCCGGGACGAGCGCCAGCAGCTACCTGCTTCACAACCTGATCGGAAACCGCGAGGCGCTGGCGCTGACGGGCGGCTATCAGGTCTTGATTAGCAACGACAAGGATTATCTTCCCACACGTGTTTCGTACAAGCTGAATTTGAAGGGGCCGAGCGTCAACGTCCAGACTTCCTGCTCGACCTCGCTCGTCGCCGTGCATCTCGGCTGCCAGAGCCTGCTAAACTACCAGTCGGATATAGTTCTGGCCGGAGCGGTGACGGTCGCCGTGCCGCAGAAGACTGGTTATGAATATCAGGAGGGCGGCATCGCTTCGCCCGACGGCCACTGTCGCCCCTTCGATGCAGCCGCACAGGGCACTGTCGGCGGAAGCGGCATCGGCATCGTCGTGCTCAAACGTCTCGAAGACGCGCTCGCCGACCGCGACACGATTTATGCGGTCATCAAGGGGTCGGCCATTAACAACGACGGCGCGGAGAAGGTCGGCTATACAGCGCCGAGCGTGAAGGGGCAGGCCGAGGTCATAGCCGAGGCACAGGCCATCGCTGGCTTCGAGCCGGAATCGATCAGCTACGTCGAGGCGCACGGCACGGCCACGTCCATCGGCGATCCGATAGAGCTTAAAGCGCTGACACAGGTCTTCCGCGCACAGACACAGAAGAAGGGATTTTGCGCCATCGGCTCGGTTAAGAGCAACATCGGGCATCTGGACGCGGCGGCGGGCATCGCCGGGTTAATCAAGACCGTCCTCGCCCTTAAAAACAGGGAGATACCGCCGAGCTTACATTTCAAAGAACCGAACCCGCAGATCGACTACGACAACATCCCTTTTTACGTCAATACACGCCTGACTCAATGGGAGGCCAACGGGACTGCGCGCCGCGCCGGCGTCAGTTCGTTCGGCATCGGCGGGACTAACGCCCATCTCGTGCTGGAAGAAGCCCCGCCGGTCGAAGAGTCGGGCGCGTCGCCGCGCCGCGCTCAAGTCCTGATCTGGTCTGCGAAGACGGACGCGGCGCTGGAACAGGCGACGCGCAATCTCGCGGACTATCTCGCAAGCCACCCTGACGAGAAACTGGCGGACATCGCCTACACGTTAAGCGTCGGGCGGCGCGGCTTCGGCCATCGGCGGGCGCTCGTCTGTCGTGATAGAGAGGAAGCAATCCACGCGCTAAAGGACGATGCGAAGGCGGAAACTTCCGATGCCTGTGAAACGAAACGCTCCGTCGCCTTCATGTTCGCCGGACAAGGGACGCAGTATGCCGGCATGGGTCGGGAACTCTACCAGACAGAAAAGGTGTTTCGCGCCGCCATTGACCGCTGTTCCGAGTTGTTGCAGGATTCGCTCGGCCTCGACCTGCGCCACTTACTTTTCCCGTCTGACGGGCGCCGCGAGGAAGCCGATCGGCTTTTGAAGCAAACGCAACTGACACAGCCCGCGCTCTTCGCTTTCGAGTACGCGCTCGCGCAGCAGTGGGCCGCGTGGGGCGTCGCGCCCTCCGCGATGATCGGGCACAGCATCGGCGAATACGTGGCGGCGTGCCTTGCGGGGGTCTTCACGTTGGAAGAGGCCCTGCGCATCGTGGCGACGCGCGGGCGTCTGATACAGCAATTGCCCGGCGGCGCGATGCTCGCCGTGATGATGGACGAGCCACAACTGTTGAGCCTGCTGGAAGGCCACCCGCAACTATCCGTCGCGGCGGTTAACGCTGAAGGTCAGTGCGTCGTCAGCGGCACACCGGAAGGGGTCGAGGTCGTGCAGGCCGAGCTTCTCGCGCGCGGCGTCATCGGCAAACCATTGGAGACTTCGCATGCGTTCCATTCGGCGATGATGGAGCCTGTGTTGAATGAGTTCCGTCGGGAGGTCGCGCGCCTGTCGCTGCACACGCCGCGACTGCCGTGGGTGTCGAATGTCACGGGCACGTGGATTACCGCCGACGAGGCGACGGACGCGGATTACTGGGTGCGACACCTGCGCCAGCCCGTGCGCTTCGGCGCCGGGTTGGGCGAGTTGCTCAAGGACGGCCAGCTGGCGCTGCTCGAAGTGGGCCCCGGAGAGACTCTCAGTAAGCTGGCGAGAGACCGCGAGAGGAGCAGCGGGCGCAAGATCGTCAGCTCTCTCAGCCATAGGTCGCAGACGCATACGCAGAGTCAATCGGACGTGGCCTTGCTCAAAGCTTGCGGCGAACTCTGGATGGCGGGTTTGGATATTAACTGGAATGAGTTTTACGCGGCGGAACACCGGCGGCGCATTCCCTTGCCGACCTATCCGTTTGAACGCCAGCGTTACTGGGTCGAGCGCCGACGCGGCGACGCGACGATAGCTGAACGCCAGTCGCCGCTCGACAGGCAGACCGATGTCTCGGACTGGTTCTACATGCCGACGTGGAAACGCTCCGTGCCGTCTCAACACTTACCGCAGGCGAAGGAAGAGACGGGGCGCGACCACTGGCTGGTCTTAACGGACGGCGGCGAGGTTGGCTCGCTGCTGATTCAGCGATTGGTGACGGAGAATCGAGAAGTAATCAGCGTCCTTCCCGGCGGCGAGAGAGAGTTTGCACGTCTGGAAGAGGGAGTCTACCGGATCGACGCGCGCCGGCGGGAACATTACGAGCAACTGCTCGCAGAACTGAAAGCGGAATCAAAGCCTCTGACGAAGATCGTGCACCTGTGGAGTCTGACGGGCGAGGGCCGCGGGCGCGTTGAGACGACCGGGAGGACGGGCAGCGAAGCTCAGTGGGCGAGCTTTGAAAGCCTGCTCGCGCTCGCGCAGGTTTTCGGCGAGGCTGATGGCGGCGACGCGCGCCCGTTGGAAATCGTCGTCGTCACAGGCTGCGCTTACGAGGTAACGGGCCGGGAGCGGATACGTCCCGAGATGGGCTTGATTCAGGGTTTGTGCCTTGTCATTGGTCAGGAGTTCGGCGCGGTTTCATGTCGAGCTGTCGATGTCGAGGCGGCGGAAGTTGACGGCGAACGTCAGTTCGTAGACCAACTCGCGTCGGAGTTGGGTGTCGAGACCGTGGAGCCGGTTGTCGCATATCGCGGCGGCCATCGCTGGCTTCAGGATTTCGAGGCGATGCGCTTGGAGGCTGCCGGGAG
>Ga0114129_10013574_pt1 | contig 11606 bp, 13 predicted proteins | sample RhiMetdeltSRZDD1_FD_80071 | JGI IMG/M metagenome (GOLD analysis project Ga0114129, IMG submission 80071) | Populus rhizosphere microbial communities from Tennessee, USA - Rhizosphere MetaG P. deltoides SRZDD1 (version 2) (version 2) | ecosystem: Host-associated > Plants > Roots > Rhizosphere >... | reverse complement strand
TTTACGAGACGGGCGTACCGAGCAGGTTGGTGCGGTAGCGGCGGGACAGACTGAGTCGGGTACCGCTCTCGAGGATCACGACGGCGTCACCGTGAAACCATGGCTGCACTTCGCGGACGCGGTCCAGATTGACGAGCGTCGAGCGGCTGATCCGTCGAAACCGCTCCGCATCGAGCCGCTCCTCGAGCGCGCCGAGCGTAGAGCGGAGCACGTGGGTCGTATCGCCCACGTGGAGGCGGACATAATTCTTCGCCGCCTCGAACCACTCGACGTCACTCGCCCGCACGAAGAAGCTGCGGCCGTCCGCCTCCACCAACAGCCGTTCGGTCACGGGGCGCGCGGCAAGCCGACGCTCCAGCTCCGCGAGCGCCGCGCGGCGCTCCTCCAGATCGCGGTGGTAGTCGCGCGCGTGCACCACGGCCAGGATCGTCCAGTAGATGAGGACGTTCCAATGGTAGAACAGCGTGAAGTTGTCCACGAGCTTCTGCGCGAATACGAACGGCTGTCCCGCCGCGGCATGCACCAGATCCTGCACGCCCACCGCGGCCACGAGCTGGAGCAGCGCGAGATCGAGGCTCGCGCCAAGATGGATGAAGAAGTGACGGCCGAAGTTGGCCCGATCGACGCGGAATCGGCGCCCCAGCCAGGCGACGACGAGCGAGAGCAGGCCCCACAGGTACCACGCGGGGAGCGTGGTCGCGAGCGCCTGCCACCACGCGTTGGGATGCAGCGCCAGCCGTTGATCAGCGAAGAAGAGCTGCACGCCCGATACGAGCCCGAGCAGCGTCCAGAAGCCGAACCAGTTCAGCCGTCTCATGGACTACTGCTTCGGCTCCCTCGGTGCGAGCTTCGAGTGCCAGACGCCGTACCCGAAGTAGAGCACCATGCCGATCACGAACCAGATGATCAGCCGCTCCCAGGTCCGCCACGGCAGCGACTTCATCAGGTACGCGGCCGAGAGGGCTCCGGCCGGGGCCACGAACCAGACCCACGGGGTCTTGAACACCCGCGGCAGGGTCGGCTCACGCACGCGTAGCACCAGGATCCCCACCGACACGATCACGAACGCCAGCAGCGTCCCGATCGAGACCAGGCTCGCGGCGTCGCGGATCGGCAGGATGGCCGCGAAGAAAGCGACGATGACCCCCGTGACGATGGAGGTAAGGTACGGCGTCTGGAACTTGGGGTGCACCTTGTTCACGAACGGCGGCAGCAGGCCGTCACGCGCCATCGAATAGAACACGCGCGACTGCCCCAGGAGCATCACCAGGATCACTGACGACAGCCCCGCGATGGCGCCGAGCTTGATCAGCGTGGACATCCAGCCGAGCCCGGCGCGGTCCGCCACGACGGCAATGGGATCGGGGACGTTCAGCTCCTTGTAGGACATCACGCCGGTCGCGATCCCCGAGACCAGGATGTACAGGACCGTGCAGATGAGCAGGGAGCCGATGATGCCGATCGGCATGTCCTTTTGAGGATTCTTCGCCTCCTGCGCCGCGGTGCTGACCGCGTCGAACCCGATGTAGGCGAAGAACACGATCGCCGCTCCCGTCATGACGCCGCTCCAGCCGTAGAGTCCCGGGCCTTGCTGGGGTGGGATGAACGGATGCCAGTTGGCCGGGTTGATCGCGTGGGCCGCTCCGACGATGAAGAGCAGCACGACGGCCACCTTTACGAAGACGATCACGTTGTTGAAGTTTGCCGATTCCTTGATGCCGATGACGAGGAGGGTCGTGACGAGCCCGATGATGATCACCGCGGGAAGGTTGAAGACCGCGGCGACCTGGGTGCCGTCGTGACACGCCACCATGGTGCCGCGCGCCCCCGCCAGGGCGCAGGGGACGTCGATCCCGACATCGTGCAGGAACGAGACGACGTAGCCCGACCAGCCGATCGCGACGGTTACGGCGCCCAGCGCATACTCGAGCACCAGGTCCCAGCCGATGATCCAGGCGATCAACTCGCCCAGCGTCGCATACCCGTAGGTGTAGGCGCTGCCCGCCATCGGCACGAGGGAGGCGAACTCGGAGTAGCACAGGGCCGCGAAGATCGACGCCACACCTGCGAGCGTGAACGACAGCACGACGGCGGGTCCCGAGTTCAGCGCCGCCACCGTCCCGGTGAGCACGAAAATCCCGGTGCCGATGATCGCGCCGATGCCGAGCATGGTCAGGTTGAGCGCGCCCAGGGCCCGCTTCAAGCTGTGATCCGTGAGTGCCTCGGTCTGGAGCTCGGTGACGCTCTTCCGGCGGAGAAGATTCATGCGTCCCTCGTGATGAGTGCGAGCGGTTGTCGGAACGACGGCGAGATGGCCGGGCTAGAGTAGGCCCGTCGTACAGGCCTGTCAAGCCGTTAGAGGCTGTAGTTGGGCGCTTCGCGGGTGATCACCACATCGTGGGGGTGCGATTCGCGCAGGCCGGCCGTGGTGATCTGAATGAACTCGGTCTCGGCGCGCAGGGCGGCGATATCGCACACGCCGCAGTAGCCCATGCCGCTGCGCAACCCGCCCACCATCTGGAAGATCACGTCGGACGCGGGGCCTCTATATGGCACGCGTCCCTCGATGCCCTCGGGCACGAGCTTGGACGGAGAGACCTCGCCTTCCTGGAAGTAGCGATCGGCGGAGCCTTCTTCCATGGCGCCGAGGCTGCCCATGCCGCGGATCACTTTGAAGCGCCGGCCCTCGAGCAGGAACGACTCACCCGGGCTCTCCTCCGTGCCGGCGAGCATCGAACCCATCATCACGCTCTCGGCTCCGGCCGCGAGTGCCTTCACCACGTCACCCGAGTACTTGATGCCGCCGTCCGCGATCACCGGCACGTCCCCCGCCCCGGTCACGCCGTCGATGATCGCCGTGATCTGCGGGACGCCGACGCCGGTGACGACGCGGGTGGTGCAGATCGAGCCCGGACCCACGCCGACCTTCACCGCGTCCACGCCGCGCTCCACCAGCGCCCGCGCGCCCGCCTCCGTCGCCACGTTCCCGCCCACCAGCTGCGCGTCCGGGTACGCCTCGCGCAGGCAGGCCACGGTCTTGAGCACGCCCTCGGAGTGCCCATGCGCCGAGTCCACGACGATCACGTCGCACCCCGCCTCGAGGAGGGCCCGCGCGCGCGCCAGGGCATCGGACGTCCCGCCCACCGCTGCCGCGACCCGCAGGCGCCCGTGTTGATCCTTGTTGGCGTGGGGGTGGCGCCGGCGCTTGAAGATGTCCTTGATGGTGATCAGACCCTTGAGGACGCCCCGCTCGTCCACGACCGGCAGCTTCTCGATGCGGTGCTTGGCGAGGATCCGCTCCGCTTCGTCGAGCCCCGTGCCCACGGGCGCGGTCACCAGGCGGTCCTTGGTCATCGCGTCGCGGATCGGGCGGTCCAGCTCGCGCTCGAACTGCAGGTCGCGGTTGGTGATGATCCCCACCAGGCGCCCGGCGTCGTCCACGATCGGGACGCCCGAGATGCGGAACCGCTCCATCAGGCGCACCGCTTCGCGCAGCGGCCGGTCCGGCCCGAGGGTGATGGGGTGCAGGATCATCCCCGACTCGCTGCGCTTCACGCGATCCACCTCCGCCGCCTGGCGGTCCACCGGCATGTTCTTGTGGATGACGCCGATGCCGCCCTCGCGAGCGATCGCGATCGCCATCTCTGCTTCGGTGACCGTATCCATCGCGGCAGACACGAGAGGGATGTTGAGGGAGATGCCGCGGGTGAAGCGCGAGCGCACGTCCACGTTCCGCGGATGGACGCTCGAGAGCCGCGGAACGAGCAAAACGTCGTCGAAAGTGAGAGCGGAAGCCGGCCGGAAGGTTCCCATGGCGAAAGTTACTGGGCGGGGGGCGTTTCCTCAACCTTGTCCTTGTCGGTCGCCTTCTTTGAAGCCTCTTCCACTGCGGCCTTCCCCGCCGCCGCCACCTTCTCGAGCAACTTCCCGGCCTTGCCCACGGCGTCCATCGTCCCCTTGATGATGTTGATCGGAACCCGGCCCGCCCGCAGCGTGTCTTCGAGCGTTTCCGCCACGCGCTGGAACGGCGGCGCGCCGGCCGGCCGCTCGGCGTACTTGGACTCCAGGAACTCGACGTAGTCGAGCACCTGATACGCCTTGTCGTCGGGCAGCGCGTCGAGCTTCCGAAACAGGCGGTCACGCAGGATCTCGTTCATGGCAGGGTCTCGAGGCTGATCATGTCCAGCACCGGGTTGCCGAGGAACCGCGTGCGGCCGGTGCGCACGCGCGCGGTGACCTGGATGGTGGCGAGGGGCGTGATGGTCTCGAGCTGCGCCCGCCTCGCCTCGGGGACCACGACGTACACGAACCCGCGCTCGGGGAGTGGCCCGCGCGCCAGGATGTAGGTCGCACCGTTCGGAATCTCGGGCCGCAGCTCGTCGGCCTGCTGTGTCGAGATGAACTGCAGCGTCCAGCGGAGCACCTGTCCCGCATAGCGCTGTGGGTCGGTGCGCAGCTCGGCGGCGGTGATGCCCACCAGCACGCCCGGCGGGGCGATCTCAAGGTCCGCACTCTTCACCCACCCCTCGAGCTCCACCCGCGTCCACTCGCCGGAGCGCCCCAGCACTCGCAGGGGCGCGGACGGCGCCAGCGTCCCCGCGGGTTGGCCTTCCGGCGACCGGTACAGCACCGTCCGGCGCGCCGACTCGACGCGGGACGGGTCGACCGGAGCGGAGGGACTCGAGGTCGTGTCGGCTGGACCGACCCCGGGCCCACGGCCCGGAGTCCGTGGGTCCCCGGGCTTGCGGGCAGGGGTCGGTCGCGCTTGGGTCGTGTCGGAGTCCGGTACGGCGGTGCGCGAGCTCGCCACCTGCGCGACCGACTCGAGGTCTGTTTTTTCCAGCCAGCCCGCGCGCGTGACGTGGATCCAGCGACCCGACGTGCCTTCCACGACCTTGTTGAGGAGGAACCCCTGGGGCAGCTTCCCGATGAGCGCGCCCGCGGGCGCGGAGCGCAGGTTCTCCTCCGGCGCGCGCGTGACCGTGAGGTCGTAGCCTGCGCGCGGCGTCGGGCCCACCGAGGTCGCGAAGATCCAGCCCTCGAGCATCACGCCCTGCCAGTCGCCTTGCATCTCGCCGCCCATGAGCACGGCACCACGTGCCAGGCGTGCCAAGCGCTTTCCACCCGGCTCCTGGCAAAACCAGGCCCCATCGGTGGTCACGCGGTAGCGCGCTTGGGCTGCGAGCGGCAGGGGTGCGACGAGCCCCAGCACAACTGGAAGGGCGCGGAGGGCCCGGCTAGATTGCATCCCCTCCAATATGGCAAAGAGGCATGGGCCGCGCACCCCGGTCGTCCTGATCGTGCTCGACGGCTGGGGCTTTCGTCCCGGCCGGGAGGGCAACGCCGTCGAGCTCGGGCGGACGCCCACCTGGCATCGCCTCTGGGCGAACGCGCCCCGCACATTACTCAACGCGTCGGGGCTCGCCGTGGGTCTTCCCGAGGGACAAATCGGCAACAGTGAAGTGGGACACCTGAACCTCGGCGCCGGTCGGGTGGTGCCGCAGGACATCGTGCGCATCTCGCAGTCGATCGAGTCCGGAGAGTTCTTCCGGTTACCACCGCTCGTGGAGTTGTGCACCGCTGTGAAGCGGCGCGGCGGAACGCTTCACCTGCTGGGGCTGATCGGCAGCGGTGGCGTGCACGCGCTCGATGACCATCTCGTGGCGGCCGCCAGACTGGGCCATCTGCACGACCTGCCGGTCGCGATCCACGCCTGGCTCGACGGACGCGACACGCCGCCCCAGTCGGGATTGGCGTTCATGCAGGAGCTGGTGGAGCTATTGGCCCAATACGGCGGCCGGGCGGTAGTCTCGACGGTGGTGGGGCGCTACTACGCGATGGACCGTGACAAGCGGTGGGAGCGCACCAAGATCGCGTACGACGCCATGGTGCACGGCGTGGGCGCGGTCGTCCCCGACCCGATCTCGGGCGTCCGTCAAGCCTATGACGCCGGCGAGACCGACGAGTTCGTGAAGCCCCGGGTGGTCGCGGGCACGCCGCGCATCCGGCCAGGTGACGGGGTGTTCTGTTTCAACTACCGGGCCGACCGTATGCGCCAGATCGTGCGCGCGCTGGCGGTGGACGGGTTCGACAGCTTCGACACCGGCACCCGACCCGCCGTCGATCTCGTCACCATGACGCAGTACGACGGGACGTTTCCCTTTCCGATGGCGTTCGGGCCGATGGTGCTCTCCGAGATCGTGGCGCAGGTGCTGACCGAGCACGGCAAGACCATGTTTCGGACCGCCGAGACGGAGAAGTACGCGCACGTCACATACTTCTTCAACGGCGGCGTGGAGACGCCCTACCCCGGTGAGGAGCGGCTCCTCGTGCCGTCGCAGAAGGTCGCCACCTACGATCTGATGCCCGAAATGAGCGCGCCCGGGGTCACCGACGTACTGTGCAGCGCGATCGAGACGGGGCACCACGACTTCATCCTGTGCAACTACGCGAACGGGGACATGGTCGGCCACTCCGGGGTACTAAGCGCGGCCGTGAAAGCCGTGGAGACGGTCGATCAATGTCTCGAGCGGGTCGTCAAGAGCGCCGAGCGGCGCGGCGCCACGCTGCTCATCACGGCCGATCATGGCAACTGCGAGCTGATGATCGACCCGATGACGGACGGCCCGCACACGGCGCACACCACGAACCCGGTGCCGTTTCTTGTTGTGGGCGACGCGGTGCGCGGCCCGCTGCGCCACGGCGGCGCGCTGCGCGACGTCGGCCCCACGGTGCTCCGGCTGCTCGACATCCAACCACCGCCGGAAATGACCGGCAGAGACTTAAGGGAGACGGATTGATGAAAGACGTGATATGACGCTACGACGCCACGTTGTACGTGTCCTGTGCGCGACCATCGGTACGTTCGTATGGCTTAGCGTCGTAGCGTCGTACCACGGTGTCGCCGCCCAAGTTGGCCACGAGCCCGCCCACTCCCCCTACCACGACGTCCGGGGCGGTGGCGTCGTGGTTTTCACCATCGGGTATCTGGGTGGCAGCCGGGGCATCGTGGGGGTCGGCCCGTCGCACGGCAAGACCGGCGGCATCCGCTACGAAGTACCGTTCGGCGCAGTCGGCGCGTCGCTCGGCCTCGCGTACGCGCGCATGGACCGCTTCGTCGTCGACCCCTTCAAGGACACCACGTCGCGGAAGACCGGGCCCTTTACCGACGACGTCGTGATCCTGGACGCCGGGCTGCAGCTCGTCCTCACGGGCCGCAAGACGTGGCGGGGTTTCGCCCCGTACGTAGGAGGCGTCCTAGGTGTGGCCGTCGGTGGAACGTCGCCGCCGGACCCGAGCGGTTACAAGTTCGGGACGAAGTTCACCGTCGCTCCCAACTTTGGCCTGCGCTGGTACCCCGCCCGGCGCCTCTCCGTACGGGGAGACTTCCGCCTGGTGCTCTGGAAGCTCGTCTATCCCACCCAGTACAAGCAGCCGGACACGATCGACAACACCCCGGTCCTGCCCAGTACCGCGTCGCTCACCGAGTGGACCTCGCATCCGTGGGCGACGATCGGCGTGGGATGGATTTTCTAGGGGAGGGATTACGGCGCGCCGTCGCCCTGCTCCTCACGGGCGACGGCGAAGTGTACGGCATTGCGGTCCTCACCCTCAAGATCGGCCTCATCTCCACCGTCCTGGCCTGCGGGCTCGGCATCCCCGTGGGGTTCGTGCTCGCCACGAGACCGTTCTGGGGGCGCCGCGCCGCGCTCACCGTGGTCAACACCGCCCTCGCGTTTCCCACCGTGGTGGTGGGGCTGCTGCTCTACGGCCTGCTCTCTCGCCGCGGGCCGCTCGGCGGTCTCGAATGGCTCTACACCTGGCAGGCAATCGTGGTGGGCGATGTCGTGCTCGCCCTCCCCATCGCCGCTGCGCTCGCGGCCGCCGCGGTCCAGGGCGTCGATCCCCGCATCCGTCGCACCGCCGAGACGCTCGGCGCGGGCCGCTGGCGCACGGCGTGGACGGTGGCGCGCGAGGCCCGGTTCGCGCTCGCGGCGGTGATCACGACCGCCTTCGGCCACGTCGTGGCGGAGATCGGGTCCGCCATGACCGTGGGCGGCAACATCCGCGGCCAGACGCGGACCCTCACGACCGCGGTCGCTCTGTACACCAGTCAGGGCGACTTCGGGCTCGCGCTCGCGCTCGGGCTCATCCTGCTACTCCTCGCCTTGCTCGTGAACGTCGCCCTGCAGGCGCTCCAGGGCCGCGGCAATGCTTGAGCTCGTCGCCGTGCGGCACCGCTACGACGGCCGCGTGGTGCTCGATATCGAGCGCTTCGCCGTCGCGCCCGGCTCGGGCGTCGCGATCGTGGGACCGAACGGATCGGGCAAGAGCACCTTGCTGCGGCTGCTCGCCTTGCTCGAGCGTCCCTCCGAGGGAGAGGTGCGACTGGACGGCGTCGTGGTGACCGGAGCGGGCCCGCGGCGGCGCATCACGTTGGTGGAGCAGCGTCCCGTCCTGCTGCGCGGCACGGTCCGTGAGAATCTAGCGTTCGGTCTGCAGGTGAGAGGGATGAGACGCACGGAAGTGAACAGAACAGTAGAGAGCGTCGCGGGGCGGCTCGGGATCACGCCGCTGCTGCACCGCAGGCGGCACGAGTTGTCGGACGGAGAGGTGCAGCGCGTCGCGGTGGCGCGCGCGCTCGCGATCGAGCCGGACGTGCTGCTGCTCGACGAGCCCGCCAGCTCGGCCGACCGCGCCGCGGCGCAGACGCTGTATCGCGCACTCGCCGAAGAGCGGGCCCGCCGCCCGCTCGCCGTCTGCCTCGCGTCGCACCAGCTGGAGGACGCATACCGCTGGGCGGATGACGTGCGCGCCCTCGCGGAGGGCAGGCTGTCACCTGTCACGCCGGAGAACCTGTTCCGCGTGGACCTGCCCGTGAGTGCAGGCGGCGGCGATCTGAAGCATGTGTGCGTCGGCACGATCGAGATCGCCACGACGACCGACAAGACGGGTCCCGCGATCCTGGCGGTGCCGCCCACGGACATCTTCGTGAGTCGCGAGCCGCTCGCCTCTTCGGCGCGCAACGTGTTCACGGGGCGCGTGACCCGACTCACGCATCAGCGCCCCGGGACTGTACAAGTGACGGCGGACGTAGGCGTGGAACTCGTAGCGGTCGTCACGGAGGAGGCAGCGCGGGATCTTGGGCTCACGCCGGGAGGCCCAGTGGTGTTCTCCTTCAAGGCCAGTGCGGTGCGGGTGTTCTAGCCGTGCCGATCAGCTATCTTACGCGCATCGTTGAGTTTAGCGCGACGCACTACATCCGGCGGGCCGACTGGCCCGACGAGCGGAACGCCCAGGAGTTCGGGCGGGCGGCGGTCGAGCATGGCCACCGCTACCAGTGCCGGGTCACGGTGCGAGGGCCGCTTGTGGCGGAAGCAGGGGGTGTGATGAGCCTCGAGGCGCTGGATCGTCTGCTGGCCGAGGAAATCACCCGGCGTCTCGATGGCCAGAGCATCAACGAGGCGCTCCCCGAGTTCGCTCCCGGACGCCGGCTCGCGACGGGGGAGGCGCTGGCGGTGCACCTGTGGGAGCGCATCGTGCCCCGGCTCCCGCGCGGCGTCACGTTGCACGCGGTGCGCGTGCAGGAGGGGCCGCACATCTATTCGGAATATTTCGGTGAAAAAGGATGAGGCCATGGCCCCGGGCGTCAGCCCGGGGAAACCGGAGGCCCCCGCCCCCGGCTCGCGTCGCGGGCGCATGCTCGCCGACTCGGCCGTGGTCGAAGAGCTGCCCGTGTGGCTGGAGGTGAACGGCGAGCCGGCGGTGACCTGGATGTGCACGCCGGATCAGCTGGAGGAGCTGGCCACGGGGTGGCTCCACGGCGAGGGCTACATCGAGTCGCTCGACGACCTGGTGAAGCTGCGGCCCTGCGCTCCCGACCTGGGGTTCTGGGCCGAGGTGAAGCCGGAGCGGGTGGCCGCCGTGAAAGGTGAGAACCGCAAGCGCGTGCTCGCTTCGGGGTGCGGGGCCGTGTCCACCTTCCTCGCCGATCCGCACCAGGTGGCGCACGCGCCGGCCCGGGGCGAGCCGCCCGCGGCGGAGCGGCTACGCGCCCTCTTCAAGGATCTGTTCGGGCGCGGGGAGCGCTACAATGAGACCGGCGGCATCCACGCGGCCGCCCTGACCGACGACCAGCGCCTGCTGTTCCATGCCGAGGACATCGGGCGCCACAACGCCGTGGACAAGGTGGTGGGCGCGGCGGTCATCGCCCGGGTGCCGATCGCCGGACGCGGGCTGCTCGTGACCGGCCGTATCTCGGCCGAGCTCGCGTACAAGGCCGCGCGCGCCGGGCTCGCGTGGGTCGCGACGCCGAGCGTGCCATCGACCCTGGCGGTGACAATCGCACGGCGCACGGGGATCGTGCTGGTGGGGCGCGCGGTGAGCGGGACGCCGCACGTCCACCGGCCGGACGCGTGACCGCGGCGGCGCTGCGCGACATTCTTGGCACGGCGCGCACGATCGCCGTCGTGGGGCTGTCGCCCAAGTCGACGCGCCCGAGCCACGCGGTCGCACGCTACCTTCAGGGCGCGGGCTACCGCATCGTCCCCGTGAACCCGGGCCACGCCACAATCCTCGGCGAGAAGAGCTACCCCACTCTCACTGCCGCCGCGGCGGACCAGGCGATCGACGTGGTGGACGTGTTTCGGCGCAGCGAGTACGTCGGGACGATCGTAGACGAGGCCATCGGCGTGCAGCCTCCCCCTCAGCTGATCTGGCTCCAGGTGGGCGTGGTCGACGACGCGGCCCGGGCACGGGCACAGGCGGCGGGCATTCCCTGCGTCATGGACCGCTGCCTGATGGTCGACCACCGGGCGCTGGGAGTCTGATAGTGCGCGGCGCCGTCCTCGCCGGCGGCGCGGCGCGCCGCTATGGCGGGCATCCCAAGGGGCTGGTGCAGCTCGGAGGGCGACGCATCCTCGACCGCGTGGTGGACGCCGTGGGCGCCGTGACCGGTGAACCGCCGTTGCTGATCGCCAACGCGCTGCAGGGACCCGCCTGGCGGCCCGACCTCCGCACCATTCCCGACGTTCGCCCCGGTAGCGGCAGCCTGGGAGGGATCCACACCGCTATCGTGTCGGGCGCGGGACCGGTGCTGTGCGTCGCGTGGGACATGCCGTTCGTCACCATCGAGCTGCTGCGGGCGCTGGTGGAGGGCTCGACGGGCTGGGACGCGTTCCTCCCCGAAAGCGATGGCCGGCGCGGTGTGGAGCCGCTGTGCGCCGTGTACGGACCAGCATGCGCGGCGGCGATTGAGCGGCAGCTCGCGCTCGGCGACCTGCGGGCGATCGGCTTCCACGCCGATGTGAAGGTCGGTACACTACCGCTCGAACGGGTGCGCGCGCTGGGCGACCCGGGCCTGCTGTTTTTCAACGTAAACTCTCCGGCAGATCTCGAACGGGCGGAGGCGGCGTGGCGGCAACGCGGATGATGTCGATCATCGGGCGCAAGAACGCCGGCAAGACCACGCTCCTGGTGGCGCTCGCGGCGGAGCTCGTGCGTCGGAAATTTCGCGTGATGACGATCAAGCACGGCACCCACGCCGCCGACACGGACCAGCGCGGCAAGGATTCCTGGCGCCACTGGCACGAAGGGCACGCCGAGCG
>Ga0114129_10013573_pt1 | contig 11606 bp, 7 predicted proteins | sample RhiMetdeltSRZDD1_FD_80071 | JGI IMG/M metagenome (GOLD analysis project Ga0114129, IMG submission 80071) | Populus rhizosphere microbial communities from Tennessee, USA - Rhizosphere MetaG P. deltoides SRZDD1 (version 2) (version 2) | ecosystem: Host-associated > Plants > Roots > Rhizosphere >... | reverse complement strand
ATGCGCCCGGGTTCCTACGAAGCGTAGACGAGCGTCGCAGGCGTCCCCGTCGGCTCGATCGAGACCTTGCGGAAGCCGGCCTCGCGCAGCCACGCCTCGTAGTCCGCGCGCCTCCAGGTCTGTCCTTCTTTCGTGCGCAGGAGCATCACCGACCGGAAGATCAGCGCAAAGGAGGGTCCCGAACGGTCGTCGTCGACGACGAAGTCCGAGATGACGAACGTGCCGCCGGGCTTCAAAGCCTTCTTGATCCTGCGAAAGGTGGCGATGTTTTCGGACGGCGACTCCTGATGCGCGATGTGCGAGTAAACGGCCAGGTCGTGCTCGGCGGTTCCGAAATCGGCCTCGTGAAAATCGCCGTCCACCGTACGGAAGCGGTCGCCGACGCCGCGACGGCCGACGAAGTCCCTCGCGATGCGGTTGACGTTCGCCCAGTCGAACTGGGTCGAGCGCGCCTTGGGGTTGATTCCGAGCCAGAGCGCGGAGTAGATCCCGGAGCCGCCTCCCACGTCGAAGATGGAGATGGGGCCGGCGCGAGCCAGCTCGAGCCGCTCCGCCGCGGCCATCGCGACGGGGACTGAGAGCACCGCGATCGCGGGGACGAGCTCCTCCCAGAAGGGACTCTCCGGAACATCCGTGGTGTCGGTCGTTTCGGGCCGCCCGGTCCGCGCCACTTCCGGCAGCGCCAGCAAGCCCGGGAACTCGGCAAGCTGCACTCTGGGGAAGCCTCCGAAGTAGGAGGGCTTCCTCTCGACGAGGAACTCGGCCGCATCGGGAGCGTTGCGGTAGCGTCCCCCCGACACGGTCAGAAATCCCAGACCGACGAGCCCGTCGAGCAGCGTTCCGGCGCCTCGGGCCGAGAGTCCGGCCTTCTTCGCCAGAGCCTCGACCGTGTCGGCCCCCGCCTCGATGTGCGTGAAGACGGAATGGTGGACGGCGGCGGCCAGGATCGCGAGGGCCCAGCCGCCCGAGGCCACCTGCATGATTCGTTCGAGCGTCGGACGTTCATCGTTCATTTTGATCCCTTTCAGGGTGGTCGAGCGGCGTGGGGGCAGCACAGACCGGCAAGCAAGAATAGTTCACCGAGAAGGCGGCAGCTCGTTCACCGACAAAATGCACGACTTCCCGCCTCATCCCATTCTCTTCCGTGGGCGGCGGCCGACCTAACCGGACGCTCCGATCCCCATCTCTACCCAGTCGAACTCCTCTTCCAGCCGATGGAACGCATCGTCACCGATGTCGTCCCTGGCCCTCATGTCGAAGACGACCCGCCGGGCCGCGGCGAGAGCTCGTCGGTGGATCTCTCCGTGGGCCGAGCCCCGGGACTCCGCGGCAGCTGCATCCTGCGCCGGGCGGCTCAAATGCGCCTCGAATTCGAGTCGCACGGCTTGAGCCGCCGGCGACGTGTCGCCCGCAAAGGTGGCGAGCGCGGCTTCCAGCGCTCGCTCCCGCGCCGCGTCGACTTCCCGCCCGACCGGATCGTCATCGTGGAGGTCGAGCGCCCGGATGAGAGGACGGAGCGTCAGCCCCTGCACGACGAGCGTCCCGATGACGACCGCAAACGCCGTCAGGACGATGAGGTCGCGGAATGGAAAGGCGCCTTCGCCGGCGCGGTCCGGAAGGGCAAGCGCCGCGGCCAACGTGATGACTCCGCGCATGCCGGACCACGAAATGATCAGGCCGCTGCCGACCGTCGGCGGCGACATGGGCCGACGTGGATGAAAGCCGAACCGGCGGTTTCTCCACCGAGCGATCGTGTTGTGGGTCATGACCCAGACGATCCTCACCACGATCACCGTCAAGAGGACCACGCCCGCAACGAAGAGATAGCGCATGCGCGTGGCGGGCTCGAGACTCGTCAGAATGGGACGGATCTGCAGGCCGATGAACACGAAAGCGAGCACGTTGAGCAGGAAGACCGCGGTATCCCAGACCGCATAGGCAGGCAGGCGAAGCCACGCCGGTGTCCGCTCCGGCGCCCGCCGCGCGACCGCGATGGCAAAACTCACCATCGTGAGGACGCTCGAGAGGCCAAGCCGGTCGGCGAGAATCCAGACGCCGAACGTGCTGATGAACTGGAGAATGACGGCGGTGGGCACGTCCCGGACGTCCTTCGTCAGCCACAACATGAGCCATGCCAGCGCGGGCCCAACGACGATGCTCCCGACGACGACCAATAGAAGCGTGGGCGCCAGGGTCCCGATCGAGAATGCGTTCATCGCGACCGCCCCGACGGCCAGTCGGTAGATCAGCAGGGCGCTGGCGTCGTTCAGCAGGCTCTCACCCTCGAGGATCGTCAGGATGCGATGCGGCGGGCGGAGCTGACGCAGAACCGCCGTCGCCGCGGCGGCATCGGGTGGCGACACGATGGCTCCCAGCGCGATCGCCGCGGCCCACGGCATCGCCGGGACGAGCGCACGCGCGACGACGGCGACGACGAACGTCGTCAGGAGCACGCTCACGACGGCGAGACTCGCCACCGCCACCCAGTTGTCTCTGAGGTCCCGAGGCGACGTGTCGTACGCCGCGTCCAACAGTACCGGCGCGACGAACAGCGCCAACGCCACACCAGGGTCGATCGAGAACTTGGGCGCTCCCGGCAGAAAAGCCAGGACGGCGCCGCCGAGCGCCAGAAACGCGGGATACGGCGCGCCCACGCGGCGAGCGATGGCGGCAAGAAGGACCGCCACGAGCAGCACGCTCAGGAGCGATTCGAACCCGGTCATGAGCCCGAAAGATTACGCCGGATCTACACCTGCGCGAAGCCGCCGTCCGCGAACAATTCCGTTCCCGTGACTCGCAGATTCACAGAAGCCACTCGATGGGTAACGCCGACAGAAACCTGACCCAGACACGTCGCCACACGCCCGTCCCAGGCTCTCTGTCGTGCCGCAACGACTCCCCTCCCCGGGGCTCGACCCAGAAGAGCTGCCCGCCCTCGGCGAGGCGCACCTCGTACGCATCCATCGGGACGCGGCTTCGAAAAGTCGCATCGATCTGACCTGCCAATGCGGGGCTCTCGATAATGAAGCCCATTTCCGTGTTCAGCGTTGCTGAGCGAGGATCGAAATTGAACGAGCCAATGAACACGTGCGCGCCGTCGGCAGAGAACGTCTTTGCGTGCAGGCTCGACCCGGAACTCCCGATGCTGCCCGCGGGCTTCTCAGGGCCGGGGCCTGTGGCCATCGCCCGCCGCAACTCGTAGAGCGTGATCCCCGCGTTGAGCAGAGGCTTGCGCCGCTTCGCATAACCGGCATGAACGAAGGCCACATCCGTGGCCTCCAACGAATTCGTGAGAACCTTGATCGACACGCCCCGCTCAGCCAGGGCCGCAAACCATGCGACGCCCGCGGCGGTCGGTACGAAATACGGCGAGACGAGCTCCAGGTCGGTCCCCAGGTCAACCAGGGCGCGTTTCAGCTCCTGAAACACGAGCGTTTCCGGCGCCGCCCGGCCGAGCCCCTTGGCGGGGTCATCGCTGACCATCCGCGTCACGGCCCATTCGAGTTCCAAAGTTCCCTCAATGAGGTCATGTGCAAAAGAGGAGTCGCGTAACGCACCGGTGTACGCCACGGCAGCGGGGCTGCACTCGATCCGCAGGGCCGCCGCCGCGACATCGCCGATCTTGTCCGGGCCGACGGGTGATAACAACCACTCGGCGGGATAGGACGAACCGCTGACCCAATACCGGTCAAACGAGTTGGACACCTCATTCACGACCGGGCCCACCGCAAGCACGTCGAGATCCGCGAACAGGACACCGTGCGTAGCACCGAAGTACTCGTCACCGATGTTCCGGCCGCCGATGATCGTGGCTTGATTGTCGGCAGTGAACGACTTGTTGTGCATGCGTCTGTTCAGCCGCGAGAAGTCGGTCAAGTACCCCAATGCGCGCGGCTTGCGAATGACGAAAGGGTTGAATAGCCGAACTTCGATATTCGGATGCGAATCGAGCACCGCCAGCGTCGGGTCCAGGCCCGACGTGTTGTTGTCGTCCAACAAGAGCCGAACGCGGACTCCACGATCGGCGGCTGCGTGCAGGGACTCGAACAGCAGGGTGCCCGTCATGTCCTTGCGCCAGATGTAATACTGAACATCCAGGCTCCGCTCGGCGGCTCGAGCCAATAGGACCCTCGCGGCAAACGCGTCTCGCGCATCCGGCAGCGGGCAAATGCCCGAGAGGCCCGGGCGAGCGGCGACGCGCGGAGTGATCGCCCTCCCGAGCCGGGTGCCGGTGGTGTCCGAGAAGGCCGTGGAGGGCCTTCGGTGTTCCAGCGATGGCAGAGCGCTGACTCGTATCATCGGACTCGGTTTGGAGCGAAAAATGGGGATCGAACCCGCGACTTCCATCCTGGCAAGGTGAGGTGTACTTCGGGACGTTCCGGGACGCTCCCGAATCTGCCCGCGCCGGAGGACATCCCTATGCGCTTCTCACCGTCATCACAGGGCAGGGAGCCGTTGAGATCACTCGCGAGGCCACGCTGCCCAGGAAGAGACGCGCGGCTCCCCGGCGCCCGTGGGTTCCCATGACGATGAGGTCGACACGCTGTTGTTTGGCCGCTTCAATGATCGCCTCGTCTGCAAAGCCCGTGAGAACCATGGCCCGGGCCTCGACTCCCTCCTTCCGGGCGTACTCCACGACAGGCCGCAACTTCCTCTCGACCCCCTCCCGTAGCTTCTGGTCCCACTCCTCGTAAACCCTCGCAGGCGCATGACTGAGTTCAACCAGGCCAGGCTCCTGGTAAGCATGTGCGATCAAGAGCAGAGCTCCATCTCGCTTGGCCATCTTCACGGACTGCTCAAAGGCGGGAGTGGAAGCCGGCGAAAAGTCCGTCGCTACGAGAATCCTCTGGAACATCTTCATCGGACTTCCCTTATCCCACGCGTGTGAACGAACTCTCGTTCTCTCACCCGGGTGTCACGGCTTCAGAGGTGAGGCGCAGTCGGGGTTTTCGGCACCGACGAGTCCAGAGGAGGCCGAACCCACCCGGGATCCACGGTGTTCCACCCGCCGCCCAGCGCCTTGTAGAGCTGGACAAAGTTGAACAGACGCGAGAACCGCGTCTGTGCGAGAGCGTTCTCTGCCGGGAAAAGCTGCTGCTGAGCATCGAGCACTTCGATATAGCTCGAGAGCCCGGCACGGTATCGGAGACCCGAGAGGCGAACGGCCTCCTGATAGGCGGCGACCGATCGCGCCAGCTGCTTCTCGACCTCCGCGAGTTCTTGGTGGGCGACTAAGGCCGTCGAGACTTCGCCAAAGGCATTCGTGACGGCCGACTCGTACTGAATCTTCGCCTGCTCCCACTGCGCGACGTTGACGTCGTACTGGTTCTTCAGGCGCAGTCCCTGGAAGAGAGGACCGGTCAGACCCGCCGCAACCGACCAGGTCTTGCCGGCCTGGAAGAGGTCGGAGACCTCGGGACTGACGCCGCCAAGGGAGCCTGTCAGGGTGATCGCCGGGAAGAAGCTCGCCATCGCGGCCCCGACGTTGGCGTTCGCCGAGATGAGCTGCTGCTCGGCCTCGCGCAGATCGGGCCGCCGCTCCAGAAGCGTCGATGGCAGCCCAGCCGGAACTTCGGGTGGCAACGCCTGTTCGGTCAGGTTCCTGCCGCGAGGGATCGGTCCCGGGTTGCGGCCGAGCAGGAAGCACAGCAGGTTCTCCTGCGCCACGATCTGGCGTTTGAGATTCGGGATGGCCGCGGCGGATGTGCCCAGAGCCGCCTCCGCGCGAGAGACTCCGAGATAGGAAGCAACGCCGCCGACAAGCTGGCGATTGAAGAGATCGTAGGTTCCCTGAAACGCCTCCGTCGTCCGGCGCGCGATCTCGAGCTGCGCATCGAGTTCCCGAAGTTCGAAATAGGCTTGCGCCACTTCCGAGACGACAGAGAGAAGGATCCCCCGGCGCGCCTCGCTGCTCGAGAGGTATTGGGCCAGCGCGGCCTCGGAAAGGCGCCGGATGCGGCCCCAGAGGTCGATTTCCCAGGAAAGACCGAGATTGACGTCGTGGAGATTGACGGGTGTCGAGCCCGGCTGGACGAATTCCGACCGACGGCTCCGCGACCACTCTCCCTGGTACCGGATCTGGGGGAAGAGTTCCGAGCGCGTGATGCCGGCTCGCGCCCGGAACTCTTCGACTCGCCAGACCGCCCCCCGAACGTCGTAGTTGTTGCGCAGGGCCTCGTCGATCAGGGACTTCAAGGAGTCGTCGCCGAAGACTTCCCACCATGGCTGGTCGGCGAGAGAGGCGGCCTCGGCAGAGCCGATCTGGCCGCGGGTCTGTTCCGGAACCGTGACCGCCGGGCGCTTGTATCTCGGACCGACGGCGCAGGCGGCGGAAAGACTCACGGCGAGCAAAAGCGCGATGATCGATTTCACGTCACTTGGCCCCTCCTGAGGGGCTTGGCCCGGGCGCGGTCGAAACCGCGTCGGGTACCTTGCCGCGCCTGCGCGCCGCGAAGCGCTCGACGCTCACGAAGAGAAACGGAATCACGAAGATCGCGATTGCCGTTGCGGCGAGCATGCCGACGATGACGACGGTCCCGAGGATGCGCCGCGAAGCCGCCCCGGAGCCGCTCGCGATCCAGAGCGGCACGCACCCCAGGATGAACGCGAAGGAAGTCATCAGGATGGGCCGGAAGCGCAGTGTCGCCCCCTCGAGCGCCGCGTCCACGACGTCTTTCCCCTTCTCGAGCTCGTTCTTGGCGAACTCGATGATCAGGATCGCGTTTTTCGCAGCCAGCCCGATCAACATGATCAGGCCGATCTGCGCGAAGACGTCGAGATCGTAACGGCGGAGGAAGAGCCCGAGGAAGGCGCCGAAGACGGCGATCGGCACGGAGAGAAGAACGCTGAAAGGAAGGGACCAGCTTTCGTACAGCGCGGCCAGGATCAGGAAGACCAGAACGAATGAAAGACCGAACACGCCGGCGGCCGTGCCCGCGGCTCTCTTCTCCTGATAGGAGAGGTCGCCCCAGTCGTAGCCCATCTCCGGCGGAAGGACGTCCTTGGCCACCTCCTCGAGCGCCGTCATCGCCTGGCTCGAGCTGTAGCCCGGCGCGGCCGAGCCGATGACCTGAGCTGCTCGATAGAGGTTGAAGCGGTTCGTGTACTCCGGGCCTTCGATGCGGCGGATCGTTGCCAGCGCCGAAAGGGGCACCATGTTGCCGTCATTGTTCCGCACGTAGAACTGGCCGATATTCCGAGCGCTGACACGGTCCTCGCCCTCCGCCTGGAGAAAAACCCTCCATTGCCGTCCGAAGCGGTTGAACTGGTTCAAGAACAGGCCGCCGAGGAAAGTCTGGAGGGTCAGGTAGACGTCGCGGACGGCAACGCCCTGCTTCAAGACCTTGTCGCGATCCACGTCGGCATAAAGCTGAGGAACTGAGGCGCTGAACAGGGAGTTGACGTTCGTCAGCTCCGGCCGCTTCCGGCAGGCCTCCAGGAACTTCTGCAGATTTTGAGCGAGGAACGCGACAGTCCCGCCACTGCGGTCCTGGAGCCAGAAGGAGAAGCCGCCTGCGCTGCCGAGGCCTGGAATCGCCGGCGGAGGGAATCCGAAGGCGGCCGCTTCGGGAACGCCCATGGCAAACGCGCCGTTCAGCTTCTTCAAGAGGCCCGCAGCCTGCAATTCCGGTTTCTTTCGCTCTCCCCAATCCTTGAGCTGGACGAAGAAGAAGGCGTTGTACGAGGCCGAGACCCGCGAAAGCAGGCTGAAGCCGACGACGGTCGTGGTGGACCGGACCCCCTCGGTCTTCGCGAGGATCCCCTCGATCTTGCGGCAGACGGCGTCGGTGCGCTGGAGCGAGGCCGCCGCCGGGAGCTGAACATTCAAGAGGAGATACCCCTGGTCCTCCTCGGGTACGAAGCTCGTCGGCAGCTTCCTGCCGAGAACCCCGTCGAGGAGAACGAATCCGCCGAGGATGACGATCGCGATGACTCCCTTCCGGATCAGCGCGTGGGAGAGGTCCACGTAGCCGTGTGTCATCCGCGCGAACCACTGGTTGAAACCCGCGAAAATGCGGCCGATCGGGCCCTTCGACTCTTTGCGAGGCTTCAGCAGCATCGCGGAAAGGGCCGGCGAGAGCGTCAATGCGTTGAAGGCGGAGATGACGACCGAGATGGCGATCGTCACGGCGAACTGCTTGTTCAGTCGCCCCTGGATGCCGCTCATGAAGGCCACCGGGATGAAGACCGAGGCCAGGATGAGCGCGATGCCGATGACCGGCCCTGAGACCTCGTTCATCGCTTGCAGCGTCGCGTCGCGCGGCGACATGCCCTGCTCGATGTGATGCTCGACCGCCTCGACGACGACGATCGCATCGTCCACGACCAGGCCGACGGCGAGGATCAGGCCGAAGAGGGAGAGCGTGTTGATCGAGAACCCCAGGAGCGGAAAGACCGCGAACGTGCCGATCAACGAGACCGGGACGGCGATCATGGGGATGAGCGTCGCGCGCCAGTTCTGGAGGAAGAGGAAGACGACGAGGATGACGAGGACGATGGCGGCCACCAGGGTCTTGACGATTTCCCGGATCCCCTCGGTGACCGGAAGCGTCTGGTCCAGAGAGATCGCGTAATCGAGGTCGGCGGGGAAGCGCTGCTTGAGCTCCGCCATCGTCTTCTTGACGCCTTTGGCCACAGCCAGGGCATTGGATCCCGGCGCCTGAAAGAGCGCGATGATGCAGGCCGGCTTGCCGTTCAACCGGCCGACCTGTTTGTAGGAGAGGCCTCCCAGCTCGATTCGGGCGATGTCCTTCAGGCGCACGACCGAGCCGTCCGGGTTGGACCGCACGACGATCTGGCCGAACTCCTCCGCCGTCTGGAGCCGCCCCTGCGCCCGCACCGTATAGGTCATCTCCTGCCCTTTCGGGGCGGGCTCAGCGCCGACCTGGCCGGCGGGGTTCACGCTGCTCTGCTGCTGGACGGCCACGTTGATATCCGGAACCGTGATCCCGAGCTTGGCGAGCAGATCCGGCTTGACCCAGATTCTCATCGCGTAGTCGCCGGCGCCGAAGACCAGGACCTGGCCGACGCCCGGAACGCGGTAGAGAGTGTCGATGACATTGATCGTGGCGTAGTTGGCCAGGAAGAGGGCGTCGTAGGTGTTCTTCGGAGAATAGAGAGGGATCAGAAGCAACGGCAGCCCGGTCGAGCTGCGGATGTTCAAGCCGAACTGGTTGACGTCGGTGGGCAGAAATGGCTGAGCCTGACCCAGGCGGTTCTGCGTATTGACCTGGTCCAGGTGGACGTCCGAATCGATGTCGAACGTGACGAACTCCTGCAAGGTGTTGTCATTGGCGTTGATCGACTGCATGTACAGCATCTTGTCCACGCCGTTCATCTGCTGCTCGATCGGCGTGGCCACCGACTGCTCGATCGTCACCGCGTCCGCTCCCGGGTACGTGGTCGAGACGATGATCTGCGGAGGAACGATGTCGGGAAACTGCGCGACCGGAAGTCCCCCCATCGCGACGAGGCCTCCGATGACCGTGACGATGGCGATGACGATCGCCACGATCGGGCGACCGATGAAGAACCGGGACATGCCGCTATTTCCCCGGGGCCGCTGGAGCCGCCGGCGCCGCGGGCTCCGCGGCCGGCTTCGGGTTGACGACCATGCCCGGCTTGACCTTCTGAATCCCCTCGACCACGATGCGATCTCCGGGGCTCAGGCCCTTCTCGATGATCCACAGGTTGCCGACGCGATCCCCCGTCTGGACCGGCCGGATTTCGACCTTGTCGTCTGGACCGACGACGGCGACCTGGTACAGACCCTGAAGCTCCGAGACCGCGCGCTGGGGAACGAGGAGCGCGCCCTTCCGGATGTCCGTGGACGCGCGCACCTTCGCGTATTGACCGGGGCGCAGCAGATGCTTCGGGTTGGGAAAGAGCCCTTGAACCTGGATCGTGCCGGTCTTCAAGTCCACGTTTCGATTGGCCAGAACGGGGTCACCCCGCTGCGGGTACGCCGTCCCGTCCGACAGAGTGAGCACGAGCATCCCCTTGTCCTGCGGCGGAGTGCCTCGGACCGCGTCCACGGGACCTCGCTTCTGCGCCCAGGCCATGTATTCCTGTTCGCTCGGGTTGAAGTAAACCTTGATCGGATCGACGACCGAGACCGTCGTCATGATCGTCTGTCCGTTGACCAGATCGCCGACCTGAGACTTGGCGATGCCGGCGATTCCGTCGATGGGAGACATCACCTTGGTCCAACCCACGTTGAGCTGCGCCTGCTCGACGGTGGCCCGGGCTGAGGCGACGTTCGCCTGCGCCTGACGCTCGGCGGCCACGGCGTTGTCCAGTTCCTGCTGGCTGATCGCACGCTCGGCGACCAGAGGCGTGAATCGCGCGACGTCGAGCTTGGCTTTGCCGAGCGCCGCCTCGTTTTGAGCCAGGAATCCCTTTGCCTGATCGAGAGCGGCCTGAAACTGGCGCGGGTCGATCTCGAAAAGCACGTCACCTCGGTGGAGAAAGGAGCCCTCGATGTAAACCTGCCTCAGGACGTAGCCCGTAACCTGCGGTCGGATATCGGCGTTGACGAAGCCGTCGAGTGTGCCGATCCACTCCTGGGTGATCGGCACGTCCTTCTGAGTGACTGTCGCGACCTCGACCGGGAGGGATGGGCCCGGAGGCGCCGCCGGTTTCTTACCGCAAGAGAGGCAGACGAGCCCGGCGAGAAGAAATCTCGAAAGCTTTACCGTCGAGAAGCTGGCCGTTCGCGGCTCCCGAGCGAGGGATACAGGCATCGAGGCCTCCGAGGTGCTTCCTCGAAAGCTATCACTCGACAGGTCAGCCGAGAGGCATCACGCGGGGAAGGCAAATCGGCGTAGCAGTTCGACGTATCGCGGGTCCGTGTGGATTCTATGCCGCGCCCACTTACGAACCTTTGCTATGGGCGCGAACACTCTGCCCCGCTATCCCGGCTCGTCTTTCTTGTCTTTCGAATCCTTCTTGTCCTTTTGGTCCTCCGGCTTCGGCGTCACGGTCCGGCCCCGTTGGACCGGCTGCCGCGCCTCGCCTTGAGGCCTGGTCGCCTGGGGAGGTGGCCCGCCTTCGCGGCGCCCTTCCGGCCTGACCTCGCGAGCCTGCGGCGGTTCCGGGGCGGGTGTCGTTTCTCGGCGGCGCTCGAGATTCCGCTGCGGGGGCGCTGGCGTCGGCTGCTCTTGCCGGCGCTCGAGTCCGGGCGCGGGCTCCACCGGCCGTTGCTGCCGCTGGCGTTCGATATTGGGCGGCACCGGTACCGGCGTTTCCGGCGGAGGGGCCGCGCGGCGACGCTCCAAGTTTGGCTGCGGGGGCGCGGGCGCGGCAGTCGGCTGCTCTTGCCGGCGCTCGAGCGAAGGCGGCGCGGGTGCGGGCGGCGGCGCTTCCGTTGGCCGGATGCGCTGGCGCCAGTCCTCGTTCTGCGGCCGGACTTTCTCGGCCGGCGCAACGCTCGTCGGTTGCGGCGGCGGTGGAACTACGCTTCGCTCGCGACCTCTCTCGAGCTGAGGTTGCGGAGCCGGCGGGGCCGGCGCAATCGATTGCTTCAGAGCGGGCTCACGGGGGGGAGGGCCCGACGGGGGCGCCGCCGCACCGGTGACCGGTCTGGCCGAAACCGGCTGTTCCGCCGT
>Ga0114129_10013572_pt1 | contig 11607 bp, 8 predicted proteins | sample RhiMetdeltSRZDD1_FD_80071 | JGI IMG/M metagenome (GOLD analysis project Ga0114129, IMG submission 80071) | Populus rhizosphere microbial communities from Tennessee, USA - Rhizosphere MetaG P. deltoides SRZDD1 (version 2) (version 2) | ecosystem: Host-associated > Plants > Roots > Rhizosphere >... | reverse complement strand
GCAGGCGATGCCGGTGCCGCGGTTCGGCAATCGCTTCCTGCCCACCGATGCGCCGATGATCCTCTTCCAGTTTGCCCGGCCCGCGAGCGCTTCGGCGATCCACGCGACCTACGCCATCCTCGGGCCGGAAGGGACGATGCGTCGCCACGACGCGCGGGTCCAGGTCGATCAGGTGGCGGTCTCCGGCGGCCGTGCGGTGGGCGCGGCGGCGTTCGGTCCGATCTCGCTGGCGGGGTATTCGCCGGGCCGGTATCGCGTCCTGGTCACCGTCACCGACGTCGAATCGAAGGCGGCCTACGCTCAAGAAGCCTGGTTCGAGGTGCACAGCGAGCGGACGGCGTTGTCCTGGTCCGGAGACACGCCTTCGGCGGCGGGAGCCGCCCCGAAGCATTAGAATCAAGGCTTTGGCGGGACGTGGCACCGGCATGTCGGTTGCATTAAGCAGGGCCGCAATGTCGTGGGCTCTAGGCCTGGAGGGAGCGATGACGACGAGGGGGCGCGTACTCAGTCTGACGTTGGCGCTGGCGGTTCCGGCGGTCCTCGCCGGTGCCGACGACGTGTCGAAGGGGAGCGGTGTCTCCAAGGACTCGGGCGGCTCGTCCGGCGGGTCCTCGAGCAGCAGCAGCAGCAGCGGCAGCAGCGGCAGCAGCAGCAGCGACAGCGGAAGCAGCTCAGGAGGCAGCTCGAATTCGGGCGGCGGAGAACGCGCGGTGCCGCGTGACTCCGGCGGCAGCCACGAGTCCGGCGCGCGCCGGCCTTCGAGCGAAGGCGCGTCTTCGTCGTCCGCCGGCCGCAATCGCGGCGGATACTCCAAAGGCGATTCGGGGTACGGCAAGAGCGGCGCCGAGACCACCGACGCCGAACGCCGCCATCCGCGGCCGGGTGCTCCGCACGGCGAGTACGGCGATCGCGACGGCCGCACCACGTACTACGGCGGCCGCCGGGTGATCTACGGCCACTACGGCGGGCACTACCACGGGACGATCTACTACCCGCACACGTGTTACTACGACTACTGGGACTATCCGCACTACCGCAATCGGTATTACAGCTACGATCCCACGGGCGCCGTGCGTGTCCTCGTCGACCCGCCGAGCACCAAGGTCTATGTCGACGGCTACTACGCCGGCATCGCCGACGACTTCGACGGCGTCTTCCAGCGCCTGTACCTGCCGCCGGGCCGCCACGAGATCGCCCTGAAGCTCGAGGGATTCCGGACGCACCGGGTGCAGATCTACTCCGCCCGCGGCCACACGATCAAGCTGCACCACAACATGGCCTCGGGCGAAGGCGAGGACGAGCCCGAGGACATGGCGGGACCGCTGCGCGAGGAAGAGGAAGAGGAGATGCGCGCCCGCGAGAGCGACGAGCGGGATCCCGCCCGTCGCAGCGGCAACGGCACCCTGCGCCTCGAGGTCCGGCCGAAGGACGCCTCGATCTACGTGGACGGCGAGTTCTGGGGCAACGGCGTCGAGGAGCCGCTGCGCCTGCCCGCCGGCCGCCACGAGATCGCGGTCGTGCGCCCCGGCTTCCACAGCATCGAGCGCGAGGTCGACATCCGTTCCGGCGAGAGCTTCGATCTCGAGATCGACCTGCGCCGCGCCAGCAAGGATTGACGAGCAGCGGGCGCCGGCCCCCGGCGCCTCGAACATCGACGACGGCCACGAGGGCTCCAACGCATCGGAGCCCTCGGTCTTTTTACGGCTGTCCGGCGGCCGAGGAAGCGGCGGGGGCGGACGCGGGCATCGTCTCGGGGAGCTGGTAGAGCGTCTGATAGATCTCGCCGGCCACGTCGGACGCGCGGTGGCCGTTGCCGCCGACCAGGAACACCACGATCACGATCTCGGGGCGATCGGCCGGCGCATACGACGCGAACCAGCCGACGCTCGAGCAGGAGCCGGTCTTGCCCGCGACGAGCACGTTCGGATCGAAGGCGCCGGTTGCGCTGCCTTCGTTCACCGCGCTCAGGAAGCCGTCGGCCAGCCCCCGGTAGACGGTCTGCTCCGGCAGCCGCCAGCGCTCCTTCGGTGTGAAGCCCTCACCGCGGGCGAGCTGCGGCTGGAACACGATGCCGCCGTTGATCGTCGCCGAGAGCAGCACCGCGATCTGGACGGCGGACGTCGTGATGCCGGCGGCGTGGCTCGAGAGGTGTCCTACCTCGGCCGGCTTCACGATGAACGGAACCTTGCCGGGGGCTTCCCCCGCGAGGTTGATGCCGGTCGGCGCGCCGAGGCCGAGCAGCGTCGAGTAGCGTTGGATTTGCGGATACCCGAGGTGCTCGCCCACCCATTCGAAGTACGGATTGCAGGACACGGCCAGCGCGCGACGCAGGTCGATCGTGCCGTGTCCCGGCCACATCCAGCAGCCCTTCGCGCAGTTGTAGGTCGTCTGAGGGGCGATGATGCCCTCGCTGAGGCCGGCCACTGCCACCACGATCTTGAAGACGGAGCAGGGCTGGTACGCCCTCATGAGGCCGTACTGCGGGTTGACGAGGGCGAGGATGCGGCCGCTGCGCGGATCCATGGCCACCACCGATCCCGCCTTGCGGCCCAGGGCCTCCCGGCACGCCTCGCCGACGGCGCGGTCGCGATCGGAAGGGTCGTCGGGGAGGACCATGGCCGGCGCGGGCGTGGCCACACGCGGCGTACGGCTGGGGGCCCTGCGCGAGGTGGGTTTCCGAGCGGCGCTGATATCGAGGGAAGCTATAAAGAAGAGGATGAGAACGACTAGACCGGATATCCGAAGCCGCATCGACCGTAGAGTAGCACGGGCGCGCGGAGCCCTTTAGAATGTCCTTTTCCCGAGGAGGATCCATGAACCGCCGTATCGCGAGCCTCGCGCTGCTGTGCGCCTTCTTCATCCCCGTCCTGGCCATGGCCCTGGACAAGGAGGAGAAGCAGTGGCTGGACGACGTCCGCAGTCTGCTGCTGCCTGCCGAGGAGAAGATTTTCAATGCACTGAAGAGCAAGGAGGACCGCACGGAGTTCCAGAAGATCTTCTGGGCCCGGCGCGACCCGGACCTGCTCACCGCCGAGAACGAGTTTCAGAAGACCTTCGAGGAGCGGCGCGCGAAGGCCAAGGCGGACTTCACGATGAAGGCCATGGATCGCGACGCCGGCATCTTCCTGCCCGTCCCCGGCGATCAGAGCGACTGCGGCATCGTCTTCATCGCGCTGGGACCGCCGGCGTCCACGGAAAAAATCGAAGGCGAGAAGAAACAAGTGAAGGACATGCCGGCCCGTTGGACGTACACGGGCGGCATCAGCGCGCAGTTCGTCTTCGACGGCAACTGCCGCTTCCCCGTGAACGGTGCCGACGCCGCCCGCGATCAGGTGAAGTCGGCGCGGGTCCTCCAGTCCGACGTGAGCTATTTCGTCGAGAAGGGCAAGCTGACCAAGCCGCTGGCGGACATGCTTCCCAAGCCGGGTCCCGCGCAGGCGCTCCTGCTCCAGCCGCGCACCGACTTCGAGATCGCGCAGCAGGCCTCCTTCGTGAAGATCCACGAGGGCGGCACCGGTGTCTTCGGCCTCCTGAAGGGCGACGCCGCCGGCCTCACCGTCGAGGACGTGGGCGGGGCCAAGAAGGCGAAGATCCTCGTCCGCGCGGAGGCGAAGGGGCCGGGCGCCACCGTTCTCAACGAGCGCGAGGTGCTGGCCGACGTCGACGCCGAGAACAAGTTCCTCGCCTCCTACCGTCTGGGACTGCGGCCGGGCGCGTACGAGCTGAAGGTCGGCGCCGTCGACCCCGTCTCGAACAAGGGATCCGTGGTGCAGCAGACGCTCGAAGTGCCCGACTTCAACAAGGGCGAGGTCACGATCTCGTCGCTCTTCGCACTGGCCGACATCCAGGACGTGACGCCGGACCCGAAACACGCCTTCTCCGCCTTCGAGATCGGGACGACGCGGATGATCCCGCGCTTCGGCAACGTCTTCAAACAGTCGGACAACCTGCAGATCTCGTATCAGTTCTACGATCCCAAGGTCGACGAGGCCACGAAGAAGTCGGCGACGGTCGCGCGCCTGAGCATCTTGAAGGCGAGCGGCGGCGTGGCGGCAGAGGCCCCCGAGCAGGAGTTCGATACGCCGGTAGCGGGCAGCGCCATCGGCCCGGTGTCCCTCGCGAAGTATCTGCCCGGCAAGTACAAGATCGTCCTCAAGGTCAAGGACAAGGTCGCCCAGAAAGACTACGCGCAGGAGATGACGTTCGAAGTGAAGAAGTAGGAGTAACATCGTCGTCGGGGGTGTCGCATGCGACTGCTGCTCGCGGCATCGATGACACTGGTCGCCGCTCCGTTGTGGGCCGGCCTCGACGACGACGACAAGGCCTGGCTGGAGGGCGTGCAGCCCATCCTCCTCGAGGAAGAGGAAGCCGCCCTCCGTTCGCTGGCCTCCAAGGAAGATCGCCTCGAGTTCCGGAGGATCTTCTGGGCACGGCGTGATCCCGACCTCGACACGCCCGAGAACGAGTTCCAGAAGACCTACGAGGAGCGCAGGACGGACGCCGACAAGCGCTTCTTCACCGGCACCAACATTCCGGTGGCCCGTTCCACCGACAGCCTGGGCAGCCAGGCGCGGGCCTCCACCGACATCCTGGCCAATCGCGTGAACGCCGAAGAGATGGCGGCCATGGAGGAGATCGAGCTGCGCCAGTTCCGCGACATGCGGATGCGCGACGCCACGGCCGGCGCCAACACCGATTGCGGCATCACCTACATCGTTCTCGGCAAACCGGACGACGTCCAGGTGCGCACGCAGACGGTGTGGGGCTCACGCGAGCCGCAGTCGTGGCTGTACCGCGACAAGAACACCAAGATCACCTTCGACGAGGCGTGCATGATGCCGGTGGGCAACGACAAGCTCCGCCGGCAGCTTCGCGAGTACACCGTCAGCTACCCGCTCATCACGTACCACGTCAAGGGCGGCGAGCTGCTCAAGAAGCTCGCCGACATGTTGCCCAAGCTGACGCCGATGAGGGAGCTGCTGCTGAGACCGCGGCGCGACTTCGAGGTGGTGGTGGAGCCCTTCTTCCTCCGGAGCGCGGACGGTACCGGTGTGTTGGGCCTCGTGCGGGGTGAGGCCGGCGCGCTCTTCCGCGAAGGCGCTTCGGGCCGAGCCGTGCGCCTGATCGTGCGGGCGGAGGCGGTGCCGGTGGACGGACGCCGCACGGTCCGCGAACGGGAGATGTTGGCCGACATCGATGCCTCCGGTGCGTTCGTCGCCTCGTTCCGCCTCGACGCGAAGCCGGGCCTCCACACCCTGAAGCTCGCCGTCCTCGACGCCAATTCGAGCAAGGGCGCCGTCCTCGAGCAGCCGATCGAGGTGCCCGACTTCGCCTCCGGCGAGCTCACCATCGCCCCGCTGCTCGCCCTCGAGGGCATGGAGGAGAAGGTGAAGCGCGACGCCAAGCATCCGCTGGCTGACTTCACCATCGGTGGTACGCGCCTTCGGCCGCGGTTCGGAAGGACGTTCACGCCGTCGGACTCGCTACTGGTGTCGTACCAGTTCTACGACGCGCGCATCGATCCCGCCACGCAGAAGCCTTCGGCGGTGGCGAAGATCCGGATCCTTCGCGACGGCGGCACGGCGGTGGCGGAGGCGCCCGACGAACCCTTCGACACCCCGATCGCGGGGACGGTCGTGGGGCCGGTCGCCCTCGCGCGTTATCCGCCCGGCGCCTATCGGATCCAGCTCGAGGTGACGGACAACGTCGCGCGGAAGACCTACACGCAGGAGGCGACGTTCGACATCGTGGCGCCGCCGAGCTTGGCCAGCCAATAGGAGCGGGTCTTCCGAGCGGCCGCCCCTTACTTGACGGAGTTCTTCAGCTCTTTCCCCGGCGTGAAACGCGGGACGCGGCGGGCGGCGATCTTGATCGGCGCGCCCGTCTGCGGGTTGCGGCCGGTGCGGGCCTTGCGCTTGGAGACGCCGAAGGTGCCGAAGCCGACGAGGGCCACGCGATCGCCCTTCTTCAGCGTGCCCGTGACCTCTTCGAGGAAGGCGTCGACGACCTTGAGCACGTCCGTGCGGGTCAAGCCCGTATCCTGCGCGATGCTCGCGATCAGCTCCGCCTTGTTCATGGGCCGCCTCCAGCGTTCGGGACGAGGCGGGCGTTATAACAGTACGCGCGTCGCCGCGTCAATAACCGGGATCACGCGGCCTTCTTGGCGGGCTCGGCGGGCGCCTTCAGCACCTCGATCGCCTTGAGCAGGACGTCGTCGGGGGCGGCTCCGGCGGCGGTCTCGTCGTCGAGATCGTCGCGTGTCTCCACGATGACTTTGGGCTCGAGTCCCTTGCCGTGGATCTCGGTGCCTTTGGGCGAGACGTACTTCGCCACCGTCAGGACGAGCGCGCCTTCGGCGACGGGTACGACCTTCTGCACGCCTGCGCGGCCGAACGTACGCTCACCCACGAGAGTGGCATGTCCTCCGTCGACGAGAGCGGCGGCCAGGACCTCTCCCGGCCCCGCCGTGCTCGAGCCCACCAGGATGGCGAGCGGCTGGGTCCACGCCGGCTCGCCGCTGCTCCCGTGCAGGGTCTCCTCGCCGCCGCGCCGCGAGACGAGCTTGCCGACCTCCTTGACGAACAGAGAGGCCACCGGCACCGCGCCCGCCGGCTCGCCGTGGGCGCCGCCGCGCAGGTCGAGGGCGAGCTTGCGCGCGCCGCTGCGGGCCAGGGTCTCGAGGGCGGTGCGGACCTCGTCCTCGGTGTTCTTGTCGAACTCGGCGATCTTCAGGTAGCCGATGCCGTCCTCGAGCATCTTGCTCTCGGCCGCCACGTGGCTCAGCCGCTCGCGCACGAGGTCGAGATCGTTCACGTCGTTCTGCGCGCGCAGCAGCTTGAGCTTGAGGACGGAGCCGGGCGCGCCCCGCAGCATCCGCTCCGCCACCGGGTAGGAGATCGTGCGCGCGTGCCGCCCGTCCATCGACTTGATGATGTCGCCCGGCTTCAAGCCGGACTTCTCCGCGGGAGAGCTCGGCCGCACCGCGGCCACGATCAGGAAGGAGAAGCGCCGTGCGAGCACGAGGCCGACGTCGCCCGCGTCCTTCGCCGACTGCTGGTACGCGGCCAGCTCCTGCCCGTCGAGGTAGGCACTGTCGCCGTCGAGCGCCTCGGTGAGGCCCATCTTCGCCCCGGACATCGCGCGGTCCACGTCGACGGCCTCGACGTAGTTGTGCAGGACGATGCTGATGACCTCGTTGAAGAGGGCCAGCTGTCCGTAGGTCGTGTCTCCCAGCACGCGCCCGAGGGGGAACGAGCCCAGGGCGATGTAGAAGACGAAAGCGGTGGAGAGGCCGGCGATTCCGAGCCGGAGTTTAGGACTCATGCCCACGATTATAGCGCCCGGCGGCCGGAGGGCGCGGCCGGCCTATTTCTTGTCCTTCTCCGGCTTGCTCAGCCACTCGACGGGATCTACCGGGCGGCCCTGGAAGCACAGCTCGAAGTAGAGCTCGGCGGGCGGCTCCGGCGATAGCGTTCCTACGACCTGGCCGCCCGTGACCTTGTCCCCAAGGGCGACCTTGGGCTCGGCCAGCCGCGCGTAAATCGTGTGGTGTTTCCCGCCATGATCCACGACGACCATGTAGCCGTACCCGAGGAAGCGGCCGGCGTGGGTGACGGTGCCCTCGTGCACCGCCATCACCGGGCTGTCGGGCTCGCCCTCGATGTCGAGCCCGTTGTGCGGCGTCACCGTTTCGAACTTCGGATGCTTGCGCGGGCCGAAGCCGACCTTCACCTTGCCCGGGACCGGCCATGGCAGCGAGCCGCGCAGGGCGGCGATGGGGACGGAGACGTCTTCCTCCGAGCCGCCCTCGACGAGCTGGCGCAGCCGGCCCTCCGCCTGCTGCAGCTCCTCGAAATAGGCGAGGTGGGTCTCCTTGCGCTCGACGAGCGACGTGAGGAGGTCCGTCTTGCGATGGCGTTCGGCGTCCAGGCGCTTGCGGCGGCGCTCGCCTTCCGTCCGAAGGTCGAGGGCGCGGCGGCTCTTCTTTTCGAGATCGCGCCGGGTGGTGTCCAGTGCGGTGAGGTCCTGCCGGAACCGCGCCACGCGCTCCTTGTCCTCGCGGGCTAGGGAGCTGACGAAGCGGTAGGCGCGGAACACGTCGACGGGGCGCTCCACCGAGAGCAGCAGCCGCAAGTACGAAAACTCGCCGAGCTTGTAGAGCGCCCGCGCCCGGGCCACCACCGCCGGCCGGGTGTGGGCCAGCGATTTCTCGAGAAGGGCGGCGCGCCGCTGGGCGGCGTCCATCTCCTCGCGGGTCTTGCGCAGCGTGAGCTGGATCTCGCGCAGCTCCTGCTCCCGCAGCCGAACCTCCAGCTCCAGGCGCTCGACCTCGCCCAGCAGGCTCTTCTCGTCGTCGCGGAGGCGGGCGATCTCGGTCTCCAGCGTCTTGCGCCGCTCCTCGACCTTGTGCAGGCGGTCGGTCGTGGCCGCCGGCTCCCGCGTGGGCGAGGGCGCAGGCGTCGGCGCCGCGGCGGCCGCCGCCAACAGGAGGGCGGAGACCGCGGCGGGGCTCATAGCAGGGGCTTCCCGTCCACGTCGCGGGGCACCGGTACCTCGAGCACCTTCAGTACCGTCGGCCCGATGTCCATGATGTGCGGCGCGCGCCCGATCTTCCGGTTGCTGAAGAACACGCCGCCGCTCAGGGACGCGACGGTGGCGCAGTGGTCGCCGCTCCATTTGCGGTTGTTGTTCTCCACCACCGTGCGGCGGATGGCGCCCAGCGTGTCCTGCCAGCCCACGCGATAGCCGTCGTTGAAGCCGACCACGATGTCAGGGGCGTTCGTCAGGTACTCGCCCTCGTAGATCTCGTCGCGCTTGTACATGGCGCCGAAGATCGGCGCGTTGTCCTCGGGATCGACGAGTGTCGCGAGCTTGGCCGCGATCTCCTCCTGCAGCGCCTTGTACTCGGCGCCGGCGGAGACGATGCCCTGCCGCTCGCGCCCGCGCAGGTTGATGTAGATGGGCCCCAGCCCCACCGCGTAGGCCTTCGTCTTGGTCCAGTCGACGTTCTCCCAGAAGTTGCCCGTGCGCCCGAAGAGGTCCTCGAGCTTCTTCTCGCCGCTCTCCGTCCGCCCGCACGACATGTAGCCGTTCTGGCAGAGCCAGGTGTTGAGGTTCACGCTGCGCCGGAAGGAGTGGAATCCGTGGTCGGACATCACGATCAAGGTGGTGCCCGCGGGCAGCTTCGCCTGGATGCGGCCCACGAGGTCGTCGGCGCGGCGGTAGACCTTCTCGATGGAATCGCTGTACTTGGCGGCCAGGGCTTCGTCGTACATCGGGTGCTTCGGGTCGATGAGCCGCCACATCATGTGGGAGATGCGGTCCGTCGTCTCGATGACGGCCACGAAGAGGTCCCACTCCTTCTTCTCGAGGCTCTTGAAGATGATGTGCTCGCGGTCCATGAACGCCTGCTCGCAGTCGTAGAGGAACGCGGCCTCGTCGATGCGGCCTTCGTTGAGCGGCATCCAGGACGACTCCGCCCAGCCCAGGGTGCGGTAGAGGCCGAGGTCCTGGGCCAGCTCCGCGGAGAAGGCGTCGGGCTTGGTGATCGGGACGGGCGGCCGGCGGGGATCCCAGTTCACGGGGTGGGCGTAGACCTGCAGCTCCTCGTCGGCGCGGATCACGTGGAGCTGCGTGATGCCGTACACGGAGATGAAGGCGTTCAGCTTGAACTTCAGCGGGATCCACTTCGTCCACTGCCCGACCTTGACGGTGTGGGTCTCGCCGGCCAGGGTGATGTCGGCGTGGTCCTCGCCGCGTTTCCAGCGGATCTCCATGTCGAGGTCGACGTCCTTGATCTTCTGGATCTCGGCGTGCCGGGCCGTCTCCTTCTCCGTGAGCTCGCCCTTGGCCCTCTTCGTGACGAGCGCGATGCGCTCCTTGCGCAGCGCGGGGTTCTCGGGGCCGTGAAGGATCGTCCTGGCCTTGCCGCCCTCGAAGCTCAGCCGTTTCAGGTAGCCGCCGAACTCCGTGCTCGCTTCTTCGAAGGAGGTGAGATCGGTGGCCCAGTAGAGGAACGTCCCGTTCGTGTTGCGGATGTCGGGCACGCCGAGGCCGGACATCATCGATCCGTGCTCGATCTCCTCTGGCGGGAAGCTGCCCGGCACCGTCAGCACGACGCTCCGGATGCCGTCGAAGCCGGCATGGACCCAGAACGAAGTGCCGCCGCGCGTGGTCTCGACCTTGGGCTTGCCCATGGGGATGAGGCCCCACAGGAAATCGGGCGGCGTCGCCTTCACCCCGCCCGGTGCGGGCAGGTAGGTGTCGAAGTCGCGGACGAGGAAGTCGTAGACGTTGTGCCGCCCCGGGTTCACGCCGGTCATGAAGCTGGCCCATGCCACCGGGGATTCCGAGGGCTGGGTCGTCTGCAGCGTGGCGAACGTGCCGCCGTCGGCGAGCTTCTTGAGGTTCGGCAGCTTGCCCTCGTCCATGAGCCGGCGCGCGAGGGTCGGGTCCATGCCGTCGAAACCCATCACGAACACCTTCTCCTTCGCCACCCGCGCCGGCTTGCGCGTGGGCTTGGTGCGGCCGAGCCACCACCACGCCCCCGCCACGATCACCACGAGCAGGAAGAGGACGAGCTTTTTCATCAAGACTCCCGAGTTTTATTTACGGCGCCAGCGGGGCTGCCCAAGCGAGCGAGGGGCTTGCACCCGTCCGCATCCGTACACATGCTGCGCCGTCCGGACCCGGCGGCGCGTCGCGGGTGCAGCTTCTCGGCCCCGGGGCCCGTGCCCCCGGCCCGCTGTTCAAACACGCGATTCAATCACGGGCGCCGCCGGAGCTGGTAATCGGCTCCCGCCGATTGGGGGCTACTTGCCTTTGCGCGGCTTCACGCGGCGGGCCTTGGCGGGGGCGGGGGACACCATGGTGTGCCCGGAGACGACGGCGTCGGGCGGCACCGTGTGGGGCTCGATGGCTTCGAGCGTGCTCGGGTCGATCTCGTGGGGGATGGCGGGATCGCTGATCGGGATGAGGGTCGGGTCGATCACCGGGAAGAAACCGGACTCGTCGAGAGCCTTGAACGGCCCGCCGGTCGGGCCAGGGAACAGCGCCAACAGGTACTGCTTGAGGGTGAGGTTGGTCGGCCCGTAGCCCTTGTCGTACAGGAAGTGCTCGCAGGCCTGGCCCATGTCCGCCGCGCTCGCGAAGCGCTTCCCGGGGTCGCGCTGGAGGGCACGCTTCAGGATGTCCATGACCGCGTCGGGGATGTCGGGGTTGTGGGTCCGCGGTGAGGGGACCTGCGCGTTGATGACCTTTTCCAGCACCTCCGGCGTGGTCGCGCCGGTGAACAGCCGCTCCCCGGTGAGCGACTCGTAGAGGACGGTGCCGAGGCTGAAGATGTCGCTGCGGTTGTCGGCGCGCAGCTCGACGATCATCTCCGGCGCCATGTAGGCGGGCTTGCCGGTCAGGCTGCTGTCGCGGGTGCCGCTGCGGGTGGCGATGCCGAAGTCGATCAGCTTCACCGTGCCCTCGCGCGTCATCATGATGTTGCTCGGGCTGATGTCGCGATGGACGATGGCCGCCTTCTCGTACACGTACTGCAGAGCGCGGCACACGCGGCTGATGATGAAGATCGACAGCTCCAGGTCGGGCTTGTCGCCGGCG
>Ga0114129_10013571_pt1 | contig 11609 bp, 21 predicted proteins | sample RhiMetdeltSRZDD1_FD_80071 | JGI IMG/M metagenome (GOLD analysis project Ga0114129, IMG submission 80071) | Populus rhizosphere microbial communities from Tennessee, USA - Rhizosphere MetaG P. deltoides SRZDD1 (version 2) (version 2) | ecosystem: Host-associated > Plants > Roots > Rhizosphere >... | reverse complement strand
TAGTTATCCTTTTCAATTTATCCGAAGATATTATACACATCGTCAAGCTATTAAAAGGAGGATACAAGCGGGGATAGCAGAGAGTAATGATAATGGTGTCTCTCTCATTATTAAACTTGGACTTAACAGCTTGTACGTAAAAACCGCACAAAGAATAGGATACGACAAAGAAAAACACCAAAGGCCCTCATTTTACAATATTCTCTATGCGGGATATATCACCGCTGTAACCCGATCAAAACTCTTTAGCGCCGCGTTTCCCAAACGCGATACGATCATATCGCTTGCGACCGACGGTATTTTATCCACAGAACCGCTTGACGTTGACGAAGGAATAGAGCTAGGGCAATGGGAGTGTGATACATTTGACGGCATTGTACACGTGCAATCTGGTGTATATTGGCTGAAACAAGGGGAGAAATGGATTGAATACTCGCGCGGTATTGACAAAGTAACCTCACAAGAGTACATTATAGAACGTGTGCAAAGTGTTCTAACAAAGTGGACTAATGGCGAAACACACACTGACTATCATTTACATCGTCTCATTGGCTTAAAAGCCGCGTTCATATCCCCTCAATATTGGCATCACCGTGGAAACTGGATTGAAATGGTGAAGAGTGTTGAACTATATGGGGGGGGGAGTAAACGAAGGGATAAGGAAAAAGAACCGAAACCCCATCTAAAGCTTGTTAAAACCGAAGCAAATAGCATCTTTGCATCGTGGGATAACCTCTCGACAAAAGCCAAAAGCCCAGAAGAAGAATACGATCAGGAAGAGGAATTAGAACCGCTTGACACTTGACAAAGTGTGGTATAATAGGGGTATACCGGTTCTGGCCTTTGGGGGGTATAACATAGGGTGAATGTATCGCGGCCCGTGTTCTTACCCCCCAAAACAGAGGTCGATATGCCTGATGAACCTGACACCTCCCCAAGTGAAGAACTCCCCCAAGATCAACCAGAAATACAACCAGATATTGTATCTACTACGGTTATGGTTGATACTTCATCTGATGATAATGCGGCAATTACAAATGCAATTGCACGCATCGAAGCCCAGATTACAGCAATTAACGAACGTATCGCGGCGCTTGAAACACTTGACGACGAGGAAACCGACGACGATACGGCAGAAAGCAATGACAATGCCACGCGGACGACCCCGGAAGAACCCCTTAGAGACGACGGAACCAGCCGGCAACGAGACGAACGACCAGAAATTACCCATTGGCTCTTTAGACCCTTCAGAAGAAAAGAAGGATAGCGCGCCACGAGGTAAGGCGCTGGAGAAACAGATAAATGAAATACGTATCGGTTTACTTGCTATATTTAACGGCTTTGGCCGTATCGCTGGAATGTTTGACGCTTTTGACGGACAAATTATTATCAGTGGTACCCCTAACTTAGTTGATGCTTTTTGCCGGGCGGCACAACAAAACGCAAAACTCCGCAATACCCTGCTTAATTTTGTACACGCCTCTGCTTATGGCGATATTACAATGGCCGCGTGTATGATGCTTGTTCCCATTCTTATCCATCATAATGTTATCAATCCTGCCTGGTTTGGGTTTCAGGCAACAGAAGAGCCCACAACAAATGGTGTAGAAGACCCACAAAATGCCTATACACAGAATTGAGTGGAATAAGCTCTACAGCCGCTTGTCAAACGGACGTGAAGATGTACGATGGAAACAAGGGGAGCATCTAAGTATCATAGGCACAACGGGTGCTGGTAAATCGTACTTAGGATTGCGATTGCTCCCCATTCGAGATTATACTGTTGCATTTGGCACAAAGCCACGCGATAGTACACTATCATCGTACATTAAAAAAGAACGCTACAGGCGAGTTACAGAATGGGAACCTATTCCAGCTAGTGACCGTATTGTCGTTTGGCCCCCATATCAATTACCAGACGACGAATTGTTGCAGTATTATGTATTCAGAACTGCAATGCGCCAAATGTTTTCTGCTGGCTCTTGGACGCTTTTTATCGATGAAATAAACTATTTTGCGGGAAGAGATAGCACACTAAAGCTTGATAGAGATTTACGAGCATACTGGCAACAAGGGCGATCAATCGGTATTTCCTTTATGGGGGCAACACAAAGGCCCTATAATGTGCCACAGCTTATGTTTTCTATGCCTTCTCATCTCTTCTTCTTCCGTTTTACTGATGAAAATGACTTAAAACGTATTGGTGGTATCGGCTGGTTGAACCGTAAAGATATATGGAACGCGGTAGCAAACCTCGAAAAGTATCATTTTCTCTATATATGTCGTGATACTGGCGAATTATATATATCGAAAGTGGAGTAAACACGCAATGAGTGATCAAGACCTCCCCAAACACGCCGACTACGACACGCAAGCCGCAACGCTTGACGAAGTGCTAGAGCTTGTAAGCGAGGCGCTTATGCGCTTGGGTCGCAACAATGCAAATGAATTCGTGCGGTTCTATTGCAATGAGACGTTGCGCGCAACGCATAGCTATCTCAAAAGCAAAGAACCCAAAACACCCGTATCGGCCAAAACAGAAGAGAAAGACACGCCAAAGAAGTAGTATCCTGCCTTCTTTGGTTTTCTTTCAGTATAGGAGTAGAGACTATGGGAACCCCACATATTCACATTAGCTTTATTACACTGATGAATGTCGGGCTAATGTGGCTCATCTTTTATTTTTTCTGGAAAACATTATCGGCTTTATGGGCTGAAAATGCTTTTGGACAAGCGATGTCCTGGTGGTAAATCGATAGTAAAGCCCACATTTTAAGGGCTTAACTAATAGGGGCTCATACACAAGGTATGTGTAGCGAACATAAAACACGAGCAGAGCCCCCACTACCCCGATTGTAGTTCGCCCGCGTTCGGCAAAAAGGGGGCCTCGAAGCTCCCACTAGTACCACGAGGTTACACAATGCCTAATCAAATCGCATACCCCGGCGCTACTTCCCCCGGTCGGCAAAACCCCACTAGTCAAGGCGGGGGAACCGTTGTGAATGTGCCGTCTGGTAATGGGCAAGCAGAGGCCCCTGTAGCCCTTATTCCCTTCTCGCGTGCATCAAAACTACGTATCGATAGCGGTAGACAATTGACCGGCACCATTGCAGCGGCCACATCGCAGCTCTCTTTTACGCCACTCCCCACGACTGGATACCTTGCTGCTATCTATCTGGTAGTGGTAGCGACCGCAAGCGGGAATAGTGCTACCGTCGCTTTTCAAGCTGATGCTCCCTGGAGTTTTTTCCAGAACATTCTATTTCGCGATGCAACAGGTATCCCAATTGTCAATATGTTTACTGGCTATCAGCTCTACGAAGCATCAAAGCTAGGCGGCTATCGTTTGGGAAGGCCTGAAGGTTCAAGCTATATCAATCTGGGCACAACGGGTGCTGGTGGAAGTGGTGGAAGCTTCACGTTCGTAATGCCCATTTATCAAGAGTTTGGACGTGATACGCTTGGCCCACTTGCTAATATGGACGCTAGCGCTGGCTATCAGCTTGATCTGACCATTGCAGCAAGCGCAAGTATCTATTCAACTGCTCCTACGGTACTCCCCCCCTTCACCATATCATTGTATATGGAAAGCTATACTAATCCCCCGGATATGGTGGAAGGCAATCAAGCACGAACGCAACCCCCCGCACTCGGCAGTACCCAATTCTGGACAGCACAAAACTATTCTTGGAGTGGTACAGGTGAGCAAACCGTACAGATTGTGCGTGTCGGCAATCTTATCAGGAATATGATACTGGTGTGGCGTAATGCATCGGGCGCGCGGTCGGCAGCGGTTTTGCCCACATCGAATATTCGTTTCGAGCTTGATCAAGCGTATTTGATGAACAATTCAATACTGCTTAATCAATTTCTGATGTATAGGTACTACACCTATGACTTGGACACGGGTGTTACCCTGTACGGTTTCCAATTCGACCCTGACAATTTGCCCACGGGGGAGTATGGTGATCGCTGGCTACAGACCCTTGCTCAGACCCGTGTCGCGCTTGTTTTCACCCCCGCTGCTGCTGGTGCGCTTGAAATTCTTATCAATGACATTGCCCCCGTGGGTGATGTGTATCGATTAGAGGGCTAGAGCACACACACGAGCATACCGCTAGGGCTTCGCAGGAAGGCCCTAGACGCACGAAAGGAGCATAAATCGTGCAAGATACCACATCAGATCGCCGCGACCGACGGCTGAAGGGCGCAACAGGTGACGGGGGAGTACCCAAGCTTGTGGGAGCAATCGTAATTGTTGCGGTTCTCGTGCTTGCGGCACAAGCGGGGGGGCTTCGCAACTTCGTCAATCACTAGTTTTCATAATCAGAATACGCATTAAAGGAGTGTCTACTATGTTCGGTTATGCGTGGTATGTCTATTTTGGAGCTGGAGTTCTGTTTACAATGTTCATTTTGCCGCACATAATGAGCATTGTTTACGGGATTATCTCCCCCAAACAGGCACAACCCCCACAGCGCAACGCGGGAATGTAATGCTAATCATTTGTGTCCTGCTCATCTTTCTGGGCGTTTTGCTTGTGATTGCCGGATTTAAGGGCCAAACACCAGCACAGGTTATACAAGGCTGGACTAGTCAGTAATGGAAGAACAGAGGATAATTATCGGCTGTGGCATTGTAATCGCGCTTGTGGCGAGTATAAATGCATTAGCTGATAACCGCTTCAATGCAAAAATCATCTTTGGAGCAGGGGGAATTATCCTCATACTTGGACTAGTAACATATGTAGGGCCTGATGCTGGCAAGGTTGCAAGTGCTCTCGCGATGTTAACAGCTACTACCGTTGTGCTCGAACAAGGGGGGGAGCTGTTTGGGGTAATACAAGGGGTGACAAAATGAACCTAGCACGTGTTTTCGACATTTTTGCCGCGCTTGTAACGGTGGCTGGTGTAATGGTAGTAGTTACATCGCCTAATACAGCGGGCATTATCAGTGCGTCAACGAATGGTTTTGCTACATCTGTGCGTGCCGCAACAGGCAGGGGGTAGACAATGCCAGCGATTGATCGCTATAAAAAACGCAATACCAATGCTAATTACCGCTACCCAAAGCGGATTATACGCGATCAACCTGGACAGGTTAATCATACCCCTGTTATCGATCGCTATGCCACAAGCGACAAAAAGCAACCATCACAACCCATTCCTAATCCTGGTATGGTGCGTGTCGTTGTCAATCGCAATTGGTTTCGATGGTCGCCTACATACAATCAAGTAATGCGCGCTGAAATTCGTAGCATTACAGGGTCACGTTTTACTATTTCAGGCCCCCCGAAGGGCTCTAGCCGTATTGTTGTTGTTCAGAACCCTATGGCCCGTGTCCAAGAGCAAGTAGGAAAGGGCTTTGAAACAATCGTTCGTGAAGCACAATTGGGTTCTTTTAAAGCTCAAATGAATGAGCTTAATAATACGAGACGGCGAAGATAATGCCTGATAGCATTCTCACAAAGAAAATTGGCCCCTTCGAAGGGGGTATATGGCTTGTTATTGGTATTGGGGGGGTAGGGCTTGCCTATGTCATTCGTAAGAATTTTGCAGGGGGGAGCTCACAACCCCAAGCTGAACCGATAACCGCTATTGAAAATGTGCCTGTTGCACGTGTCTTTATGGACCCTGGCAACTATGGCGAAGCTCCCCATAGTTCTGGGGGGGGGTCACCTAGTACAAAACCGCAAGAACCTATATCCTCAACACTTCCGCGACCGGGCGAACGACCGCTACCGCGTCCTACTCCCCCCACAAAACCAGTAGAAAAGCCGCCTACGTACCCCCCTACCCCTACACCTCCCCCTACCCCTACACCTCCCCCTACCCCTACACCTCCCCCGGTTATACCCTTGCCCCCTACTCCTCCCCCACAAACGGACCCCATACCGGGGGGGTATCCTTCAGATTGTACGGGTGTAATCCCTACAGCATTAGCTGATGCCAAAATAGGCGACACATCACACGCTGGTATTGACTTCTATATGTCAGAAATATTGGGAAAACGGTTTCATCACTCGCGACCGACACAGCTATGGATTAGTGTCAATGTGGCGTTGACAGGCCGATCGGGTACTGGCAATCTACGTAGTGCATATACATTTTTTAGCACAGTACCGGAAGGAATGAACCTAGCACGCCGTACAAATGGCCTACGTGCTATGCCAGCAAGCAAAATGCAACAGGTTCTAACAGATTTACAGGGTGAAATACAGAAGTTTGGTAGCAGGAATGATGTGACAATGGAGTTCGTGTATCACTTGTTTGACACATATTTCACACCATATCGTTGCAGCGGACAGGCAAAAGCGCGCACTCCTACGGCACAGAATAGGCGGGCATAATGACAACCCGCGCTGAATGGGCGAAAAACCTTGCTAATGCATTAGGCAACAGTAATCCATCGGGTAGTATTATCCGATGGATTAGTGCTTGGACGGTAGGCGAGAACACTAAAGCACGCTATAACCCGCTTGCCACAACCCACGGCGCACCCGGCGCTACCAATTTTAATAGTGTGGGTGTAAAGAACTTCGCTACCCCCCAAGATGGAATTAACGCTACAGTGCAAACACTTGCGGGGGATTATCCAGGGTATGAGGATATACGGGGGGGAATTCTCTTTAATGATGTGGATAGGGCGCGAAAAGGGCTAATGGTTGCACCGTGGGGTACAAGCGGTACAATGGTAGATGCAACCTATATGTCGTCACGACACATTGAACAAGAGGCATTACCCTCATTCGAGGGGAGTACAGAGAGTATACCTAGTCAATCCGCTCCGACTAATGGTCAGGTGATTGTTAATCCATCAAACAATGTGTCCTTACCCGAAGGCTTACCTTCAGGCAAAGAAGTGTTTTATATAGCACTTGGGGGTATTCTTATTTTCTTTGGTATAACATTAGCTATTAGATCATTTGTTCCTGTACAACAAGTAGTAAAAACAATAGCTGAAGCCGCATAATGGAACATATTTTAGCACAAAAAACAACTAATCTTGTGGCTAATAGTGTTGTGACACTTTCGTGGGGAGCAAATGATTTTATTCGTGCTTTCCCAGAAAGCATCGTCAAACAAGCTGTTGCAATGCGATTATCGTGTGCAACTACCGCAATCGGCAATGGTGTGTATGTCGGAGTGCGCTATCAAACACGGGAGAAAGTGTATAGGGTAGCGGAAAGGCAATCAATCGGCTATATCCCCCCCGCCAGTACGGTTGAATTAACACCAGCATCGATACCAGCATTAGGGTTATTAAACGAAAATATAACCGATATTTTTGTGGATTTAACATCGCCAGTCTCAGGAACCGTTACTATATCGCTTATCTTGGACGATGAACCTCCCCCGCTAAGTGGTACAATGGAGATGTTTGGTTTAGATGCGCGGTTTCAATCGGATTACATACAAATAGGCTCATCTGTTTTTACACAAAATAAAGCACAAGGAACAACAGGAAACCTCTTAACATATACGGTCCCCGCTGGTAAACGTGCGTTTGTTGACTATATATATATTGCCGTGTCACCTTCCCCCGTATGGCCGGCGCTTGCAAATATACGCGCGGAAGTGCAATATAATAGTGGAGCTGCATTAGGAGAGATTATTATCTATTCAGAGATGGAAAGATACAATTTTATCGGTGTGAACAATGCTTTCCTTCCTTTGAACGGGGGGGATATATTTAATATTGTATGGGATACATTGCAAGATACGGGGGTTAGTACGTATAATTTCAACTTCAGTGCAACCATTCGAGAAGTGTTTTAAATGTCACCATTATGGCGTCCAAGAGTAATAGGTTTTGGTGGTAGCGCTCCTGCCGGAAGTGGCGCTGTTGTACGTGCAACCTATACTGTTCCTACAGGGAAAAGAGCCATATTGGTACACGCCGCTGGCAATATTGCTAATAATACTGGCGCAGTAAACACTGCAATAGCTGAAATATATGTAAATGTAGCTGGAGCATTCAGTCTCGTTATTGGTGCTGAAAACGGGGGAGGAGCTGTAACAAAATATTTTTATACAGATTGTTATATAGATTTACTTGCAGCAGACTTTGTGAACCTCTATTCTATCAATAATGGCGCTGTAGCGGTATTTTTTCATCTCGACATATCAGTAAGGGAGTATCTGTAATGATAAAAGGCCATAAGAAAGTATGCCCAGATTGCAATCGTAATCTTAAAAGTTGTCCTACGTGTATGCAAGAGTACGATAAACCCGATATGATGGGGAGCGTTGCACTTAAAGCGCTTGGGCTGTATCCTTCCGAACGTTATACCCTTCGTGGAAACCGTATTACACTCTCGGCTATTACGAGCGGGGGGGCTTTTGCAGATAATGTCGCAAGTGCTATCATTCCAATTACAAATAATCCAATGCCTAATCGTATCAATCAAGAGCCTGGTATCGCGGTTAATGGCTATCCATTGATTAAAGATGTGGCGGTTATCGGTCGTTTGGCTGCGGGAACAATCGCCACACCAGCGCTGGTTGTCGGTTCTCTGAAGTATCGTGATGCTGCCGGTATCGATCACTATCTTGTACCGGTTAGTATTACATTGAACGCAACAAGTGTGTTATCAACCGCATATCAATCTATCTATATTTTTGGTACATCTTTTCCCTCTGCACAACCAAAAGACTTGGGAACATTGGTATTTGAGGGCGAGGTAACACTAGGAACCGCAACAAATATTCAATTGGACGTAACATTTAATTTTGGATTAGTCTATGGAGTACCAGAATGAACGTTACTATCCTTCCTGATCTGATAGATGAAACTCACGTATGGGACGGCGAACGGGGGAATTTTCACCACGGTCGCGACGGCGCAAGCGTTAAAATGCTTATCATACACGATACCGAAGGGAGCTTAGAGGGGGCCCGACAACGGTTTCGTAATGTCAACGAAAAAGTATCCGCTCATTATTTTGACGATCGCGATGGAAATATCTATCAGGAAGTAAAGGAAGAGGATACCGCATATCACGCGGGGGAGAGTGCTTGGGGGGGATATATCAATGTCAATAATGTGTCAATTGGCATCGAACTCGTGAAAACCCCACAACAAACCGACTATACACAGCCCCAATATGATGCATTAGTCGCGCTATCAAAGCAAATTATTCATAAATACAATATCCCCCCTGAAATGGTAGCGCGCCATAAAGATGTAGCGACCCCCCCCGGTAGAAAACAAGACCCTGTATACTTTCCGTGGGCACAATTCAAGATTGATATTTATTCAGACTGGCAAGCGTGGGGAACAAATTTTCCTCTGCCGATGGAGCAGCGGACGTGGGGAATTCCGTCGGCGTGGTACCAGACCCACGGGAAGCTAGGCAAAGCGGTTTCTTCTCATATCTATTGGAGATTATCGCAAAATACTTCCGTTCAATACGTAGCGGTAATATTTGAGAAGGGTATAATATACGGTAGGAACCCATCAGGCCCCTACCGTATACTTGTGTTTGTTTGATTGTAGCGGTTCTGTTATGCGGCTTTTCGCTTTAGCTGGAGCTGTGGTATCGCGAGATTAGCTGGCGATGGGCCGATCATAATCGCGAGAATTGACACAAACCAGTGTGAAGCCACAAGCGATGTGGACGGCACAAACACAACCTCGTGTGAAATTGCTTGCGCGATGTGGCCGGATTGAACCCCTTGCCTGAACTGCTCCATTGCTTTGTCCATAGCTTCCCCTGGTGTGTCCCCCGTTCCGCGAAATTCAGCCATATGAACAGTTAGGTTAGGTGGCATCATTCCCGTTTTCCCCCTGTTCTAACAGTAATAATCACAAAGATTAGTACTGTTATTATAATCGTCCAATATGCAACAGCATCACGATCGGCTACAAAGGTCCATCGTAGTAAGAGGAGCAGCCCCCCTACACAGAAAGAAAAGATGAACTTTGGTAGCCATTTCATACGGTTTCTTCAGCTCCCTTCTTTGTTTTCTTTACGCGCGGCGCAACAACTACCGCGTTGTTTTCCACAGTTTCCCCATTGAACGATGTATTCGACAGGTTGAACAGATATGCAACAGCAAAGGTTGCGTCGCTGTTTTCCCCTACAAACTTTACCCGATTGCCGAACGTGATAACTCCAATGTTATCGGCGTGCTTTGTGGACAGCGCATCACGCATTCTATCGATAGCGGCTTCCACTTCCTTGGGGCTCTTACATCGCACAATATCAAGCCCTAGATTGCCAGTATCGACCTTGACAATCAAGTACTTCCCCCCTGGTAGCGATGCGGCCTGTGTTTTGGCGTTCATTGTATGATACTCCTTGTGGATTGTGGGCTCTAATAGCACACTGCTACTAGAGAGTAAAGGTGAGCTGTTGCGGCCAATCTGGGGGAATTGGTCCCAGAGTGTACGGTATTGCGATCACAAACGCACAGATTGAACCGTCGTCGTGTCGCAACGTGTACATAGGAACCGTTTCTGTGGTGAATGTGTGATGCTCTTTGCCGTGTACGGTACCCATCACCTTTGTGCTTGCACGTAGAATAGCTAGATTGTGCTCAAAACACTTCGCTATGTTAGAGCACTCGTGACACTCGCTATCGGCGTGTACGTTGACGCACACCATATACCCCTTAGACTTGCTCATCTTGATCACCCCCTTCTGTCCAGTAATGCATTGTTTCCAAGAAGCCTTTCGCCATAAGTTCCGATCTACGTTGTTGCCGGTTCATAAATCACCCCCTTTGCTTAATGGCCTCGATGTCCTTCTGTATATTCTTTAGGTCTAGAGATAGAATATACATACGGGACAAGAGCTGTGTTAACTCCTCATCAGCCTCAGTCGTACCAAAATTAGCCACTAATCCTGGCAAAAAGGCCTTGTCTAAGTAGTTAACAGCCACAGATATAGCGTAATACATTTCTGTTGCAAGCTGTGTATTTATTGTAATCACCCCCTTCCTATCATCATTAGACGTGTTTTAAAGCTGATCCGGCGCCGGATTGTAAAGCCAGCACCATAGCGATTAGCCCAGGCTTTCCATTTTTTAGGGTGATCGTCTATGTCCTGATAGAGATTGTTGATAAACTCGGCATATGTATCTTGCGATAGATACTCTATACGTTCGTGGATTTTACCTTGACGACCAATGCGATAGATCGTCTTTAGCATAACCTCATTGCCTGTCGTGACAATCCCATATTCAAGCGGGAATTCAGTACAGTGGCGCATTGGAGTATAGGGAGTGCGGATTGATAAGGGTCTCATTTATACCCCCTTAGATGTGCTAACAGTATACCGAGTGACACGCCGATAATGGCAACAACTAGCAAGATTGTTATGCCTATCAATGGTCTCTCTCCATTCGTGTGACAATACGAACTTCTAAATAATCTGCACCTTCTGCACAGTATTTCCGTAACAGTTGTCGCTTGCAAGTTTCTGCTTTTACCCAGGTGTCAAAAACAGGTGACGACCCTATGATAGACATTTTTTCGTCACCCATATCATAAGTCTCTACTACATACACGCATCTATTTTGCACCTTAGACATAGTAACCCCCTTGAAAATATACAGTAAATCACTCTAAATAGTACTCCTATGATGTGCTTTTTGCAATCGATC
>Ga0114129_10013570_pt1 | contig 11609 bp, 6 predicted proteins | sample RhiMetdeltSRZDD1_FD_80071 | JGI IMG/M metagenome (GOLD analysis project Ga0114129, IMG submission 80071) | Populus rhizosphere microbial communities from Tennessee, USA - Rhizosphere MetaG P. deltoides SRZDD1 (version 2) (version 2) | ecosystem: Host-associated > Plants > Roots > Rhizosphere >... | reverse complement strand
GGATGGTCGGAGGGCAGTGACTCGAGGTCGCAGGCTGGAGCTGTTGCGCGGCGAGCAGGACCGCCCCACCGCCGGTCCCGACGTCGACCTCGACCGGAACGAGGAGGTCGCGCTGGTCCGCGCGGCACTTGCCCGGCTGAACGAGCGCGACCGGGAAGCGCTGCTGCTCAAGGCCGAAGGGTTCGGGTACGACGAGATCGCTTCCACGCTGGGGCTGGCAAAGGGTGCCGTCGGCACTACCTTGGCTCGGGCCCGGCGGCGACTGGTCGAAGCGTATCGGGCGCAGGATCGAGGGAACAATGTCGCATCTTGACGAAGGCACACTGCACGCACTGCTCGACGGGGAGCTGGACCTCCACGAGGTGAAGGAGATCCAGGCCCACATCGGGAGCTGCGCCGCGTGCGGTACCCGCCTCCGCGAGGTGAAGGAGTTCCACGGCGAAGCCGACCGCCTGGTCGGTGTCCTCGAGCTGCCGATTACGCCGTCCAGGCGCACCGCGCCCGCCGATGCCGAGCCCGCGCCGTTCGGCGATTCACCGGTGGACCGCCGGCGCACCCCGCGGAACCTTCCCCGGACCTCGGGCCAGGTCAACGAGCCCCCGCCGCTGCTGCTGCCGGAGAGCTCCGCCTACCAGCGCGGGGGGCTGATCCGACGGATGCGCTGGGCCGCCCTGATCCTGGTCACGGTCGGCGCCGGCTACCTGGCGACCCGGATGACCCGCCCTTCCAGCTATGCCTTCGAAGGCGAGCTGGTCCCGGTCCGACTGGCTGACTCGACCCCGGTGCTGAGCGAGGAAGAGGCCTCGCCCGCGTCGCGGGGTGACGCCGCCGGCGAGTCGCTTCAGGCCGCCAAGGCCGAGGCGCCGACCACGCGGCCGGCGACTCCTCCCGCCGCATCGACGCCTGCTCCCGTTGTCCCTCGACGGGTGGCACCCCGGCCCGAACCCGCGGCACCGGCGCTAGCGAAGGACCAGGCCGCGGCTGCTCCGGAGGACCTGCTGGACGAGGAAGCCGGGCTCGCCGACGCGCCGGTGGCGGGCGCGGCAGGGGCCGTGGCGGGGGCCGCGGCTGCCCAGAACCGGGACCAGGGAGGTGAGGCGGACGCCCAGCCGAACGTTCGCGAGGAGGCCGCGGTCGCCCTCCGCGAGCTGGATCGCGAGCGTCAGGTCGAGCGCGCGGCCGCGGCAACCGCCGCCCTCGACAGCGCGCGGGCGCGAGACGCCGCGGTCCGGCAAACGGTCGCCGCACCGCCCGCACCGCGGACTCCGGAGCAGCGCTCCGGCGTCTACCTCCGGATCGGCCTGGACGAGGCAGCCAAGCAGCTCGGCCGCCCGGTGCATGTGATCGAGGGGATGAGCCAGATGTTCATGGGACTGGTACTGGGGCGGAACTCACCCGGTGCGGACGCGACCAGGCCGGTCGTGCGGGTGGTATATCAGGATTCCCAGGGCCGGCTCATCTTCCTCGATCAGCAGCGCATTCGCCCGGGCCAACCCACCGCTGCGCCGGGAGCCGAACCTCACTGGGTGCAGGGCGAGATCGCACTCCACCTGAGCGGCGAGGTGGGACCGGACATCCTCCGGAACTACCGGAGCCGGGTCAGGTAACCGCCCCGGCGCCCTCCAGCACCTCCCGCACCCGGAGCATGAAGTCGTCCGAGGTGAAGGGCTTGCGGAGGAAGCTGGCGGGCGCGCTCTGGATCCCCCGGCGCACCACCTCGTCATCGGTGTAGCCGGAGATATAGAGCACCTTCAGGTTCGGCCGCCGGGCCACCATCCGCTCCACCAGCTCCCCGCCGCCCATCTCCGGCATCACCACGTCGGTCACCAGCAGATCGATCGGCCGCTCGTAGTGCTCGGCGGTCAGCAGCGCATCGCGCCCGTGCCTCGCCGTGAGCACGGCGTGGCCATGCTCCTCCAGGATCTGCCGCACCAGGTCGCGCACGCTGTCCTCGTCCTCCACCACGAGCACGGTCTCCTCGCCATGGAGGGAAAGCTGCCGCTCGACGGCGGGCTCGTCCGCGTCCGCCGCGGGCAGGTAGACCTTGACGGAGCTTCCCTGTCCCGGCTCGCTCGACACCTTCACCACGCCGCCGTTCTGGCGCACGATTCCGTAGACGATCGAGAGGCCAAGGCCGGCGCGCTGCCCGCGCGGGTCGGCGGTATGAAAGGGCTCGGAGACGTGCTCGGCGGTCTCCGCCTCCAGCCCGTCGCCGGTGTCGTGGATGGCCAGCGTCACATAGGTGCCGGGCCGGATCCGGCGGCTGCGCGCGCTCTCCGCCAGCTGACGCTCACCCGTCTCGATGGTGAGGCTACCGCCCTTCGGCATCGCATCGCGGGCGTTGAGGATGACGTTCACCAGGAGCTGGTCCAGGTGCCCCGGGTCCATCCGCAGCAGCGCCGCCCCGTGCAGCAGCCGGAGGTCCACCCGGATATCCGCACCCAGCAACCGGCGGATGAGAGGCTCCATCGAGTGGATCACCCGGTTCAGGTCGAGGACCTGCGCCTGGGGCCGCTGCCGCTGGCCGAAGGCCAGGAGCTGCCCGGTGAGGAGCACGCCCCGGTCGGCCGCCCTGCGGATCTGCTCCGCGTCGGCCCGGCGCGGGTCGTCTTCGCTCAGCTCGCGGTAGAGGATGTCCCCGAAGCCGCGGATGGTGGTGAGGATGTTGTTGAAGTCGTGGGCGATGCCTGCGGCCAGCCGGCCCACCGCGTCGAGTCGCTGGGCCTGTCGGAGCTGCTCCTGGCTGTGATGGAGCGCGGCGCGGGCGCGGGTCCGCTCGCTGATGTCCGTGGCGAGCACCAGCCGCGCGCGCCGCCCGTCCAGCTCCAGCTCGTGCGACACCAGCTCCAGGTCGATGACGGTCCCGTCCTTCCGCTCGTGTCGGGTGAACGCCGCCTCCGGACGGGTGGTCTGGTGTCCGATCGGCGGACCCGTGGGCTCCTCCGCCGGGCGGATGTCCATGATGGACATGCCGAGGAATTCTTCGCGCGAGTACCCGTAGTGGCGGACCGCGGCGTCGTTCACCGCCATGAACTCCAGCGTCTCCGCGTCGAAGATCCACATCAGCTGAGGATTGGCGTCGAACAGCAGGCGACGGCGCTCCTCCGCCTCGCGCGCCTCGTGGAAGACGCGGCCCGCGCCGATCGCCAGGCTCACCCGCTCGCCCAGCTCCCGCGCTTCACCCACGTCCTGCTCGCTGAACACCCGGGCGTACTCCCGGCTCATGCCCAGGGTCAGCACCCCGGCCAGCCGCCCCTGTGCGCGCAGCGGGACCGGCAGGACCCAGCTGGGCTTGAGCGCTCGATAGAGCTTCCGGTGCTCGTCGTCCTGGGCCAGGGCCCGGACCAGCTCCTCGGTGGTCTCGATGGGTCTCCCCGATGCCGGGGCGCCGAACGGAATGCGGCGGTCGCCGTACTCGCAGAGGGCGCGCACCACGAGATCGCGAGCCGGATCGCGATGGGCCCCCGCGATGAAGTGGGGCATGCCCCGCTCGTCCAGCGCGTGGATCGCGCACCAGTCGCCCAGCGTCGGCACCAGTGTGCGGGCCAGCTCGCGCAGGGTCACCTCGTAGTCGAGCGAGGAGGCCAGCGTGGTGCTCGCCTGCGAGAGCAGCGAGACCCGGCGGTCCAGCGCTTCGGCCTCGGCTCGGGAGAGCTCGGCCTCCCGGCCCCGGCGGGCGGCGCCGTGGAGCCGGGAAACCAGGACCGCCACCCCGGGCGCGATCAGCGCGATGACGACGAGGCTCAGCGCGCTGCCGGGCCGGTAGCGCAACGGCATGCCGGGCTCGGCGAGGAAGTGGACGCCGTACAGCACGGTCAGCACCGCGCTGATCAGCGCGGTCCGGAGCCCGCCGAGATAGGCGGAGATGACGACGGTGAGGAGCAGGACGGGGAAGGGCTCCGACAGCGGCGTCCCGGCTCTGGCGAGCAGGTCCAGCACGATGAGCGCCCCCAGGGTGAGGAGGGGGCCCCAGACGGTCTCGGCCGCCCGCTTCCACCCGGCCCGAGGCCGGAGCATGCCCTCCCGGAACCTGCCCCGCACCAGCGCCACCGCCTGACTGACACCGCTGTGCGTCATCGATACTCCGATCCCGGGGGCCACTGGGCGCCGATGAGAATACGGTTCCCCCCCGCCTCTAGCGGTAGAGGAAGCTCGGAGGGGGGTGATGCTTGGAAGATGGTCCCCGGCCGGGGGGGCGTCTGTGAGACTGCTTACACCCCCCGGACCGGGCCCCGGCGGGACGGCCGGATCAGTAGGACCGGAGGGCGATCAGGGGGTCCACCGTGGCGGCCCGGCGGGCGGGCACCAGGCAGGCCGCCGCGGCGATCAGGACCAGGACCAGGGACATGCCGGCGAAGGTGAGCGGGTCCGTGGTCTCCACGTGGAAGAGGAGTCCGGTCATGAGGCGGCCGAGGAGGATGGCGGCGAGGGCGCCGAGGACCAGGCCCAGCCCCACCAGGCGAAGGCCTTCCCGCAGGACCATCCCCAGCACCTCGCCCCGTCCGGCGCCGAGCGCCATGCGGACGCCGATCTCCTGGGTCCGCTGGCTCACCGAGAAGGCGATCACGCCGCCCAGTCCGGCGGCGGTGATGCAGAGCGCCAGCAGGGCGAAGAGGAGGATCAGGGTGGTCGTGAGCCGCGGGTTGGCGAGCGCCTCGCCCCGCACCTCCTCCAGGGTCTGCACGTTGGCGACGGGCTGTCCGGCGTCGATCGCGAGCACCTCCTCCCCGATCCGGCGTGCCATGGCGCCGGGGTCGGCCGTGGTGCGGACGAGGAAGGTGCTCTCCCGGATCGGCAGCTGCGCGAACGGCAGGTAGACCTCGTCCGTCGGCTCGCTCTCGAGCCCGTAGTGCCGGACGTCGCCCACCACGCCCACGATCGTGATCCAGGTCTTGCCCGTATCGGCCGAGATCCGCTTGCCGACCGCGGTCTCGCGGGCGAAGTAGCGGCGCGCGAGCGACTGGTTGACGATGGCCACCTGGGGCGCGTTCGGCCCGTCGGACGGCGTGAACTGCCGCCCGGTCACCAGCGGAATGCCCAGCGTCGGGAAATAGTCGGGTGAGGCGCTGCGCAGGTCACCCAGCGGCTGCGCGCCGTCCTCCGCCGGCGGCTGGCCCTCGATCAGGAAGCTGACGTTGAACCGGCGATGCCCATCCAGCGGGAAGGTGAGGGTGGAGGCGGTGGAGACGACGCCCGGCTGGCCCGTCAGCCTCGCGTTGAGCCGGTCGTGGAAGCCGAGGATCAGGTCGCTGCTGGTGTAGCGCGACCAGTTGAGGTCGAGCGTCATGGTGAGCACCCGCTGGCTGTCGAAGCCGGGGTTCACCGACTGCAGCTCCAGCAGGCTGCGGAGCATGAGACCCGCCCCGACCAACAGGACCATGGACACGGCGACCTGCGCCACGACCAGGGCGGCCCGGATCCGGCTGGACCCGCCGCCGCTCACGGCCGCGCCGCCCTCCTTGAGCGCGGACACCAGGTTCGCCCGCGCGGGGAGCGCCGGGAGCACGGCGAAGGCCAGACCGGTGAGGACGCAGACGACCAGGGTGAAGACCAGCACCTCGCCGTCGAGCGCGATCTCGCCGGCCCGGGGCGTGAAGCGCGCGGCGAACCCGGTGAGCAGCCGCATGGTCGCGGCCGCGAGCGCCAGCCCGAGCACGCCCCCCGCGAGCGCGAGGAGCCCGCTCTCGGTGAGCATCTGGCGGAAGAGCCGCACCCGATCGGCACCGAGCGCCGCGCGGAGGGCCATCTCCCGCGAGCGGCGGGTGAGTCTCGCGAGCGTGAGGTTCGCGATGTTGGCGCAGGCGATGAGAAGGACGAACGCGGTGGTACCGATCAGCAGCAGCAGGGTGGGCCGGGCATCCTTGGTGAGCTCGTCGTGCAGCGACGTCGCCGAGATGGTGAAGCCCTGGCCGGAAGGATAGGCGGCGGGGTACTCCGAGCGGAGCGTGCCCGCGATAGCCTCGAGCTCGGTCTGTGCCTGCGCCACCGTGGTAGCCGGCGCCATCCGCCCGAAGAGGTGCAGCATCCTGGCCGTGCGGGTGTTGAGGGTGAACTGCCCCATCCGGAACGGGCAGGAGGAGGACGGCATGTACACGTCGTTCTCCGCCGGGTACTGGGGCACCGGCGGGAGCACGCCGACCACGGTGTGGATCCGGTCGTTCATCTCGAAAGTCTTCCCCACGATCGCCGGATCCCCACCCAACCGGTTCTGCCAGAACCCGTAGCTCAGCACCAGCACCGGCGCGGCGGTCGGCTGGTCCTCGCCGGGGCGGAACGTCCGGCCTCGCAGCGGGCGCACCCCGAGCACGTCGAAGAAGTTCGCCGAGACGACCCCGGTCTGGACTCGGCGGGGCTCGCCCTGTCCCAGGAGAATGAAGGGCATGGAGTGGTACTCGACCAGCGACTCCATGGCTCGACTCCGCTGCCGGTAATCCGCCAGCTCCAGGGGGGAGAACTGCGCGTTGGCCACGCCCCCCAGGGGCGCGGGCTGGCGGAGGTAGACCAGGCGCTCGCCGTGCTCGTAGGGCAGCGGCCGCAGCAGCACGCCGCGGATCATGCTGAAGACCGCCGTGTTGGCGCCGATGCCCAGCGCGAGGGTGAGCACGGAGACCAGGGTGAAGCCGGGACTCTTGCGGAGCGACCGCAGGGCGAAGCGGAGGTCGTGCAGCAGACCGGTCATGAGGGCTCTCCTGGCGCGCTCGCGCGCCCCGCGGGTGGAGATGGTGCGGCATTCGGTGGCGATGCCGGGGAGATCGCCGAAGACCTGGAGCGCGGCCAACCGGGCCGCCTGCGGCCCCATGCCGGCGTCCATCAGCTCCTGGGCGCGCATGTCGAGGTGGAAGCGCAGCTCGCTGTCCACCTCGCGGGCGATGTCGGTGGAGCGGCCGGGGAGGCGAAAGAGACGACGCATGACGCTAGGCGGGCGCCGCGTCGAGCGCCGCGCTCACCGCCCGGGCGTAGGCGCGCCAGCGCTCGACCTCGCTGCGGAGCTGGCGGCGGCCGGCGGGGGTGAGGCGGTAGTACTTGGCCTCCCGCCCGGTCTCGGTCACCCCCCACTCCTCGTCCAGCCAGCCTCGCCGCTGGAGGCGGTGGAGCGCGGGATAGAGGGCGCCTTCCTGGACGCTGAGCACGTCCTCGGTGGTCTGGCGGATCCAGCGCCCGATCCCGTAGCCGTGCATGGGGCCCCAGCTCAGCGCCTTGAGGATGAGGACATCGAGGGTGCCGATGTAGAGATCGCTTCCGGCCATAGGGTGGCTCCGACGGACGGCGTTGCTATACCTAGTTCACTTAGGTATAGTATGGTCGGATCCCTAATTCAGCAAGGGGTGGGCTCATGAGGCGTCGTCTGCTGGTCCCCGCCCTGGTGGGCGCGCTCTGCGGGTGTCTCGCGGCAGACGCCGCGGTGGTGGACCGGCCCCGGTTCGCCGCGGACGGGCGGCTGTTTCGGCCGGAAGGGGTGGACCGGTGGGTACTAGTGGGTGCCTCACTGGGTCAGGGGTATACCGACGCTACGGAAGTCGGGCCTGGGATGTTCCACCGGGTGTATCTCGAGCCTTCGTCCTACGACCACTTCCTGGAGACCGGGCAGTTCCCCGAAGGGACCATGCTCGCGCTCACGATCCGGTTGCCGGAGCGGAGGGTGCCGCCGAGCCGGACCGGGTGGACCGAGGGCGACCTCGTGGCGCTGGAGATGGCGGTGAAGGACCGGTCGCGGTTCGAGGGCGGGTGGGCCTACTTCAACTTCGGCCGCGACGGCGATACCGCGGCAGCCATCGCGCCGGAGCGATGCGCCGCATGCCACGCGGAGCACGCGGCGCTCGACAACGTCTTCGTGCAGTTCTATCCCCAGCTGCGATCCCGCTGACTTTTGTGTCGGGCCCCGTCTTGCCGAGCGCCGTGTGGTGCGGTATGCTATGCGCCAATCCCGCCGCATCCTGCTGCTCGCACTCTGCACATTGGAGACACGGGTATGCCCCTGCAGCGTCCGCCATCGCGCTGGTCCGCCCGTAGCACACTCGCTCGCTTCCGACCGCTCGCTCTCCTCCTGACAGCCCTGACCTTCTGTGTGTGGACGCCCCAACGGGCGGAGGCCCAGGGCGTGACCACGTCGGCGATGAACGGCTTCATCACCAGCGAAACCGGCAAGCCGCTGGAGGATGCGCAGGTGGTCGCGGTGCACCTGCCCACCGGCACGCAGTACCGTACCACGGCACGAGCCGGGGGCGCGTACAGCCTGCTCAACATGCGCGTCGGCGGACCCTACCGGGTGACCGCGACGATGATCGGCTTCCAGCCGAAGACCGCCGAGAACGTCGCGCTGAACCTGGGCGAGACCCAGCGGGTGGACCTGGCGCTGGAGCCCCAGGTGGTGGAGCTTGAGGAGATCGCGGTGACGGCGGCCGCGGACGACATCCTGGACGCCGGCCGCACCGGCGCGGCCACCTACGTCTCGCCGGAACAGGTGGAGCTCCTCCCCTCGATCAAGCGATCCACCAGAGACCTGACGCGGCTGGACCCGCGCAGCGACGGCAACTTCGCCTTCGCGGGCCGGAACTGGCTCTTCAACAACGTGTCGCTGGACGGCTCCTACTTCAACAACCCGTTCGGCCTGGACGACCCGGCGCCGGGCGGCCAGACCAATGCCGAGCCGGTGCCCTATGACGCGGTCGAGCAGGTGGAGGTCTCACTGGCGCCGTTCGACATCCGAGAAGGCGGCTTCACCGGCGCGAACATCAACACGGTGACCAAGAGCGGCACCAACACGCTGCGGGGCTCGATCTACAGCTTCGGCCGCACCGAGGCACTGCTCGGCAATACGGTCGGTGGGCAGGATGTCGTGGCCAATCCGGACCTGAGCTTCCTCCAATCGGGCTTCTCGCTCAGCGGTCCGCTCAAGAAGGACAAGCTCTTCTTCTTCGTGAATGCCGAGCTGGAGCGCACCGACGATCCGGGCACCAACTTCGTGGCCAGCACCACGGGCACGCCCGGCTTCGGAGTCTCGCGCGTGCGTGAGGATACGATGAACCTCATCCGGCAGCGGATGATCGACGTCTACGGCTACGATCCCGGGGCGTTTGAGGGCTACATCAATGAGACCGACAACAACAAGGTGATCGCGAAACTGGACTGGAACATCAGCCCGAACAACAACCTCTCGTTCCGGTATAACTACCTCGACGCCCAGCGGGACCTCGGGCCGCACCCGTTCGTGCTGAGCTTCGCCAACACCGGCCGGGGACCGAACGAGAGCAGCCTGCCCTTCCAGAACTCCGGCTACACGATCCACAACAATCTTCATTCGTTCGCGCTGGAGCTGAACAGCCGGGCCAGCTCGTACGCCAACCGCTTCTTCGCGAGCTACAACCGGTTCCGCGATCACCGAACGCCGTTCAGCGCTCCCTTCCCTACCGTCGAGATCGGCGAGGGGGGGGTCACCTACACCACCCTGGGTCACGAGCCGTTCTCGATCCACAACATCCTGGACCAGGACGTCTTGCAGCTCACCAACAACTTTACGCTGTTCAAGGGGCGCCACTCGCTCACCTTCGGCGGCAACTACGAGCGGTTCGGCTTCTTCAACTCGTTCAACATCTTCAGGAACGGCGTCTTCTTCCTGCCCGCGGCCATCCCGCCGGGCAGCACCTTCAGCTCGCTGGACGAGTTCTTCGCCGCGACCACCCCGGGCAGCCCGACCTTCAAGGACTTCAACTCCCTGATCGGGAGCGGCCCCTACAAGGGTGAGAACATCGACGTCGGTCAGCTGGGCGTGTACGCCCAGGACGAGCTGCTGGCCTCGGAGCGGCTGAACCTGACGGTCGGCCTGCGGGTGGACTTCCCGATGTACTACACCAACCCGATCGACAATCCGTACGCGCGCGGCCTCACCGCGCTGGACGCGGATGACAATCCGGAGACGGTGGACCAGAGCGACCTGCCCGGCACCGAGCCCCTCTTCTCACCCCGGGTCGGATTCAACTGGAACGCGAGCGGCGACCGCAACACCCAGGTGCGCGGCGGAACCGGCATCTTCACCGGCCGGGTGCCGTTCGTGTGGATCGGCAACGTGATCTCCAACCCGGGCGCGAACCCGAACCTGTTCCCGGTCGGGCCGGTCCGCGAGACCGGCGACAGCTCCACCCTGGCGCAGTCGTTCGACCTCAACTCGATGGTGACCGACTTCAAGTGGCCGCAGAGCTGGGTGTCCGACCTCGCGATCGACCAGCAGCTCGGCAGGGGCTTCCTCGGCACCCTCGAAGTGCTCTACGGCAACGACATCAACAACGTGATCGTGCGCAATGCCGACCTGGTGGCGCCGGTGCGGACCATGCCCGACGGGCGGCCCTACTTCGGCGGGGCCGGCGCCAACGAGCTGAATCCCGACGGCGGCGCGGGCATCTACGTGCTCGACAACACCAGCGAGGGCTACAACTTCAACGTCACCGCCCAGCTCAGGAAGGCGTTCGCGTTCGGCCTCAGCACGACGGTGGCCTACAGCTACACCCAGGCCAAGAACAACCTGAAGTCCACCGAGATCGCGAGCGTGCTGTGGCAGAGCCAGCCGGTGCAGGGCGATCCCAACCGGCCGGAGCTCGGTTTCTCCGAGTTCGGCCAGCGGCACCGCATCATCGGCAGCGCGACGTACATCAAGCCGTGGTCGGAGCGCTTCCGGACCTCCATCGGTCTCTTCGTCGAGGTAGCCGAGGGCAACCGCTTCGCGGGCGCGGGCGGGAACCGCTATTCCTTCATCTACTCCGGCGACGTCAATGGCGATGGCACGGGCGGCAACGACCTGATCTACATTCCCCGCGACCAGGGCGATATCACCTTGGCCGACTGCCCGTCGGGGTGCGGCTCCAATGTCACGGCGCAACAGCAGTGGGACGCGCTCAACGCCTTCATCGAGCAGGATCCCTACCTCAGCCAGCACCGCGGTGAGATCGCCGAGCGGCACGGGGCGGTCAACCCGTGGTACAACAACGTGGACCTGCGGATCATGCAGGACATCGCGTTCGGCGAAGCGGTGCGGCACAACTTTCAGGTCAGCTTCGACATCCTCAACGTGGGCAACCTGATCAGCTCGGACTGGGGGGTGCGTAAGGTGGCCAGCTCCGCCGCCACCTCGCCGCTCCGCCTGGCAACGGACGCAGGCGGGGTGCCGCAGTTCGATGCCAACGGCGCGCCGGTGCTCCAGTTCACCGGGCCGGCCCAGACCTACATCGACGATCCCAACATCAATTCGCGGTGGAGGGCGCAGCTCGGGTTGAGGTACTTCTTCGAGTAGTTGTTTCCCGTTGTCCCTGAACGAAGTGAAGGGGGCCATCTCGATCATGGCCCCCTTCGCTACGCTCAGGGTGACAGTGATGCTAAAACGTCAGGCCAAACAGCAGCGCCACGGCCCGGTTCTTTAGATCCACCCCGGTGTTCAGAACCGAGCGCAGGCCCTCGGTGTAGCGCCCTTGGAGTGACAGTGTGGTGCGGGGCAGGTACAGCTCCACGGCGGCACCGGCGATCCAACCCAGATCCCACGGCCTTACCTGGCTCGCGTCGATCGGCGGCGGGTCCTCGACTTGCTCTTGGCCGCAGGTGCTCCGTTGGGGCTCAATCCCGGT
>Ga0114129_10013569_pt1 | contig 11609 bp, 4 predicted proteins | sample RhiMetdeltSRZDD1_FD_80071 | JGI IMG/M metagenome (GOLD analysis project Ga0114129, IMG submission 80071) | Populus rhizosphere microbial communities from Tennessee, USA - Rhizosphere MetaG P. deltoides SRZDD1 (version 2) (version 2) | ecosystem: Host-associated > Plants > Roots > Rhizosphere >... | reverse complement strand
GCGACGTCGCCACGTGCACTTCGACGAACCGCCGGCAGAGTTTCCTCACAAACTGACGCGACTCCTCATAAGGCGAGACGAACGAGGCCACCACCCACACACCGTTCTGCTCGAGCTTGCCGGCCAGATATCCGATGCGCCGGATGTGGGCTTCCCGCTCCGGCCGGGTGAACCCGGTGGCGGGAAAGATGTCACGGACCGCATCGCCGTCGAGCCGCTCGACCCGCAGTCCGCGGGCTCGCAGGTCCTGATACACCCGGTCCGCAATCGTGCTCTTGCCGGCGCCGGACAGGCCGGTGAACCAGATCACCGCGGGGGGGATTTGCTGCTTCCCGAATCGCAGGCGATCCCACATTCGCTCGTGCAGCCAGAAGAGCCCGATCTTCGAGACGAATTCGAAGCCCCCGACGGCGAGGGAGAGCGCCAGGCGTTTGGTGAAGATGAAGACCAGGGTCGCCGTGGCCATGGTGCCCATGATTCGCCAGGAGAACGCCTTGGCGATCGAGCGTGCGTGCGTTTCGCGATACATCAGGCGCCCAGGATGAAATCGCCGTTCCGAAGATCCGGCTTGTTGTAGCGCAACGGCGATTGCCGGGGCGCTACCCGGCCCGAGTTTCGGAAGATGCAATCACCGGCGGCCACATCCCATTCCATAGTCGGTCCGAAGCGCGGGTAGATATCGGCCTTCCCTTCCGCCACCATGCAAAACTTGAGGGAGCTGCCGGCCTGAATTCGCTCCGATACATCGATCGATCCCAGGTAGCGCTCGAGGCGTTCCGACGGATGGGAGCGGCTCTCGACCACCACGAGGGGCGCCCCGGGCGCGGCCGGCGCCGAGTGGATCCGGACGGGTTCCGAGCCGGGAGCCCCGGTCCAGGCTCCCAGTCCGCGACCAGCGTACCACCAGCGAGGAAGGGCCGGTGCAAAGACCACGCCGAGCACCGGTTCACCGTCTTCGATGAGCGCGATGTTGACCGTGAATTCCCCATTCCGGCTGACGAATTCCTTGGTACCGTCGAGAGGATCCACCAGCCAGAAGCGCCGCCAGTCCCGCCGCGCGGCCGGGGCCGGGAGATCGCCTTCCTCGGAGACCACGGGGACGGCGGCATCCCACGCCTTGAGCGCGGCGTCGATCACCTCGTGGGCAGCCCGGTCGGCGGAGGTGAGCGGGCTGCCGTCCGCCTTGGCGGTCACGACCGCGCCGGCACCGTACCATGTCATGATCGCCTCGCCCGCCTCGCGCGCGATTCCCACCAGGCGCCGAAGCGCGGCGTCGGACAGCTCAACTGGAACGACCTGCGCCGGGGCGCTCATGGCTTGGACAGGACCCCGCCCTCGAGGAGCAATTGGCGGATCCGCTCGACGTTGTCCGATTCGGAGTCTTCGGCGCCGAGGTGGACGTGCGGGGCGAGACCGGTGCCGGCAAAGGGGCCCAGCCAGGCGGTGTAGATGCGGCTCGCGTCCACCGTGGTCCGAAGCAGGTCGAGCTCGCCCTCGGTCAGCTCGGCCGCGGTGACGACGAGCAGCATGCCCGCGTCGAGGAGGAGATTCCCGACCTCGCCGAGACGGCGGAGGTGTTCGTGGCGATGTTCGCCGGTCCGTTCCAGGTCGGCGTCGACACCGTAGAGGAGGTTTCCGATGCCGAGGAAGTACGCCAGCCCGCCGTCGTTGAAGAGCCGGGCTTCCAGCGCCCGGGCCAGGCTCTTGCGGTCGGCGTCACGAGCGCCGGTGATCAGGACCAGCGCGGGTTGCTGGCCGAGCCGCTCGGCACGGCGCTCCCAGGGAATACTGCTGCGCTCCCACTTGGCATTTCGGATCAGGACTCGCTCGCGGACGCCGGCCTGGGGATCGGGGAGCACTTCGCGGATGATGCCGCCGCCGCGAATCTGCCATTCGTCGACGATCACGAAACGATTGGTCGCGGGGACACCGCCCTCGAGGTCCACGGCGACGGGGCGATCCAGGTTGAGGATGCAGTCCGCTACCTCGTTGCGACCCACGCTGGTGGTGTCTTCCCGGGCGCCCAGCTCGGCGGCATCAACCAGTCGTTCCACCTTTTCGAGCTCGGCTCCCACGGCGGCCGTCCCCAGCTTGAGCCGGTAGGTACGCCCGGAGACGAAGGGCGCGGAGCTGAGCCAGAAGAGAGAGACTCTGAGCCGAGCCGCAATTATGGGACGAGGCTCGTCCCCGCGGCAGGCCACTTCTCCGCGCGCCACGTAGATCTGGTCGGCCAGGGTAAAGCCCGCGGACTCGCCGGCCACCGCCTCCGAAGGCGGCGCGGCGTTGAACACTTCCAGCGTGTGAACCTTGCTGCGCTTCCCGGACGGATAGAAGACGACCTCGTCTCCCCGACGGAGCCGGCCGGACGCCACCCCACCGGCCACGATCCGGCGCTCGTCGCGTTCGGCGGTGAACTTGTAGACGGCCTGGACCGGCATGCGGAACGGCTGCTCGGTGGGTTCGGCCAGCTCCGCGAGGCCGTCGAGATATTCGACCAGCGAAGGCCCGGAGTACCAGGGTGTATTCGGCGAGGAGCGAACCAGGTTGTCCCCCTCCATCCCGGACACCGGGATGGCAGGACCGGCGGTAACCCCGATCGACTTCAGGAACTCACGGACTTCCGCCTCGAGCCGGTGCGCCACCGCGGCGTCGTAGCCCACCAAGTCGATCTTGTTGATCAGTACGGCGATGTGGCGAACGCCCAGGAGCGGGAGCAGTCGCGCGTGGCGGCGGGTGTTGTCCTGCATTCCCTCGCGCGCGTCGACCACCAGCAGGGCCGCTTCGGCGCGCGCCGCCCCGGTGACCATGTTCTTCAGGAATTCGAGGTGGCCCGGCGCGTCGATGAGGATGTAGTGTCGCCGAGCCGTGCGGAAGAACACTCGGGCGGAGTCGATGGTGATGCCCTGCCCCTGCTCCTCCTTGAGGGCATCGACCAGGAATGCATACTCGAACGGCTTGGCATTCCGGGCACAGTGGGCACGCACCTGCTCGAGCTTCCCCTCGGGAAGCGTGCCGGTATCAGCTAGCAGCCTCCCGACGATGGTGCTTTTCCCGTGATCGACGTGCCCAACAATGGCGATGTTCAATCGGCGAGGGGGTCCGCGTGGATGGTGAAAGGGAGACACCGCAATCTAACAATCCCTCCCTCGGTATGAAGGGCGACAGGCAGACCGTTGCGTCCTCGCATCGCCTGTGGTGATGATTCGCTTTCGTCCCGTGATTCGCCGGTCCGCCGCCACAGTCGAGGGGGAGCCATCGGTCCGGAGGCACTCCGGAACCGATTGCGGCTATTGTAGTTAGCCCACCAATGCTGGGGCGGGCTCAAATTCTCGATCGGGCAGAGGGAAAAGACTCGCAGGCATCATTCCACCGGGGCAGGGCACGATCTTTCCACCAGATATGGCTCTTTCGAACCAGCTGAGCGTGAAGCCCTCTGTCCCGGCGGTATCGTGATTTTTGACCGGAGTGCACCGTGAGTCACGCCACTGCGGAGGGGGCCTATGTCTTCCCGGCTTCCTTTGCCCAGCGTCGTCTCTGGTTCATCGAGCAGCTCGAGGATTCGGCCGGGGCCTACAACGTCTGCCTGGCGCTGCGCTTCCGTGGTGAGCTCGACTGTCCGCGCATGGCGGAGGCGCTGAGCTACCTCGAGAACCGGCACGAGGTGCTGCGAACCACCTTTGCCATGGAGCAAGGGGCGCTGACGCAGGTGGTTCGGCCTCCGATGCCGTTCCCCCTGCGGCTGGAAAAGCTGGACTCGACCGGGGAAGGGCACGACCGTGCGCTCTCCCGCTGGCTCCAGTCCGAGGTAGTCGCGCCGTTCGATCTGAGCACCGGCCCCTTGATCAGGGCCTCCATCCTCGAGACCGGACGGCACGAACATGTCCTGGTCATCACCCTGCACCACAGCATTGTTGACGCCTGGTCCATCCCGATCATGGTGCGGGACCTTGCGGCCGCGTATGCCGGTATTCGGGAAGGCCGCGTGCCGACGCTCGAGGCGCTGCCGATCCAGTACGCGGACTATGCCGTCTGGCAGGTGGATGGCCTTACTGGTGAATCGTTGGAGCGGAAGCTCGCCTACTGGAAGCGCCAGCTCGCCGATCCCCTTCCGGTCCTCGAGCTTCCGACCGACCATCCCCGCCCCCCGGCTCAGACCTACAACGGCGCGCGCGTCAGCGTGGACATCGGTCCGGAGGTCACGGCCGCGATCGGGCGACTGGCGCGGGAATCCAACGCCACGCTCTTCATGGCGCTTCTGGCCACTTTCCAGGTGTTCCTGCACCGGCACAGCGGACAGACCGATCTGGTGACCGGCACGCCAATCACCGGCAGAAACCAGCCGGAGACCGCAGGATTAATCGGATTCTTTCTCAACACCCTGGCCATTCGTTCCGATCTTTCGGGCAATCCGGCTTTTCGCGAGATGCTGACCCGAGTTCGACAAACCGTTCTCGACGCCTACGCCGAGCAGGATCTTCCCTTCGAGAAACTGGTGGAAGCGCTCCAGGCCCCACGCGACTGGAGCCGGCATCCGCTCTTTCAAGCGGTCTTCGTGCTGCACGAGCCCGAGGGCGTGCTGCCGGAATTCCCCGGGGTGACCGTCGAGCGGCTGCCGATGCCGAGGGGATCCACGTCCAAGTTCGACCTGCTGCTGTCGGTGAGCCAGACCGGGACGGCACTGCGGGCCGAGTTCGAGTACAACACCGATCTCTTCGACCGGGAGACCGCGGAGCTGATGGCGGCGCGCTATGCGGTGCTGCTCGGATCGATCGCCGCCAATCCGGACGCCAGCATCGGAGCCCTGCCATTGCTGCCGGAAGCGGAGCGGAAGCTGGTCCAGGATGCATGGACCGGCACCTCGTCTCCCTACCCGCGGAATGCGACGGTGGCGCAATTGTTCGAGGAGCAGGCGCGGGCAACTCCGGACGCGCCGGCGGTGGCGAGCGGCAAAGTCGTCTGGAGCTACGCGCAGCTCGACGAGCGGGCCAATCGTCTGGCCCGCCACCTGCGCTCGATCGGTGTGGAGCGGGGCACGCCGGTAGGGGTTTGTCTGGAGCGCTCGCCCGAGATGGTGGTCGGTCTGCTCGGCATCCTGAAGGCGGGCGGCGCGTACGTGCCCCTGGATCCCAACTACCCGGTCGCCCGGCTCGCGATCATGGCGGAAGAAGCCGGCATCCGCGTCGTGGTGACGAGGGAGAGCCTGACGGGAACGCTGCCGCGCTCGCTCCGCACCGGGGCGATCGTTCGGATGGATGCCGATTGGCCTGCCGTGGCGCAGCAAAGTCCCGCTCCGCTCGATCGGGAAGCAGGGCCCACCGATCTCGCCTACGTGATGTTCACCTCCGGCTCGACGGGCCGGCCCAAGGGAGTGGCGATTCCGCATCGCGCAATCGTGCGGCTGGTCAAGAACAGCGATTTCATCGGTCCCGACGGGTTCACGCGGGTGCTCTGCTACGCCCCGATTTCCTTCGACGCTTCGACCTTCGAGCTCTGGGGACCGCTGCTCAACGGCGGCACGGTGGTGGTCTTCCCCGCCCACGCGCCGACGCTGGCCGAGCTCGGCAGCTTCATCGACCGGGAGCGGGTGACCACCGTCTGGCTCACCGCAGCGCTGTTCCACCAGATGGTGGAAGCGGAGCTCCCTCGGTTTGCCCACGTGAAGTACCTGCTGGCCGGCGGAGACGTCCTCTCTCCCGGCCACGTGGCACGCGTGCTGGCGCGCTTCCCCAACTGTCGGATGATCAACGGGTACGGGCCGACCGAGAACACGACGTTCACCTGCTGTCATCGCATCACCGGTCTCGAGCCGGACGCCAGCATTCCCATCGGCCGGCCCATCGCAAACACCAGGGTCTATCTGCTCGACCCCTGGTCCGGTCCCGCACCGATCGGTGTGCCCGCGGAGTTGTATGCGGGCGGGGATGGGCTCGCGCTGGGCTATTGCAACCAGCCCGGCCTGACCGGCACGCATTTCGTCGAGCGATCCGTTCGCCCGGGAGTCGCCGAGCGTCTCTATCGCACCGGAGATCGAGCGCGGTGGCGGCGCGACGGCACCATCGAATTCCTGGGCCGGCTGGACGATCAAGTGAAGATTCGCGGCTATCGCATCGAGCCCGATGAGGTGCGGAACGCCATCGAGGCGCACCCCGCCGTGGCGCAGGCGGCGGTCGTGGTGCGGGGTGGCCTCACGGAAGCCCGCGCCATTGTCGGGTATTACGTTCCCAGGGTAGGCAGCGAGGTGAGCGACACCGACCTCCGCCAGACCCTCCGGTTGCGCCTTCCCGGGTACATGGTGCCGGCTGCGCTGATCAGGCTGCCCGAGCTGCCGCTCACCGCGGCCGGCAAGCTGGATCGGGATGCCCTGCCCAGGGCGGAGCTCCCGGCGAGCACCCTTCCGGATGACGGCGGGCAGCCCCGATCGACCATCGAGCTCGCGCTCATCAACCTGTGGGAATCGCTGCTGGATCGCCGGCCCATCGGCGTTGCCGAGGACTTCTTCGCCTTGGGAGGGCACTCCCTCCTGGCGGCCCGGATGGTAGACGAGCTGCAACGGGGGACCGGGCTCACCTTGCCCCTCGCCGCGCTCTTCAAGGGCGCTACGATCGCCGAGGTCGCCGATTACCTGGTCGAGAATCCGGGCGACAAGGATTCCACCCGGATGATCGAGGTGCAGCGCGGCCGCGGGGACAGACCGTTCTTCATGTTGCACGGTGATCTGGCCGGCGGGGGATTCTACTGCCGCGACATCGCCCGCGCGGTCGGCCCCGACCAGCCGGTGTACTCGCTGCCACCCCATCGGGAAGCCGATGTCACCGGTGCGCTCACCATCGAGTCGATGGCGGCTCGTCACCTCGCCACGATCAGGACGCATCAGCCCCACGGGCCGTATCTGCTCGGCGGCTACTGTCTCTCGGGCCTGGTGGCGCTCGAAATAGCGCAGCAGCTTACCGCCGCCGGGGAGCGCGTCGAGCTGCTTCTGGTGGTGGACACGGCACCGGCGTGCACGAGACCTCGCTGGCTCGCCCCGGTCATGCGGCTGGCGTCGCGACTGACCACGAAGGGAGAAGAGGCCTACCTGGACCGGCTCGCGTACCTGATGCGGCGGGCCCGGGTGGGGCGCGGGGCGTCGCACGGGCGGCAGCTGCTCGACCTCACCCCGCTCCCCTTCCAGGCGGTCGCGCGCCGGGTGGCGCTCTTGACCAGGGCGAGCGGCGCGGCGGCTCCCGGATCGAGTCCACGTCCGGCTCCGCTCACCTCGCTGTGGAATCTTCACCGCCGCGCGATGCTGACCTATGTGCCCCGACGGTACTCCGGCCGCGTCGACCTGATCTGGTCCAGCGAAATCGAGGACACCATCGGGGATCCGGCGCCCTGCTGGCATGGTGTGGCCGGCCAACTGGTCACCGCGAAGGTGCCCGGCACCCATGTGGGCGTCATTCTGACCCAGGTGCCGTCACTCGTGAAAGCCGCGATCTCCCGCGTGCTGACCGGACCGGCGTGACGCGGCGAACCCTGCTCGACCTGCTCGAAGGGCCCGATCCGTCACGGGTAGCCCTCGAAGCGGTGGACCGGTCTCCGTTATCGTACGGCGCGTGGGCCAGCCAGGTGCGTGGCGCCGCAGGGTTCCTCCGGGATTCGGGGCTGGGCCCGACGGACGCCGTGGCGGTGGTGCTGCCGAATGGACCGGAGATGGCGAGTGTGTTCCTGAGCACTGCGGTGGCGGGGATCAGCGCGCCGCTCAATCCGGCCTACCGGCGGGAGGAGTTCGGGTTCTACCTCGACGACCTTCAGGCGAGCGCACTGCTGATCGCCGATGGAATGGATTCACCAGCCCGGGACGTGGCGCGAGAACGCGGCATACGGATCGTAGAGGTGGGGCTCCCTCCCAACGCCGCGGCCGGAGTGTTTTCCCTCGACGGCGTGGTGCCCACCGGGCCCGGGAGCACCGTCTCGCCGGGCCCGGATGCAACGGCGCTGGTCCTCCACACGTCCGGGACGACCTCCCGACCGAAGCTGGTCCCGCTGACTCACGGCAATCTCATCGCGTCCGCGCTCGCCGTGGCGGCGACACTGCAGCTCGGGCCCGCCGACCGCTGCCTCAATGTCATGCCGCTCTTCCACATCCACGGACTGGTGGCCGCGGTGCTCGGCTCGCTCGCCGGCGGCGGCTCGGTGGTGTGTACCCCTGGGTTCCTGGCTCCCAGATTCTTCTCCTGGCTGAAGACGCACCAGCCAACCTGGTATACGGCGGTGCCCACCATGCACCAGGCCATTCTGTCACGGGCGGGCGATCCGGCAAACGCGGCGATTCTTCGGGACGCGCGGCTCCGGTTGGTGCGGTCCAGCTCGGCGGCCCTGCCACGGCGTGTCATGCAGGAGCTGGAGGCCGCGTTCAGCGTGCCGGTCATCGAGGCCTACGGGATGACCGAGGCCGCACACCAGATGGCCAGCAACCCGCTCCCTCCGGCGCCGCCCAAGCCGGGATCGGTGGGCCGCGCCGCGGGGCCCGAGGTCGCCATTCTGGATCCGGCCGGGAAGCACCTGGCGCCCGGCCAGAGCGGCGAGGTCGCGATCCGAGGCCCCGGCGTTACCAAAGGGTACCTCAACAATCCCGAGGCAAATGCCCTGGCCTTTACCGACGGATGGCTCCGCACCGGCGACGAAGGCATGGTGGACACCGAGGGGTACCTCACCATCACCGGTCGGCTCAAGGAACAGATCAACCGCGCCGGTGAGAAGATCTCCCCGCTCGAAGTCGACCACGTGCTGACGGACCACCCGGCCGTGGCTGCCGCGCTGTCGTTCGCCGTGCCGCATCCAGTGCTGGGCGAAGACATCGCCGCGGTGGTCGTGCCGAAACCGGGCGCCGCACCAACCGAACGGCAGCTGCGGGAGTACGTCGCGAGCCGGCTGGCCGCGTTCAAAGTGCCGCGACGGATCCTGCTGGTAGACGCGATCCCCACGGGCGCCACCGGCAAGCTGCAGCGGGCCGGATTGGCGGAGCGTCTGGGAGTACGGGCCGACGTCCCGGTGGACGATCTCGACGCCACGCCGCCGCGCACACCGGTAGAGGAAATCGTCGCCGCGACGTGGGCCGAGCTCACCGGAAGCCCGGCGCCGGGCGTGCGGCGGAACTTCTTCGCGATCGGGGGCGATTCGATTCTGGCCGCGCGGATGGTGGCGCGTATCCGGGAGCTGCTGGCGGTGAACCTGTCGCTCCTCGACCTGTTCGACAGCCCGTCGGTGGAAGGCGTCGCCGCCGCGGTACAGGGGCTGCTCAGCGTCGAAGCCTCGGCTGGGCTGCGCGAGGAGGTATCCCGGGTATGACGTTGCCTGGCGATCTCTCGGAGTCCGCACGCGCGCTCCTGGCGCGGCGAGCCGCGGTGCCCGGCATCGGCGGGCCGGCGCGGCGGGTGGACCAGGAGAATGCTCCGCTGGCGACGCCTCAACTCGCCCAGTGGCTTTTCGACGAGGTGCATTCCGCGGGTGCCGCGAGCGGGTTACCCAAGCGGCTCCGCCTGGCCGGGGCGCTCGATCTTGATGCGCTGCGGCGTGCCCTCTCCGAGATCGCGCGACGGCACCAGGTCCTGCGCAGCGCCTTCATTGTGGTCGACGGGGAGCCGGTTCAGCGGGTTACCGCCCCCCGCCCCGTGGAGCTTTGGGAGGCTGACTTGCGGGGCGTTATCGAATCCGAACGCCCCGCGGCCGCGGAAGCGCTCCTGGATGAGCACGCGCGGCGCCGGTTCGATCTCGCCTCAGGCCAGCTCCTTCGGGCTCTGCTGCTTCGGCTGGGCGAGGACACGTGGGAGCTGCAGGTCACCGTTCCTCACGTGGCGTTCGACGGCTGGTCGAACGGGATCTTCCTTCGGGAACTCGGCGTCCTGTACTCGGCCTATGCCGCCGGGATCGCGTCCCCGCTGCCGGAGCTTTCCCTTCAGTATGCCGATTTTGCGGCCTGGGAGCGCGCCACCCATGGCGGAGGATCGCCCGTTTCGGACGAAAGATTCTGGCGGGCCCATCTCACGGGCACCACCAGCGCGATCGACATCCCGCCCGACCGCCCGCGCCGCCGCGATCGGGCCGGGCCGATCGGTCGGGTGACGGCGATTCTGCCCGAGCCGCTGGTTACCCGTCTCGCGGCTCTGGCCGCCGAGGAGAACGCCACCCTCTTTGCGCTGACCTTTGCCGCCTTCCAGGCTCTGGTCGGACGCCGCGCCAGCCAGGACGATTTCGTGGTCGGCGCGACCTCCGCGAATCGAGGACATCGTGCCACCGAGGACCTGATCGGAACCTTCATGACGGTCCTCCCGCTTCGGGCCCGACTGCACGACACGCCTTCGTTCCGGGTTCACCTCCGCCGCACGATGGGGTCCCTGAGCAAGGCCTTTCTCCACCAGGCGTACCCGTTCCAGCGTCTGCTGGCCGACCTGCGGCCGGGAGCGGATCCGGGGATCGAACGGATTTTCCAGGTCGTCTTCAACTATCGCAACATGCCGGTGCGCCTTCCCGTCATGGACGGCCTGGTGGTGAGCGACTTCCGCGCCCCGCATCTGAACGCCCGGTTCGATTTTCATCTCAGCCTCACGCCCTCGGCGGGGGAGCTGCTGCTCGAGCTCGAATACGACGCCGACCGGTTCGAAGCCGCGACGGCGGCCCGCTGGCAGGATGGTTACCGCGCGCTGCTCGAGGCGGTGGCCGACGATCCGGAGACCAGCACCGCAGACCTGCCGATCATGCCGGCCTCGGAGCGGCAGCGTGTCCTGGCTGAATGGAGCCGCGGCGTCGAAATCCCGACCCGGCGCAACCGGACCGTGGGCGAGCTTTTCCTCGAGCAGGCAAGGCGAACGCCGGATGCGACGGCGCTGATCAGCACGGCTGAGACGTGGACCTTCAAGGAGCTCGCCGAGCGCGCGACCCAAATCGCCGAAGAGCTCAGCGGGCTTGGCATCGGCCCCGGAGACCGTGTTGCGATCCTGAGCGAACGGACCCCGGAGGTGGTGGCGGCCGTCGCAGGCGTGGTGATCGCCGGAGCTGCCTATCTCCCGATCGATCCCGGCTCACCGGCCCCGCGCGTTGCGGGGATGCTGGCCGACGCGGAGGTGCGCCTGGTGTTCGCGGACGCGGCGGGAGAAGCGATGGTCGGGACTGCGGCCGCGATCCGGCGGCTCGCGGTTCCGTTTCGATCGCCCCACCCTCCCGCGTCGACGCCACCCCGTGCGGCTCGGCCCGAGGATCCGCTGTACGTCATCTACACTTCCGGATCGACGGGCCAGCCCAAGGGGGTCCTGGTCCCGCACCGAGCCCTGATCAACTGGGTGGACTGGATTCGGAGATGGAACGAGCTCGGTCCCGGAGACGTGGTGCTTCACCGCACTCCGGCGGGTTTCGATCCCTCGGTGGGCGAAACCTGGCTGCCGCTCCTCACCGGCTGCCCGATGGTTCTGGCGCGCTCGGAATCCGAGGTCGATCCCCATCATGTCGGCGAGCTGATCCGCGCGCACCACGTCACGGTGGTGCGGACGGTGACGTCGATGCTCGCCCTGCTGGTCGACTCCGGCGAGCTCCGGGAATGTCCCAGTCTCCGAAGCATCGCGGCGGGCGGCGAGGTG
>Ga0114129_10013567_pt1 | contig 11609 bp, 16 predicted proteins | sample RhiMetdeltSRZDD1_FD_80071 | JGI IMG/M metagenome (GOLD analysis project Ga0114129, IMG submission 80071) | Populus rhizosphere microbial communities from Tennessee, USA - Rhizosphere MetaG P. deltoides SRZDD1 (version 2) (version 2) | ecosystem: Host-associated > Plants > Roots > Rhizosphere >... | reverse complement strand
GCTCGATCGGGTCGAGCGGTTGACTTCGGAACGATGACCGATCGCCGGATCGGGACGCGCGAGGAGTGGCAGGCGGAACGTGACGAGCTGCTCCGCCTCGAGAAGGAGCACACGCGCAGGGGTGACGAGCTGGCGCGGATGCGGCGAGAGCTCCCGTGGGTGCCGATCGAGAAGGAGTACCGCTTCGATGCCGGCGACGGGGCGCGGACGCTCGCGGAGCTGTTCGAGGGTCGCTCGCAGTTGCTCGTCTACCACTTCATGTTCGGCCCGAGCTACGCGGCCGGGTGCCCGACGTGCTCGTCGTCCGCCGACGCCGTCAACGCCGTGCTGCCGCACCTCCACGCGCAGGACGTGACGATGCTCTACGTCTCGCGGGCTTCGATCGACCGGCTCCTCGCGTACGAGGAGCGGATGGGCTGGTCCTTCCCCTGGGTCTCGTGCGGGCACAACGACTTCAACTTCGATCTCGGGTTCTCGTACACGGACGAGCAGGTGCGCGAGTTCGCGGGACCGATGCTGGAGGGAGAGGCGCCGTCGGGGGTCGCGTCCAACGCGACGGCCAGCGGGACGGACATCGCCGGCTACCTGACGGAGGGCCCCGGGTTCAGCGCCTTCGCGATGGACGACGGCGTCGTGTACCACACGTACTCGACCCAGGCCCGAGGCCTCGAGTTCCTGATGGGCTACTACCCGATCCTCGACCGGGCGCCGAAGGGACGCGACGAGGGCGAAGGTCGGCCTCCGTGGCTCCGCCGGCACGACGAGTATCAGCCGGCGTCGTCGTAGTCCCGCTTCAGGCGCCCGCCGGACGCGTGTCGTACGACACACGTCCGCCGGGGGCCGACGTTCTACACTCGGCGCCTCGTGGCCGGCATCGTCTGCCCCTCGTGCTCCGCGATCAACGCCGCCGACCAGCGGTTCTGTACGACGTGCGGTTCGGCGCTCGGCGTCTCGTGCCCGTCGTGCGGCGCCGTCAACGCGCCCGATGCCCGCTTCTGCGGCACGTGCGGCTCCTCGCTGTTGGTCGCCTCCGAGGCGCCCGCGTCCGAGCCCCACGGTGAGGAGCGCAAGATCGTCTCGGTGCTCTTCGCGGACCTCGTCGGCTCGACCGCCGACGCGGACGGCGCCGACCCGGAGGACGTCCGGGCGCGGCTCCGGCCGTACTACGCGTGCGTCCGCGACGAGATCGAGTCGTTCGGCGGCACCGTCGAGAAGTTCATCGGCGACGCGGTCGTCGGCGTCTTCGGCGCGCCGCTGTCCCACGAGGACGACCCGACGCGCGCCGTCCAGGCGGCCGTCGCGGTCGTCGGCGCCCTCGAAGCGTTGAACGAGGAGGACCCGGAGCTGCGGCTCGCCGTCCGCGTCGCGGTGGACACGGGCGAGGCGGTCGTCACGCTCGGCGACCCGGCGGAGCGGGGCGAGGGCATCGCGACCGGCGACGTGATGAACACCGTCGCCCGGCTCCAGCCGCTGGCGCCGACCGGGGGCGTGGTCGTCGGCCCGCGGACGTTCCTCGCCACGCGCGGGTCCTTCCAGTACGAGGCGATGGATCCGGTCGCGGTGAAGGGGAAGGCGGATCCGATCCCGATCTGGAAGGTCGCCGGCGTCCGCTCGGAGCAGGAACGGGCGTCCCTGGCGCCGTTGATCGGCCGGGCGAGGGAGCTCCAGCTGCTCACGACGCTCTGGGACAAGGTGCGCGCCGACAACCGGCCGCAGATCGTCACGGTGATCGGAGCTCCCGGGATCGGGAAGAGCCGGCTGGTCCGGGAGCTGCAACCGACGCTGGAGGCCGACGGGCTCTTCCTCAAGGGCCGTTGCCGGCCGTACGGGGAGACGACCGGGTTCGGCGCCTTCGGGCAGCAGGTCCTCCAGCTCGCCGGCGTCTTCGAGACGGATCCCGCCGCGACCGCGCGGGCGAAGCTGACCGAATCGATCGCCTCGCTCTTCCCGGACGGGGAGGGTGACGAGGTCGCGGCCCACCTGGCCGTCCTGCTCGGGCTCTCGGACGAGGGCACCCCGGACAAGCAGCTCCTGTTCTTCTCCGCCCGGCGGTTCGTCGAGGCTCTCGGCGGTCGGGGACCCACGGTCCTGACGTTCGAGGACATCCACTGGGCGGAGCCCGCGCTCCTCGAGTTGCTCGAATCGCTCGCGGCCCGCCTCCGCGACGTTCCGGTCTACCTCGTGACGCTCGCGCGCCCCGATCTCCTGGACTCGCGGCCCGGCTGGGGTGGTGGGCTGAGTCGCTACACGGCGGTCCCGCTCGACCCGCTGTCGGACGCCGACTCGGCGGAGCTCGCGCGGACGCTCCTCCAGGCCTCGACGGAGAGCGAGTTCACCGAGCGCCTCGTCCACACGAGTGGGGGCAACCCGCTGTTCCTGGAGGAGCTCGCGGCCTCGGTGACCGAGCGCGCTGCCGGGTTCGCGACGGATCTGCCGTCGACGGTGCAGGCGATCATCGCCGCACGGCTGGATGCCCTGCCGGCCGACGAGCGGCGCGTGCTCCAGGACGCGTCGGCCGTCGGCCGGATCTTCTGGCGCGGCCCGCTGGCGGCGATCGCCGGCGGCGACGCCGGACTCGACGCGGCGCTGGACGTCCTCGAGTCGAGGGATCTGATCCGGCTGCAGTCGTCGTCGAGCGTGTTCGGCGATCGCGAATACATCTTCAAGCACGTGCTGACGCGCGAGGTCGCGTACGCTACGCTCCCACGTGCCGCTCGCCGCGAGCGACACCGCGCGATCGCCGACTACGTCGAGGCCGCGGCCGGCGACCGCGTCCGGCAATCGGCGTCGATCCTCGCGCACCACTTCCGCGAGGCGGGCGACGACGCGAAGTCCGCGACGTACCTCGTGATCGCGGCGGACGTCGCGTCTCGCGCCTGGGCCAAGGATCAGGCCGTCGCGCTGTACGGCGAGGCGATCGAGCTGCTGGAACGGGCCGGGGATCACGACGCGCTCGTCCGCGCCCGCCTCGGGCGAGCGACGACCCTGATCGACGCGGCCAGGTTCGACGACGCGATCGGCGGCGATCTCGGCTGGCTGATCGAGGAGGCGGAGGGGCGTCCGCTCGGACTCGCGCACATCGCCCGGGCCAAGGCCGCCTACTGGCAGGCCGACGCCGCGAACGTCGTGGAGCACAGCATCGCCGCGGCGGCGATCGCGGAGGGGCTGGACGACGCCGAGCTCGAGGGGCGAGGGCTCGCGGCGCGCTCCGAGGCCGAGGCGATGAACGGCGATCTGCCCGGCGCGTACGCGACGTGGAACCGAGCGACCACGCTCTGGCCGGTCGAGCGGCGCGACGCGGCGTTCGCCAGGTTCTACTCGACCCGGTCACTGATGTCGTACTGGGCCGGCGACTACGAGGACTGCGTCCGGATGGGCAAGGAGGCGCACGCGCTCGGGCTCGAGGCCTCGATGCTCGAGGCCTCGGTCACGAGCGCGTGCAACGTGGGCCTGGCGCTCGTCGGGCTGTCGCGACTCGAGGAGGGCATCGAGTGGCTCGAGAAGTCGATCGCGCTCGGCTCCGACTGGGAGGAGCACGCGTTCCGATTCACGTCGCGCTCGATGAACATGCGGGCGGGGGCCTTGCGGGAGCTCGGAGACTCGGTCGGCGCCCGCGCCCAGAACCTCGAGGCCTTCGAGCTGGCGAAGCGGTCCGGATTCCCGCCCGCCGCCGTCGCGTCGCGGCTCGACCTCGTCTACGTGGACCTGATGGAGGGTGACGTCGGCGCGGCCGACGCCGCGTTCCCGGAGCTCCAAACGGCCGTCGAGAGCACCAAGGGGTTCCACCAGTGGCTGTGGTCGATCCGGATCGCGACGGCGCGCGCGGAGGCGGCGCTGCTCGGTGGGAGGCCCGACCGAGCGGAGGAGCACGCCCGCGAGGCGTTGGCGTACGCGGAGCGGATCGGACGACGGAAGTACGTGTGCCGGGCGCGGACCGCGCTCGGGCAGGCGCTGCTGGAGCTGGGACGGCTCGACGATGCCGTGGGGTCGCTGGAGGTCGCCGCCGCCGAGGCCGACGCCCTCGGCCATCTCCCGTCGGCGTGGTCGTCGCGGGGAGCGCTGGCGCGGGCGGAGGCGGCGCGCGGGCGGGACGACGCCGCGCGAGCGGCGTCGGATCGAGCGCGAGCCGACGTCGAGACGTTCGCCTCCGGGTTGAGCGAACCGCGCCGCGACCTGTTCTCCGGCAGGCCCGAGATCGCCGCGCTCCGCGCCTCGCGGTAGGTCGCTACGTCGCGTTCCGCGCGACGTCGCCGAGGATCCGCGCGAGCTCGTCCGGCTCGGACCACATCGGCCAGTGGCTCGTCGGAAGATCGATCCAGGTGATGTTCCGGACCTCCTTCACGCCGGCGAGCCACGCGTAGCCCTGCTCGGTCGCGTCCTTGTACTCCTGCGACGAGAACCCGGTGCAGATCATCGTGGTGGGGACGTCGCGACGTGCGTCGTTCACGAGCTCGGCGTCGTCGCGGATCACGCCGCCCGGTTCCGGGACCGCTCGCCGACGGAACGTCTCGAGCTGCTCCTCGCTCAGCCCATCGAGGTTCTCCTCCACGGAGAGCTCGCCCCAGTCGAGCGGCTTGTCGACGCCGTCGAAGCCGGGATCGAGGGGCGGGACGCCCGGCGCGGAGTCGACGTACACCATCGCGGCGATCCGGTCGGGGACCCGGTCGCTCGCGACGTAGCCGGAGAAGCCCGTGCCGCTGTGGACGGCGAGCACCGCCCTCCGGTCGGTGGCTTCGACCGCGCCGACGATCGCGTCGACGTGGTCCGCGAGGCCGATCGAGGATCGATCGGCCTCGGCCGACTCCAAGCCGGGGAGCGTGAGCGCGGTGACGTCGTGGCCGTCGGCGCGGAGCGCCTCGGCCACGGCGTCCCACGCCCATGCTCCCAGCCAGAATCCTGGAACGAGGATGATCGGCGCGCTCGTCATCCCTCGACCCTAGTCCCCGGGGCTGACGCCCAGCCGACAACGATCGGGCTCCACCGTCTAGAGTCGCCGCTCGCAGCGCGAGATCTGCTCGGACTTCGATCCGGATTGAAGGAGGACGTGATGGCCGGAAGCGGAACGCGCGAGGATCCCTGGGTCCTGAAGACCCCGCCGGGGACCTCGGAGTACCAGATGTGGCGCGACGAGGAGGCCGATCCGCCCGCGCTCGTCTGCCAGGTGGGCTCGACGAAGCTCGGCTACCAGCTGCGGGCGATCGACGATCTGCACGCGATGCTGCAACAGCACGGCGACTGGATGGAGCTCGGCTCCGCCGACGAGCAGAAGCCCGCCAAGGACGGCACGGTCGAGGCCTGGGGTCGCTCGGCCGGGAATCCCGTCGGCGGCTGGTACGGCACCAAGAAGGGCTACCGCGGCCGGTTCGGGATGTACCTGCCGCCGCTCCTCGAGGAGCTCGGGATGGCGGAGCTCGAACACAACCCGCGCAACAACCGGGTGCGCGGGATCTAGACGGATCCTCTTAGAGGCCCGGCTTCACCACCATGTCGACCACCACGAGGATCAACACGGCCAAGTCGTAGGTGCCGATGTTGAAGACGCGGACGGTCCGAGCGACGACTTCGGGATCGTCGGGTCCCTTCTCTTCCGCGATCCTCGCGATCCGGCCGGCCTCCGGTCCGAGGAACGCGGCCCCGACCACGATCGAGTTCGCGATCCCGACCAGCCCGAGGATCACCCAGAGTTGCGTGATCTCCCACGCGGGCGAATACCACACCAGCACGATCCCCATGACGAGGACGATGATCGCGGCCGGCTGAAACAGCCTCGTGCCGACCTTCTCGAGGTCCTTCGCGAACGCCAGCAAGCGCGTCTGATCGGTGGCTCGACGCAGCCGCGAGCTGTAGACCTGGACGAAGACCCCGCCGCCGACCCACACGATCGCCGCGAGGATGTGCACCAGCTTGATCCAGTCGTAGATCCCCGCATCGAACGCCAACACCATGGCCTCCCGTCGTCGCGCCGCCCCTGGCGAGGCTGCGCAAGCGTAGGCCGTCTGGGCATGGTCCGGTCGGGGGGACTGGTTTCGCGAGATCTGGCCGCTAGGCTGCGCGCATGGCGGTCCGGACCGATCCGGAGGGCACCGAGAAGGTCTCATTGTTCGATCTGGCGGACTTCACCGACGCCGAGGTGTTGGAGATCGGCTGCGGCGACGGTCGGCTGACGTGGCGCTACGCGGACAAGGCCGCCCGCGTCACGGCGATCGACGCGTTCGAGGAGGCGATCGCCCGGGCCGAGCGTTCGCTCCCGGACGGGCTCCGCGAGACGGTGCGGTTCCAGCACATCGCGTTCGAGGAGTTCGCGGCTCGCACGGACGCTGACGCGTTCGACTACACGATCCTCTCCTGGTCGCTCTGCTGAATGCCCCACGAGGGCATGGTCCATGCCCTTGAGGAAGCCCACCGGATGCTCCGTCCGTCCGGGCACTTGCTCGAGATCCACCCCGCTCGCGAGGTGCCGTTCGTGCTGGTGCGGACGGACGGCAAGGTGGTGTTCGCCGAGGCGGACCCCGGCTTCGACTACGACGACGACCTCGAGAAGGCCGAGACCGCGGTGGCCGCGACCCTCGACCGAGGCCTGTTCGTCCTCGAACGCACGCGTCGATTCGAGCTCCGGACGCATGCCTCGTCCGTCGAGGAGCTGCTCGATCACTTCGCGGTGACCGAGGCCTACGATCCCGAGGAGAAGGACGAGACGATGCAGCGCTTCCGCGACGCGATGTACGAGCGGGCGCAGGCGGCGCTCGATCGACCGGCCACGTCCCGGGAGCTGATCTACGTCGAGCCGGCCCGGATGTCGCGCCTCACACCGGTCTCACGACCCGGCGGATCGGGACGAGGGTAGGGTCCGCTCGTGGGGGCGATGGACAAGACCGACCCGAACTACAAGGGCTATCGCGGCTACAACCGGTTCATGCTCACGATCTACGACCCGTGGGTGCTGGGCTTCATGACGCGCGCGGTCTGGAAGGTCCCGGTGGCCCCCGGGATCGAGCACTACCGTCGGAACCTCGGGCACCGGCACCTCGACGTCGGGCCCGGAACCGGCTACTTCCTCGAGAGATCCGCACCGCCCGCCGGGACGGAGATCACCCTGCTCGATCCCAACCCGAACGTGCTGGCTCGATGCTCGAAGCGGCTGGAGGCGATGCACCCGAGGACGGTCCAGGCGAGCGTGATGGAGCCGCTCCCCGTCGACTCGACGTTCGACTCGGCGGCCCTCAGCTTCGTGCTCCACTGTCTCCGCGGTCCGATGTCGAACAAGGCGGTGGCGATCCGGAACATCGCGGCGGTGCTGGAGCCCGACGGTGTGCTGTTCGGCGGGACCGTCTTGGGGCTCGAGGAGCACCACACGCCGCAGGCGCGTGTGTTCCTGAAGGGCGCCAACAAGATGGGTGACTTCGACAACCTCGGCGACACCGTGGACGGTCTCCGGGCGATCCTCGAGGAGTCGTTCCAGGAGGTGGAGATCGAGGTCGTCGGTTCGGCCGCCTTCTTCACCGCGAGAACGCCGCGGCGCGCTGTCTCCTGATCAACGGTTGCGCGGGTGCTCGCGGGCGACGCGCTCGTTCCCTCGTCGGTGGTTCCCCGTCGCCCGGGCCATCACGTCCTGGGGATCGTCCCGTTCCACGTCGTCCAGGAACTTCGCCGCCGCCGCGCCGCGAAGCGTGGCCGCGTTCTTCCCGTGGTGACGGATCACGATCCCGTCGCCACGTCGTTGGAACTCGAACTCCGCCGCTCGACCCATCGCCGAGGCCGATCGTACGTGACGGCCGCTACCTCGCGATCACGACGGCGACGACGGCCATGACGGCCATGACCGCCACGAGTGCGATGAGCATCGCCCGAGGGCCCATCCGGCTGACCGCGCTTCCGATCAGGTCGAACAGCTCGATGAGCATCTCCAGCAGCGCCATCGTGCGAGCGAGTGTCCTCGGAGCGCACGCATGGGTCAACGGCGACCTACTCTTTGGGAGAACGAGCGCCGGAGCGGTCGCGACGCTCGTACGGACCCGAGACGTCGACCACTTCGCGAAGGAGGTCGGTGGGGATGCCGAAGGTGCAGGGCCTGTCGAAGTCGCAGGCGAACTACCGCGAGGCGGAGAACCCGAAGTTCAGCTGCCACGAGTGCAAATTCATGTTCCCGCGGCTGTCGATCGGCGGGTGCCGGTACGTGCGGGGCGTGATCCACGCCGACGACGTCTGCGACGAGTTCGAGGCTCGGGACGAAGGGGCCGCTCGAACCGAGCGCTGAGAGCAGCGCCCCCGGATCCATCGACATCCATCGATACCTCGTGCTATGGTCCATCGACGTCTATCGATGGAAGGGATGCGATGACGAGGGTACGTCTCGAGGTCCGTGATCCCTCACCGGCCGATGGGTCGGTGCCGATCGGGCGCCCGAAGATGTCCCTCGACGAGGCCGAAGCCACCGCGGCGGTGTTCAAGGCGCTCGCCGATCCGGCGCGTGTGCGCATCGTGAACCGCCTGGCCAGCAGCCCGGAGCCCGTCTGCGTGTGTCACCTCACCGAGCCGCTCGGGCTGTCCCAGGCGACCGTGAGCTTCCACATCAAGAAACTGATGGATGCCGGTCTGCTCGATCGCGAACAGCGGGGGGTGTGGGCGTACTACTCGTTCCGCGACGGGGCCCGGCGACGGCTGAGCGCGATCCTCGACCTGAAGGAGGAGGAACGATGAGCGAGCTCCGGGAGACCGTCCGCGAGCGGTACGCGGCGGCGGCGACGTCCGTGACGCAGGGCATGGCGGCCGACGACACGACCAGCGAGGCGTGCTGCGCGCCGTCCGACGGCTACGGGTTGAAGTACTACGACATCACCGAGCGCGGCACCCTCCCCGACGAGGCCGTCCTCGCGAGCCTCGGGTGCGGCAACCCGACGGCCGTCGCCGACCTCGCGGAAGGCGAGACGGTGCTCGATCTCGGATCCGGCGGCGGCATCGACGTGCTGCTCTCGGGCAAGCGGGTCGGCCCGACGGGCTTCGTCTACGGCCTCGACATGACGGACGAGATGCTCGATCTGGCCCGCGAGAACGCTCGGAAGGCCGGCGCGACCAACGTGGAGTTCCTCAAGGGGTTCATCGAGGACATCCCGCTTCCCGACGCGAGCGTCGACGTGATCATCTCGAACTGCGTGATCAACCTCTCGACGGACAAGCCGCGCGTGATCCGAGAGATGTTCCGGACGCTCCGGCCCGGCGGCCGGCTCGGGATCAGCGACATCGTGGCTGCCAACGAGCTCTCGCCCGAGGATCGCGCGGAGCGAGGGAGCTACGTCGGCTGCATCGCCGGGGCGTTGTCGTTCGAGGAGTACGAGGCGGAGCTGACCGCGGCCGGGTTCACCGAGATCTCGATCGGCCCCACGCATCAGGCCGCCGACAAGATGCACGGAGCGATCGTGCGAGCCACGAAGCCCGTCGCGTGATGGCGAACGCAGGCGAGCGGCCGGAGGTGCTGTTCGTCTGCACGCACAACGCCGGGCGTAGCCAGATGGCCGCCGCGCTGCTCGAGCGTCACGCGGGCGATCGCGTCGTCGTTCGGTCGGCGGGGACGGATCCGGGCGAGCGGGTCAACCCGGCGGTCGTCCAAGCGATGGAAGAGATCGGGCTGGATCTCTCCGCGGCCAGGCCGAAGCGTCTCACCGACGAGTCCGTTCATGCATCCGACGTCGTGATCACGATGGGATGCGGCGACGCCTGCCCGATCTACCCGGGGAAGCGGTACGAGGATTGGGACCTCGAGGACCCGTCGGGGAGATCGCTCGAGGAGGTCCGCCCGATCCGCGACGAGATCGATGCGCGGATCCGCACGCTCCTCGACGAGCTCATCCCTGCGTAGCGCCAGATCCTCCGGGCGACGAGGGTGGCCACGTCCCGGACGGTCTCCCGATCTCCCATGCGTGGCCGAACGGGTCGACGAGGCGTCCCACCCGCCATCCGTGCTCGTCCGCGACGGGCGAGGTTTCCGTGGCACCTGCCGCCACCGCTCGCCGCTGCATCTCGTCCGGATCGTCGACGACCAGGAGCACCCGACCGGTGGCGCCTTCGATCGCGGCCGGGTCGAGGCGCTTCATCGTCGGAGAGCTCGGTGCGATCCAGAAGGCTGCGTCACCGACGACGAGCTGCGCCACGATGTCGTCGCCGTCGCCCACCTGATGAACGACCGTTGCGCCGAACGCGGCCTGGTAGAACGCGAGCGCCTCCCGCGGAGCGCCGACCCACAGCTCCGGCTGGATCTGTGTCACCTCGGACATCCTTCCACGCCGCGGTGCGGCAGGGAGTCGTCGTCTGCTTCAGTGAGGGAGCCCGCGTTCGCGGGCTCCCTCCGTGCGGACGATGCGCCGACCGCCTCAGAACGACGTTCCCACGGCCTGCTCGAGGAGCGGCCGTGCGACGTCGATCGGGATCGCGAAGCCGATGTTCTCGACGCCGTCGCCGCCGGCGACATCGACGCCGATCACCCGGCCGTCGAGCGTCAGGAGCGGGCCGCCCGAGTTCCCGTGGTTCAGCGCCGCGTCCGTCTGAAGCAGATCGCGGTAGCTGCGGACCCGGGTCGAGTCCTGGACGTCGATGCTGCGGTCCAGTGAGCTCAGGATGCCCGACGTCACGGTCGGGCCGCCGGAGAGGTCGAGCGCGAAGCCGATCGCGACGACCGTCTCGCCGATCTGCACGTCGTTCGAGTCGCCGAGCGTCAAGGCCGGCAGCCCGTCGACGTCGATCTTCAGGACGGCGAGGTCGTGCTCCTCGTCCTGCGCCACGATCGTCGCCGGATGCACGTCGCCGTTCGAGAGCGTCACGGACACCGACGAGGCATCGGCCACCACGTGATGGTTCGTGACGATGTACCCGTCCGAACGCACCACGAAGCCGGTGCCGACGGCCTTCCCTTGACTGGAGCCGAAGGGCGAGAGCGACTGGATCTCGCTCGTCACGGTGACCACCGACGGCGTCGTTGCGGCCACGACGTCGACGATCGGCTCGTCGCCGGTCGACGTCGACGCCATCACCGACGTGCTCGATGTCGTCGTGCCGTCCCTGGTCCCCGTCCCGGCCGCGATCCCCGCGGCCGCGCCCGTCCCACATGCGGTCATGAGCACGAGCACTCCCGCCAACGCCTTCGATCTGATCCTGTTCATCGCGTGCACCTCCTCCGTCCGCTCCTCATCCAATGGGGCGGAGCTGAGGCGACCCTGGTGCTCGCCTGGGGATCCCCTGAGACTTCGCCTTCCTAGGGGAGGTCGCTCTCGGCGTGGTCTTCGGCGTGCTCGCCGGCCGGGAGGTGGACCTCGAAGCTCGCGCCCGATCCGTCGGAGGACGACAGGACGATCGTTCCACCGTGCGCCTCGACGATCGCTTCGGCGATCGATAGACCGAGCCCCGCGCCGCCGGTCGAGCGCGACCGCATCGGGTCGTCGCGGTAGAAGCGCTCGAAGACCTTCGCCGCGGCCTCGTCCGAGAGGCCCGGTCCCTCGTCTCGGACGACGAGGGCGATCCCGTCCTCGTCGTGCCGAACGACGACGTGCACCGGTGTCCCTTCCGGCGTATGGACGCGCGCGTTGTCGAGCAGGTTGTCGACGACCTGCCGGAGGCGCCCT
>Ga0114129_10013566_pt1 | contig 11609 bp, 10 predicted proteins | sample RhiMetdeltSRZDD1_FD_80071 | JGI IMG/M metagenome (GOLD analysis project Ga0114129, IMG submission 80071) | Populus rhizosphere microbial communities from Tennessee, USA - Rhizosphere MetaG P. deltoides SRZDD1 (version 2) (version 2) | ecosystem: Host-associated > Plants > Roots > Rhizosphere >... | reverse complement strand
TCCTTCCCCACGATGGACAATTTCTGCATGTCGAACCCCGCCCGCTGGAGGGTTTTGACGGCCGCTTCCGCCTCGGAGTGGGTGGAGTAGATACCGGTTACTGCGTTGTTCTCAGTCATAGTTGCCCTCTACGTGTGATGATGTTAGGTCATGTGCTCTTGCCGCGTCGTCGGGGTGCTGCCGTCCATGGCGATTTCAGGAGCAACACCGCACATCGGGTACCAGCCATGTAAGGACGTACAGACCCCTACACTCGAGAAAAAGCCCCTGTGCGACAGCACCGTAGTCCACAACGCGTGCATAAGATGGATGGAAGGTACTGCATGGGGCTGGTGTCGTCTGTCGTATTCGTGCGACAAATGTTGCAATCGTGCACAAATCGTCCGGCTGCGGGGCAGATGTACCCCCACGCGTAGTGCACGCCGCCACCAGAGTGCCGCCCCCGGACGGAGAGGCTAGGAGCAGGCTCCTTCACGCGGGGACCTGCTCCGTCGAGGCGATTGCAGTGCGGGTGGGCTGACGGTGGGGCGCCGCCGCCCTGACGCTCGTTGTGTCGCGTCACGGTCGGCCTTGGGGGTGGTGGCGACGTGCGTGCGAAATAGGGTGGGGCCATGACGTTGGTCCCAGTGCCTCACATTTCCGACCTCGCCGCGACCTCCTCCAGCCTGCAAGTACCGCCATGAGAGGAGAAGATTCCAGAGCTGGGGGGAAGTGATGAGCTTGCCCTCTGTGGCATAATCGGGAAGCAGAGCCCGTACGTTGTGGGTAAGGTGGCGCTTGAGGTCGGCGGTGATCCGATCGTTATCGAGCAGGGTATTATCAACGTCGAGCAGAAATACGATTGGGGCAGGTTGCCTCATCGGGACACCTCCATGTGACCCTCCGCCTCAGCGACCAAGCAGCGTGAGCGCCTGCTGGACAATATGATCCACCGTGAAGCCATACTCCGTGAACACGATCTCGCCGGGTGCGGAGGCACCGAAGCGGTCGATGGCGATGAGGGCGCCGTGCTGGCCCGTCCAGCGTTCCCATCCGAGCGGCGAGCCGGCTTCCACCGCCAGCCGCGCGGTCACGCCCGCGGGCAGTACGCTGTCGCGATACGCGACGGTCTGCGCCTCGAACAGGCGCCACGACGGCATCGAGACCAGGCGTACGCCCACGCCTGACCGGTGTAACATGGGCGCCGCCGCCGCGATGAGACCAACTTCCGAGCCGCTCGCGATCAAGATGACGTCAGGGCTCTGCGCCTCTTCCGCACTATTGAGCACGTAGGCACCGCGTCGGAGCATCTCGGCCGGCGCGTAGAGCGAGCGATCGAGCGTCGGCACGGACTGGCGCGTAAGGATGAGCGCCGTTGGCCGTTGGTGTTCTTCCATCGCCATCTGCCACGCCCAACGCGTCTCGTTGGCATCGCAGGGACGGATGACGAGCAGATTGGGGATCGCTCGCAGCGCCGCCAGGTGCTCAATGGGCTGGTGGGTCGGTCCATCTTCTCCGAGGCCGATGCTGTCGTGGGTGAAGACAAAGATCGAGCGCAGGTTGGCGAGCGCGGCCAGGCGTATTGCCGGGCGCATATAGTCCGAGAACACGAGAAACGTGGCCGCGAAAGGGATGAAGCCGCCATGATACACGAGCCCATTCACCGCGGCGGCCATGGCATGCTCGCGGACGCCGAAGTGCAGGTTGCGCCCGGCGTAGTCCCAGCCGCCACCAGCCAGCCCCTGCGCCCCGTCGCGCGGACGCAGCGTCGACTCGAAGTCACCGTCCTGCTTGAGCCACGTGTACGTCGACGGATCGAGATCACCCGAGCCGCCAACCACCTCGGGCACCGTGCGCGCCACTGCCTGCAGCACCGCCTCGGAAGCCTTGCGCGTCGCCATGCCCTGTGCATCCGCCGAGAAAACGGGGAGCGTCTCGGCCCACCCCGCGGGGAGCTGGCCGGCGAATCGGCGGCTGATCTCGTGCGCCAGTTCGGGGAAGTCGCGCGCGTAGGCGTCGAACCTCTGACGCCACGCCTGCTCGAGTGCCTGGCCGCGTTCAACCGTGCTGCGGAAGTGGGTCAGCGCTTCGTCGGGGATGGAGAACGGTGGGTCCACTGGCCAGCCGAGGTTCTGCTTCGCCTTGGTCACTTCCTCAGAGCCGAGCGGACTGCCATGCGCCTGGAACGTGCCCTGCTTGTCGGGCGCGCCGTATCCCAGCACGGTCTGCACCGCGATGAGCGAGGGGCGATCGCGCACGTTCTGGGCCGTGTGCACCGCGTGCTCGAGCGCGTCGAGGTCGTTGCCGTCGTCGACCTGCTGCACGTGCCAGCCGTAGGCACGGTAGCGTGCCACCACGTCCTCGGTGAACACGAGCGAGGTCGTGCCCGAGAGTGTCACATGGTTGTTGTCGTAGAGGACGATGAGCCGCCCGAGCCCGAGGTGACCGGCGAGCGAGCTCGCCTCACTCTGGATGCCCTCCATCATGTCGCCATCGCTGGCGAGGACATAGGTGCAGTGGCTGAAGAGCTCGTGTCCCAGGCGGTTGTACCGCGCGGCCAGATGGGCTTCGGCCATGGCCATCCCGAGCGCGTTGCCGACACCCTGGCCGAGCGGACCGGTCGAGGCTTCGACTCCCGGGGTCAGATGGCTCTCTGGGTGCCCGGGCGTCAAGCTCCCCCACTGCCGGAAGCTTTTAAGCTGATCGAGCGCGAGGTCGTACCCGGTGAGATGGAGGAGCGCATAGAGGAGCGCTGAGCCATGCCCCGCCGAGAGGACGAAGCGGTCGCGATCCCACCAGCGCGGATTCGACGGGTTGTGGCGCAGGAGCCGGGTCCATAGCACATAGGCCATGGGCGCGGCGCCCATGGGCAGCCCCGGGTGGCCAGAATCTGCCTTTTGGACCATATCGACGGACAGGAAGCGGAGGGTATTGACGCAGAGCTGATCGAGGTCCAATTCTGTCATGACGGTCTCCTCAGTGGCGCGGGCGTGTGCCAGCCACCGGAGCGGGAGATAATCCGTGCGGCCTCGGCAGGGCCCCAGGTTCCAGGCTGGTATGTATAGAGCGGCGTGGCGTCTCCTAAGATCGGCTCGACCACGCGCCAGGCTGCCTCCACGGCGTCCTCGCGTGCGAACAGGGTCGCGTCGCCCCTCATTGCGTCGCCCAGGAGGCGTTCGTACGGGTCCATCTCGTCGGCGATGTTTTGTACGGTGAGGAGTTCGACCTCCTGCCCTACCATCGCCTCTCCCGGGACTTTCGAGCGCACGCCGAGCGCGATGGCCACCTCCGGCCCGAGGCGGAAGCGCAGGTAGTTCGCCTGGCCAGCCCCGGGCAGCGTCTCGCCGAACACCGAGCGTGGCGGCGGCCTGAGTTCGACCAGCACCTCGGTACAGGTGACCGGGAGGCACTTGCCAGCCCGGATGTAGAAGGGGACACTGGCCCAGCGCCAGGTGTCGACGTGGAGCCGCACCGCGGCGAACGTTTCGACTCGGGAATCGACGGCGCCCCCAGGCTCGTCGTGGTAGCCGCAGAACTGGCCGCGCACGACGCTGGCCGGATCGAGCGGCGCTATCGCCTCGAGGATGCGCGCCTTCTCGTTGCGCAGAGCTGTGGAGTCGCCGCGCGTCGGTGCATCCATCGCCAGGCAGGCAACCACCTGCAGCATATGGTTTTGGATGACATCGCGGATCGCCCCCGTCTCCTCGTAGAAGCGGCCACGCCCCTCCACACCGAAGCGCTCCGCCATGGTGATCTGCACGCTCTCGATGTAGTTCCGGTTCCAAATTGGCTCGAGGAACGCGTTGCTGAACCGGAAGTACAGCAGGTTCTGGACCGGCTCTTTGCCGAGGTAGTGATCGATGCGGAAGATCGCCGGCTCAGCGAACACGGCCAGCAGCGAGCGGTTGAGCGCCTGCGCGGAAGCCACATCGTGCCCAAACGGCTTCTCGACCACCACACGGGCATCCGTGGCGCAGCCTGATCGACCCAGCTCCCCGACGACGGTGGAGAACAGGCTAGGTGGGATCGCCAGATAGTGCAGCGGCCGCTGCGCAGGGCCGAGAGCCTGACGCAGGCGGTCGAACGTCGCCGCGTCCTCGTAGTCCCCGTCGATGTAGCGCAAAAGCGACGAGAGCTTGGCGAAGGCGGCGCTCTCCACGCCTCCCCCATGCTTTTCCAGACTGTCCCGCGCGCGGGCCCGTAGCTGGTCGAGGTTCCAGCCGGCCTTCGCCACCCCGATGATGGGCACGGTGAGATGGCCGCGCTTGATCATTGCCTGCAGCGCCGGAAAGATCTTCTTGAACGCGAGATCTCCGGTGGCGCCAAAGAACACCAGGGCATCCGAGAGTGCCGGCGCTATCATGCGTGCTTCTCCTCGTGTCCGCCGAACGGGTACCGTAGGTTGGCCCCCATCCGGCCCAGTCCAATCATGCTGAGTTCCATCCCGTATGCCTCTCTCTTACACGCATGTCACATCCGCTCGGCGCCAGCGTCAAATGTCGGCCAGCTCGCCAAAGTACTCGATGTCCTCGTTGTAGCCGCCTTCGCCCTGGTTGATGGACGTAACGCTCTCGACGAACGCCATCGCCTGGATCCACTTGACCATCTTGAAGCCGAGCTGGTTCTCGACCCGCAAGCGCAGTGGCGCCCCGTGCAGATGCGTGAGCGGCTCGTCGTTCATCTCATAGGCCAGCAAGGTTTGCAGGTGCATGGCGTTCTCGATCGAGAGGCTGTCGTAGAACTGGCCGCCCTCGGCACCCTCACCGAACGAGTAGAAGACGACCGCCTTCGCCCTGGGGGTTGGCCGGACCAGCTTGACCAGTTCTGCCAGTGGTAGCCCGCCCCAGGAGGCGATGCCCGACCAGCCCTGGATGCAGTGGTGCAGGGTGATCTGTGTCTTCTTGCCCATGGCCTGGAGGGTGTCCAGCGACAGCTCGACCGGATTTTCTACCAGGCCGTACACTTGCAGCCGGTAGTCCCGGAAGCCGTTGGCGACCAGCATTTGCCACGCGTCGCAGGTCGGCACCTTGCCATTGGCCCAGAAGAAGGGCGAGACGTCCTCGCGGCGGAATTCGGCCCGTGGGGCGGCGCGGTCGAGAAGGCACCTCATGACTGGAGTGACGATCGCCTTGGCGGTGTGCTGGACGGCCCGGGGGTGCCGCCATGCCATCCAGTTGGCGCATACGTTCAGCAGGATGACCACACCAATCCCCAACAGGCCCAGGTACAGGCCGACCGGGTTAGTATCGTCCGTGCCCATCACGATGTGGTTCATGTTTCGGACGCACCCGGTGAGCACCACCATGGTCACGTGCATGAAGACGAATGCGAGGAAGGCGCCCATGATGAGGAAGTGGAGGGACCGGCCGATTTGCCGGTTGCCGGGCAGTTTCGGGTACCATGTGAATCGGGCCGTGAAGGCCGGCGACATCGCGGGGCCGGTCAGCATCGCCAGAGGAGCCAGGACGAACACGACCCCGAAGTACGCCAGCTGCTGGAGCGCGTTGTAGCGGTAGAAGCCGTCCGGCTCCGGCGGCAGGTGGAAGGTGGCGTAGTGGACGAAGACGTCCCAGGCATCGGGCACGATCTGCCAGGACGTTGGCACCAGGCGCTGCCACTGCTCGGTGCTACACAGCAGGACCATGAAGACCAGGCCATTGCCCACCCAGAAGAGGACGCTGAGGAAGTGCCAATGCCGGGCCATGCCGACCGTGTGCCGGTAGCCGGGCAGGCCGATCCAGGGGGAGAGGGAGCGGGAGTCGTCCTTGGCCGTCCAGACGCGGTCCTTCGGCACCTCGACCGGTGTGAGCCGGAGCCACTCGGTGCCGGGGGTGCAGTGGACGTTCCAGTACAGCCGGGGGTGGTCCATGAGGATCTGCAGGCCGCTGCGGATGAGCAGGATCAGGAACAGGAAGTTGACGTAGTGGGTGAGGCGCAGCCAGGCCGGGAAGCCGTACGGCTCCGCGGCCGTTTCGGGGGTCGGCGGGGGGCTGGGCGGCAGCGCTGGGAGACCGACCGTTCCCCACTGGAGGTACGCCACGGCAACCAGGAGCACGAACGGCGAAACGAGGAGCAGGAGTGTCGTGCATCGCATGCGCATGAGAAGCACCTGATCAGGTCCCGCACCATTGCGGGGAACTTGTAGGGGAGCGCTCTGAGCTCTTGAGAGGGGCCAACGCATGACCTACCAGCGGCGCTGCCCCCGCATAGAAGCCCACTTTTCTTGGCACCGGATGCCGTTTAAGCAACGACCTCTTGGCCGGCATCCGAGTGCTCTGGGATTTCGTCGGCGAAGTACAGCCGGCGGGTGTTGCTGTCGGTATCGGGTTCGACGGCGAACAGCAGGTCAGCGAGTTCGTCGGCGTGTTCCTCTTCTTCGGCGAGGATGGCTTCCATCATCGTGCGCGAGGTCGGATCGTCCTGGCCAAAGTACGTGACGATTTCGCGGTAGGTCGTCACCGCGATGCGTTCTGCCACCAAGTCCTCACGAATCATATCGGCCAGCGAGGTGCCTTCTTTGTACTCGGTGTGGCTGGCCTGGGCGACCACCGCCGGGTCCATCTCCGGTTTGCCGCCAAGTTGCTTGATCCGGGCGGCGATCAGGTCGGCGTGCACCTGCTCCTCTTGGGCATACACGAGGAACTCCTTGGCGATCGCGCTCGAATGAATGCCCGTCGCCATGAAGTGATGAAATCTGTAGCGCAACACGCAGACAATCTCCGTGGCGAGGGCTTCGTTCAACACCCGGACGGCTTGTACCCGATCGAGCCGGTAATCGTGTGTCACCGCGCCATCCTCCATCGTCTGGCGCGCCCGCTGTCGGATCTCTTTGATATTCTCGAGAAAGCTCATGATCTATCTCCTTCCTCTCGTCCTGCATGTGGAGCGCTCGCGCCCCGCGGCATGCCAGACACCTTGTAATGCGTACACCAGGCAAACTATAGCGCAGGTGTCCCGCCCCATCTGTGACATTCTGGCGACAAATGTTGGAATCGTGCGAAAATCATATGGCTGAGGGGCAGACGGAGCTACAAACGCGAACGCCGCCGAGTCAGACTGTCTGCTACACGCCATGCGGAGCAGAACCTGTCATGCCAGGACACCAACATACCGCTATGTCGCCTGCGCCCGTGCGGGGAGCATATACGAACCCACCGGTGCGCTATGCGCCTGGCTGGCCCGGTACCCCGCCGCGCTGGACGTCCAGTGCGAAGAGCAGCGTCGGCACTGCCTTGCGGGCCACCAGCCGTGTCTGGTTTACCCTCAGCCACGGCATCCTCAACGAAATTTATTACCCCCGTGTGGATCGGGCCTGCATGCGGGACTTAGGACTGATTGTTACCGACGGGCACGTGTTCTTTTCTGAAGAGAAGCGTCATGCCCAGCACCAGGTGGCCTATCTGGCCGATGGCGCGTCGGGCGGCGTGCTACCTGGTGTGCAACGATCCCGTTACCCAGCAGGACCGCTGGGAGATGGACCCTGGGTACTCTCCTTTCACGCTCGCGGCCGAGATTGCCGCTCTGTTAGCCGCTGCTGATCGGGCTGACCTCGCTACCGAAGCCCGCATGGCGGCTTACCTGAGAGAGACGGCGGACGCCTGGAACACCAGTATCGAACGCTGGACATACGTGACAGATACTGACTTGGACCACCAGTTCGGTATAGAAGGCCACTACGTGCGCCTTGCGCCACCCGAAAAGGCCGAGGCAGCTTTCCCGCAGCAGGGTTCCGTGCCCATCAAATGCCGCCCGCCCGAGCAGCACGTTGGTCCGGCGGCCTCCATCGTCGGTCCCGATGCCCTGGTCCTGGTGCGTTTTGGTCTGCGGGCCCCTGATGATCCCCATATCCTCAACACTGTGCAGGCGATTGATACCCTCCTCAAGGTCGAGACGCCTTACGGCCCGGTCTGGCGCCGCTACAGTGATGACCTCTACGGCGAACATCAGGACGGCGCACCCTTCGATGGCACTGGTATTGGGCGGGCCTGGCCGCTACTCACGGGTGAGTGGGCGCATTACGAACTTGTAGCCGGGAAACGAGACGTCGCCGAACGGCTCCTACAAACCATGGAAGCCTTGGCGAATGCGGGTGGGATCATCCCCGAACAGAGCTTAGGACGCGCCCGATATTCCCGAGCACGAACTGTTCTTTGGCAGACCTTCTGGTTCGAGCATGCCTCTGGTGCGGGCGCACGCCGAATCCATCAAGCTGCGGCGTTCCCTGCACGACAGCTGGTAACAGCGCACAACACTCCTACCAGCCGATCACCACGCGACGCGGAGCCCGAGAGGCATGGACACCCTCCCAGTGCCGGAGGGTGACACTACTGCATGAGCTTCTTCGTGCACGTCCCCTTCTCGTAGCAATTCATTTTGTCGCCCACTTTCGCACCAGGGGCCGCCACCTTCGTCTCTTTGCCATCGCCGCCCTTGGCCATCGTGCAGCCATTCTTATCTGCTTCGGTGCAGGTCATTTCGGCAGCCATCGCGACCGTCGCCACGATACATAGCACCACAAGTACCAACGCCAAAGTCTGCAAGACCTTCCGGATCATCGGTGTTTCCTCCTCAAGAAGCATATTGTCTCAACGAGCCTTACTGGGCTCCCACTCCTCATACATGCGGTGAAAGGTACAGCAGGTGGCTGCTGTCGTCTATAGCATTCATGCGGAAAATGTTGCAATCTTGCGCAAATCGTCAGGAGGGGGGAGAGCCATACCGCAACCTGCGCTGCACTGCCATGCCCCAGGGGGTAGTGCGCTCCACGTAAGGCTTTTTCTCGCAAACCCCAGAGGAACACCGTTTATATGCAACAGGTTGCGAAGCAGCGATGGCCAGCGAGCCTTACTTGGATAAGCACTACCCGCCCAGGAGCGCGACCGACGTGAGGATGGAGAAGACCCCGTTCATCGCGAGGGTCTGGATGGCGAATGAAGAGGAGGCCCCGGGTTCGAGGTGGCGTAGCCACAGCCAGGGCACGGGGAGGCCCGTGAAGACGTGATCGACAATGAGCTTGAGGGGCCACGCCTTGAGCAGCTCAAGGGCACTCATCACAAACACCTGGGCGACCGCGACCGCGAAGCTCCAACGGTAGGGGCGGAGCTGCTGCAAGATATTGCGCGCCAGGCGTAGCATCGGGAGTGCCAACGGTTACCTCGTACTGATCGACGGCTCGGCCCTGAGTACCCCGGGATGTCCGGACTCTCGGTCCACCGTGATCATGCGTTTGTGGTACGCTTCGAGCGAGCGCCGATGCCCGATGCTGATCAGCGTCGTGTGCCCCAAGGCCTCAGCGAGCCGGCGATAGAGCGCCGCTTCGTAGTCCTCGTCCAGCGCGGACGTGGCCTCGTCGAGGAACAGCCAGTCGGGCTTGAGGAGGAGGGCGCGGGCGATGGCGAGCCGTTGCTGCTCGCCTGGGGAGAGTACATGCGTCCAATGCGCGGTCTCGTCCAGGCGTTGTCCCAACGCGGCCAGGTCGACCGCCCCCAGTGCCGCGCGCGCCTCGGAGTCATCGTCTAAGGCGGGCGGAGCCGGGAACCACAGCGCCTGGCGCAAGGTCCCGATCGGCATGTAGGGCCGCTGCGGCAGGAACAACGTCTGCACGCCCGCCGGCAGGCGGATGCGCCCGGTCGCGAACGGCCACAGCCCGGCAAGGACGCGGAACACCGTGCTCTTGCCGCAGCCTGACGGCCCCTTCAGCAGCACCGTCTCGTGCGGCTGCAGGCGCAGCGTCACGGGCGCGAGCAGTGGCGTGCCGTCGGGCAGATCGACACACACCTCCTGCAAGTCGATCGTGTCCTGCGCGGTCGTCTCGAGGTGCGCGCCCGCGCCTTCCCCAGGCGCCTCACGCACCATCTCGCGGCGGAACTCGGTCAAGCGGTCCACGGTCGCGCGCCACTCCGCGAAGGTCGTGTAGTTGTTGATGAACCAGGACAGCGAGGCGTTGACCTGCCAGAAGGCATGCGTGAGCTGGGTCAGGGAGCCCAGCGCGACCGCGCCCGAGAAGTAGCGCGGCGCGGCGACCAGCAGTGGAAAGAAATTGGCAAACTGGCCGACGAAGGCCTGGAACATCAGGTACTGGCAGTTGTGCAGGATGAGGCGCTTGACGTTGTCGTAGAGCGCCTGGAAACGGTCGAGCGCGATGCCGCGTTCCTGCGCCTCGCCCCCATAGAGCGCGATGCCCTCGGCCTCCTCGCGCAGCCGCACCAGACTGAAGCGGAAGTCCGCCTCGACACTGCGCTGCAGCTTGTTGAGGCGGATCAGCGGGTGGCCAACCAGGTGGGCGACCCCGACCCGACGCCCGAGTACAGGACCGCCACCCAGAACATGTAGCCGGGGATCGTCAGCGCGAGCCCGCCGATCGGCAGGCTGAGACTGCCTGCCAGATGCCAGAGGAGCACGGAGAAGGAGGCGAGCATCTCCAGCGTGCTCAGCAGGCCGAGTCCCAAAGACAGGGTGTGGTCGATGAAGAGGCGGATGTCCTCGGCGATCCGCTGGTCCGGGTTGTCGACCCGCCCGGAGAAGCGCAGGCGATAGAAGATGCGGTCGGCGAGCCAGTGGGTGAGGTAGTGATCCGTCAGCCAGCGCCGCCAGCGCAGCTGGAGCGTCTGGAGCAGGAACACCCGCAGCAGCACGGCCGCGAGGAGGATCAGGACCAGGACGAGGATGGTGCCGAAGCCGCGGTAGAAGCTGGCCGTGTCGTACTGCTGCAGGGCGTTGAAGACACTGCCGTTCGCCTTGTTCAGCAGCACGTTGATATACACATAGCCAAGGTCGAGGCCGATGATCGCCGTCAAGAGCGCCCACGCCGACCAACGCTCCTCGCTCCCCCAGTACCCCTGCACAAGAGCCCAGACATCGTGTCCGAACTGCTGCATCCTCTCCATTCCGAATCTCCTCGCGCGGCGGGTGCAATCTCTCACGGGTTGAGCGTGCCTCACGGCTCCTACGGGAGAGCGTCGAACCGTGGCACCATAGCGTAGCCGTCAGCGTTCAGCAAGAGCAAAGAGTAGTCACCGAGCATGGTTCTGTCAAGACCTCGTAGACCATCCCCCGTGTCGAACTTTCTAAGGCTTTGGTCGTGTACCTCCGGCCTACGGATACATCTGTAGCCTGAAAAGGGTCATACGAGGCTCTCCCACATGAGATTGACCACGGCGTGCCGCAAAGCTGGCAGCGTTAGTGCCCCTGCCGCGGGTGCACCTCGTCCGCTATGGCGGGATTCTCGCGCCGCACTGCCCACACGGGGTGATGGCACCAACGAGCACACCATCCCCTGCCTTGCAATCAGTGATCCCCTGACCAACTTCATGCATGATGCCGACGGCTTCATGGCCGAGGATTAATCCCTGCTTGACGGCATATTCACCCTTCAGAATGTGAAGGTCTGTTCCGTAAGAGGGTCGTCAGAGTGACCTGGATAACAGCCGCGCTATATCCAGGCGTGGGAACAGGCCGTTCTTCGAGAGCGATGCACCGTGATTTATGGAAGACGAGAGATCGCATATCCCACGTTCAAGGGGGTGTGGTACGCGGCCGCGAATTTTGCCCCGTTGCTGCTCCTTCATACCAGGCCGGATCAATGCCTACGGCTTCGCAGACGAGCAGATGATGGTCCTGGATTCCATGGA
>Ga0114129_10013565_pt1 | contig 11610 bp, 5 predicted proteins | sample RhiMetdeltSRZDD1_FD_80071 | JGI IMG/M metagenome (GOLD analysis project Ga0114129, IMG submission 80071) | Populus rhizosphere microbial communities from Tennessee, USA - Rhizosphere MetaG P. deltoides SRZDD1 (version 2) (version 2) | ecosystem: Host-associated > Plants > Roots > Rhizosphere >... | reverse complement strand
GTGGGACGCGCGGCTGGAAGAGCTGCTGAACGTCCCCCGTCGGCTGGAGGCGCGCATCCCCGTGCGCCTCGCGACCTGGTCGCGGGCCACGCCCGAGGCGGCGCCCGTCGAGGGACTCACGCTGAACATCAGCATCCACGGCATCCTCCTCGAGACGCCCGCGCGCCTGGGCGTGGGCACCAAGATCGACCTCCGCTTCGCGCTTCCCGGCGGCCCCGAGGAAGTCCACGTGCTGGGACAGGTCATGCGCGAGGTGACGGCCGCCTCGGAGCGGTGGCACAGCGGCGTGAAGTTCCTGATCCTCCGCGGCGACGCCCGCGAGCAGATCGCCGCGTTCATCGAGGCGAGCGTGCGCATCCCGGGCGAGCCCGCCATTCCCGCGGGGGGCACCGAGCTGCCGGAGCGCGCGCAGTGGGAGGGCGAGCTTCGCGCGAGCGAGGCCCGCAAGGCCGCCATCCTCGAGACCGCCCTCGACGCCGTGATCACGATGGACCCCGAAGGGCGGATCGTCGAGTTCAACCGGGCGGCCGAGGAGATGTTCGGCTACGAGCGCGCCGAGGTCACCGGCCGCACGGTCGCGGACACGATCGTGCCCCGCTCGCTGCGCGAGGCGCACCACCGCGGCCTCGCCCGTTATCTCGTCACCGGGGAGGCCTCCGTCATCGGCAAGCGGGTGGAGCTCGTGGGGCGTCGGGCCGACGGGTCCGAGTTCCCGGTCGAGCTGTCCGTCACGACCGTTCAGCTCGACCGCCGGCGGCTGTTCACCGCGTACCTGCGCGACATCACCTCGCGCCGGCAGGCCGAGGACGCGCTGCGGAAGAGCGAGGAGCGCTTCCGGGCCCTCGTCGAGAACGGCTCCGACGGAATCTGCCTCGTGGACCGCGCCGGCATCATCCAGTACAGCAGCCCGTCCTCCCGCCGGGTGCTGGGCTGGGCGCCGGAGATGCGGGACGGGCGCCCCGTCTTCGAGATCGCGCACCCGGACGACATGGAGCGGGCCCGCGCGTTCCTCGCCCAGTGCCTGGCGACGCGGGGGGGCGTGCCGGTGACGATCGAGCTGCGCGGCCTGCACGAGGACGGCGGGTGGAGGCTGGTGGAGATCGTGTCCGCGAACCACCTCGACGACCCGGCGGTGGGGGCGGTGGTCATGAACTACCGCGACGTCACCTTGCGGCGGCGGGCGGAGGACTCGGTGCGCGAGGCGGCCCGGCAGTTCCGGGCCGTGTTCGACGGGGCCCTCGACGCGATGGTGATCGTGGACGACGAGGGGCGCTACGTCGAGGCCAACGCCGCCGCCTGCGGCCTGTACGGGCTCGGCCACTCCGCGCTCCTCGGGCACTGGATCGGCGACTACGTGGTCCCCGGCCTCGACGTGGCCGCGATGTGGGCCGCCTTCCGGCGCGAGGGCCGCGCCAAGGGCGAGCTGCGCATCGTGCGCCCCGACGGCCGCATCCGCGAGCTGGAGTTCGCGGCCAGCGCCGACTTCCTTCCCGGCAGCCACCTCGCCGTCCTCCGCGACGTCACCCAGCGCCGGCAGCTCGAGGAGCAGCTCCGGCAGGCCCAGAAGATCGAGGCGGTCGGGCGGCTGGCGGGGGGCGTGGCCCACGACTTCAACAACCTGCTCAACGTGATCACCGGCTACGGCCAGATGCTCTTCCGCCGGCTGGCGGACGGCCCCGAGCGCGAGAAGACGCGGGCCATCCTCCAGGCCGCCGACCGCGCGGCGGGGCTGACCAGGCAGCTCCTGGCCTTCTCCCGCAAGCAGGTGCTCGAGCCGAAGGTGCTCGACCTCAACGCCGTGGTATCGGGGATGGACGAGATGATGCGCCGGCTCATCGGCGAGGACATCGAGCTGCAGGCCGATCTGGCTCCCGACCTCGGGCGCACGCGGGCCGACCCGGGCCAGATCGAGCAGGTGCTCATGAACCTGGTCGTCAACGCGCGCGACGCGATGCCGAGGGGCGGCCGGGTGAGGCTGGAGACGGTCAACGCGGAGATGGACGAGGCCTACGTGCGCGACCACCTCGGCGCCCGGCCCGGACGATACGTGACGCTCGCGGTGTGCGACACCGGCTTCGGGATGGACGCCGAGACCCAGAAGCACATCTTCGAGCCGTTCTTCACGACCAAGGAGAAGGGGAAGGGGACGGGCCTCGGCCTGGCCACGGTGTACGGGATCGTGAAGCAGAGCGAGGGTTACATCTGGGTCGACAGCGCTCCCGGGGCGGGCACGACCGTGAGGGTCTACCTGCCGCGGGTGGAAGCGGAGCCGGAGGCCGAGGAGCCGCGCCGGCCCGTGGTCCCCGAGCAGGCGCCCGCCCGGGGGACGGAGACGGTGCTGCTCGTCGAGGACGAGGAGATGGTGCGCCGCATGACCCGCGAGGTGCTCGAGGGCGCGGGCTATCGCGTGCTGGAGGCGGCGAGCGGCTTCGAGGCGCTCCGGCTCAGCTCCGGCCACGGCGGGCGCCTGGACCTCCTCTTGACCGACGTCGTGATGCCGGGCATGAGCGGCCGCGAGCTGGCCGAGCGTCTGGCCCCCGTCCGGCCGGGGATGAAGGTCCTCTACATGTCGGGGCACACCGACGACGCGATCTTCCACCACGGCGTGGCCCAGGCCGGCACGGGCTTCCTGCAGAAGCCTTTCACGCCCGAGACGCTCGAGCGCCGCATCCGCGAGCTGCTGGGACAGCCCGGTGTCGTCCCCGCCTCCCAGCCCGATTCCCGATAGCGCCGGTATGGCGCGCGGGTCGCCCTCCGCGGGGGACACTCCGCGCGCTGGCTTTCAATAAGGAGAGTATCTTCGCGCGCTCCGCTCCCGGTCGGCACCTCCCAGTCTTCTCATTCGCCGACCGAGGCCCCCGCTACGGGCGACCCGCGCGCCTTCCGTTGCTTCTTGTCCTCTGCGTCCTCTCCGTTCGTTCTCCGCGTCCTCTGCGTTGAAGGGCAACGCGCCGGCTACAAGCGCCAGCCGCCGGCGACCGACATGACCTGGCCGGTGAGGAAGTCCGCGGCCGGGGAGCAGAAGAAGAGCACGGCGCGGACGACGTCCTCGGGGGAGCCGGGCCGGCCCACGGGGATCCGGTCCGCGCTGTGGTCGAGGGCGTGGGCGCTCTCCTCGCCGTCCACGAGCACGCCGGGGGACACGACGTTGACCGTGATGCCGCAGCGCGCCTCCTCCAGGGCCAGCGCCTTGGAGAAGGCGATGACGGCGGCCTTGGCCGCGGAGTAGGCCGAGACCTTGGGATGGCCGACCGTGCGCTCGGCGCCGACGGCCCCGAGGTTCACGATGCGCCCGAAGCGGTTCCTCCTCATGTGGGGGATCACCAGCCGCGACATGTTGTAGACCGAGTCCAGGTTCGAGGCCATCATCGCGCGCCACTCGGCCGGCTCCAGCTCGGCCACCGGCTTCCAGGTGAAGACGCCCACGGTGTTGACGAGGACGTCGATGCGGCCGAACGCCTTGAGGACCTCCTCCACGAGCGCCTGGGCCTCGCCGAAGGCGGTGACGTCCGCGCGGCAGACGAGGGCGTGGCCGCCCGTGCGCTGCAGCTCGGCGCCCAGCGTCCCCGCCCGGCGCTCGTCGCGGCGGCAGTTCACCACCACCCGGGCCTGGTGGCGGGCGGCGGCGCGGGCGATCCAGGCCCCGAGGCCGTTGCCGCTGCCGGTGACGAGCACCACCCGGTCGCGGAGGCCGTCGCCGTCCGCGCTGCGGCTCGTCGTCTCGGAGACGCTCACTTGCCGGTGACCCGCACCATCTCGGTGACGGTCGTGATGCCGCGGAACACCTTCTCGACGGCGGCCTCGCGCAGCGTCCGCATGCCCTCCTCCCGCGCGAGCTTGTAGATGTCGAGCGAGCTGGCCTGGCCGGAGATGAGGCGCCGGATCTTCTCGCTCATCGGGAGCACCTCGAAGACGCCGGTGCGGCCGATGTAGCCCGTCTGGCGGCAGTGCAGGCAGCCCTTGCCCCGCTTGAAGCGGTAGGGCTCGAGCTTGTCGGCGGACATCCGCAGCACCGCCGCCTCGTCCGCGGTCGGCGGGTACTCCTCCACGCAGAACCGGCAGTTCTCGCGCACGAGGCGCTGGGCGAGGAAGCCGATGAGGGTGCTCGTGATCAGGAAGTGCGGGATGCCGAGGTCGAGCAGGCGCGTGATCGAGGAGGGCGCGTCGTTGGTGTGCAGCGTCGACAGCACGAGGTGCCCGGTGAGCGCGGCCTGGACGGCGTGCTCGGCGGTCTCGGTGTCGCGGATCTCCCCGACCATGATGATGTCGGGATCCTGGCGCAGCACCGTGCGCAGGGCGCTGGAGAAGGTGATCTCGATCTGCGGCCGCACCGCGACCTGGTTGAAGTCCTCGAAGACCATCTCGATGGGGTCCTCGATCGTGACGATGTTGACCTCCGGCTTGGACAGGTACTTGAGCACCGAGTACAGCGTGGTGGTCTTGCCGCTGCCGGTGGGGCCGGTGACGAGGATGATGCCGGTGGGCCGGGCGATGAAGTCGTAGAACTTCGGCAGGTCGTGGGCGGACAGGCCCAGCTCGTCGATCCCCTTCAGCAGGATGTCGGGGTCGAAGATGCGCAGGACCGCCTTCTCGCCGAAGGCGGTGGGCATGGTGGAGACGCGCAGCTCGATCTCGCGCCCCCCCTGGTCGCGCTTGATGCGCCCGTCCTGCGGCCGGCGCTTCTCGGCGAGGTTGCACCCGGAGAGCAGCTTGATGCGCGAGATGACCGCCTGGTACACGATCTTGGGGATCAGGTGGACGTCGTGCAGGATCCCGTCGATGCGCAGCCGGACGAGGGTCAGCTCCCGCTTCGGCTCGAAGTGGATGTCCGAGGCCCGCTGCTCGAAGGCGTAGCCCATGATGTGGTCGAGGGCCTTGACCACCGGCGCCGCCGCCGGGTCCAGCTCGGTGGCCTCGGCGGACAGGAACTCCTGGTTGCCGAGGTCGACGGCCCCCATGCGGGTCGCGGTGAGCTGCTTCTCCGCGGTCTGCAGGCTCGTCTGCAGGTCGTAGAAGCCCTTGTTGACGGTCTCGACGTCGCTGCGGGTGGCCACCACGCGCTCGACGTCGAGCCCCGTCACCCGCTTGATGTCGTCGGCGGGGAAGGGCGCGAAGGGGTCGTGGACGGCGACCGTGATCTTGTCGTCGGTCTTGGCGATCGCGACCAGCCCGTGCTTGCGCGCGAAGGGGCCGGAGAGCCCCTTGGTGACGACGTCGATGTCGAGGTCGAGCGGGTTGATCTTGACGTAGGGCAGGCCGGCGTGGGCGGCCAGGGCCTGGGCGATCTGGATCTCGTTGGCGAAGCCGAGCTGCTTGATCGCCTGCTCGATCCCGAGCGAGCCCACCCGCGAGGCCCGGCGCACCCGCTCGGCCTGCTCCGCGGTCAGGACGCGGCGGGTGACGAGAATGGGGAGGAGGTCGGTCGTCTCCGGGGGAGCCGGCGTGATGGGTATCTTGCGCGACGGCGGGCTGGACATGTCGGCAACCTCGGGACGCCATCGACGAGGATGCGACCGTCCCGCGGGCACGATTATCCGGGGCCGGACGGGGGCAGTCAAACGCGCGAGGCCGCGCCTCGTCGTTGACCTCTCTCGCGGCGGCGTGCTAGCGTCGAAAAAACAGCGATGCCCGCGCGCAAGGTGACCTTCATCGGCGTGCCGCTCGACCTCGGCGCCGGCCGCCGCGGCGTCGACATGGGCCCGTCGGCGTTCCGTCTCGCCGACATCCACCAGAAGGTGCGCGAGCTGGGCTACGAGGTCGACGACGCCGGCGACATGGAGGTCTCGATCCAGGAGACGCGGAACCCCGGCGACCCGCGCCTGAAGTTCCTCAAGGAGATCCGTGCGACCTGCGAGGCGCTGCGCGACCGGGTGGGGGAGATCCTGGCCGGGCGCGCGATGCCGGTCGTGCTCGGAGGCGATCACTCGATCGCGATGGGCACCATCGGCGGCGTGGCGCGCTTCCACCACGAGCGGAAGGAGAAGATCGGCCTCGTCTGGTTCGACGCCCACGGCGACATGAACACGCCCCAGACGAGCCCGAGCGGGAACATCCACGGCATGCCGCTGGCGGTGGCGCTGGGCCTGGGGGAGGAGAGCCTCGTCCGGCTCGCCGGCCGCGTGCCCATGGTCGACGGCGCGCGGGCGGCGGTCGTCGGCCTGCGGGACGTCGACCCCGCCGAGCGGGAGAACATCAAGACCTCCGGCATCGGCGCCTTCACCATGCGCGACATCGACGAGCGCGGGATGCGCACGGTCATGGAGGAGGCGATCCAGCGCGCCTCCAGCGGGACCGCGGGCATCCACGTCAGCATCGACCTCGACGGCATGGATCCGTTCTACGCGCCGGGGGTCGGCACGCCGGCGGCGGGGGGCATCTCGTACCGGGAGGCGCATCTGGCCATGGAGATGCTGGCCGACACCGGGCGGGTCGTCTCCGCGGAGCTGGTCGAGGTCAACCCCATCCTCGACCAGCAGAACGGCACCGCCCGCCTGGGCGCCGGCCTGCTCGCGTCGCTGCTCGGCAAGAAGATCCTTTAGGAGTCCGTCCTGAGGCCCTTGCCGGGACGGACTCCTTGGCGCCGTATAATACGGCTGCGTTGCGCGCTCTCGTTGCGCGCGAAGGAGCCATGGGCGAGGCAAGAGGGTCGCTGCCGCTGCCTCGGATGGCCGCCATCTATACCGCGGGCACGGGCATCGTCGTGCTGGCGGGATGGGCGGCCGGAGCGTTCTCCCGCGCCGGCGTCGGCGCCGCCTACGTCTCGATGAAGCCGAACACGGCCGCGTGCTTCGCGCTGGCCGGCGCTTCCTTGTGGCTGCACGCGGAGGCGGCGCGCGGCGGCCTCGGCGCCCTGGCGAAGGCGTGCGCGGCCGCGGTCTGCGCGGTCGGCGGGCTGACCGGGGCCGAGTACGTCCTCGGCGTCCCCCTCGGCATCGATGAGCTCCTCTTCCGTGACCTGCCCGACTCCGGCGCGCACCCCGGTCGCATGGCTCCGGCCGCCGCCGCGAACTTCGTGGTGCTGGGGACGGCGCTGGCGGCCGCGGGCACGGAGAAGCGACGGATGGTCGAAGCCGTCCAGGTCCTCGCCGTGACGGCCGCGCTCGTCGGCCTGCTCGGCCTGCTCGGGTATCTGTACGCGGTGCCGATGCTGCAGCGCAGCCTCTCGTACGCGATGGCCCTGCCGACGTCGCTCGCGTTCGTGGCGGGCAGCCTGGGCACCCTCGCGCTTCGCGCGGACCGCGGCCTGGTGTCGGTCCTCGTGAGCGAGAGCGCGGGGGGAGCGTCGGCGCGCCGGCTGCTTCCGTGGGTGGTGGCGGCCCCGGTGGTGATCGGCTGGGCGGCGCTCGCCGGCCTGCGCGCGGGGCTCTACGACGTCCACCTCGGCCTGGCGTGGATGGTGTTCGGCAGCGTCGTCGTGTTCTCGATCGTGGTGTGGGCGAACGCGTACGAGAGCCAGGAGGCGCGGCGGCGCAGCGAAGCGCGGGTGAAGTCCGTCCTCGACGCCGCCCTCGACGCCGTGATCATGATGGACGAGCAGGGCCGCGTGACCTCGTGGAACGCTCGGGCCGAGGCGCTGTTCGGGTGGTCTCGCGACGAGGCGGTCGGCCGGATCCTGGCGGAGATGATCATCCCACCGCGCCACCGTGAAGCGCACACCGCCGGCTTGAAGCGGTTCCTGGCCACCGGCGAGGGGCCGGCGATCGGTCGGCGGATCGAGGTGGCCGGGCTCCGCCGCGACGGGTCGGAGTTCCCCGTCGAGCTGACGATCACCGTCCTCGAGGAGCGCGGCGCCCACCGCTTCAACGCGTTCGTGGCCGACATCACCGAGCGCAAGCGGCGCGAGGAGGCGCTGCGCGCGGCCGAGCGAAGGCTCCACCACGTGATCTCCTCCAGCCCGGCGGTGCTGTACTCGCTCCGCTTCGACGACGGAGTCCTCGTGCCCACCTGGGTGGGCGAGAACATCCAGCGCCTCCTCGGCTACACGGCGGCCGAGGTGAGCGGGTCGGAGTGGTGGGCGGCCCGCCTCCACCCGGAGGACCGCGAGCGGGTCATGGCCCAGGTCCCGGCCCTGCTCTCCCAGGGCCACGTCACGCGCGAGTACCGCTTCCGGCACAAGGACGGCGGCTTCCGCTGGGTCCGGGACGAGCAGGTGCTCATCGAGGACGAGGAGGGACGGCGCGAGGTGGTCGGCTCGTGGTCCGACATCACCGCGCGGAAGGAAGCGGAGGGGAGACTGTACGAGAGCGAGGAGCAGTACCGGCTGCTCTTCGAGAACAACCCCCATCCGATGTGGGTGTTCGACCAGGAGAGCCTGGCCTTCCTCGCCGTCAACGACGCCGCCGTGCGGCACTACGGGTACTCGCCCGAGGAGTTCCTGGGAATGACCGTGCTCGACCTCCGCCCGCCGGAGGAGGCCGCGCGTTTCAAGGAGGAATACGCGGCCCACGCCGCCCAAAGGAGCACCGCCTCGTATCGATCGCGCCGCCCCTGGAAGCACCGCAAGAAGGACGGCACCATCGTCGACATGGACATCTCGGGAAGCCCGCTGCTGTTCGAGGGGCGGAAGGCGCGGCTGATCCTCGCCACCGACGTCACCGAGAAGCGCAGCCTCGAGGCCCAGCTCCTCCAGTCGCAGAAGATCGAGTCGATGGGACGCCTCGCCGGCGGCATCGCCCACGATTTCAACAACCTGCTCGGCGTGATCTCGGGCTACGGCGAGCTGCTGCGCCGGCGCGTCGCCGCGGACCCCCGTCTCGGCCGGTACGTCGAGGACATCACCAAGGCGGCGGACAGGGCGGCGGGGCTGACGCGGCAGCTCCTCGCGTTCAGCCGCAAGCAGGTGCTCCAACCCCGGATCCTCGACCTGAACGAGGTGGTGGGGGAGACGGAGAAGATGCTGCGGCGGCTGATCGGCGAGGACGTCCAGCTCGTCACGGTGTTCGAGGAGCAGCTCGGGTCGGTGAGGGCCGATCCCGGGCAGATGGACCAGGTGCTGATGAACCTGGCGGTGAACGCGCGCGACGCGATGCCCCGGGGCGGACGGCTCACCATCGAGACCGGCAACGTGGTCCTGGACCGGACCTTCGCTCACCAGCACCCCGGCGTGGAGCCCGGTCCGTACGTGATGCTCGCCGTCAGCGACACCGGACACGGCATGAGCCCGGAGGTGCTGGCGCGGCTGTTCGAGCCCTTCTTCACGACCAAGGAGGCAGGCAAGGGCACGGGCCTGGGGCTGGCGACGGTGCACGGCATCGTCAAGCAGAGCGGCGGGCACGTCTGGGTCTACAGCGAGCCGGGAAAGGGCGCCACGTTCAAGATCTACCTGCCGCGCGTAGACGGGCCCGGGACGCCGGTCGAGGCGCCGGCGGGCGCGGGGGAGCTGCCGCGGGGAACCGAGACGATCCTGCTCGTGGAGGACGAAGCGAGCCTGCGCGAGCTGGTGCGGGAGTGCCTGGAAGGCGGCGGATACACCGTGCTGCCCGCCCGTCACGGGGCGGAGGCGCTCGAGATCGCCGAACGCCACGGCGGGTGCCTCCAGCTCCTCATGACCGACGTCGTGATGCCGGGGATGAGCGGTCGCGAGCTGGCGGAGCGGCTGCGCGCCCGGCGCCCGGACGTCCGCATCCTCTACATGTCCGGCTACACCGACGACGCGGTGGTCCTGCACGGCGTGCTGGCGGCGGACATGGCGTTCCTCCAGAAGCCCTTCACGGCCGATGCGCTGGCGCGCACGGTGCGTGAGGTGCTGGACCGCTCGGCGGGGCATCCCGCGTGAAGATCCTGCTGGCGGAGGATTCGGCGTTCGCGCGGCAGCTCCTTCGCGACAGCCTGATCGCGGGCGGCTACGAGGTCGTGCTGGCCGAGGACGGCGAGCGGGCGTGGCACGCGCTCCAGGGGCCCGACGCGCCCGCGCTCGCCCTGCTCGACTGGATGATGCCGGGGCTCGACGGCCTCGAGGTCTGCCGGCGCGTGCGCGCGGCCGCGCGCGAGCCCTACGTCTACATCATCCTCCTGACCGGACGGGAGCGGCCGCAGGACGTGGTGGAGGGCCTGGCCGCGGGGGCCGACGACTACCTCAAGAAGCCGTTCGACAACCAGGAGCTGCAGGCGCGGATCCGGACCGGACGGCGCATGGTCGAGCTGCACGCGCAGCTCGTGGCCGCCCGCGAGGCCCTGCGCGAGCAGGCCACCACCGACGCGCTGACGGGCGTCGCCAACCGGAGGACCATCCTGGAGACCCTGGGCCGCGAGCTGGAGCGGGCGCGGCGCGCGGGAACGTCCTGCGCGGTCGTGTTCGCCGACCTCGACCACTTCAAGCGCGTCAACGACGTCCACGGTCACGCCGCCGGCGACGCGGTGCTGCGGCACGCGGCCTCCACGATGCGGTCCACCCTCCGGCCCTACGACCTGCTCGGCCGATACGGCGGGGAGGAGTTCGTGGTCGTGCTGCCCGGGTGCGACGTGGCGGGGGCGCGGGCGGTGGCGGAGAGGCTGCGGGCCTCGGTAGCCGCGTCGGCGGCAGTGGTGGGCGAGGCCAGCCTCCCCGTCACCTGCAGCCTGGGCGTCGCGGTGGCGAGCGATCTGAGCGGCGGGGATCGCGATCGGCTGCTGGGCGCGGCCGACGCCGCCCTCTACCGCGCGAAGCAGGGGGGTCGTGACCGCGTGGTCGTGGACGGGGACGCGGGGCCGCCGGACGCGGAGTCGAGCCCCGGAAAGAAGCGCCGAGATGAGCGGTGACGATCGCGGCGGACCCGCCGGCCCTCCGCCGGAGCGCCCGCTCCTCGACCCGGTAGCCCTGCGGTTCCGGCTGGAAGAAGAGGTGGCGCGGGTGCGGCGCGCGGGGGGCTTCCTCTCGCTCGCGATCATGCGGATCGACGCCGGCCCGCGGCAGCCGCCCGAATCAGAGGGCCGGCTGGCCCGCGTGGCGCGCCGGCTCCGCGGCTCCAGCCGACTCCACGACGTGCTGGCCTGGCACGGCCCGGGCCTCGCGCTGATGATGCCGGAGACGAGCGGCGTCGAGGCGTTCCGGGCGGCGGAGCGGCTCCTCTCGGTGGTCGCGCAGGCGGAGGCCGTCCCCGGCGGCGAGCCGCAGAGCCTGGACTCGGCGGGAGTGGCCACCACGTACGGCGAGGTGGAGGGAGGAGGGGCGGCCCTGCTCGCCGCGGCGGAGGATGCGCTGAGGGAGGCGGCGCCGGGGCAGATCGTCCGCAGCCGGACGCTCGAGGGCCGGCCGCGCATCCTCGTCGTGGACGACGACCTCGCCTTCGCCCAGGTCCTGGCGGAGACGATCTCGGAGCGGGAATGGGAGGCGCATCCGTGCTCGGAGATCGCGGACGCCCGGCAGCGCGTCAAGGAGACCGGCTACAGCGGGCTCTTCATCGACATGGTGCTGCCCGGCGTCTCGGGCGTCGAGCTGCTCCGCGAGGCCCTGGCCACCCATCCGCGCCGCCCGGCCATCCTCATGAGCGGCCACGACGCCAACCACGCCCTGATCCTCGAGGCGCTGGGCCTGGGCGCAGTGATGTTCGTCCGCAAGCCGATGTCGTCGGCCGAGCTGGACTCGGCGCTCCAGATGTTCCGGGAGATGGTGCCGGGCCTGTCGCGCCCGGG
>Ga0114129_10013563_pt1 | contig 11611 bp, 8 predicted proteins | sample RhiMetdeltSRZDD1_FD_80071 | JGI IMG/M metagenome (GOLD analysis project Ga0114129, IMG submission 80071) | Populus rhizosphere microbial communities from Tennessee, USA - Rhizosphere MetaG P. deltoides SRZDD1 (version 2) (version 2) | ecosystem: Host-associated > Plants > Roots > Rhizosphere >... | reverse complement strand
TCGTCACGGGCGTAACGGATTCAAAGGACTTTCTGACTGTTTCACCGCTAGTACGGAACAATTCAGGCGGACAAGATATCTTTGTCGCCAAGATCGACCCGAACGCGAATCCCACTCGCCCGGTGTTGCTGCAGGCAGTGACAAGCGGAAAGCACCTCATCTTGTACGGACAGGGCTTTGACCCGGGCGCGGTGCTGCGAGTCAATGATGAACCGGTCAAGACTAGAAATGAAGATCCGGATCCGACGCAGATACTGTTCGCCAAGAAGGCCGCGAAACGCATTGGCGCGGGTCAGACCGTTCAGTTGCAGATCGAAAATCCCGACGGCAAGAGAACCAACTTTCTCTTCTTTACGAAGCCAGTGGAGTGAACCTACGTAGTAACGAATTTATTCGTTCTTGGCGGGAGGGACACGAATGAATTCGTTACTACGGAGGTTATGAGACGGCTTCACGGAGGGCCGCCCACACAGGCTAGCCTTTCAATCATTACACTTCCTAAGTACGAAGAACGCGCGAACATTAAACCCGTTTGCCCGACGCGTGCGCGTTGCGAATTCTGGTTGAATTTAGGCCAGCTACCGCGCCCGATACCTCGGCAGCGCAAGTTCACTGGCAGCGACTATTCGACGAGCGAACAAAAAACTCGTTTCGGATCTTCCTCCGCTGGTGACGCAGTGATAGAATCCCGCCGTCAGAGCTCTTAGAGGTAACGAGCCCGCTTCGTTTAAATCAAAGCACAGGAAGGCCCGTTGTAATCGATCTAAGTTATCGGCCAATGCCTTCGTCGATCATTTGATAGACTCAGCGAATGACGATCGGAGTAAACCATCCTGGGCTGAGAACTCTTCCGTGGCTCGTAGACACTCGGCGAACGGATTGAGCCCGATCATATCGGGCAAGTAGGGAGAACTTGTTATGCGAGAGATGACGATAGGGATCGGAGGGGCGGCCGGAGACGGTCTGGACAAATCCGGCGATACGCTCGCGAAAACCGTGGCCCGGCTCGGGCTCTACGTTTACGCGTACAACTGCTACCAATCAATCATTCGTGGCGGACATATCTGGCTGCGCGTCCGTGTGGCGGAGGAGAAAGTCTACTCTCACGGAGACGGGTTGAACGTGTTGATCGCGCTAAACCAGGACTCAATCGAGCGGCACGCGCCGGAAGTCAATTCGGGAGGCGCGGTCATCTACAATTCGGACAAGTTCAAGCTTGATCCCGTTCTCCTCGGGGACAACGTGCTGCCCGTTCCGCTGCCCATGGTCACTCTGACCAAGCCTTTTGGAAAAGTTCAACCGGTCATGCAAAACACAGTGGCGTTGGGCGCTTTGATGTTTTTGGCGGGGCTCGATTTCGATACCGCCGTGGGCGTCTTGGAAGACACTTTCAAACATAAAGGGCAGGGGGTGATTGACCAGAACGCGGGCATAGCGCAAGCCGGCTATAACCACGCCAAAGAGAACTTCGTTCCGCTTGGCTACGAATGGAACTTCTCGAGGACCAGCAGACCATTCGTCACCGGCAACGAAGCGATTGCCCTGGGAGCTGTTGCGGCTGGATGCAAGTTCTATTCGGCTTATCCGATGACGCCGGCTTCTTCGATTCTGCACTGGATGGCGTCGCACGGAGAACGCTGCGGCGTCGTGGTCAAGCAGTGCGAAGACGAGCTGGCGGTCGCGAACATGGCCATCGGCGCCGGTCACGCCGGAGTGAGAGCCATGTGCGGAACATCGGGCGGAGGCTTCGCGCTGATGACCGAAGCCATCGGCATGGCGGGAATGATAGAAGCTCCGGTTGTGATTGTCGAAGTACAACGCGGCGGACCTTCGACCGGCGTTCCTACAAAGACTGAGCAAGCTGATTTGAATCAGGTGTTCGGCGCGTCACAAGGCGACTACCCGCGAGCCATCATCGCGCCAACCGACACGACCGATTGTTTCTATACGACGGTTGAGGCTTTTAATCTCGCGGAGAAGTATCAACTGCCGGTGACGATCATAAGCGATTTGCTGGTGTCCGAGCACCCCGAGACGATCGAGCCAGACGCGCTTACAAACGAAGTTCCAATCGATCGCGGGGAGATCGTGACCGAGTGGCCGGAGGCCAACGGCACATATAAACGATACGCGTTCACGAAGTCGGGCGTCTCGCCTCGAGCTTTACCCGGGACCGAAGGAACAATCTACGTCGCTGCGACTGACGATCACGATGAAGAAGGGATACTGATCAGCGATGTTTTCACTACGACTGCCGTGCGTCGTAAGGTTCAAGAGAAGAGAATGCGTAAACTCGACGGGCTGCTGCGCGATTTGAAGCCCCCGGCGCTCGAGGGTCAACCCGATGCCGACATCACGCTAATCGGTTGGGGCTCGACAAAAGGCGTGATCCACGAAGCGATCGTTCAACTCGCTGCGGAGGGCATTCGAGCGAATCAGCTTCAGATCAAGTATCTTGTTCCTTTTCATTCGAACGAGGTAACGCAGATTCTTCGGGGCTGCAAGACGACGATTTGTATCGAGGGCAACTACACCGGCCAATTCGCCCGACATCTCAGGGCCGAAACCGGCATCACCGTCGATCATCACATTCTCAAATACGATTGCGAGCCGTTCGAACCACATCACATCGTCGAACAGGTAAAGGCGATCCTGGATGGACGAGAGCGCAGCACGGACGTGACGGTTGAAGAAGCTCGCGATATGGCTTATCACTACATCCGCAGCCGGCTGAACGAGACTCTTCGTCCGGGTAGAATCAGCCAGCATTCGCGCAACGGCTTTGACGAGGCGGTATGGAACGTTGAGATTGTTTCGCGAGAATCGGGCGAGAAGCGGGGCGCGCTTCTGATCGGAGTCGAGACGGGCTCGACTTACTCGTGGCAACCCATTGCATAGACTTCAGTCTATGTGCGCATTGAAACGGCTGTTCGTAGTCCGGCCTTCAGGCGGAAGTTTGTAACCGATTAGCGTAGGCCACCGTTACGAACTTCCGCCTGAAGGCCGGACTACAAACTGTACATCGGAGGACATATGGCGACAGTTATTGAGCTACCGATTCAAACCTATGAGAGCATTGTTGACCCTGATTGGTGTCCAGGCTGTGGAGACTTCGGCGTGCTGAAGGCCCTCAAGGTCGCGTCGGGCAAGCTCGGGATCAAACCGAAGGATCTGGTTGTGATTTCCGGCATCGGCTGCTCGTCAAACCTTCCGGGATTCATTCATACTTACGGCGTTCACAGCTTGCACGGCCGCGCGGTCGCAGTTGCCGAAGGGATCAAGCTTGCCAATCATGCTTTGAACGTTGTGATCACCGGCGGCGATGGCGATGGCTATGGAATCGGCATAGGCCACTTCATTCATGCAATGCGACGGAACATCGACATCACTTACATTGTGATGAACAACCAGATTTATGGGCTCACGACCGGACAGGCGTCGCCCACAACAATGAAGGACATGCGCACCAAGTCGACGCCTCGCGGAAACGTCGAGCTGCCGATCAATCCAATCGCGCTCGCAATGGTTTCAGGCGCGACGTACATTGCGCGCGGTTTCTCAGGAGTGCCCGATCACATGGCTAATTTGATCGCCGGCGGAATCGCGCATCACGGGTTTTCATTGATAGACGTGTTCAGCCCCTGCGTTACTTATAACAAGTTGAACACCTACCCGTGGTTCAAAGAACGCGTCTACAAGCTTGAAGACGATGCGAGCTACGACGTTTCAAACGAAGAGATGGCGGTCCAGAAGTCATTCGAATGGGGCGATCGAATTCCGATAGGCTTGTTCTACAAAGACGAGCAGCCGACATACGAGGACAGCGAGCCTGCATTCAAGCAGGGGCCGCTTGTGCATCAGCAGCTTGGCATTGACCGAGAGAGCTTCGACGGATTGATGCAGGAATTCAAGTGATCGCGTTCGGTTCAGCTCGAGATTGTTACTGACGCTTGCCATTCGCCGTATAGAATCTCGAGTTGAGATGAGATCTCTTCCTGTCGACTGCCGATATCGGCGTATCGTTCAGGCGGCCAGTCAGGCGAGGCATTCGAAAGCGTCTCGGTAAGCTCCTGCATCTCCCGCTCGAGCGTTTTGATTTCTCCTTCTATCTCCTCGATTGAGCGGCCCCGCTTTTTAGCAGGCAAACTCTTCCGCGGTTTTGCGGGCTTCGTCACCGTCGGCTGCACCGAAGCTGGCTCCTCTTTAGGCGTTTGCTTGAGATGATGAACCGCGTAAAAGTCCGAGTAGCTCCCGGTGTGATACGTCGCGACGCCGTTTTCGAAGTGCAAGATTTCCGTTGCCAGCTTGTCGAGAAAATAGCGGTCGTGCGAGACGGTGATGATTGTGCCCGGGAACTCCGAGAGCGCGCGTTCAAGCGCCTCCCGCGACGGAATGTCCAGATGGTTAGTTGGCTCGTCCATCACCAGCACGTTGGCGCGGCTGTAGATTAGTTTCGCGAGCCCGAGCCGGCTCTGTTCGCCGCCCGATAGCGCGGCTACCGGCTTTTGTATGTCGTCGCGAGTGAACAGGAATTTTGCAAGGTAACTTCGCAACTCACCGGGCGTCGCCCTCGGAGCTACAGCTTCGATCTCTTCGATCACCGTCGATTGAAGATTCAAACTCGAGAGTTCCTGATCGAAGTACTCGATGCTAATATTTGCGCCCCACGTAAGGCCTCCGCCGATCGGCTGAAGCTCGCCTAAGATCGTCTTCAGAAACGTAGTTTTGCCCGAGCCGTTCGGGCCGATGATTCCAAGCCGCTCGCTTCGCCTTAGCAAAAACGAGATCCCGCCCGCCAGAGATTGATCGTCATAGCCAATCGACAAGCCCGCGGCTGCCAGCACGTTATCGCCTGCGCGAGCTACGCTCGGAAGACGAAAGTCGCCGACTCGTTCGTCGCGCACGGCTTGAACACGCTCGATCCGTTCGAGCATGTTGCGACGCGATTTTGCTTGCTTTGTTTTCTGACCGGCGATGTTTCGGCGGATGAAATCCTCGGTGCGCGCGATCATCTCCTGCTGTTGTTCGTACTCGCGCGATTGGGCGAGCCGCCTTTCCTCGCGCTGCCTCGTATAGGCGCTGTAGTTTCCCGAGTAGACCTTTGCGCGGCCACCTTCCAGCTCGATTATTTTTGTAGCCGTGCGGTCGAGCAGAAATCTGTCGTGCGAGATGATCACGAACGCCGACTTGTACTCGGATAGAAAGTCTTCGAGCCACTCGACCGCGTTCACGTCTCGGTGGTTCGTCGGTTCATCAAGCAGCAGGACATCGGGTCCGGAGAGAAGAAGCTTCGCAAGCGCGAGCCTTGCCCTCTGTCCACCGCTCAACTGACTTGCGGGTTTTACTAAGTCATCGGCGCCAAACCCCAGACCAACGAGGACCGATTCCGCGCGCGCGTGATAGCTAAAGCCGCCCGCGATCTCGTAGGCATGCCGCAAATCACTGTAGGAGTGCATAGCTTCGTCGAGCGCCGCGCCCTTGGCATCCGCCATCGCGTGTTCGAGGCGAGTCATCTCCTCTTCCATAGCTAGCATGCTGGTGAAAACCGAAAGGGCTTCGTCGCGCGCGCTCAGCTCACTCGAAAATGTTGGTTGCTGTTCGAGCACACCGACGCGCAGCCCTCTAAGCAGCGCAACCTCGCCTCGGTCGGTCTCTTCTTGTCTGGTGACGAGTCGAAAGACAGTCGTCTTGCCGGCGCCGTTCCGGCCGACTAGACCAACTCGCTCGCGCGGGTTTACCTGAAAGGTGACCCCGCGGAGCACCTCGGTGGCGCCGTAGGATTTGTAGACATCCTCAAGCCTGAAGAGCATTTGTGGGAAGAAGCGGGTTCATTTTCCATATTGTCATTTTCCATTTGTCATCGAGCCCTTCAATGACAAATCGCAAATGGAAAATGGAAAATGAAAATGCCGTCGCTACCGCCGGTTGCCGTTGGAAGCCGCAGCCTTGTTCGCATTGGAAGAGGCCGGCCGATTGGTGTTCGCCGCCGGCAACACCGAGCGATTCTCGTTCTCTATCCGCGGCTGGGGCTGCTGCTGAGCGGCCTGCTGCAACAATTGTGACGGGCGCATCTCGACGATTGTCTGCGGATTCTGAACAATGCGTTCGGCCAGATAATTCTTGACGCTCGCCTCTGTAAGAGTGACCATCACGAGCGCGTTCAACAGCACCTGTTGGCGCTGCTGCGTGATCGTATTTATGATTTCGGCGCGTACATCGTTGAGCGTCAGGTTCTGCGGCTGCTCCTGTTTTCTGTTGAGCTTGAATATGTACCACGCGCCGGACAGGTTATCCTTGATCGGCTCCGTGTACTGGCCTTCCTTCAGTTTTGTCATTATCGTTTCAACGATCTCGGGTCGCGACGGAAAGGTCTGTCTAAGCTGGGCCTCGGACGCAAATCCAAGCCTGCCGCCTCGAAGCGCTGAAGCCTGATCCTCGGTCTTCTGCGCGGCAATTGTCGCGAAGTCCGAGTTGCCGCGAAGCTGTTCGTAGACGCCTCTGATCTTCTGTTCGGCTCCCGCATCGCCGCCGTTGTTTGCGGGGCTGACGACTATCATCGATATGTCCGCGCCGCGCTCAGCCACGAACTCAGTTTTGTGATCCGCGTAGTGCTTCTCGATTTCGGCGTCGGTGGGCGCATTGACGCGCGTACGCTCGCGCTCACGAAGCGCACTAATTGCAAGCTCGCGGCGGATCTTGTCGCGCACTTCGTCCTCGGTGAATCCAGCTTGTTTGATCTGGTTCTGGTATTGCTCCTCAGTTACCTGTGCGTCTTGCTTGCGTTTCTGGACTTCTTGATTGACCTTGCTGTCATCCGGGACTAAGGTTTCTTTCTGCGCTTTCTGAAACAGAGCTTCTTCCTGAATCAGGTTATCAAGCACGCTGAGTCTCGCGGCGACGAGCTCTGCCGGCGTCATCGATGTACTGCCTCCGCCCGCATCGAGCTGCTGTTTGATGGTGCTGTCCACCTGCTTCAAGCTGATTTCGCGCGAGCCGACTTTCGCCGCCACTTCGAGACTCGATTTGTCCGAGTCGCTTTTGCATGCGGCCAGCAGCAGGGAAGAGAAGAGAATTAAAGTGACCGGTTTGAGGAAACGAAACACAGTTCTGCTCCTTACTAAAAATGTCCGACACACTTCAGTTTGTCGTTGGTTCCCGAATGCTCCGATTTCGAAATCGGCCGACAAACTGAAGTTTGTCGGACTGAAAATGGTTTGACGGACGATGAGCCGCTCGTGCTACACTGTCGTTTTGCTTTCATAGCGCAATTCTCATCGGAGGTACGTAACAATGTCTAAACGCTGTGGAGTCTGCGGCAAGGGGCCTCAGTTCGGTCACCGCGTGAGCCACGCCAACAATCGGACCAACCGCCGCTTCAATCCAAACCTGCAAGCCGTCCGCGCCCTGGTCAGCGGCCGCGCGCAACGCATTCGCGTCTGCACGCGTTGCCTGAAAGCGGGCAAGGTTGTCAAAGCCGCCTAGTCATTGGTCATTCGTCTTTCGTCACCTGCATACGCCAAGGCGAGGGACTAATGACAAAGGACTAAGGACCAGCCAGCGCAATCACATCGATCTCGACGCGCACATCGCGAGGCAACCTCGATACCTCGACCGTTGACCGTGCCGGAGGAACCCCTCCAAAGAACTTTCCGTAGGTCTCGTTCATCGAAGCGAAGTCTTCGAGGTCAGCCAGAAACACGGTCGTCTTGACAACCCGGTCCAGCGAGCTGCCGGCCGCTTCTAGAACCGCGCTCAGGTTATTCAGCACTCTTTCAGTCTGCTCTCGTATGCCGCCCTCGATAATCTGCATCGTCGCCGGATCGAGCGGAATCTGACCGGAGGCAAAAAGCAGCCCGTTTGCCTTGATTGCCTGCGAATACGGCCCGATCGCCTTGGGAGCACTATCGGTGTGAACGGCTTCCTTCAACCTTGCTTGACTCCATAGTTGGGGTTTATACGCCTCGCCGAAACTTCAAATTATCCCATGTGAATAGACTAAAGTCTATGCGACTTGCACGGGTTCACCGCTTGTGCGCTCCACGTCAATTACACCGCGAACCGACTTGAGCGCGCCGGTTATTTTTTCGAGATGCTTCAGATCGAAGATCTCCGCTGTAAGCACAAGGTGGCCGCGCCCTTCGGCATCCAACGACGCTCGTATATCGCGTATGTTAGTCCCGACGCTCGCGATCGCCTGCGTCACATCAGCAACCATTCCCGGACGATCTTCTGTCACGAGCTTCATCGTCACCGGGTACGCCGATTCGTGTTTAGCATCCGCCTTCATCCATTCCACTTCGATCAACCTCTCAGGGTTGACGAGCAGGCTAGGCATGTTAGGGCATCGGTTCGAGTGAACCGCAACGCCCTTGCCGCGAGTGATGTAACCGACAATCTCTTCACCGCGAATCGGATTGCAGCAGCGAGCTCGGTAGACCATTATGTCGTCGATGCCCTTGACCATGATGCGGTCCTGTAGTCCGAGCGCCCTCTTGACGACTTGCTTGAGCGTAGGCCGCTGCTCCTGCTCTATCTCCGCCGCTCGGTCCGGCGGCAAGAGCTTGGCGATCACGTTGCGGGGAAGTACCTTGCCATAGCCTACTGCAGCCAACAGGTCCTCCGCGCGCGCGACTCCATAATCTGAAGCAACGCGGTCGAGATCGCCGTTCGAGAAAATTTTCTTCGTGTTCAGACGAAATCGATCCGCTTCCTTTTCGAACAGCTTCCTGCCGAGATCGATCGCAGTCGCGCGCTCGCTTTCTGCCAGGTAATGACGAATCTTGGACCGTGCCCTCGAAGTCTTAACGAAGTTCATCCAGTCACGAGACGGGTGCGCGTTGGGCGACGTCATTATCTCTACGACGTCCCCATTCCGAAGCTGATATCTGAGCTGGACTATTCGACTGTTAACCTTCGCCCCCATGCAAGTGAGGCCAACCTGAGTGTGAATCGCGAATGCGAAGTCGACCGGCGTCGCTCCGCGCGGCAGCTCGATCACTTTGCCTTTCGGCGTGAAGCAGTACACTTCCTTTGGATACAGATCCAGCTTTAGTGAATCGAGAAATTCGCGCGAGTCCTTAACCTCCTGCTGCCACTCAACCAGGCGCTTGAGCCACACGAATGCTTCGTCTTCTTCGGTGTGCGTGCCCCGCCGCCCTTCTTTGTACTTCCAATGCGCGGCGATGCCTTCCTCGGCAATCGACTGCATTTCCTGAGTTCGGATCTGCACTTCAAACGACTGACCGCCGTCGCCGACAACCGATGTGTGCAATGACTGGTAGAAGTTTTCTCTCGGTATCGCGATCCAATCTTTGAAGCGCCCGGGAATCGGTTTCCACGCGGTGTGAATTACGCCAAGCGCCGCGTAACAATCCCTTACCGATTCCGTGATGATGCGTATGGCCACAAGATCGTAAACCTGGTCGATGGATATATGCTGTCGCCGCAGTTTTTGATAAATCGAGAACAGTCGCTTGATCCGTCCTTCGATATAGACGATCTTGATTCCGGAGGTCGCCATCATATCGAGTATGCGTTGTTTCACTTCCTCGAGGAACGCTTCCAACCGTGAGCGGCGGCTTTCGACGAGTTCTTTGAGTTTCTGGTACTCCTCGGGCTCGAGATGTTTGAACGCAAGGTCTTCCAGTTCGCCGCGCACGCGCGCCATACCGAGCCTGTGCGCTATCGGCGCGTAGACATCCAGCGTTTCCTGGGCGATGCGCCTTCGCTTCTCGCCCGGGAGATATTCGAGCGTCCGCATGTTGTGAAGCCGGTCGGCGAGTTTGACGAGCACCACTCGCACATCGTCAACCATCGCCAGCAGCATCTTGCGCATATTGAGCGCCTGGCGTTCTTCGGTAGAAGCGTGGTCGAGCTTCGAAATCTTGGTTAGCCCGTCCACCAAATGTGCGATCTCGGGGCCGAAGTACTCTTCAATCTCTTCGTCGGAGGTTTCGGTGTCTTCGACGATGTCGTGCAGCAGTCCGGTTGCTACGCAGACCGGATCGAGATTCAGCTCGGCTAAGATATTAGCGACCTCGAGCGGATGTACCAGGTAGGGCTCGCCGGACTGGCGAGTCTGGCCGCGATGCTGGCGCGCAGAGAACAGGTACGCGCGACGCAGAAGCTCCTCATCGACGTTCGGATGGTTCTTCCGCAGCTTTTCTATTATCGTCTCGAACCGAATCATTGCTGATGAATGGCCGGAGTGTGCCCAAAAACAAAAAGGTGACCGCCCTTAAAGGCACGTCACCTCAATTCTAGCACAGGAGGGAAGCTACTTCACTTCGCGGGCGGTGATGCCTCGCTTGCCGCTTGCTGCTGTTGCTGCTTTTGCATAGCCATGTACTTATCCTGCATCTCCAGCGCCTTGGCCTTCAGCTCGCTTTGCCTCGCAGGCTCGCGCTTCATGTCTTCAATGTAGACCAGCTTTTCGTAGAACCACGCGTTCGCGTAGTTCGGGTCCACCGATATCGCCTTTCGCAGGTACTCGTGGGCGTGCCCGTCAAGAGGTTTCATCTTTTCGAGAATATCCGGCGGTACGGGTCTGTTGTGGGAAACGTAACTGGCGTTCAAATCGTAAGATTCCTGCCAGTAGCCCACTCCCAGAGTATAATAGACATCAGCTTTGGTTTTGGCCGTGGCCGAGGGCAGGGTGGCCCGCTTCTCCAGTGTTTCCCGTTGAAGCGCTCTGAATTCTGCGGTCTTTTCCGGATTGACCCTGGTCAGTTGACTGTAGATGTTAGCCTTGAAGGCGAGCGCTTGATCGACCGCATCGTGATTGTTCTGGTTCTTCGCTATGATCTGGTCGTAAGCCCCGATTGTCTTCTTCCCTAATTCCTCAGTCAGGTTCTGATCGAACTGCGCATTGAGTGCACGGGCGTAGAAAAGCTGTGCATTGGTCAAATCAGGGCTGAGGTCCAATGCGCGCTCGAATTTCTCTTCGGCCGCCGGGTACTTACCCTTGTTGAACTCGCGCACGCCTTCGTTCAAGCTGTTCTTCGCACGCAGCGTGTTTATTACTCCACATCCGGGCGTCGCAAGCGCAACTGCCAATAGCGCCAACAACGCCAGCAGGAGGAAAGGTTTCGTCTTCGTGTTCAAGTTCTCGTTCCTCCGTTTTTTCGTTCGCCCCGTTCTTCCGGTTGACGGCGCGAACTCTACTGCAGATAGTCTATCTGAAGCCCAATGGGCTGGGCTCCAGCTCCTTTAACCGTATCGATCACCGCCACGATGTCACCGTATTGCTTATCCTTGGGCGCCTTGATAAATACGGTCTTGTCCGGCCGCTGTTCCAGCAGGTCCTTCAGCGTAGTCCCCAGTTCCTGTAGAGTCATCGGTTTGCTGTTAAGCTCGATTTGCTGATCCGGCCCACTACCCGACATTTTGACGTCCACCATCAACATATCCGACGGCGGCGCCACATTCGGCTGGCTTTCCTGTGGCTTCTGAGGTATCTGCGATTCGAACTTCGCTTCCTTCTGCGGCTGGATGACCATGAATATGATCAGCAGCACCAGCAGAACGTCAATCAACGGCGTAACGTTGATGTTCGGTGGCGCGAGCCCGAGTTTTCTTGAGTGGGGGACTCCCTCGTCAACTTCTCCGTATG
>Ga0114129_10013562_pt1 | contig 11612 bp, 9 predicted proteins | sample RhiMetdeltSRZDD1_FD_80071 | JGI IMG/M metagenome (GOLD analysis project Ga0114129, IMG submission 80071) | Populus rhizosphere microbial communities from Tennessee, USA - Rhizosphere MetaG P. deltoides SRZDD1 (version 2) (version 2) | ecosystem: Host-associated > Plants > Roots > Rhizosphere >... | reverse complement strand
GCGCCCTACCGGGCAGTCACGATCGTCGAAGGCGAACCGCACCTGGTGCGCGACGATGTTGGCGCGGCCGGAATCAGCGCTGAGGGAGAGGCGCGGGCCGGGCGCGCGGGATCGGCAGCGGGCCGCCCCGGCCGCCCGCTGCTGTGCCTGGTCCACCTGACCGACCTCCAGCTCGCCGACGTCCAGTCGCCGACCCGCTTCGAGTTCCTCAACCGCTACTTCGCCGACCCCAGGTATGCCGAGACCATCCCCGTCCAGCGCCCGCAGGAGGCGCTGACCGCGCACGCCGTCGATGCGATGCTGCGCACAGTCAAGGCCCTGAGCGGGCCCGCCACCGGGGCGCCGCTGCGGCTCGCGGTGACCACCGGGGACGCCATCGACAACGCCCAGTGGAACGAGTTGCGGACCGTTCTTGCCCTGCTCGACGGCGGGCTCGTCGCCCCGGACTCCGGCGGCCCCCGCTACGAGGGCGTCCAGTCGCCCGGCTGGCCGGACGACTTCTTCTGGAAACCCGACGGCGACGGCCCGGGCGGGCCGGACTATTTCCGGCGCGAGTTCGGCTTCCCGCACCACCCGGGCCTGCTGGAACGCGCCCTTGCGGAGTTCCGCTCCGGTGGCCTGGGCATCCCCTGGCTCTCCTGCTTCGGCAACCACGAGGCGCTCCACCAGGGCGTCGGGGTGATGACGTCGGGCATCACCGCCGCGCTGGCCGGCCCGCGGAAACCGCTGGCGCTGCCGGACGGCTTCGACCACGACCGGGCGCTGGAGCTGTTCACGGACCACCCCGAGGCCTTCATGGCGGGTCCCGCCCGCACCGTCACGGCCGACCCCGCGCGCCAGCCGGTCACCCGGCGCGATTTCGTGGCGGCCCACTTCCGGCCTGGCGCGCGCCCGGCGGGGCATGGGTTCAGCGCGCAGAACCGGCTGGACGGCACCGCCTACTACGTCCACGACACCCCAGCGGTCCGCTTGATCGCGCTGGACACCAGCTGCCCGGCCGGGGGCGCCGAGGGCTGCCTTGACCGCCAGCAGGCCCGCTGGCTTCGGGAGCGGCTGGCCGAAGTGCACTCCGCCTACCGCGGGCCTGGGGGGCGCGCCGTGAGCACCGGCCGCGAGGATCGTTTGGTGGTCGTCTTCTCCCATCATGGGACCGACAGCCTGACCAGCAGCCGGCACGACGGCCCAGTCGGGGAACACGTGCTCCGCGGAGCCGACGTCCTCGCGCTGCTGCACCGCTTCCCCAACGTCGTGCTGTGGCTGAACGGCCACACCCACGCCAACGCTGTTCGGCCGCGCCGCGACCCGGCCGACCCGGCCCGCGGTTTCTGGGAGGTCACCACCTGCGCCATCGCTGACTGGCCATGCCAGACGCGGCTGGTCGAGCTGGTCGACGCCGGCGGCTACCTGGCCATCGTCTGCACGATGGTCGACCATGACACGCCGCCCGCTCCGTCGTCGCTGGAGACCAGCGACGACCTGGCCGCGCTGCACCGCGAGCTGGCTGCGAACGCCCCGCTGGACGGTGCCGACTCGGACCTGGCGGGCGCACCGCCCGACCGGAACGTGGAGCTGCGGCTGCGCCCGCCGTTCCCGCTGCGCCACCTCGCCGGCGAGTAGCGTGCCGCGGTGACGCTCATCACCCGTAGAGTGGCCGGGTGGTTCCCCCCGTCACCGGCTCCCTGCTGAACGACGCGTCGGAGCTCCTGCGCCGCGTCTTCGGCTATGACGCGTTCCGCGGCCAGCAGCTGGAGATCATCGAGCACGTGGCGGCCGGCGGGGACGCGCTGGTGCTGATGCCGACCGGCGCCGGCAAGTCATTGTGCTACCAGATACCCGCGCTGCTCCGGCAGGGGACCGGTGTCGTCGTCTCACCACTCATCGCCCTCATGCAGGACCAGGTCGACGCCATGTGCGAACTCGGCGTGCGGGCGGGATTTCTCAACTCAACGCAGGATCCCGGCGCGCGCCTGCAGGTGGAGACGGCGTTCGTGGCTGGCGAGCTTGACCTCCTCTATCTGGCTCCGGAGCGACTGCGGATGGAGTCGACGCTGCGCCTGCTCGATCGTGGCCCCATCGCGCTGTTCGCCATCGACGAGGCGCACTGCGTGTCCCAGTGGGGGCACGACTTCCGGCCCGACTACCTCGCGCTGTCCGCGCTGCACGAGCGATGGCCGCACGTTCCCCGCATCGCCCTGACGGCGACTGCCACCGGGGCCACCAGGGAGGAGGTCGCGGAGCGGCTCAACCTGGCCGGCGCCAGCCACTTCGTGGCGAGTTTCGACCGCCCGAACATCTGCTACCGGATCGTGCCGAAGTCCGAGCCGCGGCGGCAGCTCCTGGAGTTGCTGCGGACCGAGCATGACGGCGACGCGGGCATCGTCTACTGCCTGACGCGGGCCTCGGTCGAGCAAACGGCCGAGTTCCTGACCGGGAACGGGATCACGGCACTGCCCTACCACGCCGGGCTCGACGCGCGGACCCGCACCGCGAACCAGGCCCGGTTCCTGCGCGAGGACGGCATGGCCATGGTCGCCACCATCGCGTTCGGCATGGGCATCGACAAGCCCGACGTGCGTTACGTCGCGCACCTCGACCTGCCCAAGTCCGTCGAGGGCTACTACCAGGAGACCGGCCGGGCCGGCCGCGACGGCCTGGCCGCCACGGCGTGGCTCGCCTACGGCCTCGCCGACGTCGTGCAGCAGCGCAAGCTGATCGACACCTCCGAAGGCGGCGAGGCCCACCGCCGCCGGCTGAGCCGCCACCTCGACGCCATGCTGGCGCTGTGCGAAACCGTCCAGTGCCGGCGTGCGCAGCTCCTCGGTTACTTCGGCGAGCGCAGCGGCGCGTGCGGCAACTGCGACACGTGCCTGTCGCCGCCGCAGTCGTGGGACGGCACGGTGGCCGCGCAGAAGGTGCTCTCGGCCGTGTTCCGCCTCCAGCGCGAGCGGCACCAGAGGTTCGGCGCGGGCCATGTGATCGACATTCTGCTCGGCAGGCAGACGGCGAAGATCGTCCAGCACGGCCACGCCTCCCTCACCGTGTTCGGGGTCGGGACGGAATTGCGCGAGCCCGAGTGGCGCGGCGTCGTGCGCCAGCTACTGGCCCAGGGCCTGCTGGCGGTCGAGGGCGACTACGGCACGCTGACGCTGACCGAGGCGAGTGCCGCGGTACTCCGCAGCCAGCACCAGGTGCTGCTCAGGCGTGAGCCGGAGCTTGCGGCCCGCCCCGCCAGGGCCCGCCGCACCGTCACGGCGGCCGGCGGCACGGCAGCCGCCGAGCTGCCGGCGGAAGCCGCCGGGCGCTTCGAGCAGCTCCGCGCCTGGCGCGCCGCCACCGCGAAGGAGCAGGGCGTGCCCGCCTACGTGATCTTCCATGACGCGACGCTGCGCGAGATCGCGGCGACGCAACCGTCCTCCCTTGCCGCCTTGGGCCAGGTGAGCGGGGTGGGGGAGACCAAGCTGGCGAAGTACGGCGACCAGGTGCTGGACGTCCTCGTGCCGGGCGCCACGGGCATGCCGGGATGACCGCGTACCAGCCCGAGCGATGGCACGACCTCTTCGTGGCCACGGCCGGGGCCGGCGGCCGCCCTGGCCGGCCTGATCTTCGAGATCCATCGCTGACTGCCGTGGGAGCTGGGGGGCATGAGCATTCGTTGTGCCATCGATAGGCTGTCCGCACCAGAAGGGCCGCGCCGTGCGGCCCGCGACGGAAGAGGGCGTCAGTGAGCAGCGATTGGCTGTCGGCCCCGCCTGCCGGCCAGGGAGGCCCGCTCGCGGAGATCGATACCAGCGTCGCGCACATCGCCCGCGTCTACGATTACTGGCTCGGCGGCAAGGACAACTTCGCCGCCGACCGGGTCGCCGCCGAGGCCGCCATGCGGGAAGACCCGAACGTGGTGGAGGGCGTGCGCGGGAACCGGGCGTTCCTGGCCCGGACCGTGCGGTACCTGGCCGGCCAGGGCGGCATCCGGCAGTTCCTCGACATCGGCACCGGGATCCCCGCCGCCGACAACACCCACGAGGTGGCGCAGGCCTCGGCGCGCGAGTGCCGCGTCGTCTACGTGGACAACGACCCGATCGTCCTCGCGCATGCCCGTGCCCTGCTGACCAGCGGGTCCGAGGGGGCCACCGCATACTTCGAGGAAGACCTGCGGAACGTGGCCGAGATCGTCCCGGCAGCGGGCGGCACGCTCGACTTCACCAAGCCGGTGGCGGTGATGCTGATCGGGGTCCTGCAGTGCATCCCCGATGAGGACGACCCGGCCGGCATCGTCGGGCGGCTGATGGACGCCGTCCCGGCCGGCAGCTACCTGGCCATCTCGCATCCCGGCTACGACATCTACGGCCCGGGCCCGCGTAACCTCGCGTCCCGGCTGAACGAGCTCATGCCGGCGAAGCTGAGGTTCCGCTCCCACGCCGAGGTCGCCAGGTTCTTCGAGGGACTGGACCTGGTGGAACCGGGCCTGGTCCGGGTGCCGGAATGGCGGCCGGACTCTGATGCCGACCGCGCCAACCCGGCGGCTGTCTGGGGCGGCGTGGCGCGCAAGAACTGACGCGGGCGATCAGGGCAGGCGCAGGATACGCGCCGCGTTCTGGTAGAGCACCTTTCCGAGCACCTCGTCGGGCAGCCCGAGCCCGTCCAGCTCGGCCAGGCACCGCTGCGGGGCCAGGAAGGGGAAGTCGCTGCCCCACACGAACTGGCCGGCCAGCCGTCCGCGGAGCTCACTCACCAGCTCGGGCGGGATGCGGCGGGGCGCCCAGCCGGAGATGTCGATGTACACGTTGGTCTTGTGCAGCGCCATGGCGACCAGCTCCATGTGCCATGGCCAGCCGAAATGCGCTGCCACCACGGTCAGCCCGGGGTGGGCGGCGGCGACGGCGTCGAGCCTGATCGGGCGGGCGTAGTCGAGCGCGATGCCCTGACCACCGGGCTGGCGGGCGCCGATCCCGCTGGTGCCGGTGTGGAAGAGCGCGAGCAGCCCGTGCCGCTCGCAGGCGGCGAAGACCGGCCAGTAGGTCAGGTCATCCGGCGCGAACGCCTGCAGCGACGGGTGGAACTTGACCCCGCGCAGACCCAGCGCCGCGATGTTGGCCACCTCGGCGACGGCGGCCTCGCCCTTGTGCGGGTCGACGGAGCCGAGCCCGGTGAACACATCAGGATGATCGCGGCAGGCGTCCGCCACGGTCTCGTTCGGCACCCGCGGGCGCCCGGTCGCGGTCTCGGCATCCCACGCCAGCAGCACCGCCATCGTCTCGAGCCGGCGGTACGTCTCGGCCAGGTCCGGGATGGACAACCGCTGCACCGGCGAGCGGAAGTAAGCCTCCGCCGCCTCGACGTAGCCCGCCATGCTCCCGTCGAGCCAGTCGGGGGTCGGCAGATGAACGTGGAAGTCGATGGCTCGCATCTTTACCGGCATAACAGGCCTTCCCGTTGCCCCATCATCATGCCGGGCCCTCGGCGCTGGCGGCCATCGCGAGCACCTCCCGCTCGCGGTCCGGGTCTACGCCGTGGGCGGGGCGGTCCGGCGCGGGCGGCGGGTCGCCCTCGGCCTGCAGCCAGGCCCAGGTGCCCGCCACGGTCTCCTCGATCGGGCGGCAGCTCAGCCCGGCGGCGTACGCGGCGGAGACGTCGCCGGCGTGCAGGCCGATCAGCTCGCTGTCCGGCGGGACCCAGACCGGCAGCTCGGTCCAGGGCGCGATGCCCGCCCTCGTGATGACTTCCGGCCGGACCCAGACCAGATGGGCCGGCGAGCCGGTGGCCGCCCTCGCGGCCTCGAGCAGGCTGCGCATGGTTGCCTGGCCTGGCTTGCTGACAGTGTTGATGACACCGCCAACCCCGTCCTCCGCGGCATGCAGCAGCCAGGCCGCGAGGTCGCGGCCGTCAATGTACTGCAGCGGCAGATCGGGCGGGCCCGGCGCGAGCACGTCGCCGCCGCGCTCGATCCGCCGCAGCCACCAGGGCATCCGGCCGGTGATCTCATAAGGGCCGAGGATCAGGCCCGCCCGCGCGAGCAGGGCCCGGCCGCCGAACGCCTCCGCCGCAGCCAGCTCGCCACCCCGCTTCGCGGCCGCGTAGTCGTCGCTGGCCATTGACCTGGGATCGGCCTCGACAACCGGCGCGCTCTCGTCGGCGCCCGGCGGTATCGGCCACCGGTAGACGGAGCGGCTGGAGACGTAGCAGTAGTGGCCGGCCCGGCTGGCGAGCAGCTGGGCCGCGTCCCTGACTGCGTGCGGCGCACCGCTCCAGGTGTCGATCACCGCGTCCCAGACCGCGCCGCCGAGCACGGCAGGCAGCTCGCCCGGCTTGGTCCGGTCGGCGTGCAGCGCGCGCTCCCCGGCCGCCGGTATCCCGCTCACCCCCCGCGTCAGCGTCGTGACGTCGTCACCCCGCGCCAGCGCGGCCTCCACGACCGCACGGCCTACATGGTGGGTCCCGCCGAGCACCAGCAGTCTCATCGCACCATCATCGGACGCGGCCGCCCGGACCAGCGCTGGCCGTTATTCTCGGCGTAAGCTTGCCGCCGCCGCCGCAGCCAGCCGGCCACGCGTTCGGGCTAGTCGATCCGGGCGATCACCTCGCCCTGGCGGGTCGTCTGGTCCTCGCCGACCAGCAGGTGGACCTGCCCGGCCGCCGGGGCCAGCACCTCCCCGGACACCTTCTCCACCATCACCTCGCCGAGCAACTGCCCGCTCGCCACCTGGTCGCCGTCGCTGACGAACCAGGTGGCGAGCACCCCCTCGGCGTCGGGCTCGTTCTCCGACAGCCTGGGGAACACGACCTCGGCCACGCTAGGGCGTGTCCCTGTGAGGCATGCCCTAAGCCTTGCACAGGTCGCGCACGGCGGCCTCGATCCGTTCCGGTGTCGGCAGCACCGCGCGCTCCAGCGACCGCGCGTACGGGATCGGCACGTCGGGCACGGCGACCCGGCGCAGCGGGGCCCGCAGCAGGCCGGGGTCGGTCTCCGCGACCCGCGCGGCGATCTCCCCGGACAGCCCGAACGACTGGTAGTCCTCGTCGACGACGAGCAGCCGCCCGGTCCTGGCCACCGACGACAGGATCGTGTCGGAGTCGAGCGGCACCAGGCTGCGCAGGTCGATCACCTCCAGGTCCACCCCGTGCTCCGCGGCCATCTTCTCCGCCACGTCGAGCGCATGGTGCACCGACAGTGACAGGGTGACCACCGTGGCGTCGGAGCCGGCCCGGGCCACGGCCGCCTTCCCGATCGGGGTCTCGTAGGGCTCCTCCGGCACCGGCGCCACCGACCGGGGGTTCTTCGCCATCCAGGGCAGGCCCATGATCCCCTTGTGGAACATGTAGACGACCGGGTTGTCGTCCCGGATAGCCGAGATCATCAGCCCCTTGGCATCGGCCGGGTTGCTCGGCACCACGACCTTCATCCCCGGCAGGTGCGCGAAGGTTCCCCACAGGCACTGCGAGTGCTGTTCGGCGTCGCTGTAGCCGCCGCCGGTGGCGGTCATCAGCACCATCGGCACGCGCACGTTCCCGCCGGACTCGAAGTGGATCTTCGCCATGTGGTTGTAGATCTGGTCCATGGCGACGCCGAAGAAGTCGACGAACATCAGCTCGACGACCGGGCGCATGCCCTCGACCGCCGCGCCGATGCCGAGGCCGATGAACGCGGTCTCCGAGATCGGCGTGTCCAGCACCCGGTCCCGGCCGAACTTCTCCAGCAGCCCCGTGGTCGAGCCGAAGATGCCGCCGTAGTTCCCGATGTCCTCGCCCAGTACCACGACGCCGGCGTCGCGCTCCATCTCCTGCGCGATCCCCTCGGCCATGGCACGGGCGGTCGTCAGCTTGCGCCCGGACTGCCCGGCCGGGGCACCTTCCGCTGCGGTGGTGGTTTCGGTGGCGCTCATTGATTCTGCCTCCTTCACGCGAAGACGTAGTCAAGCGCCGTCTCCGGCGCGGGAACCGGGCTGGACTTCGCGAACGCGATCGCCTTCTCGACCCTGGCCGATGCCTCGTCCTTGATGGCCCGGGCCGCGTCCGCGTCCAGGATGCCGGCCTGCGTCAGCCGCTGCTCGTAGGCCGGGATCGGGTCCTGGCCGGGAACGTCGGCCAGCTCGGGCCGGTAGGCCTGGGGGTCACCCTCGAAGTGGCCCCACAGCCGCAGCGTGTGGATCTCGAGCAGCGTCGGCCCCTCCCCGGCGCGGGCCCGGGCGACCGCGTCGCCGGCCGTCGTGTAGATGGCTTCCACGTCGTTGTCGTCGATCCGCTGGCCCGGTATGCCGTACGCGGCGGCCCGGTCGGCGTTGGAGGGGATGCAGGTGGAGGCGTCGCGCGGCACCGAGATCGCCCAGTCGTTGTCCTCGACCACGAACACCACCGGCAGCTTCCACAGGGCGGCGAGGTTGAGCGACTCGTGGAACGCGCCCTGGTTCGCGGCCCCCTCACCGGTGAACGCGACCGCCACCCGGTTGTCCTCGCCGCGCGAGAACGCGAACGCCTGCCCGAGCGCGGGCGGCAGCCCCTCGGCGATGATGCCCGAGCAGGAGAAGTGGACATCCGGGTCGAACAGGTGCATGTGCCCGCCCCGGCCACGCCCGAGCCCGCCCTCGCGCCCGAAGATCTCGGCAGCCATCTTGTCCAGATCCACACCGTGCGCGATGGCCACGTGATGCGGCCGGTGGGTCGCGGTGACCGCGTCGGCGGCGCGCAGGTGCGCGCACACGCCAGCGGCTACCGGTTCCTGCCCGGCCGACAGGTGCATCTCGCCGGGCACCAGCCCGGCGCCGATGTCGAACGCGGGTTTCTTGTCCGCGTGGTACTCGCGGAGAATCGCCTCCTCGAAGGTGCGGCTGAGAACCATCACCCGGTACAGGTCAAGACGGGTCTTGTCGTCCACTGTGCCTCCTCGCTCCGTCCAGTCAGATGCCATGAGTCCATGCGGTAACGCTCCGCCAGCAGCCGCCGCTGCCAGCGCCTCTCGGCGGCGCTGGGTGCCCGCCGCCGCGGTGGGCCATACCTCCGCGCCGCCTCCGCCAGCACGGCGCCGCGCGCCGCGGCCACGCCGAGGTCACACCCCAGATCACGCAGCGAGGCCACCGGGCTGCGCCGGGAATCGGCCGGATGATGCTCGGCCGGCGCCGGCGTGAGGAAGGCGCCGACCCGGGCGGCCGGCGTGGTCACCAGCAGCGTGGCGTGCGCCAGCGACCCGACCCTGGTGAGCTGGCTGGCCAGGCCGGACACCTTGGCAGGCCCGACGAACACCCCGCGTTCACCGGCGCTCGGCGCCAGGCCCAGCCCGGCGATGACCGCGGCGACCAGCGCGGCCACCTCCGCGGCAAGCCCGGGCGCGCGGCCGGGCACGGCCATGCTGACGTTGAGGTTGCCCAGGTCCTGGTAGACGGTGCCGCCGCCGCTGGCGCGGCGCAGCACCGGCACGCCGCTGGCCGTGCACGCGGCCAGGTTCACCTCACGCGCGGGCCGCTGGGCGCGCCCGATCACCACGCAGGATGCGTTCTGCCATATCCGGAGGACGGGCGCGCGGGGCCCGGCGCGGGCCAGCGCCTCTTCCAGCGCGAGGTTCGCGGCCTGGTCGCCGGCCGCGCCGTCGCGAACGAGCAGATCCATCCCCAGACCCGGCCGACGGCGGCTCCGGGCCGTCCCGGCCTGCCGGGCGTTTGCACCTCCGCTGATACCTTCCCGCCATTGGATCGCCGCGAAACTGTTCCCCATGGCGGGAAACGGGGCCATGGTTGCTGTCGGGCCCGCTGGGTGATAGCGATCGACGGACACCGGCGTCGGCGCCGAGGAGGAACTGGTGAGCGAGAACGAAGCGACGGGGGACCCCGATCTCGGGGCGGTGGTGGCCACGATGCCGTTCGCGGCGTCGCTGGGCGTGGTGCTGGACGCGGCCGGGGCGGACGAGGTCCGGGGCCGGCTTGCCTGGGCGCCGGAACGCTGCACGACCGCCGGGACGATGCACGGCGGCGCCCTGATGGGGCTGGCCGACACCCTCGGCGGGCTGTGCGCGTACCTCAACTTGCCTGCCGGGGCGGGAACGGCCACCATCAGTTCGTCGACAGTGTTCACCCGTGCGCTGCGCGACGGTGAGGTCCGGGCCGTCACCCGGCCGCTCCACGTGGGCCGAACCGTGATCACGGTGCAGACCGACCTCTCCGACGGGGCCGGGCGGCGGGTGGCGCAGGTGACGCAGGTGCAGGCGGTTCTGGGGGGCGACGGTGGACGCTAGGCACGCGGTCCTGTTCGAGCCGGTGGCCATCGGCCCCAAGACGCTGCCGAACCGCTTCTATCAGGTGCCGCACGCGAGCGGGTTCGGGTCGGTCAGGCCGAGGACGCAGGCCGCGTTCCGCGCCATCAAGGCCGAAGGCGGCTGGGGCGGGGTCTGCGTGGAGTACGGCCCGATAGCGGCCGACACCGACGACACCCCGGCGATCGCCGCGGATATCTGGGACGAGGCCGACGCCCGGGCGCTGGGGCTGACCGCCGAGGCGATCCACGCGCACGGCGCGCTGGCCGGCATGGAGCTGTACCACGGCGGCGCGTCCGCCCCCAACGGGGCCTCGCGGTTCGTGCGGATGGCGCCAAGCCAGATCGTTTCGGAACGTCAGTGGGGCGGGCTGGCCAAGGAGATGACCGCCGATGACATCGCGCGCCTGCAGCGGGAGTGGGTGCGGGCCGCTCGGCAGGCGGCCGATGCCGGTTTCGACATCGTGTACGTGTACGGGGCGCACGGCTACCTGATGACCCAGTTCCTGTCGACGGTGATGAACCTGCGGACCGACGGCTACGGCGGGAGCCTGGCCAACCGGGGCCGGTTCTGGCTGGAGACCCTGGAGGCGGTCCGGGCGGAGATCGGCGGCCAGTGCGCGGTCGCGACCCGGATCGCGCTGCACGGCGACTCCGGCGTGCCCGGCGCCGAGACCCTGCCCGGCATCGAGGCCGACGACATGCTGGCCCTGGTCGGCATGGCCGACGATCTGGTCGACCTGTGGGACGTGACGGTGGGCAGCTGGCCGGAGGACTCCGGGACCTCCCGCTACTACCCGGAGGGGCACGAGCGCCGGTGGGCACGCCGGATTCGCGAGGCGACGGCCAAGCCGGTCGTCGCGGTCGGCCGCTACACCAGCCCGGACCTGATGGCGCAGGTGATCGCCTCCGGCGAGGCTGACGTGATCGGCAGCGCCCGGCAGGCGATCGCCGACCCGTTCCTGCCTAGCAAGATCGCGGAGGGACGGCTGGACGAGATCCGCGAGTGCACCGGGTCCAACCTCTGCATCCTCCGCGAGGAGACGTTCAACCAGATCGGCTGCGTGCAGAACGCGACGGCCGGGGAGGAGTACCGCCGCGGCTGGCACCCCGAGAAGTTCACCCCCGCGGCGGGCGCCGACCGGCCGGTGCTCGTCGTCGGCGCCGGGCCGGCCGGGATGGAATGCGCGGTCGTGCTGGCCAAACGGGGGTTCGGCGCGATCCACCTGGTCGAGGCCGAGGCCGAGATCGGCGGTCGGCTGCGCTGGACCCGGCGGCTGCCGACCCTGGGGGACTGGGGGCGGATCACCGACTGGCGCGCGGTCCAGCTGGCCAAGCTGCCCGGGGTCGAGGTCGTCACCGGGCGCCGGCTGCGCGCG
>Ga0114129_10013561_pt1 | contig 11613 bp, 9 predicted proteins | sample RhiMetdeltSRZDD1_FD_80071 | JGI IMG/M metagenome (GOLD analysis project Ga0114129, IMG submission 80071) | Populus rhizosphere microbial communities from Tennessee, USA - Rhizosphere MetaG P. deltoides SRZDD1 (version 2) (version 2) | ecosystem: Host-associated > Plants > Roots > Rhizosphere >... | reverse complement strand
GGTCGCGGACGCCGGCGCGCCACGCATGAAAAGCGATACATACGCTTTCGTCTCAGTTGCTCGCTGCTGCGGAAGCGACCTGGCGAATGCCGCCGCCGCTGAACCTCCGCACACCGTCGCAGTACGCTGCCCGAGCCCGATGTCCTGGCAATTTCGCGCGCCTCCCGAAACCTGAAGCGTCAACGCGCCCGAGGGCCGCCGTGTGCACGTTGCCACCGCCGCACCAACGACAGAGCCGGCCCGCGCGTCTCGTCGCGGAATCTCCCGCGTCGTCGTCGTAATGCTGCAGCGTGAGGGCACGACAACCGTCGAATAGATCGGCGCCGACATGTTCGAAGCTGCAACGACCGGCAACTGTGCAGTCAGACTGCAAACAATTGCCAGACCGGCCACACCCAAAATCCTGTTATCGGCTGAGAACCTGAGCCACTTCAAGACATCGAGCATCGACGACCCGATCACAGACTTCTCAGAAGTTCACCGTCGCCGTGACGGTGTCTGTATAGCTGCCCGCTGGAACGTCCTGGTTGCTCGGAACACGGCCATACACGGTGAAGTCGCGTGTACTCTTCGACGGGGCGGCCACCGGGCTGAGGAGCTCGGCGCCGGAGTTGCCCCATGTCGTCGAGCGCGAGCTGTCCTGGTACATCTCGTAAGTAAGAAAGTTGGTCGAACCGTCGGTCATCCGGCGCGTGGTTCCAGAGGCGTTGCTGCCAAGGCCGAGGCCGATCGTCGCGGTCGCGCCCTTCGTGCATGCGACCGTCACCGTGCCGGTCGCATCCAGATTGGTGGACGCGTTGGCCACGACCGGATCGTACGCGCCGAAGGCGAGCGGTGACGTGCTGATGGTGCAGTTGTTGGCGACCGACGCGCTGACACTCAGGTTCGCGCTGGCCGACCCCGCTGCATGCGACCGGGAACTCACAGCGATGAGGAGCATCAGCGTTGTTGCCACGCCGACTCGGGGCCACGAGATGTTTTGCCTGTGGCCCGCCGGCTGGTTACGACTGGACATGACACTAGAGCGCATATTGGTCTGTGGAGCAATCGTCAGGCCGCCTCTACGATTCGGTCCATCTGAGAGATGAAGCCCTTTGGTACAAAAGACTTATGTCGATGATCCAGGTATCGGCAGAAAGGGCGGGAAGCCGGCCGCGTGTTCCATACTGTCACGTCGTGGATCGAACCGCGGGACACGCAATGCGGGCGGGACGCACTTCCGCACGATCCGGACGGATCGGGCTATGAAGTAATGCGCAACATCTTCATCGCATTTCCACCAAGCATCGCTTCCTTGTCAGCGTTGCTCAGGAAGGGCGCGTTGAGGACGAAGTCGATACCGACCGGCCAGTCGAACGGATAGTCCGTTCCGTACACCATCTGCCCGACGCCGACTTCGGCGACCAGATGCCGGAGACCCTCCTCATGAAAGATCATCGTGTCGATCACGATCTCCTTCTTGAAGTACTCGCTCGGCTTCTTTTTGAGCGCTCTGCAATCGTCGCCGTTGGCCTGCTGGCAGACGGCATCCGATCGGCCGCTATAAGACGGCAGGTAGCCGCCTGCATGTGCACCGCAGATCCGAAGCCCCGGGAAACGATCGAACGTGCCTTCGAAAATCAGGTGAGAGAGGAAGACCGTCGTCTCCAACGGATTTCCGATCCTGTTGCCGAGACCGCCCTTGCCGTTCAAGCGTGGATTCGACGTCGTTCCAGCCGCGTTCTGAGGATGCATGAACAGGAGCACCCCGAGCTGCTCCGCCTTGGCCCAGAACGGATCGAACTTCCGATCCGAGAGTTCCTGTCCTTCGACGCTCCCCCCAATCGCGCCGCCGCGTAGTCCGAGCTTGTTCACCGCATAGTCGAGCTGATCGGCTGCCAGATCCGGGTGCTGCAACGCCAGCGCTGCCATGCCGACGAATCGATCGGGGTGCGCGGCGACCGCCGCCGCGATCTTTTCGTTCTGCAGTTGAACGACGTCGCGCGCGAGCGCGCGGTCCGCGGAATAGCCCCACGCGTTGACGTTGATGGCCTGGTAGTCGATGCCCTCCTTATCCATGTACTGCAGGCGGGCCGCGGTGCCAGGGCCGAGTGCGATCGCGCCGGTGAGATTGTTCTTGGCGGTCGCCGCGAGAGGTGTGTCTTTCACGAGATCCCACACCTCGGGCACGAAGGTGTGCGCGTGAACGTCGACGACCGTCACGCGACGGCCGCCGATCATCGCGCGACGCCGTGTACCCTGCGCGAAGCTGTCGCCAGAGACGACGGCGCCCGCGGTGGCGGCTGCAACAGTCTTCAAGAAGTCGCGACGATTCGGCATTGCTCTCTCCTCAGAACTCGACCTGGAACCCAAGCCTGACCAGCCGCCCACCAAGAATCTGCGTCACGTCCTGCCAGACTCCGCCCGGAGGACTGTAGGTCGTGTTCATGTTGAGGACGTTGCTCGCGTTCAGGAGGTTGTAGATGTCCAGATCTCCGCGCAGCTTGCGCGTACCGAATTGAAAAAGTCGGGAGAAGCGAAGGTCCACCTGCTGGAGCCGCGGTTCGAACACTGAGTTCGGCGGGATGAGTTCAACGGTGAGATTCGCAGTGCACGTCGCGGCGCCGCGGCACGAGCCCAGATTGCGTCCAAGCGACGGGAAAATTTCCGCGTTGGTGGCGACGTAGCTGGCGGTGATCGGAATACCGGAACTGTTCTGGTAAATCGCGCTGGTCTGGATGTGCCACGGCAGCGGGTACACCGCCATGAACTTCACCTGCGTCGCCTGCGACCAGGGCGGTGAAACGTCGCAGAAGGCCTCGGATCTCGATACGGTCGAAGCCGCCGGCAGGACCAGCACGCCCGGGAACACCTGGGCGGTGAGCGAAGGGTCACCGTTCTGGTAACAGTTGTTGGTTGTCGTACGCCCCATGCTCAGGCCACCGGAAAACTGACCGCCCTGACCGTATCGTGCGTTGAGCGTGACGTCGACACCGTTGAAGACCTGCGTCGCCTTACCGTAGTGCGACGTCTGTGTGACGAGATTGTCCACCAGCCCGAACGCGCCAGGCTTGACGTCGTAGAGTCCGCACAACCGCTGACCGCTGTTCGGCAGCCGGCTGTCGGTCGGCACCGTGACGCAGAACGGGTCGTAATCTGACACTGTCGTCAACTGATTGTCGGTGGAGAGGAAGCCGCCGTACCACGTCCGGAAGTAGCCGACATTCAGTCCCATGCCCGGCCGCAGCTCGTGTTGGACCGACACCGAGCCCTGCCAGTTGTGAAATTGATCGTTGAATCCGCTCTGCGCGTCGGACGCGTAACGCGTTTCCGCATTGGCCTTGCCGAAGTTCAGATTCGACCACGCTCCACACTCGCCGTTGGCCGCCGGGTTGAGCAGATCGCAGTCCGGACGATAGTTCCCGTTGTCGGTCCAGTTGCGGCTGGTCGTACGGGTGAGATTCACCGCCGGGTTCGCCGATGCCTGGATGACGCGATCCGGGTAGTGGCCCAGCGAGGCCTTCACCGCCGTTCGCCCGGTGCCGAACAGATCGTAGGCGAACCCGATTCGCGGACTGAGATTGCGATAGTGAGGAGTATTGTTCACCGGCGCGAACCGCCGCTCGGGCACGAAGAATCCCGCGCCGAGCACCTGCTCCGGAGTCCACGCCTTTGCATCGCTATACCTGAGACCGGCGTTCAGCGTGAGTTTCTTGAGCGTCCATTGATCCTGCGCGTACAACGCGACATCTCTCACCGACTCTTCGAAGTTCCAGGGCGCGTCGGTCAGCGTGAGCTGGTTGGGCACTCCATTGCGGAAGCGGTAATTGATCGAACCGTTGTGCATCCACAGGTCGTGACCGAGTCTGTCGATGTCGCCGATTCGCACCTGCCGAATCGTCGCACCCGCTCGTATCGTCTGCGACGCCGTCACGCGCGACACGGCGAACCGATTCAGATACTGGCGCCTGGGCAGCGTCCGCGTCGGAATGTTGCCGTAGATCAGGTTGAGGCCCTGATCGGTCACTTGAATGTTCGTTTCCGGAAAACCGGGCTCGCGAATGTCGTCCTGGTTGATCACGTAGATCGTCGTCCCCGCCTCGAGGAGGATTCGGCTCGTGACCGGGTTCGTCCACGATGCGCCCGACAGGTAATGCGGATCGTAGTGATGTTCGCCCGCGGCCTCGGGTGTCCGCCGCGCGCCGGGATTCAACAGATTGAACCGGCAATTGCAATTCGGCTGCATCGAGTGCATCAGCACGATTTTGTGCTTCGGCGCGGCCTGCCAGGTGAAGCGGACGCTGAGATCCCGGCTGTAGTCGTTGCTGTTCACAGGCCTGCTCAAGTCGGGCTCGTACAACAACGACTGCGGTTGTTTCAACTTGTTGAAGTACAGACCTTCTGCGTACTGCTGCGTCACGCCCTCGCGAAACGAGGCATAGAACCAGAGCTTGTCGCGGCTGATCGGACCTCCGAGCGCCGCCGCCGAGTCTCTGAACTTCTTGATGGAGCCAATCCGCTTCGGATCGAGGTGGCGCGCGAGCAGGTCGTCGTTGACATTGCTCGCCTCCAGACTCGGGCCGACGTACGCGAAGGTCGCCAATCCGGAGAACACGTTGCCGCCGTCGCGCGGAATCATGTTCAGCTGCATACCGCCGCTATCGCGGTCGGCGCCGACACCGCTGGTTTCAACCACGACTTCCTGGACGTTGATCTGGTTGTAGACAAAGACGCCTGACGTCAGACTGGCAACCTGGTGATTCACCCCGTCGACAACCGGTTGCGCCTCCGGAGCGCCATGAAGACTGTAGGCGGTCTGCGTGCGATCGCTGAGGCCCCCAACGCCACGATCGCTCTCGCGCCGCAGGGTGACGCCCGGAATGATGGCGGGAAGCGTCGCGAGCCGCCCCGTTCCCGGCAACGACTGCAGCGTCTCCTGCGCGAACTGCACCTGTGCGCGGGAACTGCGAAGGTCAACGATGGGTGCGTCTCCAGAGACGGTGATCGTCTCTTCGAGCGCGCCCACCGCGAGATCCGCGTTCACCGTCGCGGTGAACTCCGCGCGCAGGTCGAGCCCCTCTCGTTTCGACGTGCTGAAGCCTGTTAACGCGAAGGTGACGGTGTAGGTGCCCGGCCTCAGATCGACAATGCGGTAACGACCCTGGTCGTCGGTGACGGTAGACCGGACTTTTTCGATCAGCGCGGGACTCGCCGCCTCCACCGTCACGCCGGGGAGGACCGCCCCCGACCCGTCGCGCACCACACCTGTAATGCTGCTCTGCGCCCACGCGGATGCGGGCACGAGGAGGAACGACGACACGACGACGAAAGCTGGGATCCAGCGGGTCTTCATCGTTCCGCTCCTGAAAAAGTACGTAGGGGCCGGCTTTAGCCGGCCCTATTTGCTTGCGTACGTAGGGGCCGGCTTTAGCCGGCCCAATTCGATCAGCGTTCCGCGTCGGGGGTCTCGCGCGCGGGGCGATTGCCAGCTTCGCGGGCACGAATCTGCGCGCCTTTCACCACGTTGATGAGACCGTAATTCTGTTCGTGACAGGCAAATTCATAGATGCCCGGCTCGATGCGCGGCCAGACGTTTTCCGCCGTCCACGGCCTTGTCCACGTCGTCGGATCCTCGACCGTGAACTCATATTTGAGTGTGTGCGGATCCGTGATGGTCAGCCGCTCGATCAGATGCATGCCGGTCGTCGAACCGCGCCACTCGCGGCCAGGATCGAAGTTGGTCGTATCGATCACCAGCGTGTTGCCCTCCCAATGGCCAACTGAATCGCCCAGCCATTTCGTAACCCGTGCCGGCACGTGTGGACGGCCGTCGGTCGGAATGATGCGAACGTCGCTGTTCGACTGCATGATCAAAATCACGTAACCCGGCGTCTGCTGGATCTGCGACTCGGCGTCATGATTGCCCGGTAGCCTGGGTGGCCCCTGGTTTCCCGTCACGCACCGTTCGTACAACCCGCGGTTGTTGACGTAATTGCCGCGACCCGCGGCCTCCTGTCGCTTCCTGCCTTCGGGGGTCATCGGCGGGATGCGTCCAGTTGGCGGATCCACGATCAGCGAAGTACGGAGGTTCGGCCGGATGGGACTCTGCCACGCGTCCATCCCGTACTCTTTCCAGTCGTAATGCACGGTGCGCGGATCGACCTCGGCATCCGCTTCGACCGCCTTCTTGAACGCGGCGAGCGCTTCTTCGGGCGTGTAGAACGCCTTGTCGCCGAGTTCCCTCGGCCGCTCGAGCGGCGTGTAGCTGAGATTCAGGAAGTAGCCCCGCAAATCCGGCTCGCCCCACGACGTCTTCGGCGCCTTGAAAGTCTTGCGGGCGTCTTCCGCAGCCTTTGTGGTTGCGGCCGCCGCTTTGATGGCGGCGTCTGTGTTGGTGGTCTTGGGATCGAAGGATTTCGTGCCGGAGGGCGCCTGCGCGATGATCACCGGCCCCCATGCAAGTACCGCGATGATTCCCAGCGGTACCGTTAGTCGCATCCGCATTCGAACCTCCTTCGTTGTCTGCGCGGTATAGCATGCGGCTACGTGGTCGTCAACCCCGTCCCGCCGAAGCGCGTGGCGCGAAGGCGGAGCAACACGTCCACTGGCGAGGCTCAACGCGGAATTCGTCTAAACGGTGGGTGGTTCGACGGTCCGACGCAGTGCGGACAGTGTCTGCAACATCCGGCTGATCGGCTCGGCGTCGTGGAAGCGCTGAACGATGGCGTGCGCGGCGCTCAGCTCCTGGCGAAGCGGGCCAGCGTCGCCGTCTCGCTGGTAGTCAGCCATCGCTGACTGCAGCCGTCCGAGCTTGCCTCGAAGTTTCCCCGCCGCGTCACACTCCGGAAGAGATTCGCACAAGTGATGAAGCGATTCGATGGAACGTTCGAGCTGCGAGAAGTCCTGGCAATCCATTGTCGTCAAGATCAGCAGTGCAACCATCGTTCCTTTCCGCCTAGGCGGACCTCCCATTTTGGTAGGCGGCTTCGGCCGGACCAACAGCGGAATCGCCATCCATCGATAGCGGTTCACTACATTTGTCCGGACAGCTCGGTCCGCCAATAATCGCGCCATGAAGACGCAAGTCGGTTTCTTCTTCGCGCTCACCTTTGCGTTCAGCGCTATTTTTTGGTGCCTCATCGCTGCAACAGGTCACATCGGAGCAGGCCACGGCCTGTATGTGACGGGATTGCAATGGAGTCCGGGAGTTGCCGGTCTCGTCACGCGATACCGATATAGGCGGTCCCTAGGAGATCCAGGCTGGAAGTGGGGACCGATGCGATTCCAAGTCCTCAGCTACTTGATTCCCATTGCCTACACAGCACCCCTATACGCCGCTTGTTGGATGACGGGTCTCGGTGGGTTCTACAACCGAACATTTCTGCTGACTGAGAAAGCAGCGTTCGGGTGGTCGGGGCTGCCTGACGGCGTGGCGCTGGTGTTCTATGTCCTCACTCTCGGCACGGTGGGAATGATCCCGAGCTGCGCGACGGCGTTGGGCGAAGAAATCGGATGGAGGGGCTTCCTCGTCCCTGAGCTGGCCAAGGTGACCGACTTCACCAGGATCGCGCTCATTTCCGGCGTCGGATGGGCGGTTTGGCACTACCCGCTATTCCTGATCGCTGACTACGGCGCGGGAATTCCGAAAGTGTTCGCGATGGCGTCCTTCACGATCACTGTTGTTTCCTTGAGCTTTCTATACGCATGGATGCGCCTCGTGAGCGGCAGCATCTGGACAGCGATGCTGTTGCACGCGAGTCACAGCCTATTCATTGACAACATCTTTAATCCACTCACGATTGATACCGAGAGGACACGATTCGTCGTCGGGGAGTTTGGCGTTGGATTGGCGGTGGCAGCTGTGATCGTGGCGGTCCTTTGCTGCCGATCTACGCCTCTCGTCGAATCTCGGACGCGCGTTTGTCGCTCCTGATTCCAAGGAACGCGGCATGACGCAGATGCCCATCATTCGTCCACTCGACGAACCGGACCTGCGCGACCACCTTCGGCTTGACCCACGTCATCTCCGCCATCTGCTCCGCGGTCACGCCGCCGCCCCAATGAGAGGTCTTGCTGTTCGGGAGATCGACGAACGGGCATTCCGCGGTCTGCAGAGTCTTCACCGAGTCGAACACCTCGCGACGTAGATGTGGCGTGAACCCCGCGCGCACCTTTCCGGCGAACCGAAGCTGCTTCCCCTCGTGGTACCCCACCAACAACGCATCGACTCCATTCGGCCCTGGTCGATAGCCGCCGATCACGAACTCCTGCTGCTTATCGAGCTTCAGCTTGACCCATGCGCCGCTGCGTTCGCCGGATTGGTAACGTGAATCCTTGCGCTTCGCGACGACTCCCTCCAATCCAACTCGGGAGACGGCCTCAATCACCTGTTGTGGTGTGCCAGGAAGCGGTTCGGACAGGAGGATGCCCGACCCCTTGACGATCGACGGCAGGCGTTTGCGACGTTGGATGAGAGGCAATTGGGTCAAGTTCTCGCCATTGAGGTGGAGCAGATCGAATGCATAAAACACGATGGCGTGGTTGCGGTGTGCGGAGCGATGCTGAAGCGCCTGGAACGACGGCTTTCCTTTCGCGTCGAGCGCGACGATCTCGCCGTCGAGAATCGCGCTCTCGGCCTTGAGCTTGCTGCCCGCCGCCTCAATGGTCGGATATGTGGCAGTGAGGTCGTTGTCCTTGCGCGAGACGAGGCGCACTCGATCGCCGATCTTCAGCATCAACGCCCGGTATCCGTCCCACTTCACCTCGTAGGTCCACTGCTCCCCTTCCGGCAGCTTGTCCGTGAGCTTCGCCACCATCGGCGGAATGAAAAGAGGAGATTCGCGCGGCGGCATTTCCGTTGCAGTGTCCAGCGAGGGGGTGAACCATGGCAACCAGGAAATCCTCATCCAAACGCGAACTGATCGATACCGGGTCGGACAAACGCTACGTCCGCCGAGACGAGCGAGGCCATTTCAAGGAATCCGATGACACGGGACGCGCTCTGTCCAAGGATCCTCGGCGGCACGCGAAAACGAAGTCCGCGCGAGGCCAGGGCGATCGCGGAGATCGGTGACTGACCTCGCTGCGAAGCTCGGTTAGTTCAATCGCGTCAATGTCAAAAGGTACGTGAAATCGTGCGTGCCGAGATCGCCGCACTGCACTTTCGTCACGCCGCGCATCGAGAGTGTGCGACTGCCAGTAATGGCGATGATGCCGCTGAAGTCGACATCTTTCCCGCCCGGGCACGGCCCCTGCGGCGGTCGCGTTCCATTGGTGCGCAGCGTGCTCGAACCTCCCGCTTGCACCATTCCCGCTACGTCATACGACACGGGTTCGCAGGGCGCACTGGAGACCCAGAACCCGCCAATCGCAGGGGCGCCTGGAGACTGCGTGATCGTCATTGTCGCCGTGCAGTTGAACGAGGTCTGGAAGTTGTCGCTCTCACGCAAGACCTGAAGGGTTAGCGTCCCCGAATAGCGACCCGACACGTCAGGCGCCGTAGGGGCGGGCGGCGGAGAAGGTGCGGGTGTTGGAGTGGGGGTGACGGCTACCTGGTGATCGGAACCGCAACCGGCCAGACACAAAGTACACACCACGAGTGCGACATATCGTCTCGATGTCATCGATGCACCTCCGGTGAATCCGCCCGCGCGCAAATGCAATCGAAACACCAGCTTGGAATGACGGAAATCGCGGTCAGCGAATTCAGGAGTGTGGTCTACGCGACACAGAGACTGTCGCAGGAATCCTACGCGTCGTTTGCAGCTCACCGATGCCGGCCTCAAGCCTGTGGCCTATTACCTAGACCACCCCTGACACCTGAAACCTGTTACCTGCTGTCAACGAGGTACGGAACGTCCGGCCGGTAGCCGAACAGCCGCCCAATCGGGACGAGCACGGCGAACAGAATCCGCTGGACCGCCATTGGTGGCTGCGTCCCGTAAATGACGTTGCGGTACGCGCCAAACGTCACGGCGAGCTGCAGCAGATTCCTCGGCAGCCCGCGATCGTTCGTTAGACCGGCGCGCGCCAATGCGAAGAACGTCGTGATGAATTCGCCGAAGCGGCCCGCCGGCCGGAATTCCAGGATGACACGCAGATTTTCGCTCCCGCTGTTCCACCACACGTGCGGCGTGCCCGGCGGAATGACGACCTGGTCGCCGACACCGTAGCGCCGTTCGTCGCCCCGGATGCGCAGCGTGATTTCACCGCTGGTGAGGTGGAAGCGCTCCTCCTGATGTGGATGGACATGTTCACTAGCCGCGAAGCCACCTGGCCGCACGCCCATGTCAATGCGGAGCAGCTCACCCTCCGTTTCGGTACCGGTGAGCAGAAACGTCATGATCTCCCCGGTGACGGGGTTCTCGATGACGTCGCCCGCTTTGACAACAGGCCAATCGTCACCATGGAAGCGCTCGGGCTTCATGGCACCGGAAGTCCGATGCCCGCTCGCGCGACGACGCCACCACGCAGCGGCTCGCCCGGTACGTACCCGGCGCTTTTGGCGCCTACTTCGACGATCAACGTCGCGCGAGAGATGCTGAACCACACTGGCATCACGGCATGACTCGCGCGGCCGCGAACGCGCGTCCCCGTGCGCAGATCGAACTCGACCCGGCGCGGATCGGTTCCGGCGATCGGCGGCTGCCTCCACACGTCGGCCGCGGCATCGACGCTCCAGCCGCGCCACGTCGCGACGCTCCGTTGGCGCACGCCAATCCCCCACGGTGTCTCCAGCGGCGAGCGGCCGATTCGCAGTTCGACTTCCGTCGGCCGCATGCGCCCGCCGAGCGCGTTGACGAGCGCCCACTCCGTGCCGTACGGCGTCAGCCGGTAGCGGAAGAGTGGCAGGTATCGCACGCCCGCAATCGAGAGAGTCGGCACCGCGACATCGGTGGCACCGTTCCACCAATAGCGCGCGATGCCGAACAGCGCGTACGCGCCCAGCGGGTTCGCCAGACCGACGAGCGACTCTCGACGCAACTGGCGCGGCGTCAATGTCTGCGCTCCGGCCGCGGCCGCGAGATCGTTGTACGTCTTCAGAAAGTCACCCACGTCGTGGCCAGGCTCTTCCTCGTCATTCGTGCTGGCGATGTAGCCCTGGGTGTCGAACTCGAAGAGGAGATAGCGAAGCGCGTCGCGCGGATGCATTCGACCATCGACGAAGGCCCGCTCCGCCACGATCGAAGCAACCACGCTGGTCGATTCCATACCGCCTGCGCTGATCGCCAGCAGCTCGTACGGAGTCGGCTCGCGATTCAACACGAATGACGTCACACCCGCACCGCCGCCGTATGGCTCCGGCACCTCGATGTGGTACTCGATTGGCCCCTCGAAGCGTTCGCGCAGGCGGCCGCCGTGCCCGAACACCTCATGGTTGAAGACGAGGAGCAGCTGCTCCTGCGGTGCGTCGAAGAACACGTGTTTGAGGAACCGATACGCGACGTTCGCGGTTCTGCGCGGCGCACCGGGTTCGCCGAACAGCCGATCCGGAATGGCCGTCTCCTCGGCGTGCGCGACGAGCGCGCCGATCGTCGCGCTGATCGTCGCCCCCGACCCTACGGTCAAGCGAGGATCGAAGAGCGCCTCCGACGCGAGCTGTTGCGCGGCAGCTGACGAGGACGCGGCGGCGCC
>Ga0114129_10013560_pt1 | contig 11613 bp, 11 predicted proteins | sample RhiMetdeltSRZDD1_FD_80071 | JGI IMG/M metagenome (GOLD analysis project Ga0114129, IMG submission 80071) | Populus rhizosphere microbial communities from Tennessee, USA - Rhizosphere MetaG P. deltoides SRZDD1 (version 2) (version 2) | ecosystem: Host-associated > Plants > Roots > Rhizosphere >... | reverse complement strand
ATGTCAAAACCGGGGCGCGTCAGCATGAAAATTGGCCAATGCCACAGGTAAATGCTATAACTTCGAGAACCTATCCAGCAGAGCAGGGGTGTTTCGAGTAATTTACTGATCACTGTCGTAGGGCGAGATGCACCTATGATCAACAGTGCGCTTGCGAGGGCCGTAATCAGGATGCCTCCCCGATACAAAAAAGGCTGGAATTCGTTAAGTTGGTTAAAGAGGATCATAAGAATAATCAATCCACCCCAACCTAGGGCCTCAAGAATGTGCTGTTTTGATCCAGATGATTCCTGTCGCGGAGACCACATCATCGCTAGCATTGCTCCCACGAGAAAGCCGGCCGCCCGCGTGTCTGTCCCATAGTAGACACGTATTGGATCTAAATTTGGAGAGTAGAGGATTGCCATCCAGATCGAAGAAATCGCGATCATGATGAATGTAGCGGAAAGCAATCCAATGCGATTATTTTTTGATTTATGCAGAAAAAAGAGCAGGATGAGTGGCCATAACAAATAGAATTGTTCTTCGACAGCCAAAGACCATAATTGCTGGAGAAGGGGTGGTCGTCCGAAGGCCTCAAAGTAAGGCACTTCGCGAACAATGTAAGCCCAATTCGTTATATAGAATAAGGCGGCAGGAATATCCTCTTTCAAACGTGGCAAAGCGTCGCGCGCAAAGAACGTTGCCAATATCGGCAGAATTAATAATAAAAGCCACACAGCCGGTAATAATCTACGGGCACGTCGCAGCCAGAAATTTCTGAGATTGATGTTGCCTGTAGATTGCCACTCCGTCAATAGAAGCGATGTGATCAGGAAGCCGGAAAGGACAAAGAACGTTTCCACACCCAGGAATCCCCCCAGCGCCCAGGGGGAATTGGCATGATACAACAGGACAGCCATCACCGCCACGGCTCGAATTCCATCCAGGCCGGTGATGTAAGATAGGCGATTTGACGATGTCATAACAATGTGGACAAGTTCTGCGGAAACGCGGTCAAACTTGAAAATTCAAAACCTATTGTGGTTGAGATTTTAGGCAAAAACTTTTAGAGTATAGCATAGGAGGTTGAACAGGAAAATATGGATATTACGTTAGCACTCGGAGGTGGCGGCGCCAAAGGAAGCGCACATATTGGTGTCATTCGCCGACTTGAAAAAGAAGGTTTTCGTATCAGAGCAGTCGCAGGGACAAGTTTCGGTGGGTTGGTCGCGGTCTTTTATGCATTGGGATATTCAGTGGACGAAATCGAAGAGATCTTTGCCTCCCGCGATCAGACTCAACTTTATGGTCACGCGCCGGATGATGGTCCTTCATTGGTTGGCTTGGCAGGTGTTGTCCGATTTCTTGAAGAAACGATTGGTAATCGTACTTTTGATGATTTAAAGTTGCCCTGTGTCGTCACGGCGGTAGACTTAAAAAGTGGTAATGAGGTTATCATTTCAAATGGTCGCCTTATAGATGCGATCCTTGCTACGATTGCATTGCCAGGCATTTTTCCGCCGCGTCTGGTAGATGGGTTGGAGCTTGTAGATGGCGGAACGCTTGATCCTGTGCCGGTGGCGCCAGCGCGCAAACTTGCGCCGCACCTGCCTGTTGTTGCAGTCGTATTGAATATACCGATGGGCGTTCCTCCACAGCCTTGGAATCTTCCCCTTCGTAATTATTGGGCTGGGCTGCTTCTGTCTTATGTATTAAGTAAAATGCGATATGACAGTGTATGGGATGTGTTTTCTCGCTCTCTGGATATCACAACGCGGGCGGTGACGCAATACCGCCTCGAAGTGGACAGACCAGAGGTGATTATCCGTCCGCAGGTGCTTCATATTGATACACTTGATGTTGTCGATGTGCACGAAGTGGCACAAAAGGGAGAGGAAGCCGTGGAAGCGGTTCTGCCTCAACTGAGAAATTTATTTACCTGGCGAACTTTTTGGCGCCGTACAATAGGCACCTATAACCATAGGAGTATCTAGATGAGAGATTTACGTGAATATTCAAAACAGACAAATGTTCGCCTGGCGTTAGGAGCTTTCTTCCTTTTGTTTGTCGTAGGAGTGGCGTTGATCTGGGCATTTTATGGGGAGCAGGCGGCGGGTATGGGATTCATCTGCTTGCTTGCAACGCTTTTCCCAATTATCCTGATCCTTTTTATTTTTGTGGGTATAGAATGGATCCTCAAACATGCCCGACCCAAATAATATATCGCTGATTTCATTCAAAAATTGGACCCTGCGGGTTCGCGAATCAACGGATTCCGCGCCTCGATTGATGCTTCTCATCCACGGGTTCACGGGTGATGAAAATTCGATGTGGGTCTTTGCGCGCGATTTGCAATCCCATTATTGGATTGTCGCACCGCGGGCGGTTTATGTTGGAGAACCGGGTGGATACTCGTGGCGACCGCCTCAATTCGAAAACATGAACCAACTCAGCCTCGATCAGCTTCATGATTCTGCTGGCGCATTGATTCACCTAGTAGATGAGTACTCCGCGTCGGTGGGGTTGGATGCGAGCGTCTTCGATGTCATGGGATTCAGCCAGGGTGGGGCGATGTCCAATCTGCTGGCGTTTTTATATCCTCAAAGAATCCGTAAGATTGGAATTTTGGCGGGATTTGTCCCCAGCGGGCTAGATGACCTGGTCTCACAGTGTCCATTGGAGGGTAAGCCTTTTTTTGTTACCCATGGCACGAAAGACGAAAAGGTGTCTATTGATAGTGCTCGTGCTTCAATTGAAATCCTTGAGAAGGCTGGCGCAAAGGTGACCTATTGTGAAGATGCGGTTGGACATAAAGTCAGTGTCAATTGCCTGCGCTCATTGAAGAAGTTTTTCGCAGATTAATCCCTTCTCACTCGGACGTTGACTAGCCTCTTATTTGCAGGTATCCTTAGGATAATCTTATGTCACACCTGCGCCTCTGACCTTGTACTCAGGGTACGCCTGCACTGCAGGTGCAAGTGAGTATGTCAGGTGCAAGTGTTGCGAGACGGTGTTCTACTGTCGAAGCAATCTCCGGAGCAATTAGGTGATTGCTTTTTTCATTCGCAATGACATTTCCTGGTGTAATGAATGAATCAAAACCTCTCTCGTCGTGACTTCCTCAAAATCGCAGGTGTTGGGTTGGGGGCATTAGCCTTCAATCCCTTTAAACCCTTAGAAGCTCCTCCACTTATGCCCCAGTTTCCAGCCGGTGACCGTCTTGGCCGTGTGTTCTCAAGAATTGACGTCCGCAGCGAGCCGAGTTTTAACGCCCCATCGGTTGGTGTATTGTATGATGATCAAGTTGTCGTCTGGCAGCAGGAACTGGTAACGCGCGGGGCGCAAGATCCAAATGTGATTGTTCAAAGATGGGTGAAGGTTCCTGAAGGATATATTTACTCGCCTCATCTTCAGCCTGTGAAGAATATTCCAAATACGCCATTGACTGCCCTTCCGGAAGGTCAATCGGGATTCTGGGCGGAAGTGACCGTGCCTTACGCGGATATGAGGCTTGATGGCCCAGCGCTTTCTCCTCATGTCAAGTATTTGCTGGAAAACAATATCCCCATCCGTTTGTATTACAGTCAGGTCGTATGGATCGATCAGATTGCAGCTGCAGATGGTGGTGTGATCTGGTATCGTTTCAACGAAAATGGGGGCCGTCCTGCCGGTCTTACCGGCGGAGGTTATGGTGATATCTTATGGGGGGAAGGAGCAGCTTTCAGACCATTAACTACAGAGGATGTCACGCCGATCAATCCTGATGTGGATCCCGCGACGAAAAAGATTGTGGTCGATAGAACACAGGAGCATCAGACTCTTTCCTGCTTTGAAGGAACAGAGGAAGTCTATTTTTGCCGCGTATCTACGGGCATGAGATTGGACGCCTCTGGGAATCCTGTTACGGATTATTTAACTCCCCTCGGCGAGCATACCACCTGGCGAAAAGCCCTCTCGATTCATATGAGCGGCGGAACGACTGGAACCGGTTATGATACGCCTGCTGTTTCATGGACGACACTGTTCAGTGGTGACGGATACGCTGTCCATGCTGCGTTCTGGCACAACAACTTCGGTGTCCCGCGTTCACATGGCTGTGTGAATTGTTTGCCCGAAGATGCCAAATGGATCTTCCGCTGGGCAGTTCCATTAAATTCACTTCAACAGGGCGACATTGCGGTACAAGGTCTGACGAGCGGCACACATGTTATTGTTCAGGAGCTAAGCTTTTAACATGGACATTGCTCAAGTAACCATTGGGCTTGCATTCCTGGCTGGTTTGGCGTCATTTCTTTCACCTTGTGTATTTTCGTTGGTCCCGGCCTACATTGGGTACTTGGGTGGGCGAGCTGCTGGTGGCGAGTCGACGGAGAGTAATCGTTTCGTAACTTTTACGCATGGATTGGCGTTCGTCCTGGGGTTTAGTATTGTCTTTATCACGCTTGGAGTTGCCACGTCTGCATTCGGTCGTTTACTGTTCGACCTCCGCTTCATTCTCTCAAAAGTGGGTGGGGTTGTCGTTATCATCTTTGGTTTGCATATGATCGGTGTGTTCCGCATTCCTTTTTTGGAATACGATACACGCGTTCAGCAAATGCCTGATCGAAAATGGGGTTATCTTTCGTCTGCACTCATGGGTGTATTTTTCTCGGCAGGCTGGGCCCCATGTGTGGGTCCTGTGCTCGGGGCGATCCTTACTTTGGCGCTAAACGGCGGCTCAATTTCCACTGGCGTATCTCTCCTTTCTGCATATTCGGCGGGGCTCGCAATTCCATTTTTGCTCGCCGCGCTAGGTTTGGGATGGGTTTCGATCACATTGCGAAAATACGGTAGGATAATGCATTATGTTGAAATTGCGATGGGGGTTGTTTTGGTCATTATCGGTGTCATGCTCTTTTCAGGCGTCTTTGAACGGATCGCGCAAGCTGGTCAGTTTTTCTGGATTGATTTTGGTATATAGTATTTTATAATTTCATTATGCTTACTGTTACACTCTACACGCGCAAGGAATGTCAACAATGCGACCAGGCAAAATCTGATTTGGAAGCATTGCAATCGAAATATCCACATCGTCTGGTCGAAATCGATATTGATAATGATCCCGTTCTTCGAAAAGCGTATCTGGCTGAGATACCTGTTATTGAAGTGGGACCTTACGTTCTCAAAGCACCATTCGATAAACAAAAATTGATGATGACTCTTGGCGCGGCCGGTGATCGCCGCGGCCAGCTTGATAGGCTCGGTCGTGAAGATCATCATGATCGCGTCCGGCGCGGCCAGAGAATCAGTGGTGGCGACCGGTTGATGGATTGGATATCAAGGCATTATCTTGCTTTAATCAATCTTTTTATGCTTCTTTATTTTGGCTTGCCTATGCTTGCGCCCGTGTTGATGAAAGCAGGTGCGACATTTCCTGCCGGTGTGATTTACACAATCTATAAGCCGCTTTGTCACCAGTTTGGATTCCGGTCCTTTTTCCTGTTTGGTGAGCAGGCTTATTACCCCCTCCCAGAAGCAGGAATACCAGGCGTCAAAACATTCGATCAGGTGACAGGATTTGTTGACCTACATAATCCCGCCGCTTATTCACGTTTCCAGGCCCGTCAGTTTGTTGGCAACGACACTGTAGGTTACAAAATGGCGCTCTGCGAACGAGATATGGGAATCTACGCTGCCATCTTTCTCTTTGGTATTATCTATGCTCTGACAGGACGTCGTATCAAACCGCTCCACTGGATGCTTTGGATTTTGATTGGCTTGGGCCCAATTGGCCTGGATGGTTTCTCTCAGCTATTTAGCCAGATGGATTGGTCGTGGCTGGCGTCCGTTCTTCCATACCGTGAAAGTACACCCTTTTTGCGCGTCCTCACCGGTGCACTCTTTGGCCTCACTACCGCCTGGTTTGCCTATCCCTATATGGAAGAATCGATGGCTGAAACGCGTCAGTTCTTTATAAAAAAATTTGAATCAATTAAACAAAATAATTTATCTTCCGTATCTTAGTTATAATCAGATTGTTATTATTCTTAGAGGTTGTTTATCATGGCATTTATTCAGCATAATGGACTCCGCTATTATCAATTTGAGACGTTACAAACCCGCCATGCCCTGTTTACGCGTCATGGGGGGGTAAGCCCGAATCCCTGGGGTTCACTGAATGTTGGGGGAACAGTAGGAGATGACCTTCAGCGCGTCCGTGAAAACCGGGTGCTCTCGTTTCAAGCGCTGGATTGTCTGCCAGAATCCATTTTTGATGTCTGGCAGGTGCACAGCGCGGACGTAGTCTGTGCCCGCGCCCCGCGTCCAATAGGCGAATCATATCGTCAGGCAGATATTATTCTCACAGACAAGCCTGAGATTACGCTGTTTATGCGCTTTGCGGATTGCGTGCCAATCTTTGTCCACGATCCGCGCAATGGAATTATCGGCGTTGCACATGCAGGCTGGATGGGCACACTGCGTGACGTGGCAAGCATCACCGTCAATGCGATGAAAAAGAATTACGGCTCCAATCCTTCGGATATTATTGCCTCAATTGGTCCCTCCATCGGCCCCGATCATTACGAGATTGGCGCAGACGTCATTTTGCAAGTCATGCAAAAGCATGGGGACGAATCGGAATTGTTCCTCAAATCACATAATGGGAAAATCCATTTCAATCTTTGGGAAGCCAATCGTGTGTCACTAGAACGAGCGGGCGTTGGTCAGATCGAGATTTGTGGAATTTGTACTGCCTGTCACACGGAAGACTGGTTCTCTCATCGTGCCGAAAAGGGACGCACGGGTCGCTTTGGAGCATTGATCTCTCTACAATAATTCGCGCTGAGCGGAACTCAGTGTAGACGAAGCGCGTGATCCACCAATAGAAAAATGGGGAGATTATAATTATCTTATGTCCGACCTCGTTTCCTCTATTCGCGAAAATTACGAATTCACACTTGACCAAATTGCAAATGTGGCGCGTAAAAGCAATCGCGACACAAATGAAATCCGCCTTGTGGTTGTGACGAAATCCCAACCCATTGAAATTGTTCAAGCTGCCATCGAAGCTGGTGTGCGCATTCTTGGAGAAAACTATCCCGAAGAGGGTGTTATGAAAATCCAATCTCTTGCGCAGCAAAGTAAGGTAGAATGGCACATGATTGGTCATGTGCAAAGCCGCAAGGCGAGTCTCGTGGCCGAGCACTTCGCACTTTTACACTCCCTCGATAGCCTGAAACTTGCGCAACGCCTTGATCGTTTTGCCGCAGAAAAGAATCGTGTTTTGCCAGTTCTGCTTGAGTTCAATGTTGGCGGCGAACAGAGTAAGTCTGGCTGGGATGCGTCAGATGAATCGGCATGGGCTCAGCTATTGCCAGATGTGTCATCAATATTGGATTTGCTTAACCTGGGTGTTCACGGATTGATGACGATGCCTCCCCTGGGAACTGACCCGGAAGACTCTCGACGATTCTTTCAGCGCCTGAGACTCTTACGTGACCATTTGGCTGCTCAATTTCCCAATGCAGACTGGCACGAACTTTCGATGGGCACGAGCGCTGATTATACTGTCGCAGTGGAGGAGGGCGCGACCCTCGTCAGAGTGGGAACCGCTATCGTAGGTGCACGCAAATACAATCATAGTAGTCCTGTGGACAAGTCTGATGCGGAGCGTGAAGCGTGATTGACCTTATTATTCTCTTCATTAATGCCATCTCCCAACTGTTGGTCCTCCTGGTGATCGTTTCGGTCATCCTCTCCTATTTTATGGATCCCTATCACCCCATCCGGCGCAGCATTGATAGCGTTGTCGAACCGATGCTTGCTCCTATTCGACGCGTAGTGCCGCTGATCGGAATGCTGGATTTCAGTCCGATTATTTTGATCATTTTGATTCAAGTTCTTTCGAATCTCATCATTCGTTTTTTGATTACCCTGAGGTGAACCATGTCTGATCGTAAATTCAATTTGCACGACGGCCAAAAAGGATCAGCCCTGGCAGTGCGTGTGACGCCGCGCGCGAGTCACAATGAGATTGTCGAGCTGCTGGATGATGGAACGATCAAAGTGCGGATTGCTGCGCCACCCTCGGATAACGAAGCGAATGAGACATTGATCGAGTTCCTGGCGGAGGTCCTTGGCGTGCCGAAATCACGACTGGATATCGTGGCTGGCGTAGCGGGCCGCGACAAATTGATCTCCATTGTCGATATGGACGCAGAAACTGCCCATCAGCGAATTCTGGCGCATCTTGGATAAAAGTGACCGTCACGTCAAACGTGACGGTCACTTTTTTATTTAATTTATAGGGCTATATAAATTACGATAGGTACTGAAAATCTCATAAATGAATCGGATGTAATCGCGCGTTTCCTGAAAACGGATCACCTCCAATAACAAGTCGGGATCATTTCCCGCCACATCTCGCCAGGTAATGGCATTGCCGGGGCCTGCGTTGTACGCGGCAAGCCCTACGTATAAATTGCCATTTAACAAATCTCGGTTCTTGCCCAGATAATAGGCTCCAAATCTCACGCTGACGATCGGGCGATATAGGTCTCCGGCATCGTAGGCTGGTGGCCAGCCGAGTTCACTGGCAATTTGTTCGCCAGTGGCGGGAATGATCTGCATCAATCCATGCGCGCCTGCTGTGGACTTGACGAACCCTTCGAACAAGCTTTCCTGTCGAATCACGCTGAACATGAACAATGGGTCGATCCCATATCGTTGGGCTTCTACGATGATCAGATCGTGATAATACAATCCATAGCGAAGATGATTGAAATAAGCGGGCGCAGTGAGTGAAGCCGCCTGACTATCCAAACCAGCGAGTGATAATACCTGGCGCGCGGCAAAGATGGCGGACCGATAAAGTCCAATCTCCAGCAAATGATTGGCAAGCCGAAAACTTCCAATCGGATCGTTTTCCACTGACTCTCTCAAGGATTCAAATTCGACGCGTGCTTCATCATACATTCCAAGTTCCCACAATTCTGTGCCGCGCACGAATCTTGGGTCTTGCGCCAGCGGACCGGGCCCCGTTAGATCCGTCTCAGGCGGTAAACCAAATTTGACGCGTACCCAGGCTTCAGCTTCCTTTCGTTCTTGAGAGAGATCAGGATTCAAATTGGTTGAGGTGGGTGCTTCAAATGGCGCGCGTCCCAGGAGCATGTCAATAGAACGCAGACTGTAATAGCTTTGTGGGTCAGCGGCTTGCCCTTGTTGCCAGGAGGCTTGTGCCGATGTGTTATCGCCCTGTTGTTGTTGAGACTTGCCGATCCAGAAAAGGGCGCGGGCGCGGTCTTCCGGTTTGGTTGAGAGTAACAAACCGCGTTGGAAGGTGCTGAGTGCCCCTGCATAATCGTTGAGTCGGTAACGTACAATGCCTGCCAAAAAGAGCGCATCAGGCACTTGCTCATTGTCAGAATATTCATCAGCAACGCGTTCCCACGTCTGTGCGGCATCTTGTAGTTTGCCATTGCGTTCCAGAACCCGCCCGGCATTCATCAAAAAATCCGCTGCTGACGGCGAAGCAGGATAGGCCGTGACAAAATCCAGTAAAGTCTGGGTAGCGGCATCATAGTTATCCTGGACTGCCCATTGGAGAAAAGCTTTTTCCTCCCATGCATCCACTGCCTTTGCATTGTCAGGCGTGGTCTTGATGAAATAATCAAATTCATCGATTGCTTCCTGTGTACGTTGCAGATCGCGTAATGTCAGTGCACGATAATAATGTGGGGTACCATCGTTGATGGGATTTGCCGCGATATAGCGATCGAAGGCGACAAGTGCCACGTCATATTGGGATGCATAATAATCTACTAATCCGCGTTCAAGGTCATCCACTTGTACACCAGCATCCACGAGCGCGACCAGCGAAAGATACGAATAATATGAAAGTGGATAATTCTCGACCGCGTGCAGATAACGGGCATGTGCTTCGTCCAATTGACCGAGTTTGAGATGCGCGTTGCCCGCGTAATAATCCATTTGCGCTTTGATGTAGTCATTTGTTGATAAGGCGAAAATTTGATCGTAGAGAGTCAACGCGCCGGCATAGTCACCAAAAGAAGCGCGGGCCTCGGAAATCTTGATTTGCAGATTCATGCCATCGTCCAGGCGGGGAGCCGTAAGCGCAGCGTTGTATGCGTTCTGTGCGCCTGTGAAGTCCCCGGCTTCATTGAGGGCGTCGCCGCGATATTCCTGAACATATCCATCCAGCACACCCGGAATACGCGTCATGTAAGTGTTGTAGGCATCCGCAGCCTGCTGATATTGTCCTAATCCGTTATAGTCCTGACCCATCAAAAAATAAGCGCGCGCCGCATAGGTTGAATCAGAAAAGTTGTTGATGAGATTCGTGAGCGCATCCAGTGACTCTTGATAACGGCCATCGGCCAGTTCTGTGCGCCCAATGCCCCAAAGCGCCGCAGCTTTGATCGCATTATCTGTTGTGTCGTTGAACGCGGTCCGATATTGTTCACGAGCAAGATCATAATCGCCAAAGAATAACGCTTTATCACCCGTGTCAATACGAACAACGGGTTCCATAGTCGGCAATGGCGTTGAAGTAGGTAGCGGGGTGCTGGCGGGAGGGGGACCTGGAGTAATGGTTGGTGCAGCGGTTGGAATAGGGAGCGGGATTGGAAAGGCCTGACAGGCAGAGATCACACAGGCAATCCACAGCCAGGCTAATTTTTTAGTCAGATGCATACAAACCTTATAATGGATGAAAATGGGGGTGTCAATGTCAAAGATTACCGCTTCTCATAAACTACTAAACTTTCTAAACTATGTATTAGCAAAATTTAAGGTCCTTGTTTAGTTATTTATGCGGTACTGGGTAATTTGTGCTGAGTGGAGGCTGGTTGAGTAGCCGCGAAGCGGCGTACACCTGCACTTGCACGCAGGTGTGCACGCAGGTGCAAGTGTCGAAACCAAGCGAAAGAAGTTCAACGTCTCGTTTACGCTTTGCTCCGCTCGACGCGAAGGCTAGGATAAGACTTCCACGTTCATTCCCAGCCGAATGCTGCCCCCGTTTAATGGAATGACGTTCTGCCCGAAGATGGCTCCGAGCTTGTGCTTGCGGTATTTGCCCAGGGTTTTAAGCGGTTCTTTGCTTTTTTCAAGGGTTTCCTTATCAATGGTTGTGACCTCGCAGCGGGCGCACGGTTTCACCATTGCTAATTCAACGTCTCCGATCCTGATTCTGTTCCAGGTATCTTCCTCGAAAGCTTTACAGTTTTTGACGACGATATTCGGGCGGAAACGGTTCATCGGGACAGGAGATTCTAGATGTGAGTTCAGATCGTCAAGCCCCTCTTCCGAAGTCAGCAAAATGGGATATCCATCCGCAAAGCCTGTGTGGTCATCGTCGCTGACCGTGTATTTTTCATTGACCAGACGTTTATATCCATCCGCGATATGGACAAGCCTCACAGGTATGCTGAGCCAATCTGAAAACCAGTTTGCGGCTTCTTCACCCTGGTCAATTGCATGGACGCCTTTGCTTTTCCAAACATTAACTGGCCATGGGGTCCCTGAAGTTTGAATCCCCAACTGCATGGACTCGTAATTCGGCGCGGATAACTCCAGTGTACCTTCCTTTAATTTTGGGTTCACCAGTGCGAGCCGTGGAACCTCACGCTGCGT
>Ga0114129_10013558_pt1 | contig 11615 bp, 9 predicted proteins | sample RhiMetdeltSRZDD1_FD_80071 | JGI IMG/M metagenome (GOLD analysis project Ga0114129, IMG submission 80071) | Populus rhizosphere microbial communities from Tennessee, USA - Rhizosphere MetaG P. deltoides SRZDD1 (version 2) (version 2) | ecosystem: Host-associated > Plants > Roots > Rhizosphere >... | reverse complement strand
TCAATGCGTGTACTCGACGGTCTGATCGCCCTGTTCAGCGCCGTTGATGGTGTTGAACCTCAGTCTGAAACTGTTTGGCGTCAGGCTAACCGCTATAAAGTTCCCCGTATCGGTTTCGTTAATAAAATGGACCGTTCAGGCGCCGACTTTTTAATGGTGGTTAAACAGGTTAAAGAAATGCTGGGTGCAAAAGCAGTTCCCCTGCAGTTGCCCATCGGCGCCGAAGATGATTTCAAAGGCGTGGTTGACCTGATCAAAATGAAAGGTATCATCTGGCATATGGAAACAGAAGGAATGACCTTCGATGAAATTCCTGTTCCGGCTGATATGTTAGCAGAAGCTGAAGAGTGGAGACAAAACCTCATTGAGGCTGTTGCCGAGTATGATGATAAACTGATGGAAAAGTTCTTCGATGATCCAGCTTCTATCTCAGAAGATGAAGTTCACGAAGCTATCCGCAAAGCTACCATCGATCTCAGCATCGTTCCGATGATGTGTGGTTCTTCATTCAAAAATAAAGGCGTACAAACTGCATTGGATGCCGTTTGCCGTTACCTGCCTTCACCCGTTGATATTGAAGATACAGTAGGTACTGATCCTGATAGCGGTGAACAAATCACCCGTAAGGCTGATCCTAAAGCTCCGTTTGCGGCGCTGGCATTCAAAATTATGACCGACCCGTTTGTAGGTCGTTTGGCCTTCTTCCGTTGTTATAGCGGCCACCTCGATGCCGGTTCGTATGTAAAGAACATGCGTAGTGGTAAGAACGAGCGTATCAGCCGTATCATGAAGATGTTTGCCAACAAACAAAACCCGATCGATTTTATCGAGGCTGGCGATATCGCTGCTGCAGTTGGTTTCAAGGAAATCAAAACCGGAGATACCCTGTGCGATGAAAATCATCCGATCGTATTGGAAAACATGTTCATCCCCGAGCCGGTAATTGCCATTGCTATTGAGCCTAAAACACAGGCCGACGTTGATAAAATGGGTATGGCCATTGCCAAGCTGGTTGAAGAAGATCCTACATTACGTGTAAATACCGATGAAGAAACCGGTCAAACCATTTTACGTGGTATGGGTGAGCTTCACCTTGAGATCATCATCGATCGTATGAGACGTGAGTTTAAAGTAGAAGTAAACCAGGGTGCTCCCCAGGTTGCTTATAAAGAAGCTTTCAAAAAGTCTATTGAACATCGCGAGATCCTGAAGAAACAAACCGGTGGTCGCGGTAAATTCGCCGACATCATATTTGAAATAGGGCCCGCCGATGAAGAATTCCTGAAAGAAAATCCTGATAAACGCTACCAGTTCGTGAACGATATTTTCGGAGGATCTATCCCCCGTGAATTTGTTCCGGCTATTCAAAAAGGCTTTGAGCAGGCTATGGGTACCGGTGTACTGGCCAGCTTCCCGATGGAGAATATGAAGGTGCGTGTATTTGATGGTAGCTTCCACCAGGTTGACTCTGACGCTATGTCGTTCGAGTTGTGCGCCAAGAGTGGTTTCCGTGAAGCAGGCCGCAAAGCGCAACCTACCTTACTGGAGCCTATCATGAAAGTGGAAGTAATTACGCCTGATCAATACATGGGTGATGTTACCGGTGACCTTAACCGTCGTCGTGGTATGCTCGAAGGTATGGACAGCCGTGCGGGCGCACAGGTTATTAAAGCCAAAGTGCCGCTGAGCGAAATGTTCGGTTATGTAACTCAGTTGCGTAGCTTATCATCGGGCCGTGCTACCAGCACCATGGAGTTCAGCCACTATTCTCCTGCACCCAACAACATCGCTGAAGAAGTGATTGCCAAGGTGAAAGGAAAAGTGAAAGTGAACGATTAATCAGATTTCTCATATCTCTTAGTATACAGCCCTTCCCGGCTTTAATCGGGAGGGGCTTTTTTGTTGCCCGCCTATGCACGCCTATTGCCAAAACTGCACGGTTATTGGCCGATTTGACGCACTTATCAGATAATTATACAACGGGTTAAAATTTTTTTAATTTCGAACAACTGTTTACGTGAGGAAAGATCATATTAAATATTGACTAATGTGTAAACAGTTGTCCGATTCTGTTAGTAATAAATAACGGAATGGTTTGCAGCGTACAATTTCAACCCTATGAATAAAGTTTTACCCCTTATTGTCTTCATTTTTACAACATTCTTTTATGCTAATGCCCAGGAACCGGTTCCCGGGATGAAATGGCAGGCTACTTTGGGCGGTAGTAGTGATGAGCTCGTGGGCAGCCCAAATAAAATTTCTTTAATTGACAGAGATGGAGGATATCTGATTGGAGGTATCACCGCTTCAAATAACGGAGATATTTCAGGTCTTCATTATTCCGGAACCGGGTTTTTAATGTGGGATATCTGGGTAGCCAAATTAGATTCGCAGAGAAACATTAGCTGGTCTGCGTGTTTGGGGGGGACAAAGGAGGAGGGATTCGGGTCGTTAGAATTAGCCCATGACAGTGGTTATATTGTTGCAGGATACACGTTTTCAACAGATGGCGATGTAACGCAAATGCATGGTGATGGTGACGCGTGGATAGTTCGGTTAGGAAGCAAAGGAAACATAGTATGGCAAAAATCTTTCGGTGGATCTGAATATGATGTTGCCGAACATATTACAAAGTCGGGCGATGGATACATATTTATTGGAAGTACTCGTTCAAACGATGGAGATGTGTCAGGATCGCATGGCAATAATACTTATGATATTTGGGTAGTTAAGCTCGATAAAAACGGTAATATACTATGGCAAAAATGCCTGGGAGGAAGCTCCTGGGATGTTGCAACCGCTATAAAAGAAACGGCTGATGGTGGTTTTATTGTGACAGGATTAACCATGTCAAAAGACGGTGATGTACAAGGGCTACATGACCCCAACCCTATTTATGCACAAAATCCTGATATATGGGTGGTTAAGCTTGATAACAATGGCGCCATACAATGGCAAAAATGTTTAGGTGGTTTACAGGAAGAACAAGGTGGTGATATAGAGCTGACGGCAACAGGAGGGTACATGGTTGCTGGTTATACAAAATCGTTAGACGGAGATGTGACCGGTCATCATGGATCGGATACTACTTCCGATGCATGGGTGGTAAACCTGTCTTCAACCGGTAATATCATTTGGCAGAAATGTTTTGGAGGAACCGACGATGATGAGTTTAGTGATATACAGATGTTACCCGATCATTCTTTTGTAGCTGTGGGTGCAACCGAATCACCGGATGGAGACGTGTCGCATGTAAACGGGTTACGTGATTGCTGGTTGGTTAAATTCAATAATGCGGGAGATCTAATCTGGGAAAAGACTTTCGGAAACACCGGCTACGAAAATGGAGCTGCCTTATCATTAACTACTACGGGTAATATTGTTGTAACCGGATCAGTTTTTTATGATGATAGTCACATGTCCGATTTATGGCTTTTTGAAGCAGGAGCTATTAATACAATCACCGGCTATGTTTTTTACGATGCAAACAGCGATGGCATACAAAATAATAACGAGTCGTATTTTGACCAGGTAACCATTCGCAGCACGAAAAATGGACAAAGTTCAGCAGCCATTCCATATAAAGGAAATTATGAACTTGGAGTAGATACCGGCAGTTATGCTACAGTGGCTACACCCTATAATAACTATTATACCATTGTGCCTGCCCTTAAAACTTCGGTATTTAGTAATTATTTCAATACCGATACGGTAAACTTTGCTGTTCAGCCACAGCCTGGTATACACGATCTTACAATTAGCATGATTTCACCTTCACGGGCACGACCCGGCTTTGATGTACAGTACCAGTTAATATATAAGAATGTTGGAACGGCGGTTGGTTCAGGCAGCATAAAACTGGTGAAAGATAGCCGGATTAGTTTTACAAGCGCCTTACCCGCTCAAACTACAATCAGCAATGATACCCTCACCTGGAATTTCAGCAATCTGGATCCGAATACAGAGGCTTCTATTACTGTAGGTTTTCAGGTTGGTACTACGCCATCGGTAAACCAGGGCGATACGCTACGCTCCATAGCATGGATTGAACAGATTGATGCAGATGTTACACCGGTTGATGATACTGTTACGCTTAAACAAATTGTAACCGGCTCTTACGACCCCAACGATAAAACTGAAGCCAATGCAGGTATCATTACTCCCGAACAGGTAAACAACGGCCAATACCTGAATTATTTAATCCGCTTCCAAAATACCGGCACCGATACCGCATTCAATGTAACAGTAAGAGATACACTCGAAAGCCGGCTCGACTGGAATTCTTTACAAATGATTACTGCCAGTCATTCCAATCAGCTATCCATCGAAGATGGCAACAAACTAACCTGGCTGTTCAATAATATTAAATTGCCGGATAGCAATGTAAATGAAGCGGCAAGCCATGGCTACATTGCCTACCGCATCAAACCACTGCCGACAGTAGCCGTAGGCGATACCATAAAAAATACCGCCGGCATCTATTTCGACTATAACCTGCCCGTGGCAACAAATACCAGCAATACAATCGTTTTCATGGTAATGGCGCCTTTGCCCGTTACCCTGCTTTCGTTTAATGCTGCCGCGGCCGGTACGCTGGTGAATGTTACCTGGAAAACATCGCTCGAACAAAATGCAAGTCATTTTGAGGTACAACGAAGCGCCAATGGAGTTGATTTTACTACTATTGGCATTGTACAGGCAGGTAATACATCTTATCTGTTTCAGGATAAACAACCTTTAAAAGGGTATAATTATTACCGGTTAAAGTCGGTTGATAAAGATGATTCCTATAAACATTCATCTATTGTGCTGGTAAATGTGAAAGATGAGGTTGATGTTATTTCTTCCTTATACCCCAATCCCGGAAATGGCAATGTAATCTTAAAATTGCAGGGGTCCGTTCAGGGTAATGTGCTGGTACAGGTGCTCGACCAGCAGGGCCGCGTGATAACAGCGAAACAACTGGGGGTTCAAAATACCGCGGAGTTTAAAGCGCCGCTCGATTTGGGAAAACTATCAAAAGGAAATTATTTACTGAAAATAGTTGTGGGCGATAAAATTTATATGCACAAATTGCTGATTCAATAGTTAGCAGTTTAAAACAGTGAAAGTGTCCTTCGGCTTCGCACAGTTCAGGAATATTCTCCCCCGGACTGCGAAACCGGAGGATTTTTTTTACACGCCTATTGCCAAAACTGCGCGGTTATTGGTCATATTAGCACACTTATTAATTTGATCCAGGGCTCATGGATACAAGTATTATTTTGCACCTGGTAATAACCCAATTACCTGATTTTTTCCCGGAGGGAGTAGCAACGACTATTAAACACTATAATCCTTTGAATCCATGCGGTACCCCTGTTGCACACAGGGGTATTTTGTTTATCTGTGTTAAAATTCTCTTTTTCTCCTTTCCTGCTCTTTTATCCTCTTAGCGCCACTGCATTGGTGAGCGAAGCGAACAATAGCCCGTTTGTTAATGAATTGAAAACGCGGGCAGAGGCACTTAAACCATTGTTTTCACCCACTTTTTATTTACGGTAATGTTTGTTTGCGTTCAATGTCTTAATTTTCTGCACCAAAATTTTCCGCATGCATTGTCAATCAGTATCATTCATGAAATGGTTATTTGTTATTCTGATCGGTTTTACTCCTTTTTCACTGTTAGCCCAGGGTAATATCAAATGGGCTAAAAATGGTAATGGTTATTATCGTATCGAGGGAGGAGAACTTGCTTTATACACCCTGCCGCAAAATGCAAAAACTATTGTTGTTTCAAAAAGCCAGTTAACGCCCCATGGCAGCCAGGCTCCCATATCGGTTCGTAATTTTAGCTTTTCGGCCGATGAAAAAAAGGTGCTGCTGGTTACCAATACCAAAAAAGTATGGCGCCTGCAAACACGAGGCGATTACTGGGTTTTCGACAGCAATACCGGCTCCCTGACCCACATAGGCAAAAACAGGCCCGCTTCTTCGCTGATGTTTGCCAAATTTTCGCCCGATGGGTCCAAAGTGGCCTATGTAAGTGAATACAATCTGTATGTTGAAGAACTGGCCACTGGCACAGTGCAGCAGCTTACCAAAGATGGTAACCGAAAATTGATCAACGGAACTTTTGACTGGGTATACGAAGAAGAGTTTTTTTGCAGAGATGGATTTCGCTGGAGCCCCGACAGCAAACATATTGCTTACTGGCAGATCGATGCACGCAAAACCAAAGATTATCTGATGGTGAATAACACCGATTCTGTTTATCCTTTTGCCGTGCCCGTTGAATACCCCATAGCCGGTGAACCGCCTTCGCCTTTTAAAATAGGCGTGGCAGATGTTACTTCGGCCCAAACACAATGGATGGATATACCTACCGACCCCGTTTTACAAAGCTATGTTCCCCGTATGGAGTGGGCTGCCAATAGTAATGAACTGATTGTACAACACCTGAACCGCAAACAAAACCAAAGCGACCTGTTATTATGCAATGCACAAACCGGCGCTTCGCAGGTTATTTATACCGAAAAAGATTCTGCATGGATCGATATTCTTCCCCTGTGGGACAACGATTACATCTGGGGCGGCTGGGACTGGATCAACGGCGGTAAAGAATTTATCTGGGCTTCGGAAAAAGACGGATGGCGCCACCTGTACCGCATTACCCGCGATGGCAAAAAAGAAATACGTATTACCAATGGTAACTATGATGTAATGGAAATTTCATGCATCGATGAAAAAAGCGGTTATGTATACTTTTTGGCCTCGCCAACTAATGGCACACAAAAATATTTGTATCGCACAAAACTCACCGGCAAGGGAAAAGAGGAGCTGGTATCACCGGCTGTTCAGCAGGGTACCCATGAATATTCCGTTTCGCCCAATGCCACTTTTGCCCGCCATGTTTTTTCGAACTATTTCACGCCCTATACCGAAGAGTTTGTTTCACTGCCTGATCATAAAGGATTGAACGGCGAAAACAAGGTGACCGAAGCCATTTCCAAAGCCGATAAAGCTACCGGCCTTGAGTTTTTTAAAGTAAAAACCGAAGAGGGCGTTGAAATGGATGGCTGGATGGTAAAGCCGCTGAACTTCGACAGTACAAAAAAATATCCCGTAGTGTTTTATGTGTATACCGAACCCTGGGGCCAGAATGTAAGGGACCAGTATGGGGTTGAAAATAATTTCCTGTACAGGGGCAACATGGCCACCGACGGTTACATTTATATTTCAATCGATAACCGCGGAACACCGGTTCCCAAAGGTCGTGCCTGGCGAAAAGTGATCTATCGCAAAATAGGCGACGTGAATATCCGCGATCAGGCCCTGGCCGCCAAAGAAGTGTTGAAATGGCCTTTTGTTGATACTTCCCGAATTGCAGTATGGGGATGGAGTGGGGGAGGATCGGCTACCCTTAACCTGATGTTCCAGTATCCTGAAATTTATAAAACAGGAATTTCGGTTGCTGCAGTGGGTAGCATATTTACCTATGATAATATTTACCAGGAGCGGTATATGGGATTGCCCCAGGAAAACAGCCGCGATTATATAAACGGGTCGCCCATTGCCCATGCTAAAAATTTAAGGGGCAACTTATTGTATATTCATGGCAGCGGCGACGACAATGTGCACTATCAGAATGCCGAGCTTTTATTGAATGAACTGATCAAATACAATAAGCAATTTCAGTTTATGACCTATCCCAACCGCACCCATAGCATATCGGAAGGAGCCGGCACTTTTGAGCATTTAAGTACGTTGTATACCAATTACCTCAAAGCGCATTGCGAACCCGGAGGCAGGTAAAAGAAAGGAGATAGTTATCTTTGGATGTATAATGACAAATCCTTCGAACCGCCGCCCTGCTTTATGGTTGCCTAATACTGTTACCATACTCCGTATTTTGGGAGGCGTGTTGTTATTTGCTGTAATTTTTTATGACCATAAAATTACATGGCTGCGTATTGCATGTTTTATGGTTATTGCATTAACAGATTGGGTCGACGGATGGCTGGCCAGGAAAATAAATGCACGCACTATATGGGGGCAGTTGCTCGATCCGTTGGCCGATAAGGTGGTTCTACTGGCTGCCTTTGGTTATTTTTATTTCAATGCCCATATCAGTACCTGGTTTACCATTTTGTATTTTATAAGAGAACTGATGCAAACCGGCGTAAGGATTGTATTTTTTGCAAAGAACAAAACTGCCCAAACACCTACTTTATTTATCAGCAAGTTAAAAACGGCATTATCGTATTTGTACGTTGTGCTGCTTTTTATTGAAACGATAAACGGGTTATTATTTTCAATAGAATTAACACGGGCAATTCATACAACAGCTGAACTTGTAATTATCGTTTTATCTTTTTCAGGATTTATTAAACCATTTATTAAAAGATGAAACTGGCCTTTTGGGAAAAAGCAGCAGGTTCTTTTTTTTATGTAGGATTCAGGTGTAAAGGGCCGGGATCTGTTACAAGCGCGATTGTTTTTGCGGGCGCATGGTTTATTAAAGAGTATGCTGTATTGTTAAGCATTTTGATCGTTTTACTTCCTCTTTCATTTTACCTCGCATACCGGTTCGAAAAATGTGTTGGTCCTGATCCGTCGTCTTTTACAATGGATGAAGTAATTGGAAGCCTGATCGTTTTATATTTTATTCCGCACCAGGTTTTATACTACCTCGCTTTTTTTATTATATGGCGGTTGTTCGATATATTTAAACCCTTCTTTAAACCGGTTGAACAAATACAACAGGGAATAGGCATTATGCTTGATGACATTATAGGGGCATTTTTAACTGTTGCTGCTTATTTTCTGTTTATTTGGCTCATCTAATTACCAGATATGGAATTGCAAAAAAAAATTGTGTGGCAATGGATAACGGGGGCATTGTTGATTTTGATTATACCTAACATTTTATTCTGGCTTCTTGAACCCAAAGTTCATCTTGAAAGAGGCGTTTTTGTTGCAGAATATTTTTTACTCGCCTGTATTTATCCTTTTATTTCACGCAGGTTTTTTATAGTGATCTGGATTTTGTTCGCTATTTATGATTTGATCTTTTCTACTTCCTCCCTGTTTTTTATGGATTTCATGGAACTGTTACACGCACTGGCTAAAATACCCAACATGCCATTTACAGCCATGTTAAAATGGGGTGGATTATTGATTTTGTTTATAGTTATTATTTATGCACTACTCAAATTGCTGATGCGGTACAATGCCTCTTTTCGTATTTTGAATTTTAGGTTTTTGTGGCCGTTGATTATATTTTGCCTAATCATAAACTTCGTTAGTTCAAACAAAAACATCGTATCGGTGCCTTCCTGGCCTTTTATCAAAGCAGCAAAATATGCTATAATGAAGAGCACCCAAAAACGCAATATTGAGTATTTCGGTTCTGTTGCACAAAAAGTATTTACCAATGTTCCTGATAGTAACAAAAAGGAAGCATTGATACTGGTTGAGTCGTGGGGATTATTGAACAATGATAGTTTACAACAGGAATTACTGCAATCGATATATGCTCTTGCCCGGGATCACAGGTATGCCATTAAGGAAGGCACCTCGAAATATAAATACTTAACACAGGCAGGAGAATTTCGCGAAATCACGGGTTATTTATTTCATTACTATCAGGTGCGCGATAAATGGGTACAACAAAATTCAATATTGATAAAAAAGCAGCAGCAGGGATATCATGTTATAGGTATGCATGGCAATACCTCAAAATTTTATCGTCGTCATTTAATATGGCCGGTGTTGGGCGTACAGGAAATGTACTTTGCCGAAGATTTTCAAAAGATGTCAATGCCATTATGCGGTGACGCTTATTTTAAGGGAATATGCGATACATCCATCAATACATGGTTTTTTAATAAAGTGAAAAAGCAGCCTGAAAGGAAAGAGTTTTATTATTGGGTAACCTTAAATACTCATTTGCCTATTGCAGAAATTCATGACAAATCGTTTAACCGTTTTGCCGAAAAATGGTTGAAACAGGGAATTTCTGAAAACGTATTACAGGTAGCCTATCAGCATAAACTATATTTTGACGATCTGGCCGGAAAGCTTCGCGACCCGCTTGCTCAAAAAATGCATATCCTGCTGATTGGTGATCATTCGCCCCCATTCATTGATCCCGCGTCGCGCAGTCAGTATAATAAAACATATGTTCCTTATATTGAATTGATTTCGGAGTAGGGAAGATTCACCACTCACGACAAGTTCATATAACGAAATTAATGTTCTTCTAATTGACAATACTTTAACAGCCTCAGGTAAGGCCGTTTTTTAACTTGGTGGCAAACTCAAATTTATGAGCAAACCTTTACTCCTGTATGCCATTACTTTGCTTTTTTCATCCTGCGTTACTTACCAATATGCCACCATTAACAGTTCTTCCGTTAGTAAGAACGAAAAACAGGAGTTTGTAATTGAAAACGACAGCTTGCTGCTGGTGTATAATTTTAACGGGCCCGATGCGCCGGTGAACATTACTATTCACAACAAGCTGAATGTACCGATGTATATCGACTGGCAGCGATCGGCCATAATCGTTAATGAAAAGGCCATTAGCTATGTGCCGGATAAAGTTCAGATTGAAGGTAGTTATAGCGGTACTTCAAGTAGTTACGTTGTGCCTGTCAATCAAACCAAACCGTATTCATCTGCATATCCATACCGAACATCGGTTACTTCGGGAAATATTAGCGCAACAGCCGGTGTGCCCGAACAAATTGCTTTTGTTCCTCCCCAAACCTATGTAACCAAAACGCCCAGGGGTGTTACCAGCCAGCTTATGTATGTACCTGATACGGCCTATCATAAAATAAATTATACACTGGTTGAAGGATTGACGGTTCCGGTAAAAAAGGCCACGTTTACCGAAAGCACATCACCCCTTAAATTCAGAAGTTATCTTACCGTGATGGTGGGTGAAAATACAGGGAAGCCGGTAGTATATGAGCATTCTTTCTTTATATCTGAATTATTAGCCACCAGCCAGGGGCCTGATAATATATGGCTGACGAGCGTTTACCGGGGCAATCAGTTCTATGTTTGCGACGGTTCAACAACAGCCAGCAATGCGCCGGTATCGGGTAAGCCAAACGTGAGTGGAAGCAGCCAGTAGTAGGGGGCCAATACGACCACAAACCCACGGAAGTACCACCAATATGTTCCCGAAAACGGATGTATTTTCCCGAATTCTGTAATTTTTTGCCTTTTCAGGCAAAATTTCTTCATAATTCTTTTGCTTAATAAATAACAACCCCTACCTTTGCATCCCCATTGGAAAAAATGGGTTTTGCAATATGTCTCAGCGAATCAGAATAAAATTACAGTCTTACGATCACAACCTGGTAGATAAATCTGCCGAAAAGATCGTGAAAACCGTTCGCAGCACTGGAGCTGTGGTAACAGGACCAATTCCCTTACCTACGCGTAAAAAGATTTTTACCGTATTGCGTTCACCACACGTGAATAAGAAAAGTCGTGAGCAATTTCAATTGTGTACCCATAAACGGTTACTGGATATCTATACATCATCCAGCCGTACAGTGGATGCGCTGAGCAAGCTGGATTTACCCAGCGGCGTGGAAGTTGAAATCAAAGCATAATCG
>Ga0114129_10013557_pt1 | contig 11615 bp, 13 predicted proteins | sample RhiMetdeltSRZDD1_FD_80071 | JGI IMG/M metagenome (GOLD analysis project Ga0114129, IMG submission 80071) | Populus rhizosphere microbial communities from Tennessee, USA - Rhizosphere MetaG P. deltoides SRZDD1 (version 2) (version 2) | ecosystem: Host-associated > Plants > Roots > Rhizosphere >... | reverse complement strand
TCGTCTTCGGTCGGGAGGTGGTCGAAGCCGTATGCACGCTGGATCGCGCGCCGGAGCGCGAGGTCGCCTGAGAGAAAGACATCGGGCCGATCGAGAGCGACGAGCAGGAAGCCGCGCGCGGTCCACAGCCCGATTCCTCGAACCTCGGTCAGTGTTGCCTCCACCTCCTCGTCGCTCATGCGCGATAACGCCTCGTCGCTCAGGCGTCCGTCGACGAACCTCTCCGCGAGGGCGCGCAACGTCTCGCCCTTACGAGCCGAGAAGCCGCTGTCGCGGAGCACCTGTGGGTCGGCCGCGAGCAGCTCAGCGGGCGACGGAAGATGCCCTCCGAATCGCTCCACTAGATGCGAGATGATCGCCCGGGTCGAACTGACCGATAGTTGCTGGCCCGCGACCTGGAAGATGAGCGTGCCGAACGCATCGAGCGGAGGGAGCTCATCCATCCAGGCACGCGGACGGAAGTCCGGCCGCGCGTCGATCAGCCGCGCGAGTACCGGGTCCGCCTTCCGAAGGTACCGGCGCGCCTGAGGATCGGCAATTGCGGCGCGCCTGCGGGAGAGAGCCTCCGCGCTCATGCTCTTAGCAGCCGCTCGGTGAACACGATCTCGACGATATCCGCTGCCGTCTCGTCGCACACCCAGTCGTTTTCGGTCGGCGCAGTGCGCACCGCCTTCCCGCCATACTTCTCGCATGCTCGCGCTCACGCCTGAAGCGGTCCGCGCCGTCGTCGAATTCGTCGTTGGTCGAGATGCGAGCCGCACCGCAGGACTGCGAATCTCGCCCGGCCCGCATTCGGCGTTCGAGCGAACGTGGGATTACTCCGTCGAGCACGAGCCCTTCGAAGGCGACCTCGTGATCGAGGACGGTCCCGCACGCGTCTTCGTCGATCCCGATGCGGCGAAGGAGCTCGAGCACGCCGTGCTGGACGCCCACGTCGACGAGCAGACTCTCGAGACGCGCTTCATCGTTCGAACGCGCGACGAAGGCTGAGCGCCGGAACCGCGCCGCCGGTCTAGGCGTCCCTGCGGTTCGGCATGCCTTCGCGGCCGGTGTGCATGTCCATGAACGGCATCAGCTCGGCCGGCATGACGACGAACGGGCGCATCATGTCGTGGTCTTCGTGCTCGAGGATGTGGCAGTGGTACATGTAGCGCCCGCAGAAGACCTCGAAGCGGACGACGATGTCAACGACTTCGTTCGGGTTGACGCGGACGGTGTCCTTGAGGCCGAGCTCGTTGTCGTCGAGCTTGTGCGAGATGCCGTCCTCGGGCGCGTGGCCGAGGCGCACCTTGGCGCTCGTGCCGCGGGTCGTGATCCCGTCCTCGGGCTGGTCGATCGTCGCCGGATGCCGGTCGAGGACTTGGAACGGGTCCAGGTGAAGGTGGATCGGATGTGTGTCGGCGGTGAGGTTGATGAGCCGCCAGACCTCGGGTCGATGCAGCATCGGGAAGAACGTGGTCGTATCTTCGAAGCGGGTAGCGACGGTGCGCCAGCGGGTGACGCGTTCCTCGCCGTTGGGCTGTGGCTCGACGAGCGTGATCGCGGGCTCGTCGGCGCCTGAGTCAAGCGTCAGTTCACGCATCGTCAGCATCGGCGGCACGCCCTCGCTCCCGGACTCCTGTTCGACGAGCGCGATCGCTCGAACGGTGGCGCCGGAAAGCTCGTCGCGCCTCGTCCGTCGAAAGTCGGTCGCCAGCACTTGCGGCACACGGCATCGGGAGCGGCGACGCCCTTCACCGACGCGAATGCGCAGGACCTCCGGGTAGGGCAGCAGGCCGTCGAGGTCAGCCCGCCCCGCACCCGCGGGATCCGCGGCGGCGCCGTCGAACGGTGCCGTGGCGGTGTTCCAGAGGGTGAGCTCGGTTCCCGGCGCGAGATCGGAGAAGTCGACCAGCAGATCCGCGCGCTCGGCGGACGCCAGGACGAGACCCTGCCCCGGGATCGAGACGGGCGCATGGAGTAGCCCGCCCTCGCTGCCGATCTGGGTGATCCGCTCGTGATCGGGCTCGCCCTCGCGGGTGAGCACGAGCCGGTAGGTGCGAGCGTTCGAGCCGTTCAGCAGCCGAAACCGGTACGTCGTCGGCTCGACGTCGAGGTGTGGCCAGACCGTGCCGTTGACCGTCGTGAAGGGGCTGAAGCACTCCATCACCTCGGGATCGGTCTTGTGCACCAGATCACCCGTCAGATTCCCCGCAGCGTTCGTGTCGAAATTGCGGTCTGTCAGCAAGAGGGGCACCTCGTACGGCGGCCCCTCAGGCAGCCCGAGCTCTCGCTCGACCTCGTCGCGCACGATCCAGAGTCCAGCGAGCCCGGCGTAGACGTTGAAGCGCGTCACGCCCATCACGTGGTCGTGGTACCAGAGCATCGCCGCACGTTGGTCGTTCGGATACGTGTCGAGCACCGCCTGGCCGGGGGCGGCGATGTTCTCCGTCCAGCCGTCGCTGGTCGCCTGCGTCATCCCGCCGTGGAGGTGGACGACGGCGTAGCCGGAGAGCGCGGCGGCTGCCGCGTCGAGCACGCCGGCGCCACGGCCGGGCAGGCACTGCGCCGGGACTCCGTCCACCGCGTATTCGGGTGCAACCGTGACGACGACCGGCAACGGTCCGGTGAGGCGGTTCTCCCAGTGCACCTCGACCTCCACGCCCCGGCCTACCTCGATGGTCGGGCCGGGAACAGATCCACCGTAGGTCCAGACCCGCGACGGCGGGAGATCGCGATGGAAGCGATGTTCGGCGGCCTCGAGCCGGATGGAGAGCCGTGCGGGCTCGTCGAAGACGAGGCGTTGCGGGAGACGAAGCTTGTCGACGAACGGCGCCAGCGGATGCTTCAGCGGCGGCATCGGCTCAGTCGGCGGAGCCGCTCTTGGGCGAGGAGCGGACGGCGCGCCGCAGCGACTCCGCGAGAACCACCGCGACGGCGATCGGGAGCAACCACCAGGCATTTACGCCGTCGTGCGCGAGCAAGTACGTGACCCCGAGAGCGACGGCGACGCCGCCGGCGGCGCGCCAGTCGTCCCCGACGACGAAGTTCCACCAGAAACGGCCGAACGAGCCGAGGTATTTCATGCTCCTGCCCTCGCGGCAACGGGGCGCACGCGCACGCGACGCAACGCGCGCACGAGGACGAAAGAGACGAGCGCGAAGAACGCGATCACGCCGAGCAGTGCGAGCTCGTCGCCCGGCCAGTCGACGCCGGCGCCCTCGGCTCCCCAGAAGCAGCCGAAGCTCGTGAGCAGGAGTCCGACCGCGAACTTGATGGTGTTCTCGGGCACGCGCGAGAGCGGTCCCTTGGCGAGGACTCCCGCAATGACCACGACGACGAATGCGATCGCGGCTCCGGCGGCTGCCAGTCCCAGCTTGCCCTGGGCGCCGCCGAACGCGATCACGATGAAGACGACCTCGAGGCCTTCCAGCAAGACGCCCTTGAACGCGACCGTGAACGAGTACCAGTCCAGGCCGGCGCGCTGCTCGTGTCCCGCCGCGGCTGCCTGCCTCTGCTCCGCGCGAAACGCCTCGTCCTCGTCGTGCAGCTCCTTGTACCCGCTCGACCGAAGGATCGCCTTGCGCAGCCATTGCAGACCGAACGCAAGCAACAACGCGCCGACGACGAGGCGAAGCGTGTCGATCGGGATCGAGCTGAGCGCAGGCCCGAGCGCGGCCACGAGAGCCCCGAGGACGATCAGGGCCGCGCCGGCACCGATCAGCGGCGAGCGCCACCCGCGCACGACGCCGACGCCGAGCACGATGGTCAGGGCCTCGACCATCTCGACGGCGCTCGCGAGAAATGCGCCGGCGACGACGAGGATCGTGCCCGTGCTCACGAGGACGGGGCGGCCGTCATCGGGCCCGCCGGAGCGTGGGAGAGTAAGTAGCGCTCGAAGCTCTTGTTCTCGAGGACATACAGGCTGCGGAGATTCCTCATCATTTCGATTGCGTCCTGCGGCCGGTAGCCCTCGTCGATCAGCACCAGTCCCGTCAGTAGAGCTGAACGGTTCAGGCCGAGGCGGCAGTGGATGAAGACAGTCTTGCCCGCAGCTCGCAAGTCGTTCAGGAAGCTCGCGGCGATGTGAAGGTCGGTCGGGTCCGGGATCGTGTCTGCATCGAGGTAACCGAAGTGCAAATAGAGAACATCGTCCGGAACGTCATAGAAGCGGAACGAGTCGACGTTTGCGATCGCGTCGACATTCGGCGGCATCGTGTCCGCGGGGTGCGCACCGAGGATGAGGTGGTCGCCGATGACCGTCCATGCCGGGATCCGCACCATCTGACCGTTGCGTTCCGTGATCCCGACGATGTCGCCGCCGTCGACGACGCTGTAGCGGTGCAGCGGCCAGGCTCCTTGCCCGTGACCCCTAAGGGCTGTCGCCACGACTTCTCCGTTCGGCCAGGCGCCGGACGCCTGCGAAGAGCTGTTTGACCAGCCCCGCGACATCGCGAGGCCAAATGACCATCGGCGCCTCCTGGCCTTTGGCGCGCTGCTTCATCGCTCGAGTGTCGCTTGGATCCACACAGCGTGACATCCGCGGCTTCCCGGATGACGTGCGGAAAGGGCGCGGCCCCGCGGTTTCCCGCAACTCCTCAGCGGAGGTGCCGATGCCCGGTGCCGAGCACGGAGCCACAATGAACGCGTGAGCGGGAACTTCACGATCGGTCGTTTTGGCGGCGTCGAGGTTCGGGTCAACTGGAGCTTGCTCGTCGTCTTCGCGCTGATCGTCTGGTCGCTTGCGGATGGGATCTTCCCCTCGCAGAATCCCGGCCTCTCGGACGGCGTGCACCTCGCGATGGCTTTGTTCGCGGCCGTGCTGTTCTTCGCCTCGATCCTTCTCCACGAGCTCGGGCACGTTTGGCGGGCGCGCCGGGAAGGGATCGAGGTCGACTCGATCACGCTTTGGCTCTTCGGCGGTGTATCGCAGTTCAAAGGTCGATTTTCGAGCGCGGGCGCAGAGTTCCGGGTCGCGATTGCAGGGCCGCTCGTGTCGCTCCTCCTGGGTGGGATCTTCGTGCTGATCGCGCTCGCGGGCCTGCCGAGCGCCGTCGACGGCGTCGCCGCCTGGCTCGGCTACATCAACCTCTCGTTGTTCGTCTTCAACATGATCCCGGCGGTGCCGCTCGACGGCGGGCGTGTGCTCCACGCCGCGCTCTGGCGGGCGAAGGGCGACTTCGCCTGGGCAACGCGAGTCGCGTCGGACATCGGCCAGGGATTCGGCTACCTCTTCATCGCCCTCGGGATCGCGCTGCTGATCTTCCAAAGCCCGTTCAGCGGCGCGTGGCTCGCTTTCATCGGCTGGTTCGTCCTGCAGTCCGCGCGCGCGGAGGAACGCTACGTCGCCACCGAGCAGGCGCTCGGGGGCTTGCGGGTGAGCGATCTCATGGTGCGGCACCCGGTCACCATCGACGCCGATGCCACGATCGCCGAGGTCGTGGACACGATCGCGTGGCCACCGCACTTCACGGCCTACCCCGTGCTGGAGGCGGGAAGGCCTGTCGGCCTTCTTCCGGTCGGCTCGATCGCCGCGATCCCGCGCTCCGCATGGGATCGTGAGCGCATACGGAACGTGATGATCCCGATAGACCAGCTTCCACGGCTCTCCGAGGACGAGAAGGCCGTCGATGCGCTGGCCGCTCTTTCCGGACAACGCGCTCACCGCGGCTTGGTCGTCGATAACGGCCATCTGGCCGGGCTTCTCTCCATGAGCGATCTCGCGCGCGCGCTCGAAGCGCGGCGCCCGCCGCGGCCGGCGAGCAGCTGAGTCAACCGCTACCGGCGGCGTCGTGACGTCGCGCGGTCACGTTCCGCGAGCGTCCGAGCAAACGGGCCTCCGGATACGGCGAAAGACGCAGCGGATCGGCTAACCCACCGATGCCGCGTTCATCCTCGACGGTGACCATCGGTTTCATGGATGAAGCACGAGTCGTGGAGCCACCCTGATGCATGTCACGCTCACACAAGCGGCTGGATGGGTCGCGGCCGGCGCAGGCGGCTGGGCAATCGTCCGCGCGGCGGCCGCAAAGGGCGTGCTCAAGGTGAAGGCACCCGGGCGCTGCGCGGCCTGCGGCCGGCAGAAGGTCTGGGGCCGGTGTCCGTGCACCGAAGACTGACGCAAGGGAGACGCTAGAGGTGGCGGACGTGCCATCCAAACCGGTGAACGGGCACTCGCGCCTGCGCAGGGTCCTCGAGTTCGCCGTCGGCGCCGCGATCGTCGGGCTCGTCTTCGCCTACTTCCTGCCGAAGATCGCCGACTACGGCCAGGTATGGGCGATCGTCAGCACGCTCTCGTGGCCATGGATCCTCGGCCTCGTGGCCGCCTCGGCCCTGTTCATCCTCAGCGACGCGCCGCCCTGGTTGGTGGCGCTCCCCGGCATTGGCTTCTTCGACGCGCTGCGCATGGACCTTGCCGGCAGCGCGCTGTCCCAGGTCCTCCCAGGTGGAACCGCGGTCAACGTCGCCACGCAGTACGGGATGCTCAGGAACTGGGGCTTCGAGGGCCGGCCGGTCGTCCTGGCCGTGAGCGTGACGACGCTCTGGAGCCAGTTCGCGACGTTCGGCTTTCCCGTGGTCGCGATCGCGGCACTCTCGCTCGACGGCGGCAACAACCCGACGCTGCGGACAGTCGCCTTGACCGGCCTCGCGATCGTGGCGCTGCTCGCCGGCGCCCTGGTCGCGATCCTCTGGAGCCCACGACTCGCGCAGCGGCTCGGCGACTGGGCGGCGCGGGTCGCCACGCGCGTACGAACGCTCGTCCACAAGAACCCGGCGAGGTGGTCAGGAGCCGACCTGGTCCGCCTTCGGGGTGAGGCCATCGACCTCCTGCGCCATCGGTGGGTAGCGCTGACCGTGACGACGCTCGCCAACCAGCTCACGGTGTTCGTCGTGCTCGTCGTCTCGCTCCGCGCCCTCGGGATAACCCAGTCCGAAGTCGATGTGATCGAAGCGTTCGCCGCCTGGTCGCTCGTGCGCGCGCTCGGCTCGATCCCGATCACGCCAGGCGGGCTCGGTGTACAGGAGGTGGCCCTCAGCGCAGCGCTCGTCGGCTTCGGCGCGCACAACGCGGCCGCAGTCGCGGCCACGCTCGTCTACCGGGCTCTGACGTACCTGCCGAGCGTGGTCCTCGGGCTCGGCGCCGCCGCGACCTACAACCTCGGCAGGCCGAAGACGGCGCTCGGTCAGCGCTGACGACCGCGGCGCCGACATCGACAGGCGCCTCGGGAGCGGGACGCAGGTCACCGCCGAGTTGCCGCTCGAGCTGGAGTCGCCGGAGACGGGTACCTAGCCCAAGAGATGTCAGGTAGCGGGGATGCGGAACAGGCGCGTCGTTGGCAATCCTTAAGACGTGCCGATTCGGTGCCTCATTGTCGACGATAATTCCCTCTTCCTGGAGGCTGCGAGCGACCTCCTCGATCGGGAGGGGTTGGACGTCGTCGGTGCGGGCCCACTCCGGGTGATCCTGCGCAACCTGCTCTCGAACGCCCTCGCCGCCGGAGCCCGGCACGTTCACGTGGCGACGGTGCGGTCGCTGCACTCGTGGCGGGTACTCCTCGATGACGATGGCATCGGTCTGGAGATCGATGGCTATGCATCAGGCAGTGGCCTCGGCCTGGCGCTCTCACGGCGCATCGCCGACCGCTTCGACGGCACCCTCGAGTTGGCCCCACGACCTTCGGGCGGCACGCGCGCGACCCTCGAGCTCGCTGAGGCGGCCCGGTGATCGGCGTCCTGATCGTCGACGATCACGAGCTCCTGCGGGCGGGGCTCCGCAGCCGACTCGAGCGCGAGCCAGGCATCGCTGTCGTCGGCGAAGCCGATACCGCCGAGCGGGCGGTCGTCATGGCGCGGAAGCTGCAGCCAGACCTGATCCTGCTGGATCTCCTCTTGCCGCGAAAGAGCGGCGACGAAGTCGTTCCGGAGCTGGCACACGTCGCCCCCGAGGCAAAGGTCCTGGTCGTGTCGTCGCAGGCGGCACCGAGCTCGGTGCGCCGGGCGCTGTCCGCCGGCGCGTCGGGGTACCTCCCGAAGCGCTCGTCGGACTGTGAGCTCGTGACCGCGATCCGACTCGTGGCGGGAGGCGGCGGCTACGTCGACCCCGACCTCGGCGCACAGCTCGTCAACCCCAACGGCTCACCGGCGCTCGAGCCACTCTCCGAACGTGAGCGCGACATCGTCCATCTGCTGGCGCTCGGCTACACGAATCAGGAGATCGGGAAGAAGCTCTTCATCTCCGTGCGGACGGTCGATACACATCGCGCGCACATCATGCGCAAGCTGCAGCTCGAATCGCGCGCCGAGCTCGTCATGTTCGCGCTCGCAAACGGCGTGATCGGCCCGAGCGGCCTGAGACTGGTCGGCCGATGGTCATGAGCCAGCCGACGCCCGAAGAGGAACGAGGTCCGAAGCGCGTCTACGCGAACGACTCGATTGAGGTGTACTGGGAACCGAGGTTGTGCATCCACGTGCGCAAATGCGTGCTCGGGCTGCCGAAGGTCTTCGACAGCGAGCGGCGACCCTGGGTGGACGTGGACGCGGCAGACCCCGCCTCGATTGCCGAGACGATCCTCGACTGCCCGACGGGGGCGCTCCACTTCCGACGGTTGGACGGCGGTGCGCAGGAAGAGCCGGAACCGGAGACGACGGTCGAGCCGTGGCCGAACGGCCCGCTGTTCGTCCGTGGGCATATGAGGATCCTCGCGGACGACGGGACCGTGCTCCGCGAGGACACGCGCATCGCCCTGTGCCGCTGCGGCGCATCGAGGAACAAGCCGTTCTGCGATGGCAGCCACCGGCGCATCGGTTTCGACTCGAGATAGGTGGTGACAGATCTCGAGCCGGCACAGAAGACCCGAGCGGCCAACATCAGTCGCCGGAATCGCTCTCGCGGGCCCGCTGTGGTTCGCAACCCGCGAAGGAGGACGAAGCGATGTCCGCTGAAGTTTTGACAGACGCCGCAGTCGGGGTCGAGGATCGTCGCCGCTGGCCCGCGCTCGCTGTGATCGCGTATCGCCGGTTCACGCTGGCGACGATGCCGCAATAATCGAGCCGTGGGCCAGGAAGTGATCCAACGTGCGAGGTCACCCGCACAGCGCGACCCCGATGTCACAGCCTGAGACCAACGGATCGCGGGGCGGCCGGCCGCCCGCCGTCCGTGTGGAGGGCGTGGTCAAGCGGTTCGGATCGACGACGGCGCTGGCAGGCGTCGACCTGGAGGTTGCGGAGGGGACGGTCTTCGGTCTCCTCGGCCCGAACGGCGCGGGCAAGACGACGCTCGTCCGTATCCTGGCGACGCTGCTCGAGCCGGACGCGGGACGGGCCGAGCTCCTCGGTCACGACGTCGTCGCCGAGTCGTCGAGCGTGCGGGAGCTGCTCGCCTTGACCGGGCAGTTCGCCGCGGTCGACGAGCTGCTAACCGGCCGCGAGAACCTGGAGATGTTCGGACGCCTATTCCGGCTCTCTCGGGCGAAGGCCGGCCGCCGCGCGTCGGAGCTGCTCGAGCGCTTCGAGCTCGCCGACGCCGCCGACAGAACCGCGAAGACGTACTCGGGCGGGATGCGGCGGCGGCTCGACCTTGCGTCCAGCCTCCTCACGCAGCCGCGCGTCCTCTTCCTCGACGAGCCGACGACAGGTCTCGATCCTCGGAGTCGCAACGAGATCTGGGCGATCGTGCGCGATCTGCGCCGCGAGGGGACGACGATCCTGTTGACGACGCAGTACCTCGAAGAAGCGGATCAGCTCGCCGACGAGATCGCCGTGATCGACCACGGGCGCGTGATCGCGGAAGGCACCGGCAACGAGCTCAAAGACCGCGTCGGGGGCCAGATCCTCGAGGTCGAGCTGACCGACGTGCGGCAACGCGACGACGCCGAGGCGGCGCTCCTGCGCGTCGGCTGCGGCGCTCCCGAGGAGGATGAGCGGCCCAACCGCCTGACCTTGCCCGCCCCGCGTGAGAGCCTCGTTCTCGTAGAGGAGGCCGCCGCCGAGCTCCGTCGCGCCGGGATCGGCGTCAGCGACATGGGCCTGCGCCGACCGACGCTCGACGACGTCTTCCTGCAGCTGACCGGCCAGCCGCCGAGCGAGAACGGCAGGCCGCCGACGGCCGCTGCCGTGCTGGACGACAAGGTCCCAACGATTCGTCGCCGGCTCCCGCGCCCGCACGCACCGTCGCTGCGAGACGCAGAGACGAACATCGTCGACACCGCCGTCGTGACGATGCGCAACCTCCGGCACTTCTGGCGCCAGCCCGACCTACTCATCTTCTCGACGATCCAGCCGATCATGTTCGTCATCCTGTTCGTGTACGTCTTCGGCGGTGCGGTCGGCCTGGCGTTGCCGCCGGGAGTCACGTACGTCGACTACCTCCTGCCCGGGATCTTCGTCCAGTCAGTGACGTTCCGGGCGTCGAACACGGCGGTCGGCCTCTCAGAGGACCTGCGCCGAGGCGTCATCGACCGGTTCCGTTCGATGCCGATGGCGCGCTCCGCGGTTCTGGTCGGGCGAACGACCGCGGACCTCGTACGCAACGTTCTGATCATCGGCCTGATGGTCGTGGTCGGCTATCTGGTCGGCTTCCGCTTTCAGGCGGGCGTCATCCCCGCGGTCGCGTGCGTCGCGCTCGTCGCCGCCTTCGGGTTTGCGCTGAGCTGGATCTTCGCCTTCGTCTCTTTGGTCGTCCGCGGTGCCGAGACCGCGCAGACGGCCGGGTTCGTGCTGCTGTTTCCGCTCGTTTTCGCGAGCTCCGTCTTCGTCCCCGTCTCGACGCTGCCGGACTGGCTGCAGCCGATCGCCAAGGCCTCGCCGGTGACTCTGACGGCGGATGCCGCACGCACCCTCGCGCTCACCGGCGGCGTGCCGGACTCGCTCGGATGGGCGCTCGCGTGGATCGTGGGGATCCTCGCCGTCTTCATCCCGCTCTCGGTCTGGCGCTACCGGAGGATGACCTAGCCCACGTGGCGCGCCTCTACGCCGCGACCGGCAACGGCCTCGCCCGGCTCGACGAGACGGGCGAGGCGTGGACGGCCGAGTTCTCCTTGTCCGGAAGCGGCGCGCAGTGTCTCGCCGTCGACCCGGCCGACCCCGACACGGTGTTCGTCGGTCTGCGCGAGGGCGGTGTGCGTCGCAGCGTCGACGGCGGCCGAAGCTGGATCGACTGCGAGTTGCCGGAGCCCGGTGTGTTCTCGCTCGCGGTAAGCCCGGCCGATGGGGCCGTGTATGCGGGCACCGAGCCGAGCCGGCTGTTCCGAAGCGAAGACCGAGGCGAGAGGTGGCACGAACTGGAAGCGCTGCAGGAGCTGCCCTCGCGGCCGAACTGGAGCTTCCCGCCGCGCCCGTGGACCTCTCACGTGCGCTGGATCGCACCAAATCCACACGACCCCGGCCTGCTACTCGTTGGGATCGAGCTCGGTGGCCTGATGCGCTCGACCGACGCCGGTCAGAGCTGGGAGGACCACCGGCCCGGCGCTCAGCGGGATGTCCACTCACTCGCCTGGCACCCGCACACAGCGGGGCGCGCGTACGAAGCGGGCGGCGGCGGCGCCGCCTTCAGCACTGACGCGGGCGAGACCTGGAAGCCCGCCGACGACGGCCGCGACCGCCACTACACGTGGTCGGTGACCGTCGACCCCGACGAC
>Ga0114129_10013556_pt1 | contig 11615 bp, 9 predicted proteins | sample RhiMetdeltSRZDD1_FD_80071 | JGI IMG/M metagenome (GOLD analysis project Ga0114129, IMG submission 80071) | Populus rhizosphere microbial communities from Tennessee, USA - Rhizosphere MetaG P. deltoides SRZDD1 (version 2) (version 2) | ecosystem: Host-associated > Plants > Roots > Rhizosphere >... | reverse complement strand
GTTAATGACTCAATCCCGGATCCAATCGTCACGGAACGCATTCTATGCATGGCGGCAGCGACGGCCGGTAAAGCGATTTCTGTCGGCAATCGGGTTTATTGCTGTGTGGCCGGTTAGCTGGATCGTGCGCCGCATGCAGCCGTCGGTGTCGCAAACGCGGAAGACGCGAAGAATACTCGTCATTCACTTCGGTGGGCTCGGCGATACGTTGATGCTGACACCGGCGCTGCGTGCGTTGAAAGACCATTATCCGCAGGCGCGGCTTGATCTGCTTACGTTGCACGAGCCTGTTAAGGAGGCATTTCACAATCATTCCCGCATCGATTCGATTACGACACTGCCGCCGTATTCCGGTCAGTGGATCGTTTCAAGATTTACGAATTTGTCGGGTGCGAAAGCCATCCAGAGAGCGATCAGATATTACCCGGATCTGCTGCTGAAACTGCTCTTTCGCCGGTACGACCTGGCCGTCAATTTTGGCATGTCCGACTTCGATCGGCGTTTGGGAAACGCGCTGGTATGCTGTGTCGATATTCCGACACGAGCAGCAGCTGCAACCGCAGACGATCGATTGCTGGCGAATCGCGTAGACGTCAGTTCAGCACAGCGCCATCGCGTCGATAGTTACCTCGATGTTCTGAAGTCGCTCGGCGTGAACAAGCCATCGACTAGTTACGAGTATCCGGTGACAAGCGCCAATGTTCAGGATGTCAAAGCGTTTCTGCGCGATCACGGAGTGGATGAATCCAATCGCCTCGCCGTAATTCATCCTGGCGGCAAGCTGCATGTGAACTCGCGTCGATGGCCGCCGGACTATTTCGCACGCGTATGCGACTTCCTGGTCGCCGAGGGATTTCAGGTGTTGCTGGCAGGCGATCGAGGCGACGTGGAAGTTTGTGATGACGTCGCGCGCTTTGCGAAACACCAAACGATTTCGATTGCAGGCCTCTTGACCTTTTCCGAAACAGCCGCTTTGCTCAGTTTCGCAGATCTCGCTGTTACTAATGACACCGCGACGCTTCACCTGGCGGACGCCGTCCAAGTCCCGCGCGTCGTTTCGATCTTTGGACCTACAGATCCATCCGTGCTCGCGCCGCAAAATGAAAGGCATATCGTTTTTCGGTCGAGCTTGCCCTGTGCGCCCTGCATGGGCGGCCTAATCGACGCGAAGACCGAGCGTTGCTGGCGCGATGTAAAGGAAGAATGCCTCTGGCAAACAAGTCCTGATCAGGTGATCGCGGTCCTTAGCGAAGCTTACCGCACGCGTGTGGCGCGCGCCGCGAATGCCTGAACCTTTTCTGCGTGTGGAACCGCATCAAGATCAAGTGGTGGTCGTGGAAGTTTCGTCGTCACTGCACAAATGCCGGCGACCGTTTGACGGTGCTTGGCCCTTGCACAGTGCACTCATCCGGCGAAATGAAGGTCGGTGACGGCCTGACCATTCGTTCCCGTAAGTTCAACATGGTCGAGATTACCTGCGCCGCCAACGCCAAACTGACGTTTGGAAATAAAGTGTTTCTCAATCAGGGTGTGCGCATCGCCTGCACCAACGAAGTTACCCTCGGAGACAACGCATTGATCGGAGACGAAACGGTGATTCTCGACAGTGATTATCACGGCGTTGCCGACGGCAAAACAAAATCCGCGCCGGTTCACATTGAGCGCGACGTTTGGTTGGGAACCAGAGTTATCGTGCTTCGCGGCGTGACGATCGGAGCAGGGAGCGTGGTCGGCGCCGGCGCAGTCGTCACACGTTCCCTTCCGCCGCGAGTGTTTGCTGCCGGTGTACCGGCGCGAGTCGTTAAGAATCTTTCCGAAAGCAAGTGAGTTCTTTGCACGTCTGCTACATCTCGCAGGAATACCCGCCGGAAACCGGTTGGGGTGGGATTGGATCGTACACGTACGAGATGGCGCATGGACTCGCCGCACTCGGCCATCGCGTGAGCGTTATCTCGCGCGCGGTCGACAATGAAACATCTGTAGAAGACAACGGGATAACGATTCATCGCGTCCTCTCGAAGCCAAACTTTGATTCGATTCCAGTGGCGTGGCGAATGAATCGCGTTTGGCCCGGCTTTGCCTGGGCCGCAATGCTGAAACTGCGAGCCATACATCGGCGAACTCCAATCGATATCGTCGAAGCCGCTGAAGGTCGAGCCGACGCATTCTTTGTCAGCTATCTCCCGCGACGGCCAAAGCTGATAACGCGTCTGCATACCGCACGGATCTTTATCGATCAGTTCAATGGCAACAGCGATCGCCGCGGCGCGGCACAGGATTATTGGCTAGAAAAACGCTCGATCTGCCGCGCTGATTTAGTGACGGCGCCGAGCAAAGCGGTGCTGAATCTGACAAAGACTTGGCTGAAGCTGAATGACGAGAAGACTATGGTGGTGCCGAACCCGATCAGCAGTCGAAACTTTTCTGCATCGCCACAGGATCGGTCGCAGATCGTTCTGTACGTCGGACGTTTAGAACGAAACAAAGGTGCAGAGACAATGATGCGATCCCTGCCGATTCTTCTGAAAAACTTTCCCGCACTCGAATTTCATTTCGTCGGCTCGGACGGCGCCGATCACGAGGGCGTGAGCTGGCGCGAGAGAATTCTGCAGTCCGTTGAACCATCGCAGCGAGCGCAAGTGAAGTTTGAAACCATGTTGCGAGAAGAACTTGCCGCTGCATATAGACGCTCGGCGGTCTGTATCCTGCCGTCGAAGTGGGAAAACGCGCCCTATTCGGCGCTCGAAGCGATGGCGTGCGGCACGCCGGTTATCGCCTGCGACACTGGCGGCGCGCCGGAACTAATCGAAGATGGCGTAGATGGTTTTCTCGTGCCGGTGGATGACGCAAACGCGTTGGCCGCGCGCATCACTGCAGTTCTGTCGCAGCCGGCTTTACGACAGGAATTGGGTGCAAAGGCGCGTCGACGCATTGAACAATCTTTCAGTGTAGAGCGCGTGTTACCGAAAATGATCGCCGCTTACGACCACGCGATCGCACACGGATGATGTCGATGCTCAGAATCTCAGCTGTCATCTGCACATACAAGCGTGCCGATTACTTGCGCACAGCATTGCGAAGTCTGTGCGAGCAGAGTCTGCCACGCGAACAATACGAAATTATCGTCATTGACAACGCGGGTGAAACTGAGACTGAGCGCGTCGTAAGTGAATTCAAAAACCACGGCGTCGATTTGCATTACGTGATTGAACCCCAAATCGGTCTCTCGCACGCGCGCAACAAAGCACTGGACGAAGCGCGTGGAGAGTACATTGCCTATCTCGATGACGATGCGCGCGCCGACGCACATTGGTTGGAATCGCTGGTTGAGACGTTTGAAGAAGTGAAGCCTGAGGCCAGTGCCGTGGGTGGCCGCGTCTGGTTGGACTGGCACGGCGAGAAGCCAGCTTGGGTTCATGACGAACAACTTTCGCTGTTTAGCTTTGTCGACCACGGCGATGACGGACACGCTCTGCGACGCGACGAATATCTGGTTGGTGCAAATATCGCGTTTCAAGTTTCGGCTTTAAAAGCCGTCGGGGGCTTTGACGGCAAGCTCGGCCGCCAGGGTTCCGTCCTGCTCTCTGGTGAGGAAGCAAAAGTTCTACACGAAATCAACGAACGTGGCGGGACAGTTTATTACGAGCCCGCGGCTGTCGTCTGGCATTCCATTCATCCTTCCCGCAAGCGTCCATCATGGTTATTGCGGCGGATGTTTTGGGACGGAGCTTCGCAACCACTCGCGGACCGCGGCCGGCCTACGCGCGGAGCATTGTTGCGCGCAGTGATGTTCGATTTGCGGCAATGTCTGGGCTGGTCCGCGAGCGCTTTGGCGGCAACCCTGCGCGGCCGAAAACAAACCGCCTGGGAATCTTTTCTTGGCCTGTCGCAACGTGCAGGACGAGTTCGATCGCAGCTCCGAATGCTGGCCTCAAATCACCACTAATGCACATTTGTTACATTGCCATTGATTATCACGAGAGCGACGGCGGCGGCGGAATTGCGTCGTATGTCAATGCTGTCGGTCGGGAGCTGGTGAGACAGGGTCACAAGGTCACAATTATCGCCGGCGGCAAAGAATATCGCACCAGTGTGAGCGACGGGATCAAATTGATTCGAATGCCGTTCGGTAATGTCCATTGGTATTCGTACAAACTCGGTTTGCCCGGCGGCTTGGTGTTACCGCTTCGAGAGATTGAGTGGTCGATTAATCTGCGAAGAAATCTCGCACGCTTAATGCGCCAGGAAAAGTTCGATGTCATCGAAGCATGCGAAGCGGCCCTCTTGTTTCTGAAGCGTGGACCGATCAAAACAGTTCCGCTCGTAGTTCGCCTGCATGGCGAGCAATACGTATTCGCAAAGTACAGCGGCCAGCCAATCAGCCCGGGCGTGTCGCTGCTTCACCGGATGGAACTGCGTTCTCTTCGGACGGCAGATGCTTTGACAGCGCCGAGCTCGTTCCAGGCCCAGGAAATGACCACAGAGTTACGCTCTAATGGCATACAAGTCATACCGAATCCAATCGATCCCTGGATGTTGGAACAGGCGCTAACGCCGCAGGGACAGAAAGCAGAAGACGGCCACGACACAGTGCTGTATACGGGTCGGCTTCAATATTCAAAGGGAGTGCTCGTACTGCTGGAAGCTGTTGCCGGTGTAGTTCGTGAACACGCGCAAGCAAAGTTCGTGATCGCCGGCGCGCGCCACACATCGATAGACGACGCAACGCTGGATCGGAAACTAAATGTTGACGACACGGGACGCTTTGTAAGCATGGCCGGCCATGTGCCGTGGCGCGACCTGGTTGAACATTATCGCGCGGCGAAAGTTTTTGTGATGCCGTCATATTACGAGACTGGCGGCATCAGCGTTATCGAGGCGATGGCTTTTGGTTTACCCGTAGTGGCGACCCGTGCCGGCGGATTGTCTGAAGTCGTGGAGGATGGTGTAACCGGAATCCTCGTGCCGCCCGGAGATTCGAGAGCGCTCGGCGAAGCGATCGCGCGCTTGCTGCGCGATCCGGATTTGCGCCGGCGAATGGGGGAAGCCGGAAAGACAGCCGTCCTGAAAAAATTCACGGTCGATGGAATCGTTTCGCGGACGTTAACCGTTTATGAATCGGTGGCAACCAATTGATCGATGCCTCGCTGTTGTCAAAGTTTGCGAAGCGATGGGCTCTTAATCAGTGACTGAAAAATCCCGAGTCCTGATCTTCACCAGTAGCTATGTTCCGGTTGTGGGCGGGCTGCAAACGGTCACGCATAACCTGGCGAAGCAGTTACTTAGGCGCGGGCACGATGTCCATGTCGTGACGAATCGGTATCCGATCGCCCTGCCGCCTCGAGAAACGACCGACCGGGTCATGGTCGATCGGGTGTTATTGTTGCCGGCCTCAATCGATTACTTGAAGCGCAAGAGACCGGATCTCTTTCTCGCGTCGCTCTACTACGGGCCGAAGAGCCACTGGCGACTGACAAACATCTTCAATGAATTTAAGCCGGACGTGGTGAATGTTCATTTTCCGGATGGCCAGATTGACGCGGTGCTCAGCCTTCGCAAGCGATTCGATTTCAGGTTGGTGGTCTCTCTGCACGGTGACGACGTCGAACGCTTCACTAACGATCCTCGCGAGAATGGATCACGTGGAAACCTGCCGGAGTTTCAGGCGATCTTGCGAACGGCGGATGTGGTGACGGCGGTCTCGCGCGACTTGCTCGACAAGGCTTTACAGATCGAGCCGGCGATCGCCGGCAAGAGTCACGTGATCTACAACGGGATCGATTTCAAACGGTTCGCGGAAAGAGCATGCTATGAACATCCACGGTCATATCTGTTGGCGGCGGGAAGGTTGGTCTACAAGAAAGGCTTCGATCTTCTCATCGACGCGTACGCGCGCTGCCCATCCAACAATCGATCGGACTTGATTATCGCAGGCGGTGGCGAAGAGCGAGAAGCTCTTGAGCGGCAGGTCGAACGACTCGGCCTGCGCGGCAAGGTCTACTTCTTTGGACAAGCATCGCCCGATGAAGTGGTGAAACTGATGAATGGAAGTCTGGGAGTTGTGGTGCCCTCCAGACAAGAACCCTTCGGCATTGTGGCCCTTGAGGCGTTAGCCGCGGGCCGACCCGTGCTGGCAACAAAAACTGGAGGGCTGCAAGAGGTTCTGACGGACCTTTCGAACGACTGTCGCTCGAACGGGCAGACTTCAGGCCCCGCCAATCGACGCGTCACGCTGGTTGAGCCGACCGCCGAAGGAATTAGATCAGGTTTGCTGGAAATGTTTGAGGACGGCTCATGTGCTCGGGAAAACGGGGGGATTCCCGAAAAGTACGGCTGGCCACAGGTCGCTCGGCGGTACGAAGAATTGTTGTTGACGCACCAATAACTTGACCCTACCTGCGTTACTGAAAGTGAAGATCCTTAACCTTAATCACTCTCGTTTTGAGGAAGATGAGCGCTGGTGCAAATCGGCCGTGGCCATCACAGATGTCGATCCTTCATGGCGCTCGAGATCGTTGCCACGACGTGTGATTCGGGTGCTCCGTCTCGCCCGCCAGTATGATGTTGTTCTGTTTCATCACGACATTCGATTCGCCGCCCTTTTCGCGTTGCTGAGCATGTTTCGATCGTCAAGACCGGTCATGGTTTATCAGGGTTTTGAATTCGATATCTCGCGTGCTCGATTAGGAAAAGCTCGGGTCAGCCATTTTGTCCGCGACCGAATTAGTCTGGCCATGCACGGCTTCGTCCTGAAAGTAATTGATCTTGCCGTAGTTCACACCACGGCAGAAGTTCAGCTCTATTCGGAACAGTTTCAGGTGCCGCCGGCGAAATTGAGTTTCATTCCCTACTTCCACTATGGAACCGATCCGGAGGCCGTACGCACAAACGAGGCCGGCAACGAAGTTCGAGTACTTGCAATAGGGCGCCATCGTGATTTCGATTGCTTTATCGCTGCTAACCGAAGCTCGAGTTGGAAAAATGTAATCGTCGCCGGTGATTCAGATCGAAAGGCTTTGCCGTCGACACTACCGGCGAACTTTTTGGCATCTTTTGAAGTTTCACGCGAAGAGTATCGCGATCAAATTTCGCGGGCCACCGTCGTAGTTTTGCCGTTCTATGAGCATCGCTGGCAGAGGGCCCTGGGACACATTGCCATGTTCGAGGCGATGCTCAAGAAGAAACCGATCGTGGCCGCACGCAGCTTTCAACTGCGTGATTACGCCACGGATGACGAGGTCCTGTACTACCGTGCCGGCGATGCCGCTGACTTGCGGCAACAATTGGAACGGCTGCTGACGGACAAGAGTCTCAGAGATCGCTTAATTACGAACGCTTATGAACGTCTGACGCGCGAGTTTACTCGCGAGCAATACATCTCAAGATTACTCGAGGTATGCCACATTGCTTGTGACGAGAAAAGTGCGGATCGCCAGCCCGTGCGTTTGCGCGAAACGGAGTCCCTGGCCAGCGCCAAAGCATGCGAGACAGCTGGTGTGGCCGCTAGTCACTCCCTGAGCCCTACATCCTGCGATTTCAAGGCCTGACGGTTCCGTCCGCGTCCGCGAGAGCCGGAAGGCCCAATTATTTATAGTTTCTTAGATTAATTCGGTTGAACTGTTAATAGTCGTTTCTTTTATTGGAACGGTCCTGCCTAACCCCGAAGGAGTTCTTCCGGGACACGGTGATGAACGAAGACACAAAGCTTTTCATGCCCACCGGCGCAACTTGGGTCGAACGTGCCGCAATGGGCGAGCTGCGGGCGGTCATCTCGCCAACGGCATCAGATCGCGGAAATGATTTTCATCACGCGGTGCATGTTTTCGCCGCCACCAGAGCTTTGCGACGACATGAAGGTGGAAAAACGATCCTTGATTTCGGTTGCGGCACGGGACGCTTCCTCCGGTTCTTTGGCAGCAAGGGCGCGAAGGTTATTGGAACTGACATCACATTTGACATGCTCGCCGAGGCGCAGCGACTCGGCCTGCCGAAAAGAACTTCGGTGTTACAAACCGACGGCTTTTCGCTACCGCTGCGGGATCAATCGATTGACGCGATTTGGTGTTGTGGTGTGCTGCGATACAGCTTGTTCGTATCGCCGGAAGCCTACGAGCAGATCGCCCACGAGATGTTTCGCGTGCTGAAACCGGGCGGCGAAGTGATCAACGTCGAGATGTACGTTGACTTGCCGCCAGGCCGCTTTACGCAGGGATTCGAGAATGCCGGATTTACCACCACAGATGTCCGTTTGCTCAAGCGATACGACAGCCTGATTGAAGACGCTCTTAAATCACGGCGATGGCCGCGCGCGTTGGTGAATGTGGTCGGGCGCGCATGGGGCGCGTTGCATTATTGGTTTGCGAATCCACACGGCGCGTCGGCCGAGTTGCGCGACTACCTGTTCTATTGGTCGAAGATGGGATCGCCGGAATGAATAGTATGACTTCGTGGGAAATCGTCGATGCGGAGCGTACCGACTTGCTCTGGGATCAGGTCTGTGAACAGTCCGAGGCGGCGACGTTTTTTCACACGAAGACCTGGGCAGACGTCATCGCCCGCACGTTTCCGCAGTGGATTGCCGAACCGATGGTAAGGAAATTCTCAGACGGAAACATCATGGTGTTGCCGTTGATGCGCAGGAAGGGAATCGTTCGGCATTATTACGAGTCTTTGCCTCCGGGGGTCTACGGTGGCCCACTTTTCCTGGAAGCTCCATCTGAATACCAGACGCAACGTACACTGGCAGCGCTGAATGAGTTTCCCAGCATCATCGTCTGTGGAAACCCTTTTGCAGAAATGAATTTTGACGACGCGCACCGGCGCGAGATGCACACTCATATTCTGGATCTGCGAATCGGCAGCGACGGGATTGAAAAACGCTTTCGCAAGGGGCATCGCGCCAATATCTCGGTGGCGAGTCGCAAAGGCGTCGAAATCACGATTGCTTCCAAACCGGCGGAGGTTGATTCCTATTTTGATGTGTACCGGAATTCGCTCGCACGGTGGGGCGAAACTGCGACCGGATTCTATCCAAAACGTTTGTTCCACAATTTGTTTCAGGTCGCCGATAACGGGCAGAAGATCAAGCTGTGGCTGGCAAAATATAATGGTCAAGTTGTCGCCGGCGCCTGGATCTTCTATCACGGCGGCCATGCGGTTTATTGGCACGGCGCCATGTATGCGGACTACATGCACTGCCATCCGGTGCACCTGATGCTGTCTGACGCAATAAAAGCGGCATGCGAGGACGGATTTCGCTGGTTTGATTTCAATCCCAGCGGCGGACTGCAGGGAGTCGAGCATTTCAAAAGAGGCTTCGGCGCCGAGTGTCGTGCTTTTGCGGGTTACCGGCGGCTCGGTCCGATCGGCAAGGCTTACCGAGCTAAACGCTACTTTAAGGAGGCCGTCCTTCGAACATGTCCCGTTTGAGGTAGCCATAACTAATCGATATGCGAAGTTTTAGTCAGTCAATCATTGCAAACAATTCGCGGACTACCGTACTGCTGGGGGGCGCGCTGCGTGTAGCCGCAGTGGTCCTGGCCATTATTTACCTCGCGCCGCAAAGCGCCGACTACCGCGAGGTGATGATTATCGGTGGGGCGTTGATCGCCGCGGTAATCGTACTTGGCGGTGAATGGGGCATCCGATTGGGCTTTGTCTTGTGGGCACTATCAATGGCGATTGGGTATCGCACTTTCGAAGTTAAGAAGGACTTGCGTATTCACCCGGCCGAGGTCTTGTTGTGGCTACTGTTCACATGTGTTCTTGCCCACCGGCGATTGATTACGGAAAACAGAGTTTCGCTTCCCATGTGGGTCTGCCTGTCAATGCCTTTCTGGTTATTCGGTTGGTGGCCCCTGATTGCTGGCGATGCGGAGTGGGCGGGAATGCTTAGCGAGTTTCGATCTTTCGTGATTTTTATTCCATTGCTCTTCGTTGCCCAAATCGTTCTCAAGCAAAAGCAAGACTGGCGTTATGTCTTGACGGCCTTTTTTCTGGCGAGTACGTGGATCGCATTTATGGGGTCGCTGGAATATTGGGTCCCGTCAGTGATGAGACTGTTTCCGGCCTTCATCAAGAGCGCTAAAGCAGAGGCGGCGGCCGATGGTTTTGTGCGTGCGCAGTTTTCGTTCTGGGGTAACCAAAGTGCCACCTTTCTCTGCCTGTTAGCATGCCCGTTGGCCCTGGTGCTAATTCGCTGGTGGCGAGGCCTTTTGGCGCGCGTCGCCATCGTGACGTCCGCGGTTCTTCAGCTTGTTGCCATTTACATTGGAGGCTTTCGTAGTATCTGGCTAATGGTCGTGGTGCAAGTGGCTGCGGGTTGTTTCTTTGGTTTGCGCAAGCGCGGATTGGTAGTGGCCGCTCTCTGCGTCCTGGTGGCCGCGGTTGGTTATCAACTAATTCCCAAAACGGAAGAACGCGTGATTACGACAATCGCGGTCTTGCAGGGCGCACCCATCGATCACAGCGCTCTGGTGCGACAAGAGCGAGCGCTGGGGGCGGTCGACCATATCGTTGAAAATCCGCTGGGAAGCGGCTGGCACAGCGCCGGCTGGGTGCACAGCGATTTTCTCCAGGTCGGCGCGAACCTGGGAATCCTTGCCGCGCTGATTTTCGTTGGCGGGTATCTTTTCACCTTTTGGAAACTGGCTGTCACCGTGAAAACCGCCTCCGCATATCCGCGCAGCGCGGCTGGCGAATTAGGTTTCCCTTTGCTTCTGTCCTTCATTGGGGTTGGTGGATTACTGGCAACTCAGGGAGTTGAAGTCTTGCCCCAGTTGATGCTACCTGTCTGGTTTATCTGGGTAATGGTGGACGTGTGGTTGCGGCAGAGATCAGAAGCGACCGAGTTGTCCTACGCTTATGCGCCCTCGAATTTCTATCCTGCTGCCAACCTTCAATAACGCCGCGACGGTGCGTGACACGCTGGAGTCGGTGAAGTGGGCTGATGAGATCCTGGTCGTCGATTCTTTCAGCACGGACCGGACGCTGCAGACTTGCGAAGAGTACGGTGCGCGCGTGATTCAGCACGAATACATCAATTCGGCGAAGCAGAAGAATTGGGCCGTGTCCCAGTGCGAAAATGAATGGGTGCTGCAAATCGATACCGATGAAGCGCTCGAACCTGACGCCATTGAAGAGATTGAACGGGCTTTAGAGTCGGTCGACTCGACGGTCGACGCCTTCCGGCTGCCGCGAAAAAATCACGTTCTCGGCCGTTGGGTGCGGCGAGCCGGAATCTATCCTGATTATCAAATCCGTCTATTTCGCCGCGATGCAGGTCGTTGGAATGAACGCGAAGTGCACGCACACTTGAATGTGCCGGGCGAAATCAAAACGTTGAGTTTCCACCTTCTGCATTATGGGATGCCGAATATTTCGAAGCAGCTTCGCAACCTCGATCGCTACACGCGCTACGAAGCCGATGAATTGCGAAAGAATGGCATCAGTTTTGGTTGGACGCGCGCGACCGTCAGACCGTGGTTGGTTTTCCTGAAGCGCTACGTTTGGGAGAGAGGGTTTCTGGAGGGCTGGCGTGGTTTCGTCCTCTGCGCGTATCTTGCGATTTACTACTTCCTGACGCAGGCCAAGCTGTGGGAACTGGAAGAGCTTCG